>Ga0066256_1002910_pt1 | contig 17612 bp, 21 predicted proteins | sample ThiBio_1000_biof_FD_87107 | JGI IMG/M metagenome (GOLD analysis project Ga0066256, IMG submission 87107) | Wastewater bioreactor microbial communities from Cape Town, South Africa - Thiocy_expt_1000_biof (version 2) | ecosystem: Engineered > Bioreactor > Thiocyanate-remediating >...
CGTCTACGACGGCATCGTCGGGGTCTTCCTGAGCGGACCGAACGCGACCTGACCGGACGCCGGGCAACAAAAAAGGCCGCGGCGGGAGCCGTGGCCTTCAACCCTCAGGTATCAGTGGCCTCTATGCGTCCTCGCTGGACCGCAATCGGGCGAGGTCGTCTTTGATTTCAAGCTTCTTGCGCTTGAGCGCCTGGATCAGCATGTCGTCGTGGCTGACATGGGCCACTTCGTTGTCGATCTGTCGATCGAGCTCCCTGTGCCGTCGTTCGAGGGCGGCCAGATGGCTTTCAGTCGTCATGACAACTCCTTCAGCTTGTTGGAACGCACCCATCGTCACAAAAACTTCGTGATCTGTCCAGGGCAGGGAACCGCCCGCCGGTACGCCGCCGGAAAAGCTGGTGCAAATCCGCTTGAGCGGTTAACTTATCGTCACTGCCGCGAGCCTGGCGGGTGGATTCGCGCATGTTGCCACTGACCAAGGAACAGGAAGCCGCGCTCGGCCTCGAACTGGCGGCCAAGCGCCAGGAGCACGCCGATCTCGACGCGGCGATCCACACCCTGACCTCGTCCGGCTATGCCGACCAGATGTTGATTCAGCGGCTGAAGAAGCGCAAGCTCGGCCTCAAGGACCGCATCGTGCAGCTGGAGAATATCCTGCTCCCCGACATCATTGCCTGAAATGATCGCCGCGCTCCGCAGCATCTTCCTGCAGGCGGCGCTGGTCTCGGGCGTCATCTACCTGCTGCTGCTCATCGCCGAGCCGCTGTTCCCGCAGTTCTTTCCCCGTCCGGTGACGCTGCAGATCCTGGCACTGCTGTTCGCGGTGGCCCTCATCCCCCGCGTGCTCACCTGGCTGATCGGACTTGCCATCGACCGACACCGCGCGCGAAAGCGCCGCAAGACTTGAAGCCGTCGCAGCCCTCCGGTACACGCGGGCTTTGAGCGCAGAGGGGCCCGATGCTCGATTCACCGCCCGTCGCCATTGTCATGGGCAGCCAGTCCGACTGGCCGACCATGCGGCACGCTGCCGAAACCCTGGATGCGCTCAAGATCGAATACGAAGCGCGTATCGTCTCGGCCCATCGCACCCCCACCCGCATGTATGATTTCGCCACCAACGCGAAGGCGGATGGCTTCAAGGTCATCATCGCCGGAGCCGGTGGCGCCGCGCACCTGCCCGGCATGATCGCCGCACTGACGCTGTTGCCGGTCTTCGGCGTGCCGGTGAAATCGCGGGCGCTGAGCGGGCAGGACAGCCTGCTCTCGATCGTGCAGATGCCGGCCGGCGTTCCGGTCGGCACGCTTGCCATCGGCGAGTCCGGCGCTACCAACGCCGCGCTGCTCGCCGCTGCCGTCCTCGCCCTCGGCGATCCCGAACTCGCGGCGCGGCTCGAAGCCCACCGCCGCGAGCAGACCGATGCTGTCGCCCTGTTCCCCGCCGATGACCCAGAGTGAGCGCCCGCTGCCGCCGGGCAGCACCATCGGCATTCTCGGTGGCGGCCAACTGGGCCGCATGCTGGCGCTCGCCGCCGCCCGGCTGGGGATGAAAACCCACATCTACTGCCCCGACCCGCAGAGCCCGGCCTTCGACGTCACGCCGCTGAAGACGGTTGCCGCCTACGACGACGAAGGCGCACTGGCGCTGTTCGCCAACGATGTCGACGTCATCACCTACGAGTTCGAGAACGTGCCGCTGGCGACGGCCGAGTTCCTGGCGCGGCTGAAGCCGCTGCGGCCGGGCGCCACGGCGCTGGGCGTGGCGCAGGACCGGCTGGCGGAAAAGGCGTTCCTCACCATCAACCGCATTCCCGTAGCCCCGTTCGCGATGATCGGAACCAGCGAATCGCTCGCCGCAGAACTCAAGGAGATCGGCCTGCCGGCGGTGCTGAAGACCACGCGGCTGGGCTACGACGGCAAAGGCCAGCGCATCATCCGCAAGCGCGCGGCAGCGGCAGCGGCGTTTGCCGAACTGGCGCCAAAGCCGCTGGTGCTCGAAGGCTTCATTCCGTTCGAGAAGGAAATCTCGGTGGTCGTGGCCCGCGGTGTGGGCGGCGATACGGCCGCTTTCGAGCCGGCCGAAAACGTCCACCGCGACCACATCCTCAAGACCAGCACTGTCCCTGCGCGGATCACCGGACGGACCGCCGCCCGCGCCATCGACATCGCCGCCCGCATCGCCACCGCACTCGACTATGTCGGGGTGCTCGGCGTCGAGTTCTTCGTGCTCAAGGGCGGCAAGCTGCTGGTCAACGAGATCGCTCCCCGCGTGCACAATTCGGGCCACTGGACCGAAGCGGTGTGCGTGACCGACCAGTTCGAGCAGCATATCCGGGCCGTCTGCGGTTGGCTGCTGGGCGACCCGACGCGCCTGGCCGATGTGGTGATGGAAAACCGCAGCGGCGACGAGATCGGCGCGATCCCCGCGCGGCTCGGGCCCGGTGCCCGCCCGCAGGCCTACGGCAAAGCCGAGTCGCGGGCCGGACGGAAGATGGGGCACATCAACCGGATCGGCGCAAAAACCCCAGCAAAATAGCCGGTTTTCTGCGCTTCTCGCTGTGGACAAGCCCCCAAGCTTGATCTATATAGCCGCACCAATGGTGACCGGCCTTGCCGGTCGGCGCTGAAGCTATGCTTCGGTGTCCCACTCAGAAACACAGATTGACGGGTTAAGAAGGGCGGTTGCGCTTGCAAGTAGTTGTTCGCGATAACAATGTCGACCAGGCGCTGCGCGCGCTGAAGAAGAAGCTTCAGCGCGAAGGTGTCTTCCGGGAGATGAAGCTCCGGAACTACTACGAGAAGCCGTCCGAGAAGAAGGCCCGTCAGAAGGCAGAAGCCGTACGTCGCGCCCGCAAGCTGGCCCGCAAGCGGGCGCAGCGCGAGGGCGGTCTGCCGGCGGCACCCGCCGCGGCGCGTCCGGCGGCCCGGCCGTAAGCCAGTCACGACGCCGCCGCAAAGGCGGCGTTTTGCTTTGGTGCGCCTCTCTCCGAGTCGCACTTGGGGTACTCGAACACGTTGAGGGAATGAACATGAAGAAACTGATCGCCGCGGCCCTCGCCGCTACCGTCCTCGCCACGGCCGCCGTTCCGGCGATGGCCGAGTCGCGCGTCCAGGTCGGCCGTCTCTCCTGCGCAGTCGAGGGTGGCGTCGGCTTCATCGTCGGCTCGTCCAAGGACGTCAGCTGCACCTTCAAGCGCAAGGGCCACAAGGCCGAGCGCTACAACGGCGTCATCCGCAAGCTCGGTCTCGACATCGGCGTGACCGGCCGCACCCAGCTCGAGTGGCTCGTCTTCTCCGCCTCCAACACCAAGTACGGCAAGGGTTCGCTGGCCGGCACCTATGTCGGTGGTTCGGGTGAGGCAAGCTTCGGCGTCGGCGGCGGTGCCAACTGGCTGATCGGCGGCTCGCGCAAGGGCTTTGCCCTGCAGCCGTGGTCCATCCAGGCCTCGACCGGCCTGAACCTGACCTGGGCCTTCGCGGGCCTCGAGCTCTACTGAGAGCCGCCTGCTGCTGATTTCCAAACGCCGGCCTTCGGGCCGGCGTTTTCATTTCATGGCGTCGGCGAAGAAGGCCTGCGCGCGCGGCCAGATCCCGCGGTCCCACAGATCCGCATGGTCTGCACCCGGTTCAATCCACAGCCCTGCCTTGTTCGGCGCCAGTTCGTAGACGCGCTCGCCGTGGTAGACTTCGATGGTGCGGTCGGCGGTACCATGCGCCACGAAGACCGGCTCGGCGACCTGCCCGATCCACCGTTCGACCGGGAACTGGTCGTGCATCAGCAGGCCCACCGGCAGGAAGCCATAGCGGTCGGCGGCCACGGCCACGGCAGAGTCGAACGGCGTCTCAAGAAACAGCGCCTTGGCTTCACGCAGGCTGGCGACATAGGTGGACGGGCCCGAGCCGAGCGAGCGGCCCCAGACCACGATGGGAAAGCCCTTTGCGGCCAGCCAGTCGAAGGCGGCGAGGCCATCCTCCAGCACATGCTTTTCCGTGAGCTCTCCGGGTGAACCGGGGAACCCGCGATAGTCGAAGCCAAGGAACCCATAGCCGGCCTCGACGAACGCCTCGTAGCGCTCGTGCTCGCGCGAAAAGCTCTGCGAATTGCCGCGGAAGTAGAGGATCACCGGCATGTCGCCCGTCGGCGGCTCGTACCAGGCGGCGAGCGGCGAGCCATCGGCCGTCGGGATGCTGACCAGCTCGGCCCCGGTGAGCCTGGTCTCGCTCAGCTCGAACATCCGCCCGCTGCGATCGTACTGGAAATCGCGCTGGTACACGTACATGACGCCCAGCACCATCAGATAGGCGAGCACGGCGACAACGGCGAAACCGACAAGCAGGCGACGAAGCGTTTTCATCCCCGAGCTATGGCATGCCCGGCCCGCCGTGTCAGGCGGGCATCGCCTCGTCGCCAATGGCGATCCGCAGCGCCCGCTCGAACACCTCCTGCGGCTGGCAGCCCGAGAGCGCGAAACGGTTGTCGAAGATGAAGTAGGGGACGCCCTGGATGCCCTGCTGCGCGGCGCTGATGGCGAGCTCGTGCGTCATCCCCAGCGCGTCCGCATCGTTGATGACCTGCCGGGCCTCGTCCGCCGCGTAGCCGTGCCGCGTGGCGATGCCCACCAGCACCTCGTCCTCGTTGATCTGCTGGTGGTCCATGAAATAGGTCCACGCAATGTCGTTGGCCAGCGCGTGCTGGGTGCCCTTGGCGCGCGCGAGACGGACCAGCGTATGGCCCTTCTGCGTCGGGAAGGTGCGCGGCTGCTGGCTCAGGTCGAGTTCGATGCCGGTCTTCTTCGCCTCGCCTTCGACCCGGGCCCACATCTCGCGCGGATCGCGGCCATACTTGGTGCGCAGCATCTCGCCGACATCGTGACCTTCGGGCGGCGTGTTCGGATCGAGATAGAAGGGATGGTTCTCGATGTCGGCCTCGACATCCGGCGGCAGCGCCGCAACCGCCTTGTCGAGACGGGCGGCACCCACGAGGCACCAGGGACAGACGGTGTCGGTGAACAGGTCGATCTTGAGCTTGCGTGTCATGCGCATGAAATGCGCGCCCCGCCGGATGGCTGCAAGAACGCACACCCGTGTGCCTTGGTCCGGCTATGGCGCGCCGGTGTTTCGGTCCAGCAGGTAGATGTCGTTCCAGCCGATATGGGCGGCCTTCCGGTACCCATAGCTGTCGAACGGGACGGCCGACACATCGTCCCCCACATGCACGACCTCGACGATGATCACATCGGGCCGCAGCCCCAGTTCCAGTAATCGGCCCGTCACCACCGCATCCTGCCCCTCGATATCGACCGAGAGCACGACCGGGCCGGCCTGGCGCAGCAGCGCAGACACTTCGGCATGGGCCAGGAGGCTGTCGGCACTGATCACCGGCACCGGACGCGATGTCGGCGTCGCGGCCGCCACCAGCCGTCCCTCCATCTGGCTCAGGTCGCCCGCTACCTCGGCTTCGAAGTGCATCTCGCCGTCGATCGGGCCGACGGCCGATTCGACGAAGACCAGGGTCTGCCCGTCGCGCCGATAGGCCCCGAGGTTACTGCGAGTCAGCGCCATCATGTCGGGCAGCGGCTCCACCAGCACCGCATCCCAGCCCAGTTGCACGAAGTTGAGCGACATGCTGCCGATGAGACCGTCATTGGCGCCGAGGTCGATGACCAGCGGCCGCCGCCCCGGCACCAGTGTATGCCCGCGCAGCCAGTTCCGGTGCAGCCAGCTGATCGTGTGTTTGTCGGAGACATCGACCAGCGGCATCGGCACGCCGTCGATATCCTCGGCGAGGAACAGCCGCTGCGAGAACTCGTGGAAGGCCGCAGTGTTCTGGCGCAGCGCCGCCACGCCCTTGCGCTTAAGCGCAATCAGCTTGGGATCGCTGTCATCGCTCGCAAAGCGGGCGGCGAACCGCGTAGCGCGGTCCACCAGCCGATTGAGTATCCAGGTGATCATGCCCAATCCCCGTCCGGCCGGGCGGGCGTAACCCGGCCTAGTGCCCCAGTGCCTTGACGATCTCTTCGGTGACCTTCTTGGCGTCGCCGAACAGCATCATCGTATTGTCGCGGAAGAACAACTCGTTCTGCACGCCCGCATAGCCTGCCGCCATGCCGCGTTTGATGAAGAGCACCGTGCCCGCATCCTCGACGTTGAGCACCGGCATGCCGTAGATCGGCGAGGTCTTGTCGGTCTTGGCGGCCGGGTTGGTCACGTCGTTGGCGCCGATGACGAAGGCCACGTCGGCCTGCGCGAACTCGGAATTGATGTCCTCGAGTTCGAAGACCTCGTCGTAAGGCACATTGGCTTCGGCCAGCAGCACGTTCATGTGGCCCGGCATGCGGCCGGCGACGGGGTGGATGGCATACTTCACCTCCACGCCTTCCTTCTTGAGCATGTCGGCCATCTCGCGCAGCGCATGCTGCGCCTGCGCCACGGCCATGCCGTAGCCCGGCACGATGATGACCTTGCCGGCGTTCTTCATGAGGTAGGCAGCGTCGTCGGCGGCCCCCTGCTTGACCGGCCTGGTCTCTTCGGCCCCGCCGCCCGCCGCCGCGCCCTCGTCGGCGCCGAAGCCGCCCAGGATCACGGAGATGAAGCTGCGGTTCATCGCCTTGCACATGATGTAGCTGAGGATGGCGCCCGACGAGCCCACCAGCGCGCCGGTGATGATCAGCGCCGTATTGCCGACGGTGAAGCCGATGCCCGCCGCCGCCCAGCCGGAATATGAGTTGAGCATCGACACGACCACCGGCATGTCGGCGCCGCCGATCGGGATGATCATGAGGATGCCTAGCACCAGCGCCACGGCGGTGATCAGCCAGAACCACAGCGGGCTCGGATCGTAGACGAAGGCGACGATGAGCCCGACCAGCACCGCAGCCAGCGCAAGATGAATCAGGTGGCGGCCCGGCAGCAGGATCGGCTTGCCGCCCATGCGGCCCGACAGTTTCAGGAAGGCGATGATCGAGCCGGTAAACGTGAAGGCGCCGATGGCAACGCCGAGGCTCATCTCGATGATCGCCTGGGCATGGATGTGACCGGGCTCGCCGATGCCGAACGCCGCCGGCGCATAGAGCGCCGCCGCCGCGACGAACACCGCCGCGAGGCCGACCAGCGAGTGGAAGCCGGCGACCAGTTCCGGCATCTGCGTCATCTTCACGTTGCGCGCGAGGAAGGCACCGATGCCGCCGCCGATCGCCAGGCCGCCCACGATCAGGGCCCAGCTCAATGGGTCGTTGGGGAACGCAATCGCCAGCGTGGTCAGGATGGCGATGGCCATGCCGATCATGCCCATCCGGTTGCCAGAACGCGACGTGGCCGGACTCGACAGCCCGCGCAGCGCCAGAATGAACAGGATGCCCGCGACGAGATAAAGCAGCGCGGCGATGTTGGCGTCGATCATTCTTCCACTGCTTCCATGCTGCCGGGGTCGAAGGTGACATCGGCGAGGTTGGGATAGGCCTTCTTGAGGAGTTCGAGCTGCGCCGGATCAACGCGCAGGAGGTACCAGGCCCCGTCCTCGAGCAGCGCCAGCGTATCGGAGGTAGCGCGGATCCTGGTCTCGCCCAGTTCCATCACTGTCTCGGTGGGAATGAGCACATAGGGCATGCCATCGGGCGCTTCCTCGAAGCTTGCTCCCGCGACATCCATGCCGAAGCTGACCAGCGTCACCGCTTCCATCGCCGCGGCGCTCTGCTCGACCATGGCCGCGCTCAGTGCATCGACTTCGAGCCCGAACTCCGTCGCCATGGTATTCAGCATCGTCGGCGGCAGCAGGCCGATGATGGTCGTCATGTCCATGGCCTTGGTCGCTTCGTCGAAGCGCGCGACGGTCGTCGCGAGAGCCTCGCGCTCCTCGGCCGTCACGTCGCGGGCAACCGCCGGCCCGGCGACGGCAGCCAGGGTGAGGAGGACCGCTGCAGCGCGGCCGATCAGACGCCGGTAATCGGTCACGACGGCTCCCGTGCCTTGATGCTGAGGCCCGCGACGATCGCGAGCACCGCGACGAAGAACGCTGCGCCCGCCGCAAGAAAGAGCTCGGCACCCGCCCCCAGGCTGGTCGACCCCGTCGCCCGGCTCAGGCAGAGGAAACCGACGGCGCTGAACAGCACCGAGAAGGCGATGAACCGGCCCCACAGGGTCTTCAGCACCGGCCGTGCGAAGAAGTAGATGGCGAGCACACCGAAGAACGACAGCCCGGTCAGGATGCTGAAGATCGGAGAAAGCATTTCACGCAGCATCGGTCAGTCCTTCTTCTTGTACATGGCGAGCATGCGCTGGGTGACGAGGAAGCCGCCGAAGATGTTCACGCTGGCGAGGATCAGCGCGATGAAGCCGAAGATCTTCGAGGTCCAGTCGCTGGCGCCCACGCCGGACACCCCCACTGCGAGCAGCGCGCCGACCACGATCACCGAGGAGATGGCGTTGGTCACCGACATCAGCGGCGTATGCAGGGCCGGGGTGACGCTCCAGACCACGTAGTAGCCCACGAAGATCGCCAGCACGAAGATAGACAGGCGGAAGAAGAAGGGATCGATCGCCCCGCCGGTCGCGCTGCTGACCACCGCGGCGATCACGTCGGTCGTGGCTTCGGTTGTCGGGTTCATGCTCAGGCCACCTTGATGTTGGGGTGCACGATCGCGCCGTCGCGGGTCAGCACCGTCGCCTTCACCAGCTCGTCGTCCCAGTTGATTGCGAGCTGCCTTTCCTTCTTGTCGATCAGCGTGTCGAGGAAGGCGACCAGGTTGCGCGCATAGAGCTGGCTGGCGCTGGTCGCGAGCCGGCCCGGCACATTGGTATAGCCGACGATGGTCACCGCGTTCGGCGTGGTCACCACCTGCCCCGGCTGCGTGAGCTCGACGTTGCCGCCGCGCTCGGCCGCGAGATCGACGATCACCGAGCCGGGGAGCATCGATTCGACCATGGCGCGGGTGACGAGCTTGGGCGCCGGGCGGCCCGGGATCAGCGCAGTGGTGATCACCACGTCCTGCTTGGCGATATGCGAGGCGGTGAGTTCGGCCTGCGCCGCCTTCTCCGCATCGGTCAGCTCGCGGGCATAGCCACCGCTGCCCGACGCGTCCTTCAGCGCGTCGGTCATGATGAACTTGGCGCCCAGCGATTCCACCTGCTCGCCGGCGGCCGCACGCACGTCGGTTGCCGATACGACGGCGCCCAGGCGCTTTGCCGTCGCGATGGCCTGGAGGCCCGCGACGCCGGCACCCATCACGAAGACCTTGGCCGGACGCACCGTACCGGCGGCGGTCATCATCATCGGAAAGGCGCGGTCGAAGGCAACGGCGGCATCGATCACCGCCTGATAGCCGGCGAGGTTCGCCTGGCTCGACAGCACATCCATGACCTGCGCGGGCGTGATGCGCGGCATGAATTCCATGGCGACGGCCGTCACGCCGGCACCGGCCAGCGCGGCGATATCCGCCTCGTTGCCGTAAGGATCGAGCGTGCCGATCACCAGCGCCCCCTTCGCCGCGCCGCTGACCGTGGCGGCCGCGGGCCGACGGACGGCGAGCACGATGTCGGCGCCGCTGACGGCGGCCTCGGCCGTCGGCGCGATGGTGGCGCCGGCCCTGGCGTAATCCTCGTCAGGGATGCGGGCCAGCGTCCCCGCCCCGGTCTCGATGGTGACGCTCGCTCCGAGCGCAATCAGCTTGGCGACCGTCTCGGGCGTCGCGGCAACCCGCGTTTCACCCTCGGCCCGCTCGCGCGCGACTGCACCCTTCATTACTGACTCCTCAGCGGGCCGGGCGCGCCGGTCGATGGATAGGCACCTGCCGTGTTCGGCCGGGCTCGACTAGTCGGCGTTGCGCCCGCGCATCACCAGCAGGGCGACCGCACCGACGGGCAGCAGCAGAAGCAGCAGCGCCCCGAGGATCGGCTGGTGGGCCTCGATGAAGCAGTAGAGCGCCAGGCAGACCACCGCGAGCGCGATGATCGACCACTTCACCATCTCGGTGAAGCCGTGCCACGTGCCATTGTGCTGCGCGTAGTCCATGGCGGGCGGCAGCTCGTCGGCGTTCTGGGTGGCGGTGGTGGATTTCTTGGCCATCGGGTCCTCAAGCAGTCTCATTCAGGTCGGACGCTGCCAGTTCGTCGATCAATCGCTCGATCATCGACAGCCCAAGCGTCCAGAACTGGGGATCGCGCGCATCGAGGCCGAACGGCCTCAGCAACTCGGAATGATGCTTGCTGCCCCCGGCTCTGAGGAGCTCAAGGTAGCGCTCCGCAAAGCCTTCTGGGGCCTTCTCATACTGTGCGTAGAGCGAGTTCACAAGACAGTCACCGAACGCATATGCGTACACGTAGAAGGGTGAATGGATGAAGTGCGGAACGTAGGCCCAGAAGATGTCGTAGCCCTCGTTCAGCCGGATCGACGGCCCCAGGCTTTCGCCCGCCACCTTGAGCCAGATCTCGTTGATCTGCTCGGTTTTCAGCTCACCCTGCCGGCGCCCCGTATGGACCTCGCGCTCGAAGCTGTAGAAGGCGATCTGCCGCACCACGGTGTTCAGCATGTCCTCGACCTTGCTGGCCAGCATCGTGAAGCGCTGCCGCTTGTCGGTCGTCTGCTCCAGCATCGAGCGGAAGGTCAGCATTTCGCCGAAGACCGAGGCCGTTTCGGCCAGCGTCAGCGGCGTCGGTGCCATCAGCGCGCCCTGCGGACCGGCCAGCACCTGGTGCACGCCGTGCCCCAGCTCGTGCGCCAGGGTCATCACGTCGCGCGCCTTGCCCATGTAATTGAGCATCAGGTACGGGTGCGCCGAGGGCACGGTGGGGTGCGCAAAGGCACCCGGCGACTTGCCGGCCTTCACCGGGGCATCGATCCAGCCCTTTGCAAAGAACGGTTCAGCGACCCGCGCCAGCTCCGGCGAGAATTTGGCATAGGCGCCCATCACCGTGGTGCGGGCCGTCTCCCAGTCGAACACCCGATCATCCGAATCGGGCAGCGGGGCATTACGGTCCCAGGCGTTCAGCTGCTCCTTGCCGAACCACTTGGCCTTCATGGCGTAGTAGCGGTGGCTGAGCCGCGGATAGGCCGCCTGCACCGCGGCCTGCAGCGCATCGACAACCTCGCGCTCGACCGAGTTGTCGAGGTGCCGGCTGTCGGCGATATCGGCAAAGCCGTGCCAGCGATCCGAGATTTCCTTGTCCTTGGCGAGGACATTGGTGATGTGCGTGAACAGCCGTCCGTTGCCGTGGAGCGTCTTCGATAGCGCGCCGAACCCGGCCTTGCGCTTGCCCTCGTCGCGGTCCGACAGGAGGTTCAGCACGCCCTCGAGATTGAGCTCCTCGCCGTCGACCTCGAACTTCAGCGACGCCATGGTCTCGTCGAACAGCCGGTTCCACGCCGATGCGCCGGTCACCGACTTCTCGTGGAACAGCTCCTCCACGCGATCTTCGAGCTGGTAGGGCTTGGCCTTGCGCAGTTCGATGAACCACGGGCGATAGCGGGCCAGCGCCGGATCGGCATCGAGCGCCGCGGCAATCACCGCATCGTCGATGCGGTTGAGCTCCAGCGCAAAGAAGATGAGCCCGGAAGACAGGTCGGTCAGCGCCTGGTTCACGTCGCCGAGGAACTTCGCGCTGTCGGGATCCTGCGTGTTCCGCACGTATTGCAGAAAGGCATAGGGGGCGATCCGCCCGGTGACGTCGTTGAGCGCTGCCATCCGCGTGATGGCCGCGAGCAGCCCGTTACTGCGGGCCAGCCCGTCGAGCCTACCCTTGTAGTCGGCCTCGAACGCCTCGGCTTCCGCCCGCGCCTGCGCCAGATCGGCCTTGAGCTCGGGCGCGTCGTTGGCGGGATAGAGATCGGTGAGATCCCAGACCGGAAGCGTGTCGAACTGGTGGTGCCCCTTCTGGGAAAGGGCTTCCGGCGCACGCGGTAGGGTCATGATGGTGCTCTCCAATCAGGCGCGCGACCTTATCGATGGCGCAGCGGGAAGCCAACCATTGCGAGTTGCAGGCGCAGGTAACACTTAGTAGTATAAAGTTGCAAAAGGGAACACCCATGGCGACCACAAGCATCAAACTCAAACCCGGGCTCAAGGAGCGCCTCGACCGGCTCGCACAGGAGGAAGATCGATCCGCCCACTGGCTGATGCACCGGGCGATCGAGGAGTACGTCGATCTGAAAGAGAAGCGGCGGCAATTCCTGAAGGACGCCGAGGATGCGCTCGAGGAGTACCGTCGCACCGGCCTCCACCTGACCCACGAGGACGTCATGGACTGGATGGATAAGGTCATCGCCGGCGAAGACCCGCTGGCGCCTGAACCGCACCAGTAGTACCAATGGCCCGCGTCATCTGGGCACCGCAGGCCTTCGGCGACCTTGTGCGGTTGCGGCGATTTCTCGCCACGGAGAACCCTCGGGCCGCAATGGCGGCCATGGCGGCAATTCGCCGGCGCGTGCAGGATCTTGTGCTGTTCCCCCATTCTGGCCGCTTCGTTCACGAGGGCGACGAGTCCTTGCGCGAATGGCTCGTCCCCTTCTCCAACTCTGGCTACGTGGTCCTCTATGAGGTCCGCGGCAACGACGTGACCATCGCCAGGGTCCGCCACATGCGCGAAGCGGGCTATCGGCCCCCCGGTTCGGATCAGCCTTAAGCGCCTCTTAACTCCCGCTCCCCATCCTGCCTCAAAACGGCACAGTGCGATTCGTCGAAGTGGTTGATCGCACTTACAAAAGCCATAGAGGGGCAATGACTCGCGTTCTTATTGTCGACGACGATCCCGTGCAGCTGCGGATGACCTCCGAGGTGGCACGAAAGGCCGGCTTTGTGCCGGTAACGGCTTCCGGCGGCCAGCAGGCGCTCGATGCGCTGCGCGCCGACAAGGGCATTGGCGTGATGGTGCTCGACCTCATCATGCCCGATCTCGACGGTATGGCGGTGCTCGAGACCATGGCCCGCGAAGGCCTCAAGACACCTGTCATCGTGCAGACCGCAAGCTCGTCGCTGGATACGGTCGTCACCGCCATGCGGCAGGGCGCGGCGGACTTCTTCGTCAAGCCGGTGGCGCCCGAGCGGCTGATCGTCTCGCTGCGCAATGCGGTCAAGCTCGACGAACTCGAGACCATCGTCCGCACCGACCGCAGCCGGCGGGCCGGCACGTTCGGCGTCGGCGACATCATCACCCGCTCGGCCGGCATGGACCGGGTGAAGCAGCTGGTGGCGAAAGCGGCGCGCAGCCCGATTCCGGTCCTCATCGAGGGTGAAACGGGCGTCGGCAAGGAACTTGTCGCCCGCGCCATCCAGGGCATGGGCGACCGCGCCGGCAAGCCCTTCGTCACCGTCAACTGCGGCGCCATCCCCACCAACCTGGTGGAATCGACGCTGTTCGGGCACCGCAAGGGCGCCTTCACCGGCGCCATCGCCGATCAGCCCGGCAAGTTTGCCGAGGCGCATGGCGGCACGCTGTTTCTCGATGAGGTCGGCGAACTGCCACTCGACGTGCAGGTCAAGCTGCTGCGTGCCATCCAGCATGGCGAGATCGAGCCGATCGGCGCCGGGCGGGCGGAGAAGGTCAATGTCCGCGTCGTCTCGGCCACCAACCGGCGCCTGCTCAACCTCGCGAGGGACGGCGCCTTCCACGAAGACCTCTACTACCGGCTGAACGTCTTTCCGATCTACGTCCCGCCGCTGCGCGATCGCCCGGAGGACATCGGTCCCCTCGTCAGCCACTTCATCTCCCGCCTCGCCGCGGAAGCCGGCCGGCGCGTCATCGGCATTTCCGATCCGGCGCTCGCCATGCTCAAGGCGTACAACTGGCCGGGCAACATCCGACAGTTGGAAAACGCGGTCTACCGGGCCATCGTGCTGTCGGACAGCGCCTATCTAGAGGTCGCCGACTTCCCCCAGATCGTCGCGCAGACCGCCGGGCGCGCCGACGCGGCCAAGCTGACGGAATCCCTGCCGGCGCCTTCAGCCCCGGTTCATATCGATGCCGCTACGGCAACACGACGTCCAGCAGACGCAAGGGAGGCCATTCCGGATCGATTTGTCGACGCCAACGGCGAAGTCGCCCCGCTGTCGTCGGTGGAGCGCGAGCTCATCGTCTTTGCCCTGCAGCACTATGGCAACCGCATGTCGCGGGTCGCCCGGGCGCTCGGCATCGGCCGCTCGACGCTCTATCGCAAGTTGCGGGAATATGGCCTCGAGGAGGACGTCGAGCGAGACGCGGCCTGAGGCCGGGCGTTGCCCCGGCGCCACAGGACCAACTCACAAAATCGCGAGGAATTGTCGCCTTTAAGGATTGTGGGGTAAGCAAAATCGAACTCGGGTGGCAGCAGCGTCGAATCCCCCGCTTCGATGCGCGCAGCACGGCAACAGGCCATCCGGCACGGAGTATTTGATGCGCATATTGACGGCTTCCTTCGCCCTTCTCGGCCTCGCTCTGGCCCCCTCCGCCGCCCAGGCGCAGGAAGTGGTGACCGTGGCCGGCGTCGAAGCGACGCGCATCGTCATCGCCCCGCCGCAATCCGAGCTGGCGCGGACCATCAAGAAGGGGCTGGGCGACGCCTATTTCGGCGCCAGCCGCGATACCCGCGCCTATCAGCAGGCCCAGCAGCTCTACTTCTTCTATGGCAGCCGTCACTTCGAGCCGCTCTGGCTCAGTGAGGCCGACAACGGCCTGGTCGTCTTTTCCGAGAAAGCGCAGCAGATCATCGATGTGTTCGATCAGGCGGCGCTGGAGGGTTTCCGCCCGTCCGACTACCTGACCGCCGATCTCGATGTGGCAGGCGCCGGCAACGATCCGGCAGCGCTGGCCGCGCTCGAAACGGCGTTCTCGGCCGCAGTCGCGCGGTATGCGCAGGATGCCTATGGTGGCCGCGTCGCCCCCACCGCTGTCGACAAGGCCTGGACCGTCACCCCGCGTCGCGTCGATCAGTCGAAGCTGCTGGTGCAGCTTGCGTCGTCCGAGGACCCCGGCCAGATCCTGCGCGACCTGTCGCCCAAGGGCCGCGAGTTCCTGGCGCTAAAGTCTGCCCTTTCGAAGTTCTACGACGGCAGCGTCATCGATGCGGCCGTGACCATTCCCGAAGGCTCGCTGCTCAAGCCGGGCATGAAGGACGAGCGCGTCACCTTGCTGCGCCAGCGGCTCGACGTGCCCGAGCCTGAAATCCCCGAGACTGCCGGTGCCGAGGCCGCGGCCGACATAAACTATGACGAGGCGCTGGTCGTCGCCGTCACCGCTTTCCAGGAAAGTCTCGGCCTCACCGCCGACGGCGTGGTCGGGCCGGCGACCGTCGCGGCGCTCAACGGCGGTTCGGCGACCACCAAGGAAGACATCATCGCCAACATGGAGCGATGGCGCTGGGAGCCCGACAATTACGGCGACTTCTACGTCTGGGTGAACCTGCCCGAGTTCCGCCTCAACATCATGGACGGCGAGCGACTGCACTACAGCACCCGCGTCGTCATCGGCACGCCGAAGAACCAGACCCCGGTCTTCTTCGACGAAATCGAGCACATCGTCGTCAACCCGTACTGGAACGTGCCGTCGTCCATCGCGACGGGTGAAATCGCGCCGCGCCTCGTCTCCAACCCGGGCTATCTCGCCAGCCAGAACATGGAACTGCTGCATGGCGGCAAGGTCATCAACGCCGCCTCGGTGGATTGGACGACGACCTCGATCCGCAATTTCTCGGTGCGCCAGCGTCCGGGGCCGGGCAACGCGCTGGGCCAGGTGAAGTTCCTGTTCCCCAACCAGCACGACGTCTACCTGCACGACACGCCGTCGAAATCGCTGTTCCCGCGCTCCTAGATCGGAAGAGCACACGTCTGAACTCCCGTCACATCACGGTCTCGTATGCCGTCTTCTGCCTGAAGGCCAGTTCGGCTCGAGCGAAAAGTGGAACAACCTCAAGCCGCACACCCCCGCCCACCGCACTTATTTCACGCTGCGAGTCGACGAAGACGGCACCATCCGCTCGTTCGGCGACGTCTACGGCGCCAATGACCGGTTGAAAACTCTCCTCGGTCTCTAGCCCATCCGTACCAGGTGCCGCCGCCAAACCCGTTGGCAGCACAAGGACATGCCCGATCTGCCGCAGGCGCAAACCGCGCCGCGGCGGCCAAGCGTTTACGGTTGCTTGGTATTTCGGCCTTGGTTAGGCCGCGTTCTTCCCCTACAAAGCGCGATTGGGTGGCACGATGGGCTGCCAGGGGCGGGACTCCAGCGTTAATGGACTCTAAATCGGGTCGCGCTAGGGTTCGCAGCAGTCGATGTAGGAGCAGGGCTGTCGAGGCGTGACGGGTCAACAACCGGGTCATCTGATGCAGCGGATTTTCCGCCTCGCACTTGCCGGGCTCGTTGCGTTGACGATCCTTCTGCCCCAGACGACGGTGACGGCGACCGCAGCGCCGGGCGACCGCACGCTCTACCTGCACCACACCCATACCGGCGAGACCGGCCGCTTCACGTTCCGCCGCAACGGCCAGTACGATCAGTCGGTGCTCAAGCAGCTGAACGTCTTCCTCGCCGACTGGCGGACCAAAGAACCCGCGAAGATGGACCCTGCCCTCTTCGACCTGCTCTGGTCGGTTTACCAGGACGTCGGCGCCAGCCAGCCGATCAACATCGTTTCCTCGTATCGTTCACCCAAGACCAACGCCATGCTCGCCAGCAAGTCGTCCGGCGTCGCCGACAACTCGCAGCACATGAAGGGCAAGGCGATCGACTTCTTCATTCCCGGCATCAAGCTCGCGACGCTGCGTGAATCGGTGATGCGCCACCAGGTGGGCGGCATCGGCTACTACCCCACCTCCGGCAGCCCGTTCGTGCACGCCGATACCGGCAGCGTCCGCGCCTGGCCGCGCATGACCCGGGCACAGCTGAAGAAGGTCTTCCCCGACGGCCGCACCCTGCACGTCCCCACCGATGGCAAGCCGCTGTCCAACGAGGGTCGCGCCTACGCGCAGGCCGAATGGAACAAGTGCCATACCGTCCCCTGCAATGGCGCGCTGCCCACTCGCGGCCCGGTCACCATGCTGGCGGCCGTCGACGGCGACGCCCCCGTCCCGGCAACCCGCCCGCGCACGCTGATGGACGCCATCCTCGGCACCGGCCAGCCCGCATCCGAGACCCAGGCCGGCATCCAGCTTGCCTCGATCGGCGGCGATCCGGAGCAGCGCGTGGTGTCGACCATCGAAATCCTGGCGCCGGTGCCCGCCATGCGCGGCAATGTGCCCGCGGCTGAGTTTGCCGGCGGCAGCGCCCCCATTCCTGCCCAGAAATCCCAGCGGATCGTGACCGCGACGCTGCAGACCCCCGGCACCGCGCTCGATGCGCTCGAAGCCATCGGCGGCCCGATGCCACGGCCACGGGTGTTGATGACCGACAAATCCGTCATGGTCACCGCCTATGTCTCGCCCGAGCAGGACCCGGACGCCGAGCGCGCGCTGCAGATGATCATCGCGCGCGAAACCACCGCTTCCCTGCCCCCGACCAAGCCGGCCATTGCCGTGCAGCCGACGATCCAGACTGCCTCGATCGCCGGGCAGGACAACAGCCTGCAGGCGCTCAAGGGCATGTTCGACCTGCCCTTCAACGCCTTGACCAAACCCCCGAGCCCCGAGCCGGTCGCCATGGCGGTTGCCGGCCTGGCA
>Ga0066256_1002504_pt1 | contig 17607 bp, 16 predicted proteins | sample ThiBio_1000_biof_FD_87107 | JGI IMG/M metagenome (GOLD analysis project Ga0066256, IMG submission 87107) | Wastewater bioreactor microbial communities from Cape Town, South Africa - Thiocy_expt_1000_biof (version 2) | ecosystem: Engineered > Bioreactor > Thiocyanate-remediating >...
AGGGACCTCGCCCCAGATCGACGGGCGGATTGTCTGCCTGAGCAACCGGGATTGGGAACGTGCGCGGCGGGATGCACAGGATCAGGTCAATATCGTGCAACGCCGCGCCATGATGAAGAACCCATAGCCGTCCCGCAGTAAGCATTGAGGTTGGAGCCGCCGCAAATTCCAGTTGCAGTAGTGTAAATATTGGCTATTATCATTTGTGTTCAGCGATCTTTTCATGGAGATGGCATGCGGCGTTCCTTGCTCACTTTGGCGTTTTCTTCGATGCTTTTGATGCCCGTTGTCGCAATGGCCGCGGACGATGCGCCGCAACCGGCGCCGACCAGCACTTCCGATCTGGACAAGGTCGTCTGCCGTGCAGGCGAACCGATAACCGGCTCCCGCCTTCCGGGGCCGCGGGTCTGTCACACGCAGCGCGAGTGGAATGACATCAGACAGCAATCGCAGGCAGCGGTTACGCGCATTCAGATGCAGAGCAAGCGCTCCAGCCTGGGGCTCTGACGCCGCCTTTTGCCGCTTCTTCTCAAAATGTCTTAAGCATCGTTTCGGTGGAATAGCGGGCGCAGAATCGCTATTCGTAGCCTGATGACAAAAGTTACGCGCTTTACCATGAGTGGCAACGGGCAGGGCTCCGGCCGATTGCATTTGCGTGAGATTTCGGGCGATGCGGATGCCCCGCTCGGGACCGTGGGCCAGGACCTGCGGGCAGCTCGTCTGCGCCGCGGGGACGAACTCGCCCTCGTCGCGCGCGATCTCAAGATCCGCAAGGATCATCTTGAAGCCCTTGAGGAAGACCGGGTCGAAGCGCTGCCGGGGCGGACCTATGCGGTCGGCTTCGTGCGCACCTATGCGCTTTATCTGGGGCTCGACGCGTCGGAGTACGTGGAGCGGTTCAAGACTGAAATCGCGGGCCGGGCCGAGAATCCGCACCTCACCCCGTTCATCGAGCCGGTGGAGCGGCGGCTGCCGCAAGGCTGGATCGTGATCGCGGCGGTCCTCGCCGCGCTCCTGATCTATGGCGTTTACAAGATGGTGTCCCCCGCCGTGGCACCGGGTGTGCCGCCGGTAGCGCCCGTACCCGCGCAATTGGCGCCGAAGCCGGCCCAGCCCGCCGTCACGAATCCGGTCTCTCCGCCACCGGCCGCACCGGCGCCGCAGGCCGCACCGGCACCCGAACCGGGGGCGCCGGTTACGGGTGAAAATGCGGCGACGACTGCCATCACACCATCATCAACTACTCCGCAGACGGCAGAAACATTGCCCAAGGGCGAGGTTTTCGGGCTGCAGAATGCCAATCCACGGGTGGTCTTGCTGGCGCACCGGGCGACCCTGGTCAATGTCGTGGGGCCGGATGGCACGGTCTATATCAACCGGATACTGGAGCCGGGCGATTCATACCGGGTGCCGAACGCGCCGGGGCTGAAACTCAAGGCGGGCGAGGGCGATGCGGTGGAACTGCTGCTCGATGGCGCGGCCAGCGGCTACGCGGGCACTGGAACCGGAGGCGTTGAAGGCGGATCGCTGGACCCACAGGCCGTGGCTGACCTTAAGAATGTGCAGACGCCGCGCTGAACAGCGGCGGGGAAGGAAGGCATTCGCGCTGGCCGGTATTGCGGATATCAAAGGCAGACATACGCACCGCTCCAAAGGGGGGCCGCCGCCGGTGGTGGGCGGGACCCGGCCACTGAACGAACCCCGCAGAAGGCGGAGGCGCGGGCGGTTCGCGGACCGCGCGGCCTATGCCGCCGCGTGGAAGAGGCTGGATGCGACATCGTCCGTGTCTCCTGCCCGGATGAAGACGCCACCAAGGCGATGAAGCCGATCTGCAGGGCGGCGAAAATCCCGATCGTTGCCGACATTCATTTTCACTACAAGCGCGCGATCGAGGCGGCGGAGGCGGGCGCGGCCTGTCTGCGTATCAATCCGGGTAATATCGGGTCCGCGGCGCGGGTGAAGGAAGTGGTCAAGGCCGCGAAGGATCACGGCTGTTCGATGCGCATCGGCGTCAATGCCGGATCGCTCGAAAAGGAATTGCTTGAGCGTTATGGCGAGCCTTGCCCGGAAGCGATGGTCGAAAGCGCGCTCAACCATGCGAAGATTCTCGAAGACAACGACTTCACCGAATTCAAGATCAGCGTGAAGGCATCCGATCCGTTCCTGGCGGTTGCGGCCTATCAGGGGCTGGCGGAGGCGTGCGATTATCCGCTGCATCTGGGCGTGACCGAGGCGGGTGGCATGATCCCCGGTACGGTGAAATCCTCCATCGGCATGGGCATGCTGTTGTGGTCCGGTATCGGCGACACGATCCGGGTTTCACTTTCCGCCGAACCGGAAGAAGAAGTGCGGGTCGGCTTCGATATTCTGAAGGCGCTCAACCTGCGCCATCGTGGTGTGAACATCGTTTCGTGCCCGTCCTGTGCGCGGCAGGGCTTCAAGGTGATCGAAACGGTGCGCGCGCTGGAAGACCGGCTGAAGCACATTTCAACGCCGATGTCGCTTTCGATCATTGGCTGTGTGGTCAACGGCCCGGGTGAGGCGCGTGAAACCGACCTCGGGTTCACTGGTGGCGGCGCGGGCAAGGGCCATGGGCAAATCTATCTCAACGGCAAGCCGTCCTATCGGCTGGACAATGAGAATCTGATCGATCACGTCGTCGAACTTTGCGAAAAGAAAGCGGCGGAGATCGAAGCGGCCCGCGGCGACGCACCTGCGCTTGAGCCGGCGCAGTAGCTTCTTATGATCTGCCGTCCGGGCAAGCGATGCGTCGGCATCGCTCCCGGCCGGAGCCGATCGTGGCGCGTCTCGATGGATCCCGGGTCTGCGCGGTGTTGCCGCTTGCCCCGGATGACAGGTCTTACTGCATGATTCCCGCTGCCAAACTCGACCGGCTATCGAACCGCTTTGCGGAAATCGAAGCGCGTCTTGCGGCCGGTGCGGGCGGTGCGGATTTCGTCAAACTGTCGAAGGAGCACGCCGAACTCGCCCCGGTGATCGATGCGGTAAACGCTTATCGCGAGGTTGAGAAGCAGTTGCACGAAACCGATGCGCTGATCGGCGATCCGGCATCGGACGCGGAGATGCGCGCCTTGGCGGAAGAAGAACGCGCAGAGTTAAAGGCACGCTTTGCGGACCTTGAACATCAATTGCGGATCGAATTGCTGCCGAAAGATGCGGCGGATTCGTCCTCCGCCATCGTGGAAATCCGTGCCGGCACGGGTGGAGATGAGGCCGCCCTGTTCGCAGGCGATCTGGTACGCATGTACACCCGCTATGCGCAATTGCAGGGCTGGCGTGCCGATCTGATGAGCGTTCATGAAAGCGATCTGGGTGGCGTGCGCGAAGCCATACTGGAGGTGGCGGGAACCGGCGCCTGTTCCGCATGTCGTGGGCGTGACATCGAATGTGGCCGACCTCTCGGCCTCGCGCGAGTAGGGGCGGGGACAAACTTTGTTGGACGATTTCCCCCCCCGGGCGAACAAGGAAGAAAGGCCAACCGATGTGGTTGGCCCTTCTTCATCGTTACCCTGGATCTAAAGTCGCCCGTTCATTACACAGCCAGATTCCGTGTGTTTAGGGCCAGCGGCGCCGGCGGCCAGCACGTGAACAAGACCGAAAGTGCTGTGCGCATCACGCACCTTCCAACCGGGATCGCGGTGGCGCAGCAGACCGAGAAATCCCAGCACAAGAACAAGGCCCAGGCGATGAAGCTTCTGAAGGCGCGCCTGTTTGAAGCCGAACGCAACCGGGTGGACAGTGCGCGCGCCGCCGAACGCAAAGGTCTGGTCGGTTCGGGCGACCGGTCGGAGCGCATCCGCACCTACAATTTTCCGCAAGGCCGCGTCACCGATCATCGGATCAATCTGACGCTCTATAAGCTCGACCGCATTCTGTCCGGCGAAGAACTGGACGAAGTGATCGAAGCCCTGATCACCGAAGATCAGGCCAGCCGCCTGGCTGCGCTGGATTCAGGGGTGTGAGGTCGGCCGACGCGCTGCTTGGTGCCGCCGCCGCACGCCTTGCCGGGGCTGGTGTCGAAAGCGCCCGCCTCGATGCGCGGCCGCTTCTGGCGCATGTCTTGGGCTTGGCGCCGGGCGCCGTATCGCGCTTTGATCGATTGGTCGTGCGGCGCGAAGCGCGCGAACCATTGGCCTATCTGACGGGCCGCAAGGGATTCTGGAGTCATGAGTTCGCGGTAGGGCCGGGCGTGCTGGTGCCGCGGCCGGAAACCGAAACCCTGATTGAGGAGGCGTTCCGCCTTTTCCCCGACCGGCAGACACCCTTGCGGCTTCTCGACCTCGGCACCGGATCGGGATGTCTTCTGCTTACGCTGCTGCATGCCTTTCCCAATGCTACCGGGACGGGGGTGGAACAGTCTGAAGCCGCGTTTGCTTTCGCACGCACCAACCGGGCCGCATTGGGGCTTGATGACCGCGCAACCCTTCTCGCTGCCGCCTGGCAGGAACCGGCCCTTGGGCGGTTCGATCTGGTGGTTTCGAACCCGCCTTATATTCCCGTGGCTGCGCTGGACGGCCTGGCGCCCGAACTGCACTATGAGCCGCGTCAGGCGCTGGATGGCGGGGCCGATTGGCTTGATGCCTTCAGGGACCTGTCTATCCGCCTCGGCGCCTGGCTGGTACCGGGTGGCCATGTCCCCGTGGAGATCGGGATTGGTCAGGGGGGGGCGGGTTCGGCGCTTCGTGGGGCAGAAGGCCGTCGCAGTCGGGGACTCCGCCCCGGCCTGGCGGGTGCGCCACTCTATGTTGTGGAGCGGCTGGGCGGCGGGTTATAGCACGCACTCCACCCAACAGACGAGCGGTGCGCCGGGTGGTGGCAGGTTTGCATGGGGACCGTGGGGGGGGCTGGAACTCCCGCCTGGTGTCTCGGGCCGCCGGTATTGGCGGCCTCGGGCGCGGGTGCGTTTGCCGCGCCAGGGTAACTGCACAGAACGAAAGCGGACGAGAAAGCCAGGCCTTCATGCGGTTGGAACCGGATGCGCGTTCCTGTGCGCGGCCTCCTTTTCGTCAGCAGGCATGCAGGGGTCAGTAACCGACAAGGGGATCACGTGAAGCGTTCGAGAAGAGGCGGCCGCCGGCCGCAGACCAATCATGGTGGCAATCACAACAACTACAACCCCAACCGGACCTATGATTCGAATGGCCCGGAGGTGAAGATTCGGGGCTCTGCCTCGCACGTCTATGAGAAGTATCTGCAGCTCGCGCGGGACGCCAATGCCTCCGGCGATCGCGTGATGGCCGAGAATTATCTGCAGCATGCGGAACACTATTTCCGCATCCTGGCGGTGATCGCCGCCCAGCAGGCGCAGTACCAGCAGGCCAACGGACAGGCGGCAGCGGCGGCCGGGAACGGAAATGGTGCGCGGCCCGCAGACGGCACGGTTCAGAACGGGGCCAGCGGCGCCACGTTCTCTATCGCGGAAGGATCGGAACCCGCCGAGGAACCAGCCGAAGTGGCAGGCGAGACGGCCTGACACCCCTTGCAGAAGGGGGATGGGAACCACACATATCATTCTGGACGGTATGCTCCACGGAGGTGCCGTTACGTTGATGGGACACGGGAATGCTGGCCAAATGGCGGCGGAACGTGTGCTTGAGAGGATGATATGGACGCTGAGAAATTCACCGAGCGTGCGCGCGGTTTCATTCAATCCGCACAGGGGTTGGCACTGCGCTCCAACCACCAGCAATTCACCACTGAACATCTTTTAAAAGTTCTCCTCGATGACGAGGAAGGGCTTGCCGCGCGCCTGATCCGCGCCGCCGGCGGCCGCCCGGAAGAGGCGTTGCGCGACACCGAAATGGCGCTGGCCAAGCTGCCGCGTGTCGAAGGCGGCAATGGGCAGATTTATCTCGCGCCGCCAACCGCGCGGATGCTCGACAATGCGGAGAAACTCGCGAAGAAAGCGGGCGACAGTTTCGTTACTGCCGAATACATGCTGCTGGCGCTTGCGATGGCGCAAGGCACCGATGCCGCGCGCATTCTGAAAGATGCGGGCGTTACCGCGCAGAATCTCAACACTGCGATCAACGATCTGCGCAAGGGCCGCACCGCGGACAGCGCGACGGCGGAAAACCAGTATGATGCCCTGAAGAAATACGCCCGCGACCTGACCGAGGCCGCGCGCAGCGGCAAGCTCGATCCGGTGATCGGGCGTGACGAGGAAATCCGCCGCACGGTGCAGGTGCTGTCGCGGCGCACGAAAAACAACCCGGTTCTGATCGGTGAGCCTGGTGTGGGCAAGACCGCGATTGTCGAAGGTCTGGCATTGCGCATCGTCAATGGCGATGTGCCGGAATCGCTGCGCGACAAGCAGTTGATGGCGCTCGACATGGGTGCGCTGATCGCCGGTGCGAAATTCCGTGGTGAGTTCGAGGAGAGGCTGAAGGCCGTTCTGAACGAAATCACCGCGGCGGAAGGCAAGACCATTCTGTTTATCGATGAGATGCACACCCTTGTCGGCGCGGGCAAGGCGGATGGCGCGATGGATGCGTCCAATCTGCTGAAGCCGGCGCTGGCACGCGGCGAACTGCATTGTATCGGTGCCACCACACTCGACGAATATCGCAAGCACGTAGAGAAGGACGCTGCGCTGGCGCGGCGTTTCCAGCCGGTATTCGTGGGTGAGCCGACGGTCGAGGATACGATCTCGATCCTGCGCGGCCTGAAGGAGAAATACGAGGCCCATCACGGTGTGCGCATTACCGATGCGGCGCTTGTGTCGGCAGCCACGCTCTCCAACCGCTACATCACGGATCGTTTCCTGCCGGACAAGGCCATCGACCTGATGGACGAGGCCGCCAGCCGCTTGCGGATGCAGATCGATTCGAAGCCGGAAGAACTCGACGAACTCGACCGCCGGGTGATCCAGCTCAAGATCGAACGCGAAGCGTTGAAGAAAGAGACCGACAAGGCCTCGCGCGATCGCCTGACCACGCTCGAACACGAGCTGGCGGAGCTTGAGGAAAAAGCCGCTGCCATGACTGCGAAGTGGCAGGAGGAGAAGAAATCCGTTCAGACCGCACAGGGCCTGAAGGAAAAGCTGGATGCCGCCCGTCAGGAAGTGGATATCGCGCAACGCAAGGGCGATTTCGCCCGCGCCGGCGAACTGACCTATGGCGTGATCCCCGGCCTCGAGAAACAGCTTCGTGAGATTGAGGAGCGCGAAAGCGCTGCTTTGGTGAACGAAGCCGTCACGCCGGAAAACATCGCACAGGTGGTTTCCCGCTGGACCGGCATTCCGGTGGACAAGATGCTGGAGGGTGAGCGCGAAAAGCTGTTGCGGATGGAGGAGGGGCTGGAGAAGCGCGTTGTCGGCCAGCATGAGGCCGTGCGGGCAATCTCCAACGCGGTGCGCCGGGCGCGCGCCGGGCTTCAGGATCCAAACCGGCCCATCGGCTCATTCCTGTTCCTTGGCCCCACGGGCGTCGGCAAAACCGAACTGACCAAGGCGCTGGCCGCCTTCCTGTTCGATGACGATACCGCGATGGTGCGCATCGACATGAGCGAATTCATGGAGAAGCATTCCGTGGCGCGGCTGATCGGTGCACCGCCCGGCTATGTCGGCTATGAGGAAGGCGGCGTGCTGACCGAAGCGGTGCGGCGCCGGCCTTATCAGGTGATCCTGTTCGACGAAGTCGAAAAGGCGCATGGCGATGTGTTCAACGTGCTGTTGCAGGTGTTGGACGATGGCCGGTTGACCGATGGCCAGGGCCGCACGGTCGATTTCCGTAACACCGTGATCATCCTGACCTCCAACCTCGGGGCGGAGTTCATGGCGGCCAATGCGCTGCAGGATACCGCATCCATGCGGGCGCAGGTGATGGAGGTCGTGCGTGGGCATTTCCGCCCCGAATTCCTCAACCGGCTGGATGAGATCATCCTGTTCCATCGCCTGTCGCGTGCGAACATGGACAAGATCGTGGACATCCAGATGGCGCATCTGCGGCAGCTTCTGGCGGATCGCAAGATTGCCATCACGCTGGATGCGAAGGCCCGCGACTGGCTTGCCAATGCGGGTTACGACGCCGTTTACGGCGCCCGTCCGCTGAAGCGCGTGATCCAGCGCCGTTTGCAGGATCCGCTGGCGCAGATGCTGCTGGAAGGCAAAATCGGCGACGGCGATACGATCACGGTCGGTGCAGGGAAATCCGGCCTCGTCATCAATGGGCAGGAGTTCGCTTCGCCCGAAGACGATGTTGCAACCGATCGCGCACCAAGCGAGGCGTTGCATTGATCGAAAACGAATGGCGGCGGGCAGGGCGCATGCGCCTTTGCCCGCCGTGCCTATGTGCGCGAGTGATGATTAGTCGGCGGAGCGCAGATCGCCGGTCGCGTCCGCCACTTTGGTTTCAAGCGGCAGGCCCGCGATTTCCTTGTCGATCGTGGCCCGCTGCGCCATGAACGTCTTCAGTTCGGAACCGCCAAGTTTGCGGCCTGACGCAATCTTCACGTTGCGCGGATTGACCTGTTGGTTATGTACGCGGATTTCGTAGTGCAGATGCGGACCCGTCGTCATGCCGGTGTTGCCGCTATAGGCGATCACCTGGCCCTGGCGCACGCGCGAACCCTTGTGAATGCCGGCGGCAAAGCGCGACAGGTGACCATAGGCCGTGGAATAGCCATTGCCATGATTGACCATCATGAAATTGCCATAGCCGCGGACACGGCCCTCGATCTGCACCGTACCGCTACCCGCGGCCATCACCGGCGTGCCGATCGGCACTGCGAAGTCGATGCCCTTGTGCATGCGGGAATAGCCCAGCACCGGATGGGTGCGCCGTCCACGGGCGTTTTCATCAGCATGCTTTTGGCGCTGCGGCCCTGTGAGTCGAAATACTCCGCCGGGTCGCCATTCTTGGGTTGATAGCGGTACATTGCTACCGATCTGTTGCCCAGATGTATTGCGGCGTAACTGATGTCGCCCTGTTTCGCGGGCTGTCCATCCGGCGTGTAGTAGTAATTGTAGAGAACTTCGAACGAGTCGCCCGGCTGCAGATCGCGCTGAAAGTCGACCTCGTAAGAGAACATCCGGATCATCTCCACCACGACCTCGGCCGGGATGCCGGCTTTCATGGCCGAGAGATAGAGGCTTGAATCGATCTTCGCACCGGCTCGATGCAGTTGCGCGTGCAGAACTTTTTGCGCGTCGTTGACGACGAATGTGCCTGACGCGGTGCGCGTCACCGTGATGTCGCGCTCCACCGATGGCGAGAAGGCAAGGGAAAGCAGGCGGCCCTGTGTGTTCTGCACCGGCTCTGCATTGGCTTCGTCGACAGCGGCGCCCGCATCGCTGACACCGTCATTCGGTAAGGTTATCGTGACCGATGCGGCGGGCGGCGGTGGGGCGGCGGCGAATGTCAGATCGAAGCTCTGCCCTGTGTGAATGCTGCGCGGATCGTACACTTTGGCAAGTTCGCTGATCACGCTCTGCGCTTCACCGGCGCTCAGGCCCGCATTCGTCAGCGCACCCATCAGCGTGTCGCCGGAATCGAGCGTTACAGTGTGTGTTTCGATACCTGCCGGTGCTGCGCTGGCACCGGCTTCTTCGGCCGAGAGCGCGCCATCGAATGAATAGGACGATCCGGCAACGCTGCGTCCGTCTCTCTCGCCGGGCATTGTTGGCGTCAGCGAGGCGTGCGATGTGTCGCCGGCTTTGGAGGCAAGCTGCAGAAACAGTTGATAGGGCATTAGCCCGTGATCGCGCGATGCGTTTTGTTGCGTACCCGGCTGCACGACACCCGCGGCAAGCCATGCGACGGCACCGGCAACCAGCGCTGTGACGGAAGTGGAGACAAGTGCCCAGCGCGCATCTGGATCGGCGAGGCCGGCAACCGCAGAGCGCGCCGAACGGCGCCAGGAATCGATACGCAGCAGATGCGCTGAATCGTTACGCCGGTCCACGCTGACTCCCGGTGTTCGGTGCCAACGGAAACCGCCAGCCCCAGCCCTGATGTACGCTGGCGAACCAGCGTTCACATATAGCCGGATGCACTATCGCGCCGTCAACCGTTTCGGCCCCGTTAACGCTAGAACATCTTGTCGCAAAAGAACGATTCGAAACATCGCTGTTAAGAATCGTTTAAAGAAACCGGCCGCAGTCCCCTCGACTGCGGCCGTGCCGGTGCCAGCCCTTTGGGGGTCAAAGGCGGACCAGCAAAAGCTCCGCCAGCTTGCCGTGCAGCAGGCCGATGAATTTGGCCACATGCAGGACCACGAAGAAGAGCAGCACTCCGATCAGGGCAAAGATCACCAGCCCCGGCGCCGTGTGCAGGACGTGGTCCAGAACGGGGAGGGCGTCCATGCTGAAGTGGGACTGGTTGGTGACCAGCGAGTACATGGACACGGCCGCGATGCCCAGCGAAAGTGACAGGCCCACCACGGCGATAACGAAGTAGATCACACCGAGCGGCAGCATCAGCAGCAGGTACAGGATGGAAGACCATGTCCGGATATCGGCCAGCGCCTCGCCGATGCGCGAAAACAGGGTGCGCCGTTCGGCATAGGCTGTGGGCAGGCGACGCGGCATGCGCACGCCAAGCAACGTCTCCACCACGCGCCCTTCGACATGGGCGATGACGCGCTCGGAGCCGATGAACAGCAGGGCGAAGGGGATGCCGATGACCAGGATGAACAGCCCCACCGTCAGCGACAGGCCGGTCACCGTCCAGGTGAAATAGAAGATGCCTGTCGCAATCGAGAGTAGCATATAAACCAGCGCACCATAGGCCCGCGGATCAGAGACAATTCCAAAGAAACTGAAACGGCTTGGGCGGTTTTCTTCAGATTTTGGAAAAGGTCCGGTGAGGCTTTCTTCCAGCAGGCGGTAGGTCTCGGCCACCTCCTCAGGGGTGCCGAAATTCTCGATCGCCGATTCCAGAACAGCGGATTCCGAAAGCTCCGGATTTTGGGCGATCTCGTTGCGCAGATGCTCCTCGGCATCGGCCAGCGCGTCCTGGATCAGAGCCGGTGGCGCACCCTTCAGGGCCGCCTGCAGCGCATCCAGATAGGCGCGGACGGTCTCAGGTTGCCGGCCTGTGCTCATATCCGGCTCCCTGCTGCGCCATAAGGGCGTCATCCACGAATTCACGCATGTCTTTCCAGGCGCCTTGCCAGTCCGACAGGGCCTGCCGCCCCTCGTCGGTAATGGTGTAATAGCGCCGGGGCGGACCGAAGGCCGAAGCCTCTACCCGGCTTTCGAGAAGCCCTTGCGTGTTGAGCGAGCGCAGGACCGGATAAATCGCACCCTGCTTGAAGATCAGTCCGCCTTCGCCTTCAGCCTTCACGGCTTTGGCAATTTCGTAGCCATACATCTCCCGGCCCGCGCGGGCGAGCACGGCCAGGAGGACGAGCGAGGATAGCCCGGCCATCAGTTCCTTACGGAATTTGCGCGTATAGGTCGTTTCTTCAGTCACGCGCGTTTCCCGCCTCCCTTGGTATTACGAAGTTCAATCTAGCACGAACTTCGTACTATACAAGAGTGAGCTATACGGGAGTTTGATATATTTCGGCTGGAGCCAGCCCAGGACGGTCCAGCGGCCACCCGAAATCTTTGGGCCAAACTCTGCATACGGTGGATACATTCTTCAAACCGCCAGGCTGATCATTGCCGGGTTTCACCCTCTGGCGCCTGCGGGCCTTTGCGGATGATGTTGAACAGATTCTCGATCACCGGCGCCATGCCCGGCATCTGGTAGAGTTTGATCAGATCCTGGATCGTGGTGCGGGCAGGGCCGTCGAAATCCCAGCGGCAGTTGACGAAGTTGCAGTCCACCACGGTCTTGGAGGCGGTGGCCGTGATGATGATTTCGCATTGTTCGAAACGGCAGTTCCGATAGGCGTTGCCATCCAGAACGATGCGCTGGCCCGAGAAGGTTTCACCATCGAATGACGCCATAGGCACCTCCTGTTTGTTTGCGCCGCAATAGCAAAGGGTGCGGTGCACGCGCAATGGAAGGTACGCCTACCGGCGGGGTGAAAGGGCTGCTAGGCTTTTCGCGACATTTCCCTCTGCCGGGAAAGGGCAACGTATGGGCAAATCCTTCTTCCGGTGGATGGCTGGATTGATCTTTGCGGCGGCGCTTGGGGTCCCGCCTGCATTGGCGCAGTCGGATGCGTATTCCCAGCAACAGCTTGAATCGATGCTGGCGCCGATTGCTCTGTACCCGGACGAATTGCTCTCGCAAGTGCTGATCGCCGCCACCTATCCCGACGATGTGGCCGATGCTGCCGATTTCCTCGACCGCAGTCAGGGCCTCAATGGCAACGATCTTGCGGATGCCGTGGAGGATCAGCCATGGGACGATAGCGTCAAGGCATTGACGCAGTTTCCATCGGTGATTGCGATGCTGAACGATCAGCCGGATTGGGCCGATGCCATCGGCTATGCCTTTGTCTATCAACAGGGCGATGTGATGGCCGCGGTGCAACGCCTGCGTGCCAATGCCCGCGATGCCGGCACATTGTTGTCGAATGAGCAGCAGCGCATCATCGTGCAGAACAACTACGTTTATATCGAACCGGCCCGGCCCGGTTATTTCTATGTGCCGTATTACGACCCTCTGGTGGTGTATGGCAGTTGGCGCTATCCGGATTACCCACCTTATTACTGGGCGCCACCGCCGCGTTACCGGCCGCCGCACTATTCCGTTGCGAGTGGAATCTTTTTTGGCGTTGGCGTCGGCATTGTCTCGTCCATTTTCCGTCCGGCACGGCCGGACTGGCGGCATCATCATGTGGTGATCGGCGGCCATGGGCGGCCCGGATCGGTCTGGCATTATCGTCCGCGCCCCAATCGGCCCGGTGTCCGTCCACCATCGAATCGCCCACCATCGAACCGTCCACCCTCCAATCGGCCGCATCGTCCCGGCCTGCCGTCAAAGCCCCCGGCATGGAAGCCGCCAGTCCATCGCCCGCCATCACAAGGTGCGCGCCCGCCGCGCCCGGGCAGGCCGGGTGGCCCATCCGTCAGGCCGCCGGCCACGGTGCAGCCTGCAAGGCCCGGCCAGCCACAAAGGCCGGGTGTGAACCGCCCCGGGCAGCCGGAAAGGCCCGGCCGGCCCGGAATGACCAATCGGCCTGGAATCAATCGTCCTGAACCGCCGGTTCAGCCGGCTGCGAACAGGCCAGGCACCAGACCGGCGCCGAACCGGCCAGTGCGGCCTGAGACGCGTCCGCCAACAACGGCCAATCCGAAGCCCACGCCGTCCCGGCCGGTAAATGGTGCGCGGCCAACACCGCCACCCAGCAGGCCGGCCGCATCGCCTTCACCGCGGCCTGTTCCACAAACCCGGCCATCAGAGCCGGTTCAGTCGCGCCCGGCAGCTCCGCCACAAGCGGCGCCGCAAGCGCCCGCGCAACAGCCCGGTCAGGTCAGACCACAGCGTCCGCAGCAAGCTGCGCCGTCGCGTCCGGCCGCAAAGCCCGAAGGCCGCGGCCAGGAGCACCGCAACGACAATCGCAAGCGGGAGAAGCAGGGAGATCAGCCCTGAACGGGCTGCCGGTCAGTTGCTGGCGCGGATGACGTCCCGCACGGTGGGATAGATTTCTCTTTGCCAACGGCTACCGGAAAAGACGCCGTAATGGCCGGTGTCCACCTGAAGGTGGCGCCGTTCGAGACCGGCCGCGATGCCTGTGCACAGCGTGTGCGCGGCCTTGGTCTGGCCGATGCCGCAAATGTCGTCGCGCGTGCCTTCAACGGTCAGCAATGCAGTGTTGCGGATCGCCGCGGGTTCAACCTTGCGACCGCGATGGTGGAATTCTCCGCGGGCCAGACAATGGTCCTGAAACACGCGTTCCACCGTTTCGAGATAGAATTCCGCGGGCAGATCCAGCACCGCGAAATATTCATCGTAGAAATTGCGCGTGACATCGGCGCCGGCAAGATTGCCGCTCAGGAGATTCCCGAACAGATCGCAATGGGCCCGCAGGTGGCGCGCAGGGTTCATCGACATGAAAGCCGACAATTGCAGAAAGCCCGGATAGACGCGGCGATGGGCGCCGTGAAACTGGCGTGGAACTGTGGTGATCAGATTGTCTTCGAACCATGAAATCGGGTGGTCCATCGCCAGTTGATTGACGCGGGTGGGGTTGAAACGTGCATCCACCGGTCCCGCCATCAATGTCATGCTACGCGGCTGTGCCTTGTGTTTGCCCTGTGCCATGACGGCCACCGCCGCCAACAACGCATTGCAGGGCTGGCACACGCCGATCACATGCGCGCCCGGCCCAATCTGTTCCAGAAAGCCGATCAGATGCCCGATATAGTCATCCAGTCCGAAACGGCCTTCGGCACGTGGGATGTCACGCGCGTTATGCCAGTCCGTCACATAGACATCGTGATCCGGTAGCAGGGTCCGCACCGTGTCGCGCAGAAGTGTCGCGAAATGCCCGGCCATTGGCGCGACCAGAAGAACAGGCGGCTGTCTGGATGCCGGTTCCTTGCGGAAATGCAGCAAGGTGCCGAACGCGGTTTCGGCCGCCACGTCTTCAAACACCTGGGTTTCGCGGCCGGCAACCTTGATGGTGGTGATGCCGAAATCCGGCCGCTCATGAATCAGTTTGGCGCGGGAAACGAGTTCGGCACCGGCAGCGACGCCTCGCGCCAGAAAGTTGCCGAAGGGACCGGCCAGCGGTTGCTTGAGATTGGCGGCCACCAGTTCGGCCGCAGCCCGGAACGGCAGGAAAAAGTCTTCCTGCGCCTGATATGCTTCGTAGATCACTGACGCCCCAATCTGCCCGCACCGAAAGCCGCTGACGGGCCTTGAGTCGCCGCCAGATCCTTCGAGCCTAAAGCATTTAATGCTGCGCCGCGAAACGTTTTCTTGTCAGAAAATTCACCCGGGCCGCCCAGCGTCACCGCGGGCCGCCATGTCGATAAGGTTTTACTGATTTATCAATAGGTTGCAGACGTTCCCGAAAGTAACCTAACCGCCGGATTCATTCGGCTTGCTCTGGAACTGGACAAAATTCGGCAGCCCCATCTGGCCGAGCAGGCGCAACTGGGTTTGCAGCCAGTCGATATGCTCTTCCTCGCTTTCCAGAATCTGCAGGAACAGTTCCCGGCTGACGAAATCGCGCACCTTTTCGCAATGGGCGATGGCGTCACGTAGATCGGGATGCGCACGCTCCTCCAGCCGGAGGTCGCATTCCAGAATCTCCTGAACGTCTTCGCCAATCAGGATTTTTCCCAGATCCTGTAGATTGGGCAGGCCGCCAAGAAACAGAATGCGTTTGATCAGCCGGTCGGCGTGTTTCATCTCGTCGACCGATTCGCGGTACTCATGCTCCGCAAGTTCGGAAAGCCCCCAATCCGCCAGCATCCGCGAGTGCAGAAAATACTGGTTGATCGCGGTCAACTCGTTTTTCAAAACAGTGTTGAGAAAGCGGATGACCTCGGCATCACCGGGCATCGAAGCCGTGGGGGAGGGGCCTATGCCGCCTTTTCCATCCCCGCGGGGACCTGTTCCTCGTCCAGTATCAGCTCGATCTCGTCCTGGCATCGTCCGCAATTCCTTTCCACGCCGCAATGCGTGTAAACCTCATCAGCCGAGGTGGCACCGGCACGCGCGGCGTTCCGTACGCTCGATTCCTTCAGCCTATTGCAGACGCAGACGATCATCCAAGTACGCCCGTTTGCTGGACAGCTTTTATATGGGGCAGTTGCGAGTGATTGTCAATCGCGTACTGTGAGCAAGCTGTCGCATGCTATTCGCGGTTTTGACCTTTTTCCCGCCCTTGCCGCGGCTTAACTGATCCGTCCCGGTATTCCGGATTCGCCAATGCCTGCCTGGATCACCCGTCTCCAGCTGTATGAACGCCACCTTTCCGCACTCGCGATGGTGGGCGGGTTTATCTTTGACAATTTTGCTTTTGGGCGGCTGGAGCATCCGGCAACACAGATCGCGATTGCGGGCTATCTCCTCGGCGCTGCGCTGACCATCGCCATCCAGCACTATTTCGAAGCGCGTGCGGAGCGTGCAGGGCAGGCGTTCCGCTGGCGGGCCTATGTTTCGGCCGCGACACAGTTTGCACTAGGCGGGCTGTGGAGCGCGTTCCTGATTTTCTATTCGCGCAGCGCAGCCATCATCGTGTCATGGCCGTTCCTGATTGTGCTCGCGAGCCTTCTGATCGCGAACGAATATTTGCGTGAATATCATTCGCGCCTGGTTTTCACCACGACGCTGTTTTTCATCGCGCTGTTCACCTACATGACGTTTCTGGTGCCGATTGCGGCCGGCACCATCAACGAGAAAACCTATCTTCTGAGCGGTGTGATCAGCATCGCGGTGTTTGTGGTCTATCTGCTGGTGCTCACCGTTCTGGGCCGCAAGCGGATGTGGAACCAGTTCGGCCGGCTGGTGGCCAGCGCGGGTGGTGCGCTCCTGTTCCTCAATGTGTTTTATTTTCTGAACTTGCTTCCGCCCATCCCGCTCGCGCTATCGGATGCGGGCGTCTATCACAGGGTGTGGAAGACAGACGGCAGCTATTACGCCACCGGTGAACAGCAGCCATGGCGAAGTCGCTTCGGTTTCCCGCGTCTTGTGCATGTCGAACCGGGAAAGCCGCTTTATTTTTTCAGCGCGGTTTACGCGCCGATCGCGCTCAAAACCCGCATTGTGCACGACTGGCAGTTTTTCGATTCCGCGCAGGGCCGCTGGGTCAGCAAATCCAAAATCGCCTTTCCGCGGCTATTCGATGAAAGCGAACCTTATACCCGGTGAATGGCGCGTGGATGTCGATACGGTCGATGGCCGCGTGATCGGACGCATTCTGTTCAAGGTAGTATTCAGCGCGCATCCGCCGGATACGCGCACATTCACGCTGCAGTAACGCGCCAGTACTTCGTCAGGCGATCACAATTTCGTAATCTCTCCGACGCCGGGCCCGGCGGCAGGCGCCACCCGGTATTGGGCCAGAACGCGCTTGATATAAGGCTTTCTGAACACATCCACGGCGATCATCTGGCCGGTGACGGCCTCCGCCGTCACGGTCAGCACCAGATAACCTTTGCGGTTCTGATCGTTGAAGATCACTTCGTTATTGGCATCGGAAATCAACCGCCCGATGTCGAGGCCCGGCACAAAATCGCCCACCGAGGGGCTTGAAACCGAACTGACGCCGAACTCCGCCGCCACGCGCGTTTTGCCGTCCGCGTCATAAAGCTGGTTCATCCAGAAAGCGTGGCTGTCCCCCGACACCACGACCACATTGCTTTCCGATTGCTTGATCGCGTCGTAGACACGTTCACGTGCCGCGGGATAACCGTCCCAGCCATCGGGATCGAACGGAATGTCGAACGTAAACAAATTCACGGCATCGGCCACACGCTCACGATAAGGGCCTTCGGGCAAGGACGCGAGGAGTGCCTGCACCCGTTCGGTGCCCAGTGTGCGGTAGATGTTCGGCGCCTTGGTGCGCGCCATCACCACCTGATTGCCCAGCACCTGCCAGGGTTTTTCCGCTTTCACGGACGCTGCGATTTTCAGCCCCAGCCATTCTTCCTGCCGTGCGCCCAGCATCTGGCGCTCCGGATTGTTCAGTATGGCGTTAAGCTGTTCGATATCGGGCCCCAGCGCATAGGGTGCG
>Ga0066256_1002911_pt1 | contig 17607 bp, 20 predicted proteins | sample ThiBio_1000_biof_FD_87107 | JGI IMG/M metagenome (GOLD analysis project Ga0066256, IMG submission 87107) | Wastewater bioreactor microbial communities from Cape Town, South Africa - Thiocy_expt_1000_biof (version 2) | ecosystem: Engineered > Bioreactor > Thiocyanate-remediating >...
CGACGCGACGTCGAGCATCGCCGGATGCACGGTGACCAGCACACCGGTGGCGGCAAACAGAGCGCCAAGCGTCAGGAAGCCCAGTTGCGGCGGGCAGTCGATGACGACGACATCATAACGATCCTCGATTTCACCAAGCGCTGCCGCCACCCGCTGGAAAAACAGTTCGGCGCCCGCCTCCCGGGGCGCCAGCGCCCGCGGCGTGTCGTGCTCGTATTCGGCCAGTTCGAGATTGGCGGGCACGAGGTCGATGCCCTCGAAATAGGTCTTGCGCACCACCTCGGCCATCGGCCGGCGTTCGGCATCATATCGCAGGGCGGCGTAAAGCGTCTCGTTCTGGCCGACATCGAATTCCGGCTGCAGGCCGAACATGGACGTCAAGGATGCCTGCGGATCGAGATCGATGGCGAGCACCCGCAATCCCTGCAAAGCGAGGTAATGTGTCAGATGCACGGAGGTCGTCGTCTTGCCAGAGCCGCCCTTGAAGTTCGAAACCGCAATCACCTGCAGCTTGTCGCCCGACCGGCGGCGCGGCATGATCTCGGCAGCATCGGCGGCATTGCTGCGGCGGCCGGCAAAATGGGCGCGCAACGCGTTGACCTGCGCCAGGGTGAAGGCGCGCCGGCCGTTGGCGAGCCGTTGCGGCTCCGGCCCCGTGCCCGAAAGGTCTATGGTGCGGATCGAGGATTCCGACAGCCCCAGCATCTGCGCCACTTCCAGCGTCGTGAATGTGCGCAGCGTCTTGCGGGCTTCCGGCGGATAAAGCGCCAGGCGCAGGGCCGACAGCTTTTCCGACAGCAACTCCGAATAGCGGATGATCTTTTCCGGAGTCTCCTCGCGGGCGGCGGCTTGGTTCATGATGTCCGTTCCAGGCGTTCGATTGATGCTTTTTCGGCACAATCGGGATAAAAACCGTCAACACAGGTATGAGGCAGCAGCTGCTGATTTGTCCAGTTTTTTTTGGTTAACAAAAGGTTAACGACCATCCCTTCCGTTCGGCCGATTTGCGCGCCTGCGGTTTCGACGATAGGGGAGGGGGGAACTTCGCGGAGAGACCATGAGCATCGCGCCGGAACAATTCTGGCAGGACATCCTGCCGGCTGCCCAGGAAGAGGATACGGAATTCGACACCGCCTTTCCGGCCCACCTGGAAGACGGGCGACGGATTCTCCTGCCGATCCGGCCTCTTGCGGACGGCAAGCATGCACTCGCCTCGCTGATCATCAATCAGGCGAGTTTTCCGGTGCAGGACATGCTGGCCGCAGCGCTTGCGGAGAAACTGCGTCCCCTTGCGCCCGATGTGGTGGTCGGCCTGCCGACGCTCGGCATGACGCTGGCAGCAGCCGTTGCGCGCGTGCTCGGACATCCGCGCTATGTGCCGCTCGGTACGTCGCGAAAGTTCTGGTACGTGGACGAACTATCCGTACCGCTGTCATCGATCACCACGCCGGGGCAGGGCAAGCGGCTTTATATCGATCCGCGCATGTTGCCGCTGCTTCGTGGCCGACGCGTGGCATTGATCGACGACGTCATTTCCAGCGGCACCTCCATCGTGGCGGGCCTGTCGCTGATGGCGACCTGCGGCATCGAGATCGTTGCGATTGGCGCGGCGATGTTGCAATCGGAGCGCTGGAGGGACAAACTCGCGCTGGAGGCCTCCGGAGCGTTCGAGACCGTGCAGGGCGTGCTGACCACGCCGATGCTCGTCAAAAGTGGAACCGGCCGCTGGCGGGCGCCCGGCTGACGCAATCCTGCGACAGTTCTCAACGGAAATGTTACTGAAGCGACAGAATGCCTCAAAGTCGCACGCAATGACGGTAAGATTTCAGATACCTCTTGAGTGGTAGTTTCATCTGCGCCGGCATGAAGCCATGGCGTAGAAGAAGGCTGGCCATGTCGCTCGATTATAATTCCCTGCTGCTCGCCACCGGTTTTTCGGCCGGATGTCTCGGCGTGACGTTGCTCGGCAGCTGGGTCGCGGCGCGCACGGAACGTTTTCTCCTGTCCTGGGCTTGCGGCGCCTTTTGTATCGTCGCGACGGTTTTCACCTACAGCGCCTATGCGGAATACAACGCCCATGGTCTGCTGATCGCCACCTACATGTTTCTCACCGGCGGTTTTGCGTTGGTCTATGGCGCCGCCTATCAGTTTCGCGCGCATCGGTTGCCGATCCCGCGCGTTTTGCTTGCCGTCCTTATTCCCACCGTTGTCGCCATTCCCGGCATCGTCATGGAATGGAATGCCGTGACGATCATCCTGATGAATGTCTTTGCGACGATATTGCTGTTGCTGACGGCGCTGGAATATGTCCGAAACTACAAGGAAGCGCCGACCCCCGTTCTGGCGCTTGCGGTGCTCTATTCGCTCATCGGCCTGTCTTTTGCCCTCTGTGCCACGGTGCTGATCGCCGACGGCAAGCTGGTTATTGCCGGCCCGCCGCAAAACTGGGCCGAAACCGTCAACCTGATCGCCTGCATCGCCGGCCTCAGCAGCATCGGCGCCCTGTCGTTCGGGCTGAACCAGTGGCGTCTGGCACAGGTACACAAGAAAGAAGCGACGACCGACGCCCTGACCGGCCTGCTCAACCGACGGGCCTTGTTCGATCGCTACAACAACAAGGCCATCGGTCCCGGCACTGCCGCCATTCTGTTCGATCTCGACATGTTCAAGTCCATCAACGATCGTTACGGCCATGCGGCCGGCGACGAGGTGCTGAAAGTGTTTGCCCGCCAGATGGAACTTCATTGCCGTACGACGGATGCGGCCGCACGGCTTGGCGGTGAAGAATTCGCGCTCGTGCTCGAAGGGGTGAAACCCGGCACGGCCGAACGGATTGCCGAAAACATCCGCACCGCCTTCGGCGCCTGCGATATCAACGTCGATGGCGGAACGATCCGCGGCACGGTGAGCGCCGGCGTCGCCGTCGGCACCGAGACCGGCCTGTCGCTGGATGCCGTGTTGAACGCCTCCGACAAGGCGCTTTACGCCGCGAAACATGAAGGCCGGAACCGGGTCTCGGTCTCGAATTACCTCTGGGCTGTATGATATTCGGTTCATCGGCCGCTTCGCTCGCTTGAAACAAGCCGACTTTGAGCATAGATTGACAGATGAACGATCAATCTATGCCAGGAGTTTGCCATGGGAGCCGTTTCTTTCGATATTCCGGCAGCTCGCTTCAGCGATGAACAGGCGCCGTTTCTCTCGGCGCGCCGGGTTTCCGAACAGTTGGGCCTGACGCTGTCCGAGCTTGCGCGCCTTGCCGGCATCGCCCGCAACACGCTGACGGCAAAATCCAGTGCCCGCAAGGTCGATAGCGCGCTCAGCGCCATCGTCCGCATCATCGCCATGGCCAGCGAGATGGCCGGCGACGAAAAGCGCGCCGTCATCTGGTTCAAGCACCAGCCGATCCCCGGCTGGGCCGGCAAGACCGCTTATGATCTGGTCGGCGAGGGCAAGAGCGACAAGGTGCTTGCTTATCTCGAGGCTGTCCGCTCCGGTGTCTATGCGTGATCGTCGGAGCCGATCCGCTCAGGCTCTGGCGCGCCTATGTGCCGCGCTGGGCCTATATGCCCTTGTCTGGAGACGGCGCCGGCCGCTTCGGCGGCCGCTGGAATCCGGTCGGCGCGCCGACCATCTATGCGGCGCTGGAACTGTCCACGGCCTGGGCGGAATATAATCAGGGTTTCGTCCAGCACCCGGCGCTGATTGTCCAATTAGAATTAACAGATGCTAAACTCGCCGACCTGACCGACGCCGGCGAATGCAAGGCGCTCGGTATCGATAGCGCCATCCATGCCTGCGAGTGGCGCGACGAAGTCGATGACGGCCGCGTACCGCAGACCCATACCACCCGCGAAGCTCTCATCGCCGACGACTATCACGGCGTGATCTACCCTTCTTATATGTCGCCCGGCGGGACATGCCTTGCCTTGTGGCGGTGGAACGCCGCGAAAGGCCCGAAGCTCAGCGCCGTCGATCCGGATGCGCGCCTGCCGAAAACCCCCGCCTCCTGGGTCTGAGGTTCAATCGGCGATCCGGTAGGGGAGGGGGCCACGCAAGGTGTGATCGACGGTGAGCTTGCGCTTCAGCGGCGGCACGGCGCGGCTGGCGCATTTCGTCCGCTCGCAGATACGGCACGAAATGCCTATCGGATCGAAGGCGCCGCGGCTGCCCATGTCCAGGCCGTCGGCATAAACGAAGTTCGCCGCATCGGAAATCTCGCAGCCGAGCGCGATGGCATAACTCGGCCGTGGCGCACCAAAACTGCCGCCACCCTTCGTCACCTGCGTCGCCAGACAGAGATAGCGCACGCCGTCAGGCGTTTCCGCCAACTGGCGGATCATTCGTCCCGGCATCTCGAAGGCCTGGTGCACGTTCCAGAGCGGACAGGCGGCGCCGAAGCGGGCGAACTGCAGCTTGGCGGCGCTGTGGCGCTTGGTGATGTTGCCGGCCCGGTCGATGCGGGCGAAAAAGATCGGGATGCCCTTGGCGCCCGGCCGCTGCAAGGTCGAGAGCCGGTGACAGACCTGCTCCAGAGAGGCGCCGAAGCGGGCCGCCAGCAATTCCAGATCGTGGCGCAACTCCCGCGCCGCCCTGAGGAACGGCTGATAGGGGAGGGTAAGCGCACCGGCGAAATAATTGTGCAGGCCGATGCGACAGATATCCGCGGCCTCCTGCGTCCGGAACCCGGCGCCTGCTATCACCGTATCGATCTCCTTGCCGGCATGCAGCTGGGCGATCTGCAGCGCGATCTGGAAATCGCGGGTGGGTGCGGGCGCATAGGGGCTGAGCGTCAGGATGCGGGATTTCGGATCGTAGCGGCGCAACTCCTCGCTATCGGCGGCACCCCGCACCACCCGCACGCCGTAGTGCCTCTCTATATATGTCGACATCAGCCCATGGCTGTCGCCTTCGCCGATGCCCAGCGCCGCCGCCAGCCGTTCGGCCAGGACGTCGATGTCATGGATATAATTGTCGACGAAATGGAAGAAGTCGCGGACTTCTTCATACGGTGTCGTCTCCGTCAGCGTTGCTGCATGGGTATCGTCGAAACTGGCGAGCTGCTCGCTGTTGCGGCGATAGGCCTGGTGGACGCTGATCAGGGCATGGGCCAGACCCGGCGCATTCTGGGTGACCAGCTTCAATTCCTGCAGGCTCGGCGAATAGTTTTCGAACAGCGGATCCGAGAGAGCCTCCGAGAGAGCCGACAACAGCCGGTCGCCTTCGCCGGAGGAAAGATCGGCGATGTCGATCTGGAATTTCTCCGCCAGCGCCAGAAGCACGGAGGCGGAAACCGGCCGCTGGTTGTTTTCGATCTGGTTGAGATAGCTGGTGGAGATGCCGATGCGCTCGGCGAACTGCCCCTGCGTCGCGCGGTTTGCCTCGCGCAGTTCCCGCACTTTCCTGCCGATGAAAAGTTTGCCGATCGCCATGTTCGCAAATTCGCAATTTACAGTTTGCAATTTTGTACATTACGCTGTTGCACCTGATCAACTGTTTTGTTCCGCCAGTTGCGGCGCTATGGGAGACAGAGACATCCGGGCGCCGCAGCAGGCGCACCGGACACGGGACAATGAGAGGACATTCCATGCGCGCCATTCTCGCCGAGGTCGAAGCCCGCCGGGCCGAAGCAAGGCTCGGCGGCGGCCAGCGCCGTATCGACGCCCAGCACGCCAAGGGCAAGCTGACCGCCCGAGAGCGCATCGAGGTGCTGCTCGACGAGGGGTCCTTCGAAGAATACGACATGTACGTCACCCACCGGGCGACGGAATTCGGCATGGCGGAGCAGAAGGTCGCCGGCGACGGCGGCGTCACCGGCTGGGGCACGATCAACGGCCGGCAGGTCTACGTCTTCTCACAGGATTTCACCGTGCTCGGCGGCTCACTCTCCGAGACGCATGCGCAGAAGATATGCAAGATCATGGATATGGCGCTGCGCAACGGCGCTCCGGTGATCGGCCTCAACGATTCCGGCGGCGCCCGCATCCAGGAGGGTGTGGATTCGCTCGCCGGTTACGCCGAGGTCTTCAAGCGCAACGTCGAGGCGTCCGGCATCGTGCCGCAGATTTCCGTCATCATGGGCCCCTGCGCCGGCGGTGCCGTCTATTCGCCTGCCATGACCGACTTCATCTTCATGGTGCGCGACAGCTCCTACATGTTCGTCACCGGCCCGGACGTGGTCAAGACCGTCACCAACGAGATCGTCACCGCCGAAGAGCTGGGCGGCGCCCGCACCCACACGCAAAAATCCTCCGTCGCCGACGGCGCTTATGAAAACGATATCGAAACGCTGGAACAGGTCCGGCTGCTGTTCGATTACCTGCCGCTCAACAATCGCCAGAAGCCGCCCTTCCGACCGTTCCACGACGATCCGGCCCGTCTCGAAAATCGCCTGGACACGCTGATCCCCGACAGCTCCAGCAAGCCCTACGACATGAAGGAACTGATCCACGCGGTGGCCGACGAGGGCGAGTTCTTCGAGATCCAGGAAGCCTACGCCAAAAACATCGTCACCGGCTTCATCCGCATCGAAGGCGAAACGGTGGGCGTCGTCGCCAACCAGCCGATGGTGCTCGCCGGCTGCCTCGATATCGACAGTTCGCGCAAGGCGGCCCGCTTCGTGCGCTTCTGCGATGCCTTCTCGAGCCCGGTCCTGACGCTGGTCGGCGTGCCGGGCTTCCTGCCGGGAACGGCGCAGGAATATGGCGGCCTCATCAAGCACGGCGCCAAGCTGCTCTTCGCCTTCGCCGAGGCGACCGTGCCCAAGGTGACGCTCATCACGCGCAAGGCCTATGGCGGCGCCTATGACGTCATGGCGTCGAAGCACCTGCGCGGCGACATCAACTATGCCTGGCCGACGGCGCAGATCGCCGTGATGGGCGCCAAGGGCGCGGTCGAGATCATCTTCCGCAAGGACATCGACGATCCGGACAAGATCGCCGCGCATACGAAGATGTACGAGGACCGGTTCCTCTCGCCGTTCGTGGCCGCCGAGCGCGGCTATATCGACGAGGTGATCATGCCGCATTCGACGCGCAAGCGTATCGCCAGGGCGCTGCGGCTGCTGCGGAACAAAGATCTGGAAAATCCCTGGAAGAAGCACGATAACATACCCCTTTGAACCGGAAGGGGAGTGCAAGGCATGTTCGACCGTTTGTCCGCCTGGCGGCCGCAGGCGCTGGCCGCGCTCCGCATCATGGCCGCGCTGCTCTTCATCGAGCATGGCACGCAGAAGTTCTTCAATTTTCCGCCCGCCGAACAGCCGTTCGGTGACCTGATGAACCTCATGGGCGTGGCGGGCATGCTGGAGGTCGTCGGCGGGATCCTGATCCTGCTGGGGCTCTTCACGCGGCCCGCGGCCTTCGTGCTCTGCGGCTTCATGGCGGTCGCCTATTTCATGGCCCATGCGCCGCAGAGCTTCTTCCCGGTCAACAATCACGGCGACGCCGCGATCCTCTTCTGCTTCGTCTTCCTCTACCTGACGGTCGCGGGTCCGGGCGCCTTCGCGCTCGACAACCGTCGCGGCTAGGCGACGAACTTCAGGCCGAGGATGCCGGTGACGATGAGGGCGATGCAGCCAAGGCGCATGGCCGTGACCGGCTCGGCGAAGAGGACGATGCCGAGGATGACCGTGCCGACCGTGCCGATGCCGGTCCAGATGGCATAGGCCGTGCCCATGGGCAGCGTCTTCACGGCGAGGCCGAGCAGCACGATGCTGACGAGCATGGAAGCGGCGGTCAAAGCGGTGGGAACGATCCGCGTGAAGCCGTCGGTATATTTCAGGCCGATGGCCCAGCCGATTTCGAAGAGACCTGCGAGGGTAAGAAGAATCCAGGGCATTGCACCTACTCCGTTTCAAGGGAGCGAGGCCGTCCCCGCGATCGTGACCGGATGCCTTCCGGCGGTAGCCGTCTACCGGCGCGGACTATTGCGCATCGGCAAGGCAAGAGCAAGAGCAGGGGCGGCATGTCAGCCATGCACCCCCGCCATATCCGGCCTCAGCCGAGCCGCTCGGCGTGCCACTTCAGGTGATCATCCATGAAGGTCGAGATGAAGTAGTAGGAATGGTCGTAGCGCTCGTGCATGCGCAGCGTCAGCTCGATGTCGGTATCCTTGACCGCCTCCTCGAAGAGCCAGGGACGCAGGCCGTTTTCGAGGAAACCGTCCGCCTTGCCCTGGTCGATCAGGAATTCCGGGAAGCGGGCGCCGTCGGCGACGAGCGCGCAGGCGTCATATTCCCGCCATTTCACCTTGTCGGCGCCGAGATATTTCTCGAAGGCCGGGACCGACCAGTCGGCGGTGGAGGGCTCGACGATGGGCGCGAAGGCCGAGCAGCTCCTGAAGCGGTCCGGATGCTTGAGCGCGATCGTCATGGCGCCGTGCCCGCCCATCGAGTGGCCGAAGATGCCCTGGCGGCTCATGTCCATGCGGAAATGCTGGCGGAGGAAGTTCGGCAGCTCTTCCGTCACATAGCTGTACATCCGGAAGTTCTCGGCCCAGGGCTCCTCGGTGGCGTCGAGATAGAAGCCCGCGCCCTTGCCCATCTGCCAGTTGGTGATCTCGTCCGGCACGTCGTTGCCGCGCGGGCTGGTGTCCGGGCAGACGATGATGAGGCCGAGCTCGGCGGCCATGCGGCGGTATTCGCCCTTTTCCATCACGTTGGCATGGGTGCAGGTGAGGCCGGAGAGATACCAGAGCACCGGGCGCGGCTCGTGGATCGCCTGCGGCGGCACGAAGACGGCGAAGGTCATCTCGCATTTGCAGGCTTCCGAATCATGAGCGAAGACGCCCTGCATGCCGCCGAAGGCGGTGTTCTGGGAAACCACTTTCATGGAAAACTCCGATCGGTTTCAGGAGGCGAGCGCCACGGCCGCGTTGACCGCGGCGGCGACCAGCACCGTGTTGAAGAAGAAGGAAACGACGGCATGCAGCAGGTTGACCCTGCGCATCGCCGTCGAGGTGATCGCGACGTCCGAGGTCTGTGCCGTCATGCCGATCACGAAGGCGAAGTAGAGGAAGTCGTAGACGCCGGGCTGGGTGTCGCCGGGGAAAGCAAGGCCTCTGTCCTTCCGCGCCTTCGCGCCGCCCGGCCGCCAGTAGATATGGGCGTAGTGAAGCGCCGCCACGGTGTGGATGGTGAGCCAGCCGAGTGCGACCGAGGCGAAGGCGAGAACGAATTCCAGGCCGGTCGCCGCCGGCCGGTTCAGGACGACGAAGAGCGACCCCGTCGCCACGGCGGCGGCGGCAAAGGTGACGGCGAAGATGATGGCGACCGGCTCGTCCGTATCCGTCGCATAGTGCTCGAGATAGGCGGCCGTCAGGTGCGGCAGGCGCCAGGCCGTCAGCAGCAGGTAGCACAGGAAGAAGGCGATGGCCGCAACGGCAACGGCGAAGTCCGGCTTCAGCCAGAGCGCGCCCGCAAGGCCGAGCGCCGCCGCGCCGATGCCGACATAGAAGGGAGCGTGCCTGCCGTAGATCTTGCGCCCGGGCTTCTTCGTCATGATGCCGGTCCCGTCCGTTCGTTCTTCGCGCGGCGGCACAGGCGGTCGAGCGTTTCGAGAAACGTCGAGCGGTCGCGCGGCGAGAAGGCCGCGTTGTAGCCCTTGCTCTCCCCGGTTTCGCGCAGATGCGCGCCGAGGTCGCGCATGGCACTCGCCATGCCGATGTTCGATTTGTCAAAGAGCCGGCCGGTCGGGCCGGTGACAAGCGCGCCCTTGGCGACCGTGCGCCCTGCCAGCGGCACGTCCGCCGTGACGACGATGTCGCCTTGCTGCACATTCTCCGCGATCCAGTCGTCCGCCGCATCGAAGGCGCCGGAGACGATGACGTTTCGCACCATCGGATCGCGCGAAGGCCGCAGGCCCGAATTGGCGACGAAGGTCACCGGCAGGCCGTGGCGCTCCGCCACCTTGAGGATTTCCGGCTTCACCGGGCAGGCATCCGCGTCGACATAGATGGTGGGCATTGCGTCAGTCATCGAAGTAACGGTGGTAATCCCGGGCGGCGTTCAGGAGGCGGATGAGTTCTATGCCGTTGCCGTCGGCAAGCGCGGCATAGAGTATGATATAGTGTCGAAAGGGAAACATGCGCATGTCGGGATAGCGCGGAAAACGCTGTGGTCCCACAAGCGGATTGTCCGAAAGCATGCGATAGCGCCGTTCGAGTTCGAAAACGAAGGCATCCGCACGGTCCTCGCTGTCTCTCGCGATGAAATCCCATACCATGCGAAGGTCTTCGAGGAATTGCGGGCGACGGAGGATGCGTCCCAAGGCGGCCTATCTCCGCCGCCGGAACGTCGCGACCAGGCTTTGCGCCGTTTCCATCTCCGCTGCATCGCCGCTTGCAAGCCCGCTTTCGATAGCGTCTTCGATATCGGCAAGGAACCTTGCCGCCTCGCGCTCGCGCTCCTCCAGGAGCCGGAGCCCCGTCGACACGACATCATTCGTGCCGTCGAAACGGCCGGAACGCACCAGACGGTCGACGAGCGCCTGTTGCTCCTTCGTCAGCGATACGGCGGGTCCTTGCGGCATGGCGGCTTTCCATAGAACGGTCTGGCGGTCAGTGTAGCAATTCCCTGCCGGCGAGAACAGGTCAAAGCGGGGTCGATCGGCGCATGTCGATATGCGGTATGCCGTCCTCGACATATTCCTCCGATGTCGGGGAAAAGCCGAGGGAGCGGTAGAATTGCTGCAGATAGCTCTGCGCGGAAAGCTCGATCGGCATGCCGGGAAAACGGGTTTCGCACGCGCCGATCGCTTCCCGCATCAGGGCTTCGCCGAGCTTCCTGCCGCGATGGTCCGGCGAAACGAGGACGCGGCCGATGCGCGGCGCGGCGTTTTCGGGCCGCCAAATGCGGGCATAGGCGGCGGTTTCGCCATCGACCAGCAGGCGAAGATGGAGGGCGTCCGCGTCCTTGCCGTCCAGCTCCGGATAGGGGCAGGCCTGCTCGACGACGAAGACGTCGACGCGCAGTTTCAGCAATGCGTAGAGCTCGACGGCGGAGAAGGATTCCATCCTCCGCACATCGACGCCGTAGGCGGTTGCCGTCATCAGTAGACGACCACGCCGCGGATGCTTTCGCCCTTGTGCATCAGCTCGAAGCCGTTGTTGATGTCTTCCAGCGGCATGGTGTGGGTGATCATCGGGTCGATCTGGATCTTGCCGTCCATGTACCAGTCGACGATCTTCGGCACGTCCGTGCGCCCGCGCGCTCCGCCGAAGGCCGTGCCCATCCACTGGCGGCCGGTGACGAGCTGGAACGGACGCGTCGAGATTTCCTGGCCCGCGCCGGCAACGCCGATGATGACCGACTTGCCCCAGCCGCGATGGGCCGATTCGAGCGCCTGGCGCATCACCTTGGTGTTGCCCGTGCAGTCGAAGGTGTAGTCGGCGCCGCCGATCAGGTCGCCGTTGCGCTTCGTCAGGTTGACGAGGTAGGGCACGATGTCGCCCTCCACCTCCTTCGGGTTGACGAAATGCGTCATGCCGAACTTCTCGCCCCATTCCTTGCGGTCCGGGTTGATATCGACGCCGATGATCATGTCCGCGCCGGCAAGGCGCAGGCCCTGCAGCACGTTGAGGCCGATGCCGCCGAGGCCGAAGACGACGGCCGTCGAGCCGATCTCGACCTTGGCCGTGTTGATGACGGCGCCGATGCCGGTCGTCACGCCGCAGCCGATGTAGCAGATCTTGTCGAAGGGCGCGTCCGGGTTGACCTTGGCCAGCGCGATCTCCGGCAGCACGGTGTAGTTGGCGAAGGTCGAGCAGCCCATGTAGTGGTGGATCTTGTCCTTGCCGATGGAGAAGCGGGACGTGCCGTCGGGCATCAGGCCCTGGCCCTGCGTGCCGCGGATGGCGGTGCACAGGTTCGTCTTGCGCGACAGACATGAATAGCACTCGCGGCATTCGGGCGTGTAGAGCGGAATGACGTGGTCGCCCTTCTTGACCGAGGTGACGCCCGGGCCGACATCGACGACGACGCCCGCGCCCTCATGGCCGAGGATGGCGGGGAACAGGCCTTCCGGGTCGGCGCCCGAAAGCGTGAAGTCGTCCGTATGGCAGATGCCCGTCGCCTTCACCTCGACCAGCACTTCGCCGGCCCTCGGGCCTTCGAGCTGTACGGTCATGATTTCAAGCGGTTTTCCAGCCTGAACGGCTACGGCGGCGCGTACGTCCATTTTCGTCTCCCTTATGCGGATTCTGTTTCGGGCCGACCATTGCAGAGCCGGTCCGGCGTCTCAAGTGCGGCCAATGGAAAAATGTCAGCCCTGATCTTTTTTGATCAAACGAGCGATCTCGGCTTCAAGCGCCGCGATCGCCTTGCCCGTCTCGTCGTGAAGGCGCTGGACCTCGTGAAGCTGGCGCAGCAGCGGGTGCGGGTTCTCCTCACCGTCCGGGTCAGCCGGGGCCGCGCCGATGCCGGCGATCAGCCAGGAGGGGGAGACCGAGAGCACGCCGGCCAGCATGAAGAGGGCCTTGGTGTCGGGTTCGGCATGGTCGCGTTCCCAGCCGCCGACCGTTTCCTCGGGCAGGCCCAGCCGCGCGGCGAGGCCTTCGAGCGACAGGTCCAGCGCATCGCGCGCCCGCCAGATGCGGCCGCCGAGCGTGTCGCCGTCGGCGCGGCCCGAAGGGAAGGGGATGGTGTTGTTCTCGCCGGGGAAGGTCATCGCGGCCTCCATTGCCTTTCGGTCAGTCTACAGGCAGCGGGGCACCGCCTTCTACCTCAATTGCGCCGCTTCGCGCCGCCTGCGCAATGACAGATTTCCGGCATTGCCTGCCGGCCGAAAAGCGGTATGCAAGGGGCGAGCGAGGGAGACACGCATGAACGCGACGGCCGGAACCAGCGATCGACAGGGCGGCAACACGATGCAGGGCGTGATCCTGATGGCCGTCGCCATGCTGATGCTTCCCGGCATGGACGCGATCGCCAAGTACATGGCGACGTTCGCCGGCATGTCGCCGGGGCAGGTGACGTTCTACCGCTTCTTCTTCCAGATCGTCTGCACGATCCCTCTGATCTTCACGGCGGCGGGCAGCGCGACGCTGCGGCCGAAGCGGCCGTGGCTCAACCTGCTGCGCGGCGCGATCCACGGCGCGGCGAGCCTCCTGTTCTTCGCGGCCGTGAAATACATGCCGCTGGCGGACGTCTTCGCGATCTATTTCGTCGAGCCCTTCATCCTCACGGCCATGTCCGCGGTCTTCCTCGGCGAGCGCGTCGGCTGGCGGCGGTGGCTCGCCATCATGGTCGGCTTCGGCGGCGCGCTCATCGTCATCCAGCCGAGCTTCATCCTGTTCGGCTGGACGGCGCTGCTGCCGGTCGCCTGCGCCTTCCTGTATTCCATCTACCTCTTCATGAACCGCGCCATCGGCGAGGCCGATTCCCCGCTCACCATGCAGACGATCGCCGGCTTCGGCGGCACGCTCTTCATGGGCGCGGCGCTGTTCCTCGGGGGGGCGGCGGGCATAGCCGATTTCGCGCCCTCGCTGCCGCCCTCGCTCTTCACCCTCGTCCTGCTTTTGATCCTCGGCGCGCTGTCGGGCTATGCGCATATCCTCGTGGTGCGGGCGTTCCGTCTGGCGCCGCTCTCGCTCCTCGCGCCGTTCCAGTATTTCGAGATCATCTCGGCGACGGTGCTCGGCTACGCGATCTTCGGCGACTTCCCGACGCCCTCCAAGTGGCTGGGCATCGCGATCATCGTCGGCTCGGGCCTCTTCATCATCTGGCGCGAGCAGAAGAACCGCAGGGTCGAGGCCGACATCGCCTTCGACTAAAGTGTCCTGCGCCCTGCCGTTGAACCGATGCGGCCTTGTGTCTACAACTCCGCAAGCAGACTGCGGGGAGGAAAGCATGTTCAAGAAGATCCTGATCGCCAATCGCGGCGAGATCGCCTGCCGCGTGATCAAGACGGCACGCAGGATGGGCATCGCCACCGTCGCGGTCTATTCCGATGCGGACCGCGACGCGCTGCATGTCGAGCTGGCCGACGAGGCCGTGCATATCGGCCCGGCGCCGGCCGCCGAAAGCTACCTCGTCGCCGAGAAGATCATCGCTGCCTGCAAGGAGACGGGCGCCGAAGCGGTGCACCCGGGCTACGGCTTCCTGTCCGAGCGGGCGAGCTTCTGCGAGGCGCTGGAGGCCGAGGGCATCGTCTTCATCGGCCCCAAGCCGAAGGCGATCCGCGCCATGGGCGACAAGATCGAATCGAAGAAATTCGCCAACGCCGCGCAGGTCTCGACCGTTCCCGGCTTCCTCGGCGTCATCGAGGATGCGGGCCATGCCGAGCGCATCGCCGGCGAGATCGGCTATCCCGTGATGATCAAGGCCTCGGCCGGCGGCGGCGGCAAGGGCATGCGCATCGCCTGGAGCGAGGCGGAGGTGCGCGACGGCTTCGAGCGCGCCCGCTCCGAGGCGAAGAGCTCGTTCGGCGACGACCGCGTCTTCATCGAGAAATACATCGTCGAGCCGCGCCATATCGAGATCCAGGTCCTCGCCGATGCGCACGGCAACGCGCTCTATCTCGGCGAGCGCGAGTGCTCGATCCAGCGCCGGAACCAGAAGGTCGTGGAAGAGGCGCCGTCGCCCTTCCTCGACGAGGCGACCCGCCGCGCCATGGGCGAGCAGTCCGTGGCGCTCGCAAAGGCGGTGGACTACCAGAGCGCCGGCACGGTGGAGTTCATCGTCGACCGCGACCGCAACTTCTATTTCCTTGAAATGAACACCCGTTTGCAGGTCGAGCATCCCGTGACGGAACTCGTCACCGGCATCGACCTCGTCGAACAGATGATCCGCGTCGCTGCCGGAGAGGCGCTGTCGCTGGCGCAGGCGGACATCAGGTTGAACGGCTGGGCCGTCGAAAGCCGGCTCTACGCGGAGGACCCCTACCGCAATTTCCTGCCGTCCATCGGCCGCCTGACGCGCTACCGCCCGCCGGCGGAAGGCACGAATGGCGAGGCGGTCGTGCGCAACGATACCGGCGTCTACGAAGGCGCCGAGATTTCCATGTACTACGACCCGATGGTCGCAAAACTGTGCACCTGGGCGCCGACGCGCCTTCAGGCCATCGATGCGATGAGCGATGCGCTCGACGGCTTCGTGGTCGACGGCATCGAGCACAATGTCCCCTTCCTCGCCGCGCTCATGCGCCATCCGCGCTGGCGGGAAGGGCGGCTTTCCACCGGCTTCATCGCCGAGGAATATCCCGACGGCTTCGCGCCCATGGCGCCGACGGAGGCGGAGGCCGGCATCCTGGCGCGGATCGCACTTTCGGCGCATCTCGTCGACGCCGCGCGGCGCTCCAACCATCTCGATCGCCTGCGCCCGGCAACGCAGCACCGCAACGACTGGGTGGTGAAGATCGGCGATGCCTATCACGCGCTTTCGGCGGACGAGGCGGTGGAGAGCGACTGGAAGCCGGGCGAAGCCGTCTGGCGCGGCACCGTCGCCGGGCGCGGCGTGACCGCGCAGCTCCGCCCGTTCCCAAACGGCATGCGAATCGACTGGCAGGGGCTTTCCGTGCGCACGCGCGTCTTCACGCCGCGCCTTGCCGCGCTCGATGCGCTGATGCCGGTGAAGCTGCCGCCGGACACCTCCAGGATGCTGCTCTGCCCGATGCCGGGCCTCGTCGTCTCCATCGCGGTCAGCGAGGGGCAGGAGGTGAAGGCGGGCGAGACGCTGGCCGTCGTCGAGGCGATGAAGATGGAGAACGTGCTGCGCGCCGAGCGCGACCTGACGGTCGGCCCGATCCGCGCCAAGCCCGGCGAGAGCCTTGCCGTCGACGCCGTGATCATGGAATTCGCCTGAGGCCGGGTCTTAACATTTGTTAGGACGTTGCCGCTAACGTTGCATTCGCCTGCCATGATGGTCGGGGAGGGTGCATGTCGACGTGGCTTTCGGTGATCCTGCTGCTGGCGATCAATCTTGGCCTGATCTGGCTGTTGATCGCCGCGCCCGTCGGGCGCCGCACCCTTCATCTGACCCGCGTCTTCCCTGCGCCGCCGGGCCGGATCGCCGCGCTCGTCAGTCCGCTCGGCGCGGAAGCCGACTGGCATCCCTCGGTTCTTGCCAGCGAGCGGCTTTCGCCGGGCCGCGTCCGGCAGACCTTTTCCCATCCCGACCGGCGCGGCAATCCCATCACGCGTACCTTGGCGGTGCACGAGGCGGCGGATGCGGACGGCATCGCCTGCGAGACGCGGGTGGTCGAGGACAGCGCGCTCGACGCCTCCTTCTGGCGGAACTATGTGGAGCGGCGGTTCCTCCGCCCGGTGCCGGGCGGTACCGCGCTGACGGTCGAGCAGACCGACCGCTACCGCGGCATCGCCTTTCTCCTCTTCCGCTACATCCAGCTCCGCCGGGAGATGAAGGCACTCGAACAGTGGCTGGAGACGGGGAGCGGCGAGGTGCGCGGCGTGCTGGAGCGACCGGTGACGCAGGCGGGACTTGCGGTGCTTTCCACACTGCTGCTCTGGCCGTTCTTCGGGCTGAATGCCCGTGGCCTCCTGCTATCGACCCTCTTGACGGTGGTGATCGTGCTCCACGAGCTTGGCCACATGGCCGCCTACCGCGCCTTCGGGCACCAGCGGGTGCGCATGATCTTCGTACCGCTGCTCGGCGGCATCGCCGTCGGCGGGCGGCCGTACAATTCGCGCTTCGAGGTCGCGGTGTGCGCCCTGTTGGGCGCCGGCATGCCGGCCTTTCTCGTGCCGCCGCTCATTGCGCTGCACGATGCGGCGGGTCGCCCCACGGGCGCGATACTGTTGATCTTCCTGCTGATTCTCGGAGCCTTCAATCTCCTGAACCTCCTGCCCATGCACCGTTTCGACGGTGGGCAGGTGCTGCGGCAGGTCTTTTCGACCCGGCGCAGCCTTCTGGCTGCGAGTTTCCTGGTGACGCTCGCGATTGTCTGGGTGGGCTGGCGGATCGGGTTGCCGGTCGGCCTGCTGATGGCCGGCCTTGCGGTCTTCACGGCCTTGAGCCTCATCGGCGCAGGCGGAGTGAAGCCCAAGGCGGCGCTCGACCCGATGACTGCACCACAGCGCCTGCTCGCCGGATTCGGCCTCTACGCCGCCATCGTCCTGCACGGCTATGCGATCGTCTATGCCTGCGACAGGCTGCTCGGCTGACAGTGCGCATCCGAAACGGTGGGGCCGAAGACGTGCTCGAAGGAATCGCGGATGCGCACATCCACATCGCTCATCATGACGGGCAGGCCGAGATCGACGAGGCTGGTCACCCCGTAACCACGGATACCACAGGGCACGATGCCGGAAAAATGGTCGAGATCCGGATCGACATTGAGCGAGAAGCCGTGAAAGCTCACCCAGCGTCGCAGGCGGATGCCGATGGCCGCCACCTTGTCCTCCGCCGGTGAACCGTCCGGCAGCGGCGGGCGGTCCGGTCGGCGCACCCACACGCCGACCCCGTCCTCGCGCCGCTCGCCGCGCACGTTCATCGAGGACAGCGTATCGATGACGACCTCTTCAAGTGCTGCCACGAAGGCGCGCACGTCCTGGCGCCGCCGCCTGAGGTCCAGCATGACCTAGACGACCCGCCGGGCGGGGGCGTGATAGGTGTATTCGCCGCCGCGGCCCGTGGGAGACACCCGCAAGCGA
>Ga0066256_1002912_pt1 | contig 17604 bp, 20 predicted proteins | sample ThiBio_1000_biof_FD_87107 | JGI IMG/M metagenome (GOLD analysis project Ga0066256, IMG submission 87107) | Wastewater bioreactor microbial communities from Cape Town, South Africa - Thiocy_expt_1000_biof (version 2) | ecosystem: Engineered > Bioreactor > Thiocyanate-remediating >...
TTCCCGCTCGGCGAGGCGGTGCATTGCCCAGAGCGCTCGAGGTGCTTCCCGCAAGCGAGGGCGTGATAGGGTCACGTCGATGAGGGCCGCACTCGATACGGTCCTAATCGTGTGTGCCCTCGCCGTTGGCTGCGTGCATTCGCCAGCTCCAGCCGAAACGAAGCCAGCGAGCCCTCTGCCGGCTACGTCGGTCGCATCGAGCACCGCGCCGCGTCCCCTCCTCGCGGACGGTGGTACGGACGACGCCGCGCCGAAGCGAGTACAGCCGACAGTCGACCTGGGACTGCCGCCGCGGCCCACGGAGCACGAACTGTTCGGAGACCGTGCGCCGGCGCTCGGCACGCCCGACCTCGATGCGCTCGTTGCCGCGACGAAGTCGCCGGGGATTCTCCCTCGACCGCCATACTGCGCGGCATACACCAGCCGACGGGCATCGACACGAGAAGCGATCTCGGTCACCGACGCGCTCGCCCAGACGAACCCCGCGATACGGGACGCCATGCTCCTCGCGCTTTCCGCGACCGGCCCAGTCCGGATCGCGGCGCTCCGCGCTGACTTCGCCCCGATCGAATGTGCGGACGCGATCACCGATCCGGAGCTCGGACCGTCGACGAGGGGTATCGGCTCCGAGCTCCTCGTCGGACTCTCCGTTGCATCCAAGCTCGCACGGACTTCGAACCCGGTGGCGATCGACGCGCTCAAGACCGCGCTCACCGGCCTCCGAGGCTATGCCTGGGGCCTCGCGCTCGTCGAGGCGGGCCTCGCCGACCTCCGCGCCTACGACGCGGGCGTCACGGATCGCAAGACGCTCGGCCGCGACTCGATCCTCACCGCGTTCGCCGAGCTGGCGAGGGTCGGCGTGCTCCGCGACGCGAGCGTCTCGAAAGCGCGGGCGCGCCTGGCGGCCCTCCTCCCTGCGCAGCGCGTCGACGCGCTCGACGAGCTGCTCCTGCCGCGGTGGACCCCGCCAGCGCCGGAGAAAAACGCCGAGCGGGCGCTCGCGAATACGCCTGCGTATTGGTTCGCCGCCGATGCGAGCACGTTCAAGTACATCAACTCGTACATGCCGGCGCTCGCCGTCGGCGTGCCGATCCGGACCTGTTACAAGCAGGGCTGCGCCGACTACGCACGCGCCAGGCTCGACCTCGGACGCATGTATCGGCGCCGGCTCGACTTCGTCGAAGCGGCTCACGCCGCGAAGGAGGCCGCGGGTACCACGAGCGGAGCCGGCGCGTCACAGCTGCTCCTTGCCCTAGCACGCGACCTCGCCCACGGCCCACGCGACGCCATCGACATGATGGGACGCAGTGGCGCGGCGATGGGCCTCGACCGGACCGACGCGCTCGACGCGTTGGTTGCTGAGGGCGTGCCGATGTCCGGGATGGCCGCCTACGACGCTGCGCATCTGCGCTCGCTCTCCGTCCCCGAAGACGACACAGCACCTGCGTACGTCGAGGACGTGGCTCGTCGGTTCGAGAAGAGCAGCCAGATGCTGGCGGAACCGGAAGACCGGACACGAGCCCTCGAGCGAGCTCGCCAGGCGCGCGCGGCAGCCGCTGCGAGGGCGCGTGACGTTGCAGCGAGCACAGCCGCGCGCGCCCATTGAGGCCCCCGAAGCGAACGCGGTCCACCGTCGGCGATCGGCTCGACTGACAGCCAACATGGGCCCAGGCCGCGCTCGCGCGCGTGCTGCTCGATGCAGACGCCGACCTCGACGCACGCTGCGCAGACGGGGCTTCACCACCAGTCCGGCTTCTCGCTGCTGCGGTCCGCGACCGAGGCCGGCACCGCAGGGTTCGCGCTTCTGACTCTCGTTACGATTCGCTCGGCCTCTGCGGCGTCGAGGACGCCCGGAATGATCGCCGTGTCCGGCTTGAACGTGAGCCAGTTCGTTCCCATCGGCTCGTCGGTGGGAGCCTTGGAGAGAAGCGAGACCAGTCCACCCCGACTGAAGGCCGCGCGATAGCGAACGCCGTCACGGATCGCGGATACGACGAGTTTCTCGCTCAACGCGTTCACGATGGCAGCCCCGAACTGCAATGGCCTCCGCGGCCCGAAGATGGACATGAAGAGCGAGTAGAGCTCGGGATGCGCGACACCCGTGCGAGTCTCGCGAGCTTCAATCGGCAGACGCTCGCCGTCGTAGGCGACGGTCACCGCGCCATCCGACCAGAGCAAGAGGCGCAAGGCGGCGGGGGCGGGTGATTCCGCCACGATACTTCCGACGACGCATTCCACGAGGAGACTGCAGAGCGTTCTCTCGGAGGTCGCTTCGCCGAGGTACATCGTCGGGCGCCGTCGAATTGCTTCGAGCCCCTCGATCACCTTGATGTCGCGGCGCGTGTATCCCATGCCGAGAGCGTATCGCCAGCCCCGTCGAGAGGTGCGTTCCATGCACCGTCGGAGCGTGCGAGAGTCTGGGAATCGAGCGCCCGCTCGGATTGCTGCACGAGCAGTGACGCTTCATGAGGAGCTAACCAACCTCGGCGTCATGCCGGAGGCCGCGACCGCGCTGCAATCGGCAGCCGCTCGGCGCGCCGGCATGCTCATCATCTGTGGCCCGGCTGGCGTGGGAAAGACGACCGTGGCGGAGCTGGTAGAGCGGTACACCGGCATGAGGAGGCTGGGTGACCTTCGCACGCAGGAAGAGATCGTCGAAGTGCTCCGCCTCGCCGAGGGAGAAGCGGTCGTTGGCGTCGTGCGGAGCGGGGAGTCGTTCGGGCTATCGTCCCGCTGGCGGGACATGGACATCCCGAACGAGCTCGTCGAGCGAGCGTCGGTGATGACGGTAACCCTTCGCAGACTTCCGAAGGCGCCCGCCTTCAATGCTACGAAGGACCTTCTCCTGGCCGAAGTTCTGGGAACAGACCACGCTCCCCTCGCCGGCTCACTTGCTGAACAGGCGAAGACGCTCGTTTCGGCTGGGCTCGTGACCGATGAGGCCGCGCGCTTCCATGTGCCAGGCTATGAGTGAAGCGTGGCGGGACGCAATCTGGGGAATTGCGGGCCCATGGGAGGACCTGGTCACGCAATGATCACGTTCCAACCGGACGGAAGCGTTTCGAGCGTGGTTGTAGACGACGGGCCGTTCGTTGGAACGTCGGTCGGCGCCTGCGTCGAGCAGCGCTTTCGCGAGGTCCGGATACGGCCATACGACGGCGGGCCGGTGAAAGTCGGCAAGAGCTTCAACCTCTAAGGGGTAGGCCCTCGAGCACGGGGCTTCTCCTTGGTCGCAAGTGCGCGCAATGCTCGGCCCGTCGCGCCGAGATCGTGATCGCTAACTTAGTTCGGCCCGATGTGTACGGTGACGGGCACGAGGACGGCCTGCGCAAGCGCGGATGGCGGTCGCTCGGTCATGCTTCAACCGTGGGTCGCGGCGTTCGGATCGTCGCGGCCACAACGCATCAGTACACGTCATCTCGGATGAGATCACGGCCCGCAAGATCCAACAGGAGCTCGCAAAAGCGGCGGAACGCAGCGGCGGGTCCGTTCGCGGAGGGCGTCCATCGGTCGATCAGCTCGTAGGTGTCCTTCGTTCGAATCTCGAGGACCCATCGCGCTCCGTCTGTGCCGAACTGCTCGGGTACGGGGGCCTCGAGGTTACCCTCTTGCAGGGCATGGCGAAGCGCTTCCCACTCGGACTGGCCGAGATCGCGCTCCCGCCGCGCATCGACGCGGCCAGGTTCGTAGCCGCCCGCGCCATCGAGGCGCGTCGCCACGACGCGTGCGGTGGTCGCGGTTGATTCGATCCGGATCGCGATGGGGTTGTGGAACGTCCGCAGCCAGAGGAATCGAAGAATCGTCGAATGCGGACTGGGGATCCGCCAGAGCGATGGCTCACACATCGCCGCAAGATGCTTGCCGTACCATTGGCGGGGGAAAACCTTGAGCTCAGGCGGGGAGAAGGCATCGGTCGGATTCGCGCCATAGGGAGGGGCATTCGGCCATGGCCCTTGGGGGCCTTCGCGTACGAGCTTGACCCTCGTGCCGTCGGCCACATCGGCCTTCGCAGTGTCCGTCATGGCTCCGGATGGGCAGCGACCGAGCCCGCTCGCAACCAGAGTGGGCGAATCGCGCGCGGGATTGGCGGGTGACTCGCGACATCCGGTGATGGCGAGGAGCACGGGGAGAACCGGAGAAACAGCGGGGCGGAACACGAGATGGCCATGATAGCGGACTGTGGCGCCTTCCTCGATATGCGATCCCGTGAGGGCGCGCCCGCGGCGGACGTCTCGAGATCGATCATTGGTCGCCATGCCGGCGCGGTGCCGGAAGGGTGCGTAAGGGCCACGGACGACGGGCAACGAAGCCCGTTCGTCGTCCCAAGCTGGATGTCGCGATTCGAATACGTATCCCCTCTGGAACGCCGATAGAGTGAGCATCAGGGGCAAGGTCGCCCGACATGGTCCTTGTCGAAGGGTCGCCGCGTGCGGCGGAAATCGCGTAGAAGGATGGGTCGGCCTATGCGAAGCGATGAAGATCCTGCGGAGATCGCCGCCCAGCTGGGGCTGGAGATCGGGACGGTCAAGGGGCGGTTTCGCGCTGCCGACCTTTCGCCCGTCTCCATCTTGAGCGCGGTCGTGGCGGGAGAGGGCTTCGGTCGGCCGCGACTGTCGGGGCTGGCGTATCTGGGGCTGTCCCTCGGGTGCTTTCTCATCGGCTTCGAAATGCTCACCAGCGGACGTCTGGCATACGTGATCGTTCCCTTCGTTCCCATCTTCGCCATCTGCGGCGCGTGGCTGCTTGTCGTCGGACAGCCGGAAGCGGTACCTCGCCCGCAGAAGGTCCCTCGATGGGCTCGACTCGGGCTCGGGCTCTGCCTCGCGATAGGCGTCGCCCTCGGCATCGCAGCGGATGCGGTGCTCCTGTTCGGGTAGGCCTCCACGGTTGCGCAGCTCATCGGACTCCGTGGGCTCGCGTCGAACCCCCTCGCGACGGACGGCGTCACTACGCGTGACCGCCATTGGGGAGCCCCGCGCCTCACGCACGGCGCTATGGCTCCGAGATCGCCATCGCTCCGACCATGACGACTACGTAGATGGCATCGACGATCGCGACGGGCAACCACGCGCGGAACGGACGTTGACGTTCTTCTTCCTCCGCCGCGGGAGCGTCGTGAAAGCGTCGGTAGGACGCCCATAGGACGGCGAACGCCAATGCGGGGCCGAGCGCCGAGAGGACCAGTTGGCCGAGAACACGCTCGAGCGACGACTCGCCGCCAGGAGAGAGTGTGAGAGTCAGGCCAGGAAGCATGACGACCGCGCCTCCCCCGCCCCCGATGAACGCCCCGACGACGATCAGTGCTGCTCTGGCGAGACCACCGACGATTCCGAATACGTAGCGCTCGGAGACACAGCGCAGAAGCGCACGAACGGTCAGTACGAGATGCAGCACCGACACGACCATGGGCGCAGCGTACCTCAGCTCGACGTCCGCCGCCGGGCAGCTCGTGAACAGCTCGGACCGTTCGAATCGAGGCAGGGCTCAGTGCACTCGTATAGGAGCCTTGTGAACGAAGCGAACGAGAGCCGGAGGCGCGGAGCGGCTTCGTGACAGCATGGCGGCTGGCTCGCTGGTCGCAACCTACTCGTGCTCTCGAGGGGCAGAGAGCGTGAGCGAACCGCGTGCGCGGTCGGCTGCGCGTGGCTGATGCCTATTCGCTTCGCTCGCGACCGAGGGCGGTGACGACGTTCGCGACGACGAGGGCGAGCGCAGGCGTTCCGATCGCGAGCGCGATCGGGCCGAACATGTACGTCGCCATCGCCTCCGCCCCGAAGCTCTGGAGACTCGTCCGCAGCGCGAGCCATGCGAACACTGGAGCACCGCAGAGGAGGCCAATCTGAAGGCCGGCGCCGATCAGGGCAAGGTTGCGCTGGCGAGCGCCGCCCCTGACGCGCGCGAGGAGCGCCACGACGACCGACGAGCCGATCGCGACGACCGTCACGACGAAGGCCGCAACGCAGAAGAGAGAATCGGTCGGGCTCATCCCGAGCCCTATCGTCGATGAGGCGGCGGTGAGATTCAACCCTTCGAGAGAAGTCGATGGGGTCCTCCCGCGACATGCCGCAGCGCGATTCGGCGAAGGTCGACGCGCGGGGATGCTCTCGGCACCTCGTCACTTCGGACGCCCAGCCGCGTCGTCCGTCTCCTTCAGCATCTCGGCCGCGAAGGCGCGCGCGAGGTCCGCTCGCTCCTCGTGCGAGGTCTTGGGGTGAAGGAGCTTCCGCTCCATCAGCTCACCGATGATCGCGGAGAGCCACTTCCCTTCCGTAGGCCTGCTGCTCTCGACGAGCGCTCGACACATCGCCCGTAGAACGTCGTCACTCACCATGCGTTCGTGCGCCTGACATCTTAGCTGGTGATAACGCCTCGTCACTACCCCGTAGGGGTAATGACAAGGTCTGCAACATGTGCTCAGCCACCCGCGCCTTCGTGCGCCGGCTCGTTCGGGCTCGAGCACGACGGCACCGCTGCAGTCGACGAGGACCGTCACCCCTGCACGCGCCGTGCATGGCGCCCTAGGAAGAGGTGACCAGCTCATGCTCCGAATCAAACGCGTCTACGAGCCCGCGACTCCCGGTGACGGCGCTCGCGTCCTCGTCGATCGGCTGTGGCCGCGCGGCCTGAACAAGGAAGAGGCCCACCTCGACGACTGGCTCCGCCATCTCGCGCCCAGCGACGAGCTTCGAGAGTGGTTCGGGCACGACCCGCGGCGCTTCGCCGAGTTCCAGAAGCGCTACGAGCACGAGCTCGAGGACGACGCTGCGCGGACGCTCCTCGACGATCTGGCTCGCCGTGCCACGCGCGGCACGCTGACGCTCGTCTTCGCGGCGAAGGACGCGGAGCACAACAACGCGGTCGTGCTGGCGCGGGAGATCGAGCGACGCGTTCGACGGATCGCAGCTGCCGCGTCGCGACGCAAAGCGAGCGCGCCGAAGGCAAAGGCGACCACCTCCGCGAGGCCCCCGGCACGATCCCCCGCCGGAGCGCGGGCTGGCCGGCGCGCATCGACCGGCGGACGACGCGCGCGCACGCCGGCGTGACCGAGCAGTCGGAGTCGACGGCGAGCGTGTCGTTGCCGATGGACGCGGCTACCCAACCGGCGTGCCCGGACCGCGCGGTCGGGTGTCGTTGCGATGAGTTTACGCTGTAAAACCGCGTAGCGCGGAGGCGTCGGGGATCGTGTTGCCCACCTCGGCGGTCCAGCGCTCGGCGAGCGAAGCCGCCGTCGCGTCTCAAATCGGCACCTCCGGCGTCCGGAGGGAGCGGCGCCGCCGGGTGGAGTGGTATTGCCCGATCGATGCGCTTCCGCCCTCTCCTCCTCAGCGTCGTCGCAGCAGCCCTCGCCACGCTCGGTCCTGGATGCGGGTCGAGCTCCGGCTCCTCCGAGCAGAAGGTCGGCCCGTTCGAGCCGAAGGTCGAGTGGGTGCATCTCACGTGCGATCCGCTCGTGCCGACGCAGTGCGGGTTCCCCTTCCCTTCGAACGTGTGGACGGTCGACGCCGCCGACACACCGACCAAACGTCGCGTCCAGATCGACGATGACAGCATCCCTCCGGCGCTGAACGGGAAGAAGAGCATCGGCGCGCCCTGGTCGAAGAGCGATGGCTTCAGCGCGGGTCCCGCGATCCTCACGCAGCTCCCCGGTGCGACGCTCGAGGGGCTCCCGACGCTCGACACGCTCGCTCGTTCGCTCGAGGCCGACTCTCCGACCGTCGTGCTCGACACCGAGACCGGCGAGCGCATTCCCCACTTCGCCGAGCTCGATCGGACCCGCGACGACCCGGAGAGCGTCACGTTCATCATCCGTCCCGTGGTGGCGTTGAAGGACGCGCGCCGCTACATCGTCGCGATCCGGAAGGTCCGCGGTGAGAGCGGCGAGCTGGCTCCGACGCCGTCGTTCAAGGCGCTCCGCGACTCGATCGCGTCGAGCGAGCCGTCCGTCGACGCGCGGCGCGGGCTCTACGCGGACATCTTCCAGCGCCTCGGCGGCGCCGGGGTGGAGCGCGAGTCGCTCCAGCTCGCATGGGACTTCACGACCGCGAGCCGCGAAAACGTGACCGGATGGCTGCTCCTCATGCGTGACGAGGCGCTCGCGCAGGCGGGCGACAGCGGCCCCGCGTACGTCATCGACAAGGTCGCCGAGGACTGGGAGCCCGACCTCATCGCCTACCGCATCAACGGCCGGATGACGGTGCCGCTCTACCTCGACAAGCCGGAGCCGGGAGCGCACCTCGTCTTCGGCGCCGATGGGATGCCCGATCCGAACCCCGCGCGCCCGACCTACGAGGTGCCGTTCGAGGTGATCGTCCCGAAGAGCGCGCTCACGAAGCCCGCGGCGCTCCTGCAATACGGCCACGGGCTGCTCGGCGCGCGCACTCAGATCGAAGCCGCCAACTTCCGCAAGCTCGTCTCGGAGAAGAACTACGTCATCTTCGCGGTCGACCTCGCCGGGATGGCCGAGGACGACTTCGGGCACATCGCGAACACCCTCTCGAGCGGGCAGCTCGAAGGGATCTCGACGATGTTCGAGCGGATGCACCAGGGGATGCTGAACTCGCTTCTCGCGATGCGGATGATGAGCCGCGGCTTCGCGAAGGATCCGAAGTTCGGGGCGTACATCGACCCGACGCAGCGGTACTACCATGGCATCAGCCAGGGAGGGATCGCCGGCGGCGTGTACATGTCGGCCTCCACGGACGTCGAGCGCGGCGCGCTCAGCGTGATGGGCCAGCCCTACGGCTACCTCCTCAACCGAAGCGTCGACTTCGGGCCGTTCTTCCTCGTGATGCGTGGAGCCTACCCCGATCCGCGCGCTCAGCAGCTCGGCCTCGCGCTCGTGCAGATGCTCTGGGATCGCGTGGAGCCGAGCGGCTGGACGAAACATCTCGCCGGCGGTCTCCCGAACACGCCGGCGCACGCGGTCCTCATGACCGCGGCGCTCGGAGATCATCAGGTCACCACGTTCGGCGCCCACGTCATGGCGAGGAGCGTGGGCGCCAAGCACCTCGAGACCGGCGTTCGCGACATCTTCGGGCTCGACAAGGTGAGCGAGACCCCGAGCGGCTCGGTCTACGCCGAATACGACTTCGGGCTGCCCAAGGAGCCGCTCTGCAACGTGCCGATGAGCCACTGCGAGGACCCGCACGGAATGGTCCGCAAGCTCCAGTGGTCCGACGACCAGCTCGACGCGTTCCTGCGCACCGGTCAGGGCAAGAACTTCTGCCCCGGGGGCGTGTGCAAGTTCCCCGAGCAGAGCGGCTGCGACGGCGGCTCGCACGCGGACCTCTGCGCGCCCTGACGCGCTCGCCTCACGCCGCGCGCATGTCGGGGCTCACGAGATCGGCAAGGGCCGCATCGATCATCGCCATCGATGCGGGCTTCTCGAGGAAGCGCGGCGCGCGGTCGCCGAAGAGCCCGGCGGTGAAGTTCCCGGTCAGGATGACGACGCGCCTCGCCTGATCCTCGTCCTTCGCGTCGAGGCAGAGGAAGAAGTCCCGACCGGACATCCCGCCGAGGTTCAGATCGCAGAGGATGGCATCGAAGCGTGCGCCGCCGGCGATCAGCGCGAGCGCGCTCTCGGCGTCGGCGAGATCGGTCACCGCGTACTTGCGCTGGAGTCCGCGGACGAGCGCGCGGCGGACCATGGCATCGTCGTCGATCAAGAGGACGCGAGGGCTGCGCGCGAGCGGAAACACCGGCGAGGGATGTATGCTCCGAAACTTGGGGTGCCGGCCTGACTGCAGCGGCGGCGTGCTTTGCGTTCTCGAAGCCATGTTCGGGATTACGGCGCAGCCACGCGAACGAACAGGGCCTCGACGCCAACCACCCGTTGCGGGTCTCGAAGAGGGCCTTCACCGGCTGAACTTGTGGCTCGGGCTGCCGTTCAGCTCATCATGGCACCTCGCGTCGCGCTCTCGCTCCTCCGCTCCGCCATCGCGTTCGGCCTCGTCGGCTGCACCGTCGGCGCGCCCGCCGCGGGGACCTCGGCGCCGGACCCGACGAGCGAGCCGTCCGGACCGGGGACCGCAGACGGCGACGAGCCTGCGACGCCGCCCGCCGCAACCGAGCCCGAGGGCGTGAAGGAGAAGGCGCGCTGGACGTTCTTCGTCTACGCGAACGGCGACAACGGCCGCTCTCGCGAGCTCGCCGCGGACCTGGAGCACATGAACGAGGCGATGCTCCAAGCGGACGTCGAGGTGATCGTCTTCGCCGACTGGAACGCCGCCCTCACGGACCGAGAAGGTCGTCCCTTCCCCAGCGGGAGTGAATGGATCTCGCTCGCCGGGCACGGCGCGAAGCCCCGCGTCCGTAGCGCGAGCGAGAGCGAGCAGGATCTCGAAGATCCGGCTGTCCTCCGCAGCGCCGTCGCCCGCGCGTTCGGGCAGCACCCTGCGGATCATCGCGGCGTCATCGTGTGGTCGCGCGGTGAAGGCGGCGACGCCCAGGACGGAACGCGCCCGGGCGCGGCGGCGATGTCGACGCCCGCGATGATCGCCGCGATCCGCGATGGGCTCGCGGACATCGGGCTCACGGGCGAGCGAACCCTCGACGTGCTCGGGTTCGACTCCTACGCGCCTGCTCGGATCGAGATCGCCTACGCGACGCGCGAGCTCGCCGGCGTCTACGTAGCGAATCCGGCGGGCTCCAACGGGACGACATGGGCTTATGCCGACGCGCTCGGGTTCCTGGCGAACACCTCGGACGCGACCGGCGCGACCTTCGCCGCGTTCGAGGCCGAAGCAGCGCGGAAGATCGGTGGGCCGCCACACGTGGCCGTCCACACCGAGAAGCTCGAGCGCCTCGCCGACGCGACCTCCTCGCTCGTCCGCGCGATCGCCGCTCACCCGGAGGTCATGCCCCGCGTCGTCTCCGCGATGATGGCCGCCGCGGAGGCGCCCTTTGGCAGCGGGCCTCCGAGCTATCAGCGATTCGTGTCCGAGCTCGCGAACGATCCGAGCCTCGACGTCGTGACCGCCACGGCACAGGAGGTCGCGATCCACCTCTCGGAAGCGCTCGTCTACGCCCCCGGCGGCGCAGAGCTCGGCATCACCCTCCCGCTCACGGAGGCGTCGCCGGCCTGGCTCGCCGAATACGCCGAGACCGCGCGGGAGTGGCTCGCCGCGACCGGATGGGACGCGCTGCTCGCGTCGTACGCCAGCTCCGAGCCGTAGCGCGCGCCCCTCTCTGTGCCGCAACGAGCTCTGAAAAGTGCGCCGCTTTCTTGGGCGAGCCCCGAAAAGCCCCGAAGATGACGCGGCGCAGCGGTGCGCATGTCGGACACGCATGCTACCGCAGGCTCACCCGAGATCGTTGGAGGACACACGAATGATGGCTTCGAGCAGCGTTCGAGACGACCGTAGGGGGCAGCCGCGAGCTCCGGCCATCTTGGCGGTGGGACTCGAATCGGAGACGAAGTCTTCCCGCCACGGCGTCACGCGCGACGTGGGCTCGAACGGTCTCCTCATCGTCACGCCGAGCCACTTCGCGAAGGGCGACCGTATCAAGATCAAGGTCCACGCCGGAGCCGTCGGCGTCGACGTCGTCGGGCGCGTGGCGCGCGTGACCGAGAACCCGATCTCCTCACCGGAGCTCTGGCGCTACCGCGTCGGCGTCGAGCTCGACGAGCCGCTCCCGGTCGCTCTCGTCGACGGCGCGCGAGCACACGCGACCGGAAACGCCTGAGGCCGCACCCACGCGCCACACGCCACGTCAGGTCGTCATCCGCGCAGCTGAACGGCGCCGGCGCAGGGCGTGTGTGATCAGTCCGACCGGAACGAGCGGAACGATCAGGGCGAAGAGAACGAGCGCGACGACGAAGCCGACCAGGAGCGCGAGCAGGAACAGCACGACGTCCGCGAGCGTCGCGCGCCTCGTCGCCCCCGCTGCGCGCATGAAACGCTCACGCGCGGCACCGACCGTGAGGGCGAGCACCACGTCGAGCTCCTCTCCGTACGTCGTCCGCTGGCCACGGCCGCGAACGAAGGCCGCGAAGACACGCCTCGGCGCGCGAACCAGGCCACCGGCCATTCCGCCGAGGTTCAGCGCCCACGCCGCGCCGTAGCCTTTGCACCCGGCCGCGATCTCCCAAGCCGCGATCTCGAACTCGCCGACGATGTCCGTGTCGTAGCCCGTCAGCAGATGATGGAGGTCGTGGTCCCGGACGGCCTCGACTCGAGCCTTCGTGTTCGGGAAAGGCATCGGGATCGGGCCGAGCTTGAAGTCGACCCACGCGTCGTCATAGCCGCCCGTCTCCCCGAAGCCGTTCGCGTCGAAGTAGACCTTCCGCGCCTCCCGCATGGTCATCGTGTCCGCGTACGTCACCAGCATCGTCGCCTCGCCCTCTCTTTCACTGAGTCCACTCACTGAGTGCGCTCACTGTATGGACCGCGCTCTTTCATTCGGCAAGGGGCACTGGATGACTTTCAATGAGTGCCGTCATAAACTGGCGACAAGCGATGACGAAGCCATCAGGGCGGCAGCCCGCCAGGACGCGGAAGACGTCCGGCCCGAGGACTGGACCGAAGACGAGCCGTGCGGCGCAGCGCGCCGGGACGCGAGAGCAGATCCGGATCGCAGCGTTCGAGCACTTCTCGACGATCGGCTTCGACGAGACGACGACGCAGGCGATCGCCCAGCGTGCCGGGGTCGCAGCGGGGACCGTCTTCCTTCATCCCAGCGACACGGCCGGTCTCCTCTTCCTCGTGCTGCACGATCGGCGCGTGAGCGATGCTCAGGCTCGCGGCGAGGTCGCGTCCGACCTCAACCCGACCGCGTGCGCGCAGAACATCTTCGGCCTCTACTTCATGACGCTGCTCGGATGGCTGAGCGGTCACTACACGCTCGAGACGGCGCTCGACCCGATGCTGCGCTCGTCGCTCGAGCTGCAGATCCGCGGCTTCCGCCCTAGCCAGTAGCGGGGCGCGGTCAGCGCGTGAAGAGCGCGAGCGCGACGACCGCGAGCGAGAGCACGAGCACGATCCCGGCGACAGGCGGCATCCCGCGCGGCGTCTCGAGCGGCGCACGCATCACGTCCCGTGACGGTCGTCGCGCGGACGACGGCGCGAAGGCGCCGGCAGGCGTCGCCAAGCGCGGCGGGAACGACGGCGGCGCATCGATCGCCTCGTCGCCCACGTCGACGACCTCCTCCTCCGCGGTCGCGGGGGCCTGGCCCGGCCCCCTCACGGGCATCGTCGCCGTGGCGGGCGTCCGCTTGCGGATCGCGAGGCGAGCCTCGTCCTCGGCGGAGCGGACGAGGTCGAGCAGATCGCTCGACGTCGACGGCGATGGGTGGCCACCCGAGTCATCCGCCTCCTGGGAGAGCCGGCGCTCCTTGTCTTGTTCGTTGCTCACGACACCTTCGGTCCGAACGGGCACGGGCTCGACGGTCGAGCAAGCACCGATCGGGATTGTCTCCCGACCCTCGTCCGGCAAGCAACGCTCAAGAGCGCACGGGCTCCGGGTGGGCCCGAGGCCCCCGTTTCAGGCGCGAACTGCGCGTCGCGGTGGATTCGGCTTCCCTCTCGGGAATGGGGGTTGCCGTGGACGGAGCGCCAGGTATGAGAGCGCGCATGAGCTCAAAGCTTTTCTTTGGTGGCGTCGCGTCACTCGGTTTGCTCCTCGCGAGCGCGGCGTGTGGAGGGGCGGATCCCAGCCCGGCCGGCGAAGCGCCGGTCCCCGACGCTGGCAACGCCGACACGTCCTCGGGCGGTAATCCGGACGACGACGGCGGAACCGCCCCCACCCTCCCGGCCGATACGCTCGCGGAGGGCGACGTGATCCTGAACGGCCTCGCCGGCGACGACGCGATCTACATCGACCTCGGTCAGAACAGCCTGCATGCGGTGCCGATCGCCGGCGGCGCGGCGGTGAAGATCGCAGACCTCACCGATGACTCGACGTTCGAGATCAGCGGTGGCGCGGTCGCGGTCTGGACCGGGATCACCGGCACGGGAGCCGCGACGCTCGGAAGGCTCAACGTCTGGACGCGCGCCACCGGCTCCAAGACCGCCGCGGCGACTGCCTCCCGCCCCGGCAGCTTCTTTGCCGCGAGCGACGACGGCTCGCGCATCGCGTTCTCCCAGGGCATCGTCGTCGATGCGGACAAGCTCACCTCGGTCCCCATCGGCGTGCGTGACACGGCCGCCGGTACGAACGCAGTGACGCTCACGGACGCCAACGCGATCAACTTCGCGGCGGACGATTGCCCGCCGGCGATGGGCTTCGCCGGTAAGGTCTTCTTCGCTCAGTTCTGCACGGGCACCGATGAGAGCGCGACCGACGCGAGGCTCGTGACCGTTGCGGCGACCGGCACGACGGTCGATCGACTCGACGCCGCCGCAGCCGATCCGGGCACGCTCAAGCCCGGCACGTTCTCGCCGGACGACACGGGGACGAAGGTCTTCGCCATCGCCTCCGCGAACAGCGCAGGCAAGGTCTTCACGATCGGCGGAGCCGCCGCGACGTTCGAGACCGACATCGAGCTCGGCGTCATGCTCCCCGACGGCAGCGCGGTCATCTTCCAGACGACGGAAGAGTTCGTGACGTTCGATCTGAAGCACGTCGACTCCGTCGCGGGCGGCGCGGCGGAGCTCGTCGCGCTCGGCGTCCCGAGCGGTGAGACGATGATCAAGGGCAAGCGCGTCGTCTACTCGCGCGTGAACGCCCAGGGTAAGGGCATCGGCATCTTCGGCGCGACGCTCCCCTGAGCCGCAGCCGTCGCTCGAACCAACCTCGAAGGTCGCGGCGGGCGAGTTGCCCCCCGCGACCTTCGCGCGTCCGGGCCCCGTGAACGGCGAAGCTCCTCGCGTCGCCACGCTTTCTGATACGACGATCTTCGCTCTATCGGGGCGCTCCGAGTCTCACCGACTCGGGAGCAGACACGGGAGGTAGACGATGCCGCGCAACGTGAAGGTTGGCTTGATCCAGGCCGCGACGCCCTACGAGCCGGGGTGGAGCATCGAGAAGACGCAGAAGGCCGCCATGGACGTGCACCTGCCGCTCATCGAGGAGGCGGGCAAGCAAGGCGTCCAGATCCTCGGGCTGCAGGAGATCTTCAACGGCCCCTACTTCTGTCCGAGCCAGGACAAGTTCTGGTACGACGCGACGGAAGCGATCCCCGGGCCCACCACCGAGGTGATGCAGGCCTACGCCAAGACGCATCAGATGGCGATGGTCGTCCCGCTCTACGAGCGCGAGCAAGCGGGCGTCTATTACAACAGCGCGGCGGTCATCGACGCCGACGGGCAGTACCTCGGGAAGTACCGCAAGCACCACATCCCGCACACGAGTCAGTTTTGGGAGAAGTTCTTCTTCCGCCCGGGCAACCTCGGATTCCCGGTCTTCCAGACGCGCTACGGCAAGGTCGGCGTGTACATCTGCTACGACCGGCACTTCCCCGAAGGCGCGCGCGCCCTCGGTCTCAACGGCGCCGAGATCGTCTTCAATCCGTCGGCGACCGTCGCGGGCCTCTCGCAATACCTCTGGAAGCTCGAGCAGCCTGCCCACGCGGTGGCGAACGGCTACTTCGTCGCCGCCTCCAATCGCGTCGGGACCGAGGCCCCGTGGAACATCGGGAAGTTCTACGGAACGAGCTACATCGTCGATCCGCGCGGCAGCATGTTGTCCGTCGGCTCCGAGGACAAGACCGAGCTCGTCGTCGCAACGTGCGACCTCGACATGATCGAGGAGGTCCGGAAGACCTGGCAGTTCTACCGCGACCGCCGCCCCGAGGCGTACGGCGATCTCACGAAGCTCTGATCCGCCAAGCCGTGAAAGCGCACGAGCCGCTCTCGGGAGAGGCCTCCCCAGCGGCTCGGCGTTCTTCTACGCACGGATCGACGCGTCGCGCGGCTCGAGGTCCGCGAGCTATTTCGTCGACGGGAACGAGAACACGGCGCCCTCGCGCACGCCGGCCGACGGCCAGCGCTGCGTGATCGTCTTCCGCTTCGTGTAGAAGCGCACCGCGTCCGGGCCGTACGCGTGAAGGTCGCCGAAGAGCGAGCGCTTCCAGCCGCCGAACGAGTGGTACGCGATCGGAACCGGCAGGGGCACGTTCACGCCCACCATGCCGACGAGGATGTGGTCGGAGAAGTAGCGCGCCGCCTCCCCGTCACGAGTGAAGATGCAGGTGCCGTTGCCGTACTCGTGCTCGTTGATCAGGCGCATCGCCTCGTCGAGCGTCTTCACGCGAACGACGCCGAGCACCGGGCCGAAGATCTCCTCCTTGTAGATGACCATCTCGGGCTTCACGTGGTCGAAGAGGCAGGCGCCGAGGAAGTACCCGTTCTCGTGGCCCGGGACCTTCACGCCGCGGCCGTCGACCAGCAGCTTCGCGCCTTCCTTGACGCCCTGCTCGACGTAGTCCCTCACCTTCTCGAAGTGCGGCTTCGTGACGAGCGGGCCCATGTCGTTCCGCGCATCGGAGCCGGGACCGACCTTCATCTTCGCGATCTGGGCCTGGAGCCCCGCGACGACGGCGTCGGCGGTGGCGTCCCCGACCGCGACGACGATCGGGATCGCCATGCATCGCTCGCCGCACGAGCCGTAGGCCGCGCCCATCAGCGCGCTCACGGCGTTGTCGATGTCGGCATCCGGCATCACCACGGCGTGGTTCTTCGCTCCGCCGAGCGCCTGCACCCGCTTGCCCGTCGCACAGCCCCGCGAATAGATGTATTCCGCAATCGGCGTCGAGCCGACGAAGCTGAGCGCCTGGACGCGGCGATCGTCGATGAGCGCGTCGACGGCTTCCTTGTCGCCGTTCACGACGTTGAGCACGCCCGGGGGAAGTCCTGCCTCGAAGGCGAGCTGGGCGATGAGGAGAGCGCTCGACGGATCGCGCTCGGAGGGCTTGAGAACGAAGGTGTTCCCGCAGGCGACCGCCATCGGCCACATCCAGAGCGGCACCATCGCGGGGAAGTTGAACGGGGTGATGCCGGCGGTGACGCCGAGCGGCTGGAGCTCGCTCCACGAGTCGATCCCGGGACCGACGTTGCGGGTGTGCTCGCCCTTGAGGAGCTCCGGCGCGTACGACGCGTATTCGACGTTCTCGATGCCGCGCTGCAGCTCGCCCATCGCGTCGCCGGCCACCTTGCCGTGCTCGGCGGTGAGCAGCGCGCAGATCCGCTCGCCGTGCTGCTCGAGCAGGCCCTTCAACTTGCTCATCACACGCGCGCGCTTCAGCGGCGGCGTCGCGCGCCAGGCCGGGTAAGCCTTCTCGGCCGATGCGATCGCCGCCTGCACCGTGGTCTTGTCGGCAAGGAGCACGCGCTTCTCGGCGGTGCCGGTCGCGGGGTTGAAGACCTCCTGTGAGCGCTCGTCCGCGAGCGCGTCCTGACGGCGGGCGGAGCCGAGGAGGTTCTGACCGTCGATCCAGTGACCAATCGTGGGAAGGGCTTGGGACATGGCGAGCTCACAGGTGAGAGGAAACGATCGATGAATCGAGTCTTCCACATTCGGCCGGCGGGACGAAGGCGGCCTGGCCGAACGGGAGAAGCATGAGGACATGGGTAGGCAAGCCAAGCAAGCAGGCAAGCCCGGCAGGCCAAACGGTTACCCAAACGAGACGATGCGGGGCGAGGCGACGCGAGGCGAAGCGAAACCAGC
>Ga0066256_1002039_pt2 | contig 17595 bp, 17 predicted proteins | sample ThiBio_1000_biof_FD_87107 | JGI IMG/M metagenome (GOLD analysis project Ga0066256, IMG submission 87107) | Wastewater bioreactor microbial communities from Cape Town, South Africa - Thiocy_expt_1000_biof (version 2) | ecosystem: Engineered > Bioreactor > Thiocyanate-remediating >...
AAGCGACGCAGAGCTTGCCGTGGTAGAGGCTTTCGGACACCGGCAGGCCCCAGCCTTCGCAGAGGCTCGGGAACACCGTGAAGCGGCAATCGTCGTAGGCGCGGGCCATCTGGCCGTCGCTGAGATTGTTGACCACACGGATCTTGCCGCCGAGGCCATTGGAGGCGTGCATGGCACGCCAGAACGGCTCAGCGCCCCAACCGCGGCTGCCGGCGAGCACCAGCGTCGGCACGGCATCCCGGCCGTGCCGCTCGATCAGCCGCTCCCAGATGCGGTGGAGCAGGATGTGGTTCTTCCTGATCTCGATGGTGGAAACGAAGAGCGCATAGGGGCCATCGTGGATCGGGCCCGGCGCCGCCGCCTCCGGTTCCTGAGAAAAACCGAAGCCGAACGGGATGGGATGAATGGGCGGCAGCGGCATGCCGGTGGTGACGACATGGGCTGCCAGTTCGTCGGCGGAGGCGCGCGAGGGCGTGAGAACCACGTCCCAGGTGCGCTGCATGTCATCGAGCCACTTGATGAAATTGGGCCGATGGCCCCCGGAGACGAACTCGGGGTGGCTAACGGGCAGGATATCGTGGATCAAGAGGCAGAAGCGCATGCCGTGTCGGCGCTTCAACGCGCGCAGCGAACTGCCGAAATGGCTGTGAGTCCAGCTGCCGCCGAGCGCAAGGATGACATCGCCCTGCCGCACCGCTTCCCGAAAGGCCCGACGGGCCGGCCCCGCCTCGAACAGGTTGTGGCGAAGGCGCTGCCCGGCGCGATCCAGCTCGCGCCGGAGATTGGCGGCGAAGCGGGCGATTCCCGCCTTGCCGGCGGTTTCGGCGAGAGACCTGCCGCCATCGAGCAAAGTCCACAGCTTTTCGGGCGGAATGACCTGCACGTCATCGGGGGAACTACCGATGCGGCAGAACGACACCCGGTCGGGGTATGCGGCAACAAGGCGCGGCAGGATTTCGAGCTGCACCCGGCCGATGCCCGTCGGCGTCGCGAAATGATCGAAATAGCGGATGAGGTCGTCGAGCTCGACCCAGATGTGGGCGCTCGATGCAGTCGGTAGCGGCAGTTGCGGCCCCTGTGGTCGTCCTGGCGGCGGGGCGGCACAGCACCCGCTTTCCGTCGCTCCATAAGCGCAAAGGTACCCCGCAGCAAGGCGGCCCGCAACTTGCGGCGATGCCGGTTTTCACGATAGGTGAAGCCTGAGCGACACGTCCAGGGACAGTCGGCCGGTCCCGCCGGCCCATGCCATGAAACCGGAAGACCTTACCACCGCCGACCCTGTCGCCACCGCCCCCGTGCCCCGCCCGCGCGGCATCGTCGGGCTGTTGCTTGCGCCCTTCGCCTCGCTGTGGGAACGGCGCGTGCTGTTTCGGCGGGTGCTGCGGCGTGACGTGGAGGCCTCGTTCCGCGGCAGCGTGCTCGGCGTCCTGTGGATCGTGCTAATCCCGCTCGCCATGGTGGCGGTCTACACGTTCGTTTTCGGCGTGGTGATGAAGGCGGCCTGGTCGACGGGTGACCTGCCGCCGACCTCGGTGCCGCTGGTGTATTTCTGCGGCATCCTGATCTTCAGCTTCTTCCTCGAAGTGGTCAACCGGGCGCCCAACCACATCCGGGCCCATTCGACCTATGTGAAGAAGGTGATCTTCCCGCTCGACCTGCTGGACTGGGTGCTGGTGGGCAGCGCGGCGGTGCGGCTGCTGATCGGGCTGTGCCTGCTGGTGGTCTTCATCATGGTGGTGCAGCAGCGCGTGCCGATGCAGATTCCGCTGGTGCTGGTGCTGCTGGTACCGTTCGCGGTGCTGATGATCGGGATCGGCTGGATCCTCTCGGCCATCGGCACCTATGTGCGCGACCTCGGGCACGTGATCACCGCCGTCTCGCCGGTCGTGATGTTCGTGAGCCCGGTATTCTACTCGCTGCAGCAGGTGCCTGAGGATTTCCGCTGGGTCTACCTGATGAACCCGCTGACTTTCCCGCTGGAAAGCGCGCGGCAGGTGCTGTTCTTCGATCAGCCAATCGCATGGGGCGGCTACGGGCTCTACTGGCTCGCCGCCATCGCGGTGTTCTACGCCGGCTACCTGTTCTTCCAGCGGGCGCGATCCGGGTTTGCCGATGTCGTCTGACACAGGGCTCGTCGCGCGCGGCCTCGGCAAGCGCTACGAGCTGTTCAAGAACCCGGCCGGGCGGCTGGTGCGGGAATTCCTGCCGGTTGAACCCGCGAACCATCACTGGGCGCTGCGCGGCATCGACATGGAGGCCCATCCGGGCGAGTGCATCGGCATCATCGGCCGCAACGGCTCGGGCAAATCGACACTGCTGGGGATGCTGGCCGGCATCGTCACGCCGACGGAGGGCACGCTCGACGTGCGCGGCCGCGTGGTGGCGCTGCTCGAACTCGGCGCCGGGTTCAACGGCGATTTCTCCGGCCGCGACAACGTCTTCCTGTCGGGTGCGATCTACGGCATGACCGAAGCCGAGGTGCGCCAGCGCTTCGCCTCGATCGAGAAATTCGCGGACATCGGCGAGTACATCGACCGGCCGGGGCGGCAGTATTCGAGCGGCATGTTCGCCCGCCTGGCCTTTGCCGTGGCGGCGCATGTCGATGCCGATATCCTGATCATCGACGAGATCCTGGGGGTCGGCGATGTCCGCTTCCAGCAGCGCTGCTCGCGGTTCATCGCACAGTTCCGCCGGCAGGGCGGCGTGGTGCTGATCGTATCGCACAACGAGCACATGATCGTCAGCCTGTGCACCCGCGCCATCTGGCTGCTGAACGGCCGGATGGAGGCAGCCGGCGCGCCGCGTGCCGTGGCGCACGCCTATCATTCATCGACGCATCGCGATGGCGGCGAGGGCGAGGGCACGTTTGCCAGCAGCGGCAAGCTGGCGGCAATCGCGGCGGCCAACCTCCCGGCACCGGGGGCCTGGTCGTTCGATGACCTGCCCGACCCCGACGGCAGCGGCCGGATCGTCTCGACCGAACTGCTGATGGACGGCGAGCCGCTGCAGGCGGCGCGGGGCGGCGAGAGCGTCACGCTGCGGATCACCTGCGACATCCCCGTACCTGCGGGCGAAGCCGTGGTCGGGTTCGTGCTGCGCGACCGGGTGGGCCAGATCACCATCGGCGCGGACAGCAGCGAATTCGGCGACGCCGGTCGCCTGGAGCCGGGCCGCGGCGCGGTCGAGTTCGCGCTCCGCCTGCCCTACCTGCCCTCGGGCGGCTACAGCATCGATGTGGCGCTCCTGGCGGTGAGCGAGGACGGCGTGAAGTGCCTCGCCCGCAACGAGGAGGCGGGGATGATCGAAGTGCTGGCCCGGCATATCTCGGCGGGCCTGGCGGACGCCGCCCCCCCGCGTGCGGGGGTGCTCCCCGGTGGCGCGAGCCCGCCCCCCTGCGCCCCCCCCGCAGCCTCGTCTCCGGTCTCCGGAAGGCCTATCCGCGCACCATCAACACGTTCGCGAGCTTCGCCACGGCCATGCTTGGCCGGCCCGCCGGCAAGAGCTTCTGGGCCGTCGACGATGTGAGCTTCGAGCTCTACCCCGGCAGCACGCTGGGGATCGTGGGGCGCAATGGCTCGGGCAAATCGACCCTGCTGCAACTGATCTGCGGCACGCTGTCGGCGACCGAAGGCAGCGTGACGGTGAATGGCCGCGTGGCGGCGATGCTCGAGCTCGGTGCCGGCTTCAACCCCGATTTCACGGGGCGCGAGAACGTGTTCCTTTCCGCCTCGGTCTATGGGCTGAGCGACGAGGAAATCGCGCAGCGTTTCGACGCCATCGCCGCCTTTGCCGATATCGGCCCCTATATCGATCGCCCGGTGCTCGAGTATTCGTCCGGCATGTATGCGCGGCTCGCCTTTGCCGTCTGCGCGCACGTGGACGCGGACATCCTCGTGGTCGACGAAATCCTCGGGGTGGGCGATGCCGCCTTCCAGCGCAAGTGCCAGCGCTTCATGCAGGCTTTCCGGCAACGCGGCACGCTGCTGTTCGTGTCGCACGATCCCAATGCGGTCATCTCGGCCTGCGACACCGCGCTGTGGCTCGAGCACGGCAAACCGATGGCGATGGGCCGCACCGAAGATGTGCTGGCGCGCTACATCTCCGCCGATGCCGCGGCCGCCTACGACGATACACGCGGGACGGAGCCGGAGGGCGCCCTGCCCGACGACCTGCGGCTCGGCGACCGCAACGTCATCGACGTGGCGCCCTTCGACGCCGACTGCGCCAGCCACGGCTATGGCGGCGCGCGCATCAGCGACTGCTGGTTCTCGACGACTGACAATCCCCGCGCCACAAAACTGCGCGGCGGCGAGATCGTCACCCTCAACATCGCCGCACACGTCACCGATCGGCTCGCCAGCCCGATCTTCGGGTTCATGTTCCGCAACTCGCTGGGGCAGAACCTGTTCGGCGACAACACCTTCCTCGCCTATCGCGACCGGCCGCCGGTGGCCGAAGCGGGCGCCCTGCTCGAGGCCCGGCTGCAGTTCCGGATGCCCTACCTGCCGGTAGGCGACTACGCCGTGGCGCCCTCGATCATCGCCGGCACGCAGAGCAACCACGTCGCGGTGAACTGGCTGGAGGACGCGGTGCTGCTTTCGGTGCGCGGCGAGGCCGTGCGCCATGGGCGGATCGGCACGACCGTTCATGGTTTCAAGGCGAGCCGCGTGAGCGGCTGACGGCTACCAGTCGGCAGCGAACATCTCGATGGCGCGCCGATCGTTCTCGCCGGACCGATTGGGCCCATCGGTCAGCGCCACCCGGCGCGCGTTCCGGGTTTCGATGGGGATGCCGGTGGCCGGCACCACCAGGCGCGGCACGCCGCGACGCGCCAGATGCCCGGAAATCCAGACGTCATCGACCCAGCGCAGATGCTCAGGGTGATCGGCAAGATCGTGCACCGCGCCATCGAGAGCGCCGGGCGGCAGCAGATAGCCCCAGGTCCCGAACAGCACATCCACCGCCGTGGGCGCCTCGACAGCGCCGGCGAACACATGATCGAGATCGACGAACGGCCGTGCCCGGTCGATCCGCACGCCGCGATAGCCCACCGCTGCCTGCGGCGACTGCCGGTGCGCGCGCAGCAGCGCGGCGATGAAATCGCGTGGATAAACGACATCGTCATCGACGACGACGACCACCGCTTCGGGTTCGCTGGCCAGCACCGGCAGCAGCTTGGTGGCCGGGCCAAGATCGTCGCAGGGCAGCACCTCGACGCCCGGCGGCAGATCCAGCGCCCCCGGTGGCGGATAGTCCCGCCCCTCGCGCGTCGAGTGCTTTGGCAGCGCCAGGATAATGCGATCCGGCGGTTCGGCCTGATCGACGAGGCTGTTGAGCACCGGCCGCAGGTGATCGACGCGCGAGGGAATGGTCGACAGCGACACGACGACGCGCTCGCGCCGCGCCGGCGGCGCCTGCAGGGCGGACCGCCGCGCGCCGATGGTTGCAGCCCGCAGGTACTGCCCGGGGATGGAGAGCGGCGGCACGTGGCGATAGCGCGCCAGACCGCGTGGAACGTCGCGCGCCAGCCAGTGCAGCACCTCGCGAGGACGCATCAGGCCTTGCTGCCGCGCAGGAAGCCGAGGCCGGCCGGAAGCGGATTGGGCAGCCGGTTGCGCTCGATGAAGCGGCGGCGCAGCGACACCCCGCCGTGCTGATCCTTCCAGGTGCCGAAGGTGCGGTGGCGCGTGTACATGTGGCGGTTGAGCGGCCAGAGGTCAGGATAGTCGAGCGGCGCCATCAGGACGATCTGCGGCAGCACGGTGATGCCGTCCCGCGGCCCCTCCTCGAACAGCCGGGTGAGCATGCGCGGGCCGGTGATATCCTCGACCGGCACCGGCAGCCTGGGCTCGCAGGCGGCAAACAGCGCAAAGCAACGCTCCACCGCGCGCCGGAAAAAATCATGGCCGGGCGCCGCCGCAAAGATGCAGTTGGCGATCTGGGTGCCCGCGGCATAGCCGAGCTCGGCTTGCCGCGTTGCCCCCAGATGCGCCTCGATGGAGAGAATGCAGCTGCCGCCCGCCAGCACCGGCGCCACCGGCTTCAGGCATTCCATGTCGATATCGGCATAGAGGCCGCCATCGCGATAGACCACGGCATAGCGGAAAACATCGGCGCGCATGACGGGATGCGGCAGCGCGTCATAGGCGGCGAGGTGCTGGGGGAAGACCTCGGCCATCAGGGCGCGGCAGGCCGCATCGTCGTAGAAGCGGAAATCGAGCTGGGGATTGTACCGCCGCCATCCCGCCACCAGCCGCGCCGCCTCCACCGGCAGCTCGGCACTTTTCCACGTCTGCGACACAATGCGGGGGATCATGCCGCGACACTAGGCCAAGGGCGCGATGGCGACAATGCGGGGGATGGGGTGGACGAACGAGCTCTGCCGCACCAAGCTAACGCGCCTCGGCGGCAGTCAACACGCGATCAACGACCCTGCAGGTCTTCTCAATCTCGGCATCTGTCAGCGTGGGATGGACAAGAAAGGCAAGGCTGGTTTCGACGAGTTCCCTCGCAACCGGAAGCCGCACGAGCTGACATAACCCTAACATACTTCAATTATATTATGATATTCTACTATTGAGATGGATAACTCTATTATAACTAGCACATTACTATCGTCATCTGGCAAAAAAGGGGGGGGTAGCGCACCGCCTGCCGAAGCTCCCGTGCACTTGAGCGCATATCGGGGAGCGTCAATATGAGCAAGTTTGAGCTGTTCCACATTGTCTATTCGCCCAGCCAGCTGCTCCATGCCCGGGTGAGCGCTATTTCGACCTGGCTGTCGTGGTGCTGACGTCCCCGCTGCTCTTGCTCATCTCGCTGTTTGCAACTGCTTATATCTACGTTCGCGATCCTGGCCCGGTGCTGTTCGTGCAGATACAGCAAGGCTTCAGCAATCGGCCTTTCCGCATGTACAAGTTCCGCACTATGTTTCAAGGTACCGCAGGCGGCTCGACGGTGGCTGGCGACAAGCGCATCATCCCAAGGGCACAATCCTCAGGAAATCGCATCGACGAAAACCCGCAATGCTTCAATATCTTGATCGGCGACATGAGCCTTATCGAGCCAAGGCCGGTAGTGGAATATGTGGCTAAATCCAGCATTCGGGCCTAGCCGAAATACGCCTATCGATATGTCGTGCCGCCTGGAACTACCGGCTGGGCGCAGGTGACATCGGGCTATGCATCCGATGTCAGCGAGGAGTTTACAAAGCTCTCGTATGACCTCTACTATATCAAGACATTTTCCATCGATATAGACATCGATCATTCTGATTGAAGACGGTCAGGACCGTACTGTTCGGGTCGGGCGCCAGGTAACGCGCGAGGTCTTCTACTGAAGGCGCATCGCGCTGACGTGTTAGCAAACTGCTAGCATTTGCATCAGCCAGTCTCGATTTTTTGCGCTAGCGGCGTAGATACCTAAACGTCCAGATTCGGTTTGACATAGGTGTTGAACACACCATGAGCCGCATAATGCGCGAAATAGTAAGACGAGCGCAGCAGGCCCAGCTTTTCGACATCGCGGTAAATCGACCAGGTGTATTTTGCCGCCTGGATCTTGTTGGCAGAGATGGACCCGCTACGAACGCGATACTGCGCGAGGCTTTCTCGGACGGGATAGGCTGCATCGACCTGCTTGAGGATGCGCAGCCAGAGGCCGAAATCCTGCCGCTTGCGGATATCAGGCATATAGACCTTGCCGAGCTTTTCGGTGTCGTAAACGGCCGTCAGGCAGCCGATGTTACAGGTCTTGAGCAGATCACGATAGGTGACGGGCTTTTCGACGCGGTGGGTGTTAATAAAAATGCCCGCTTCGTCGATGCGGTCATAGGAGGAAAAGGAAAAGGCGATATCGCGTTCCTGCATGAAAGCGATCTGACGTTCGAGCTTTTCTGGTTTCCAGAGGTCGTCGCTGTCGAGGAAGGCGATGTATCGGCCTGTCGCGGCCTCTATGGCAGCGTTACGGGCATGGGCGGGACCGCAGTTTTTTCCGCTGGTGAGGAGATTGACCCTAGTGTCGGCACTCTGAAGCTCTCGGACGAACTCAACCGTATCATCTGTCGAACCGTCGTCTGAAACGATCAGCGCCCACTCACTCAATCGCTGCGAAAGCACCGACCCGATCGAATTGGCGATCTCCTTTGCACTATTGTAGGCCGGCATGATGATGCTAACTAACGGCTTAATCATCGAAACGCTATTCATAAAACACTCCTTTCCACCGATCCAACCACATTTGTCGATCGGCATCGCTAACCAATGGCCAACACTGATATTGGACATCGGCTAGCGCCCTGCCCTATTCTTTACACCTGCAAGAACTAGCGCCGCACTACATTAACAGCATTAACACATCACACTTACGCTTCTGCCTTATAGGAACATCGGCTAATCGGACGCCTCTGACAGCTGCGCGATCCTCTCCAAATATGTACCTCTAACAGCCCCGTCATTGTAATTGGAGAAACGCTCCTTCCATAGCGCACCCGCGCGATGTCCGCGCGCCTCGATGTCACTTAAGGTAAGCTGATCGATCCACGACAAAATGCTGGTCAAATCATCATCGATGGCCCAGCCCGTTGCATACTTGACGACCTTCTCACCTGGTGGCGTGCCTTTTGACGTCAGCAATGGCCGCCCAAGCATTAAATGTTCGTAATACTTGTTCGGCGCAGCATATCGATGGTTGATGTTATTCGCATAGTATAATCCCACTACCACGTCGACTCGACACATCTCCTCCATGCCCCGCTGATGATCCAATCGCCCCAAATAGCTAATTCTGGAACATTCTCTTGATGCCTCATCACAAAGCGCCGAAAGAGGTCCTAAACCCGCTACAATAAGTTCTACATCACCTCGCATTTTAGCTGCCTGAACCAAATTTTCGATGCCCCGCTTTTTATCCGACAGCACACCGAAATAGCCTAGCCGAATTGCACGATTGCTAGCAACTTCAATTGACGGACAACAGGCATCTCGTTCTGGGACATTCTCAATTATTATTACATCATTGGCATGCGAAATGCGATGTTGTTGTTTTCTCTTATCATCAACTAATATTGCTATATCCGCCATTAATATCGCTGCCCGCTCGATATAAGACATTATTCCACCCACAACACCTGAAATGTTTCTTGAGTCAGCGTAGTGGTCGTATACGTCAAATACTATCCTCTTTCCGACAATTCGACAAAACACCAACGCCGGGATGACAGTATCGAGATCAACCGAATGCACTATATCAATCTCCTTTCGACGATGCCAAAGCGACAAAAAGACAAACCTCCACCATTGCAGAAAGCTCATCAAGTTTCGCCACTTAGCGCCGTACCTTGCCGCGCGCGTATAGGAGTAACATTCGTATTCTCTGGATGGCGTGGGGCAATTTCCACGATTCCATTCTATTGCTGCTATAGTGTGCCCTGCACCGCGCGCCGCCGCCATGAACTTCGCAATGCGTCCATCGTTAGAAATTTCCATTGCTCTAACATAGACAATCGAGGCCATCATGCTAACTCCTCAACACTTCGGAAAGTATTTCGCTTATCTTGGCAGACGAGCGACCATCCCCGTAGGGAGAAATGCCACGCGCCATGGCTTGATACACCGCTTCATCGTCAATTAATTTTTGGGCATGAAGCACGATCGCTTCGGTGTTGGCTCCCACCAATATGTTCAATCCCAAATCCACTGCCTCAGGTCTTTCCGTTTCCTCACGTAAGACAAGTACTGGCTTGGCGAGCGCAGGCGCCTCTTCCTGCACCCCACCCGAATCTGACAGTATAAATCGACATCTGCGCATCGCACTGACAAATTCAGGGTATGATAGTGGATCAGTTAGTGTAATATTACGAACATTGCCGAGCACCGCTCGCACAACGTTACTAACGTTCGGATTGGGATGAACGGGAAAAACTATTTCATAAGATGGGTTATTTCTTGCGATAGTGTCTATCGCGGACATAATGTTACTAATTGGTCCACCATGATTTTCTCGCCTATGACAGGTTACCAAGATCATATCGTCCACAACTTCTTGACGCGGCGTTTTCGAAGCAATCAACAACGCGTCAATTGCTGTATTTCCGACTACGTGAACATGATTTCTGTCGACTTTCTCTTCGAGCAGAGATGTTTGAGCCTGTTCGGTGGGGGCAAAATGGTATGTTGCCAAACGACTGACAAGGCGCCTGTTCATCTCCTCGGGGAAAGGACTATAGATATTTTTGGTTCGTAAACCCGCCTCTACATGAACCACGGGTACTTTGCGGTGGAATGCAGCAATGGATGCTCCGAGAACGGTTGTTGTGTCACCTTGGACGATTACAAGATTAGGCTGGATACTCGCTAGGATCTCATCAAATTGATCCAAAATCCGAGACAGAAGCTGTGATAGGTCCTGGCCTGGCCGCATTACGTCTAGCTCATGATCAGGATTTATACCGAAATAGCTCAAAATCGGTACAACCATGTCGCGATGTTGGGCCGTAGACACCACGATCGTCTTAGACCAAGCAGACTTTCTGAGCTCAAGGATGACGGGCGCCATCTTGATCGCCTCCGGACGTGTGCCCACAACACACAAAATTATGGGTTTCTTCATTCGTAACACTACTCCTTGGACAGCAGGATATCTCTTACAATTCTAATCCCCACCTTGTTCCTAAGAAGGACTATTAGAGAGCCATTCCAAATTACAACACTTATGGCGTTCGCAGCTGCAGCCCCAATTAGACCTTGCGAGGGAACGAGAACGAGGCATAGGACAAAATTCAAAGCGCATGATGCCGCCGCAGCAACGAGGACGTGTCGCTCAAAGCTCGCCATGCTCAAAAGTACGCTTGCTGACCCGATAAATGCGTTGACCGCTCCACCAAAAGACAAGATCAATAGGGGCGCATAAGCTTCAACAAATTCTGGGCCTAGCAATAGCTCCACTATAGCCTGTCCGTAGATGACTATTATGGCCAGTACCGGTAGGGCAAACAGTATGCTGCAATACATACTCCACTTTAACATCATCACAATTCGTTTTGTTTTAATTCCTCTATATTCTCGCGAAATGTAGGGTGCTATAACAATATTTATTGACGCGAGCCCGAATGTTAGTAATGAGGAGACTTGGAAAGCAACACGAAATAAACCTGCGTCCGAAGACGTAGAAAAGATTCCAAGAAACAGTATTCCTAACGAATCGGTTATAAGATACATGGCATTTATTGCCGCGAGCGGCAGTGCGCTGGCGATCCATGCCGTTAGGTTTGACGTATTATTTGGTGCATCGCGAATTTGTGGCGGATAACGTCGATAGAGAATGTATGCGCCGAAACAGAAAGCGAGTGCCGCCGCTATAACATGTGAAATCATCGCGTCGGGTGCAGTGATTTGTCGCGGGAGGTTTATCTCGGCCAGTAGTAGGGCAACCGCTACGAGGAAAACAGGGCGCAGGATAAACTCCGGAAACTGTCCGAGGACCGTATGTCCTAGGCCTCGTAACGCTGCACCGCGAAGATTCCCAAGTGCGACAAGCGGGACAAGCACAAGCCCCCAAAAGAGAACGGGAAGGCTTTCTTTCGGCAGCATATCGGCAAATATCCACGCGGCGAGCGCGCCCGCCATCATCAACACCAACGACATAGCCAGTGAAACTAACGTTGACGACTGCCAGAGCCCCCTGATTACGTCCCAGCGTTCGACCACCTGCGCCTTGGCCGTTTCCCGCACCACGAGATTAGGCAGGCCCATCTGGGCCGGGATGGCCAGAATGGTCACCAGGGCGAAGATGAAGGAATAGACCCCAAACCCCTCGGCGCCCAGCAGGCGGGCAAGGACGATGGCCAGGATCAGGTTTAGCCCGGTAGAGGCGATCTTGATGGCGATGGAGCCCACGCCGCCGCGCATGAGCTGGCCCTTAAGACCCTCGCCCGATTTCAGCGCGGCCAGCGCGCCGAAAATCGCCTTCACGGAGCCACCCCGCCGGCGGCGCCATAAAAGTCGCAATGCCACGCCACAAACCGCGCCACGCCCTCGCGCACCGGGGTCTTGGGGGCGTAGCCGGTGGCCCTGGTCAGAGCGGTGGTATCAGAGAAGGTGTCGGGCACGTCGCCCGGCTGCAGCGACAGCAGGGTTCGGATAGCCTTCTTGCCCAAGGCGTCTTCGAGCGCGTCGATATAATCGCCCAGCCTGACGGGCTCGGAATTTCTGATGTTGAACAGGCGGAACGGGGCGTTCGAAGTCGCCAGATCGGGCTCGGCTGCGTCCCAGGCCGGATCGGGCGTGGCCGGGGCGTCGGACGCGCGGATGACGCCCTCGACGATGCCGTCGATATAGCTGAAATCGCGCGTTTGATTGCCGTGGTTGAACACCTCGATCGGCGAGTCGGCCAGAATATTCTTCGTGAACTTGAACGGCGCCATATCCGGCCGGCCCCAAGGACCATAGACGGTGAAAAACTGCAGGCCCGTGGTGTGTAGGCCAAAGAAGGCTCTACGAATCCTGCTTACCTTACTCAGCGAGGTCGGGTCATGGGCCGCGGCGCGAAGGCCAGCCCGGATGAAAACCAGGATCAACAACATAAGTCGCACCCCAACGCCGACCAAAATACCGCGCAGTGCTGAGGAACGGAAAACACTCTACGTTGTTACTGCCGGGGGCCGGAAGACCTCCGATTTAGATATTGAACCGCGCATGGCCATTTTTGTCGTCCAGATGGCTTCTTCAGTTGTGGCGATCTGGGAAACCAACGAAGAAATCGACGCGCCTAGGCTGCCAAGTTCAATCGCTCCGCTTTGTAGCGCGTGGGTGGTGATGCCATCGTAAAGCGAATTTATCTGAGTCAGACTCGCCTGAAAATCTTCAAGCGAACGTTCGAGGTTGGTCAGGCGCAATTCGAGAAACTCGCGCCTGTCCACAGAAGGCGCAGAATTCTCGATCAGGGAGACGATCACAGCCTGCGGCGTGCCGATGGTAAGATCGAGCGAACTTGCCTTCAGTGTTATCCGATAGGTACTCGCGTCCTCGACCGGATTGACCGAAAGGCTCGCAATAAGCCCCTCGCGCGCCGTCGAAACATGCCCCGAATAGCGTTTGAGCCATCCGCTTTGGACAATGGCGGGGTCGAGCACGCGCGCCGAGGTGACCAGATCGGCATTCTCCTTGGACAGCCGAAGGATTGCCTGTGCTTGATGCTCGGGGTCATTCAGGACGTAGAAGCTGACAAAGGTCAGCAATGCCGCAATCACGGGGACGACGAGGAGAATGATCCAGGATTCGGCCAGGATATCGAGAAGCCTTACCTTCTCTTCCCGATCGACCTCGTCATTCATGCCTTTAACTTGTCCCCTCGGGCTCGCAGCTTAGGCGGCCGCGCACCAGACCAATCACACAGTGGGCTATACAGATGGCAGCCAGATAGGGCAAGAGTGAGACGTATCGCTGCCCAGCCATGTATATGCCTTGGGCGTCACGCTCTGGCTTCGGAATGCCGGAGCCGACAGACCTCACCCAGCACTGTCAATACTGTCCGTCCTCGCCTTGCTGCAGCTCAAACGCGATTTGCGCCGCCAAATTTTGATGTCTTTAGGCGACCTAATGAAAAGGGGAGTAGGGAAGAGATGACACCGCTGCCCATGCGTCCCAAGCGCCCAGTGTAAATTCCAAGGCAATTCCGGTTGGGCTAACCTCTCGTTTCGTTCCGATTTGCTCTGAATTTTGGCTGGCTAAGCTTCGCAAGCGTTTTGCGAGGTGAGTAGGCAATTGCTGCTGCCGGTAGCAGACGGCGGCTCGACGAAGAAGATGGGACCCGCCTGCCGTTTGTACCTGCTCTGTGTATCATGAGCATGTACCCCATTTGTTGGGACTCATGTCCTTGAGCAGGATCGCTCTGGATACCTCAAAGACCATATCGCAACGGATATTGACAGCCGCCGCGCATCTGGCTGGGGCGCCAGGATTCGAACCTGGGAATGGCGGTACCAAAAACCGCTGCCTTACCACTTGGCGACGCCCCAACGCGCGGGTTCCTACACGCTTTGCTTTGGGCGAGCAACGCGCTTGAACCTCGGCGAATCCAACGCTATAACCCGCCCCGTTCACCGACGGATCTCGCGTCCGTCGCGCCAGCGAACACCTATCGGAGTATAGCGCAGCCTGGTAGCGCACCTGCTTCGGGAGCAGGGGGTCGAGTGTTCGAATCACTCTACTCCGACCATTGCTGACAAAGGCCGGCTTCTCGGAGCCGGCCTTTGTCTTTTGCGCGAATGGCGTCAGGCCTTTCCCCATCCGCCCGGCGGCGCCGCAGAATGCAAAACGGGCAGGGAAGCGTCGGCTTGCCCCTGCCCGCTGTTTCAGTTTCGGCTTGCGCCGGAGTCTTCAGGCCGCCTTGCGCTTCAGCAGCGACCAGGCGCCGGCCACCGTCAGCGCCGCGAAGGCCATCTTCAGCACATCCCACAGGATGAAGGGCTGCACCGCGCCGTTCCAAGCGATGGTGGCGAGATCGCCGCCCTGCAGCCAGGCAGGAAGCGTGCCGCCCGACGACAGCACCATGTTGGCGACGACCATCAGCCAGGCGAAGCCGAAGGCGAAGGAGACGGCATCGGCCACCAGCATCACCAGCGCCAGCGGGAGAATGCGGCTGCCGGCCCGATCGGCATAGGTGCCGATGATGAAGGCCATGGGCAGCCAGCCGACGATGAAGCCGAAGCTCGGGCTGAAGACGTAGCCGAAGCCACCGCCGGTGGAAAAGACGGGCAGCCCGGACAGGCCCTCGGCCAGGTACAGGGCAATGGTCGCCACGCCGAGCCTCGCACCGAGCGAACCGGCGATGATAGCCACGACCATGCTCTGGAGCGTGATATGGACCGGCCAGACCGGAACCTGGACCTTGGCCGCGATGGTCAACGCCACGGTGCCGAGAATGACGGCGCCGATCTGCGCCGCGAGGCGCGCGGCCCCGTCCCGGGGCAGCAGCGCCCCCAGAACCGTGTTCGGAGTGGTCAACGTGACGGCCATTGCAAAACCTTCCAGCGCATTGGAAAAACTGACAACTTTCTAAGCGTTCGGCCCCTGGCGTGCAATGGCTTCGGCATCTCGACTGCTCAACTTCGACACGAGTTTCAACCCACGGACCGGCGAGCCCGTGCAGGTGGCGCCGCTGGTCGTGCGGCTCACGGCGCCGAATGACGGGCCGTTCACCTACACCGGCACCAACAGCTTCATCATCGGCGGCTCGTCGGTGGCGGTGGTCGATCCGGGCCCGGACGACGGCGCGCATTTCGCCGCGCTGCTGGCAACCATCGCCGGCCGGCCCGTCGAGGCGATTCTCCTGACCCATACCCACAAGGACCACTCGGCGCTGGCGCCGCGACTCAAGGTGGCGACAGGAGCACCGCTGTGGTTGGAGGGCGAGCACCGGCCGAGCCGTCCGCCACGGCCATTCGAGATCGACTGGGTGAAGGGCGACAGCGACTACGGCCTACTGCCGGATCGGCGGCTGCGCGACGGCGAAACGTTCAGCGCCGGTGGGGTGCCGCTCGAGGCCATCGCCACACCGGGCCATTGCGCCAATCACCTGTGCTTCGGCCTGGCGGGCACGCCGTGGATGCTGAGCGGCGACCACGTGATGGGCTGGAACTCCACCATGATCGCGGTTCCGGATGGATCGATGGAAGCCTATCTCGCATCGCTCGAACACGTGACGGCCCTACCCTACCGGCACTACCTGCCGGCGCATGGGGGGCCAATCATGGAGGGGCCGGATTTCGCGGCGGCGCTCCGGCAGCACAGGCTGTTCAGAAACGAGGAGATCGTCGGCGCGGTGCGCGACGGCTCGCGGAGCCTCGGTGACCTGCAGCGCGCGATCTACCCCAAGCTCGCGCCGACGCTGATGCCGGCCGCGCAGATGACGCTGCGGGCCCATATCGAGTTCCTCGCGGCGCGCGGGCGGATCACCGCCCGATTCGGCGCCTTCGGCGTGCCGCTGGAGCCGGCCTGAGCCTACTCGTCCTCGTCGGGCTGGGTCGCCGGCCCCGGCGCGTCGCCCACGGGCGCCGTGGAGGGCACGACGTTGCGCAGCACCTCGGTCACCCGCTGGTCGAGCGCGAGCAGGAATTCCTCGATGCGGCGTCCGTTCTCGCCGAGATCGTGGAAGCCATGGAGCGCCGCCGATCGCATCGAGACGATGGCCCCCTGCGCCGTCCCTTGGATGCGGATGGCCACCTCGTCGCGCCAGCCCACCAGGGTCGTGGCGATGGCGTTGATCTGGCCTTCCGCGAGCGGCGTCTGCGGCGCGCGACGGGCCCGCGGCTCCCAGCCCCGGGCATCGGCCAGTGCCGCGACCAGTTCATACATCTGCGCCGCCTCGATGGGGTAGCTGCGGTCGCGCGCATTGGGAAAGGCGCTGACGACGGCAGCCTGCCCCAGCGCATCGGGAAACGGCACCTCGAGCTGCGACACGATGCCGGGCGGGTTCAAATAGTCCGTGCTCACGTCGGAGACAGCGGGATAGCGGGCCGAGAGCCAGCCGACGACGCCAAGCGGCGCGAGGCAGACGAGGCTGAAGAACAGGCCGAGCACGGCCTTGCCCCAACCCTGGTCGCCGGTGATCCACAGGCGCACGAAGGCCCCGAGCGCGAGGAGCAGCGCCAGGGCTGCCACCGACACCGCGACGATCTCGACCACGCCGAAATCGGCGCTGGAGATCATCCGCTCGCGGTGCATGAACACCGGAATGATGGCGAGCGGCACGGCGAGGCTGCCGAGCCGGCGGGACCAGATGGCCCATTTCGACGTACGAATGAGGATCCGCATGAGGGGTGCCGACTAGCCGTTCTTGGCGGTGCCGTCCAGCCGCGTGCCGGAGCCACCAGCTGGCGCATTCGAGGGCGTGCTGGTGCTGCCGCACATGGACTTGATGGCCGCCCACTCGGCGGGTGTGAAGGGCGGGGGCGCCGAGGCATCCGGAACCGCCAGCGCCTCGAGGCTGGTGCGGCGCTCGGCGGTCAGCGGATGGGTATTGAGCAGGGCGAGAGCCGCCGACATCTCGTTGTCGCCGGCGACGCGCTCGAGGAGATCGACAAGACCGGCCGAGCGGAAGCCGAGCCGCTTCGCCGCGTCGGCGGCAAAGCGGTCGGCCTCGCGCTCGGCATCGCGCGAAAAGCTGCTGTCGACGAGAGTGGCGCCGATGCCGCCGGCCACCGACAGGCCGGTCATGTCGCCGAGGACGAAGCCGATCAGCAGGCCGGTCGCGGACGTCGAGATCAGTTGCTCCATGCCGTGGCGATGAACGACATGGCCGAGCTCGTGTGCCATCACCCCCGCGAACTCGTCGGGCGAATGGGTCTGGTCCAGCAGCGCCGAGAAGTAGAAGGAATGGCCACCGGGCAGCGCGAAGGCATTGGGCACGGTGGTGCGGATGACCTTGATATCGGGCGTGAACGGAGAGCCGCTGCCTTCGACCACACGTTCGGCGAAGCGGGCGATGGCGCGGTTGGCAAGGCTGTCGAGGTCGGGGTCGCAGACTTCGAAGCCCGCCTCCTGCCGGAGCAGCCCCTCGATCTGCGCCACCGCGGTGGTGCCCAGCTTTTCTTCCCAC
>Ga0066256_1002915_pt1 | contig 17595 bp, 13 predicted proteins | sample ThiBio_1000_biof_FD_87107 | JGI IMG/M metagenome (GOLD analysis project Ga0066256, IMG submission 87107) | Wastewater bioreactor microbial communities from Cape Town, South Africa - Thiocy_expt_1000_biof (version 2) | ecosystem: Engineered > Bioreactor > Thiocyanate-remediating >...
AACCCGGTCCATCCATGAACCTACTCAAAGCCCTCGCTGCGGTCAGCAGCATGACCCTGCTTTCCCGCATTCTGGGATTCGTGCGCGACACCATCATCGCCCGCGTATTCGGCGCCGGGATGCTGACGGACGCCTTCTTCGTCGCCTTCAAGATCCCCAACCTGCTGCGGCGGCTTTTTGCAGAGGGCGCGTTCTCGCAGGCCTTCGTGCCCATCCTCGCGGAATACAAGACCCGCAAAGGCCATGACGCCACTCATATCCTGGTCAACCAGGTCGGCACTGCGTTGACGCTGACGCTGGTCGTCGTCGCCCTGCTGGGCATCGTGGGGGCGCCGTGGGTCGCCTACGTCAGCGCGCCGGGATTCCGGGCCGACCCGGAAAAATTCGCGCTCACCGTCACGCTGCTGCGCATCACCTTCCCCTACATCGTGTTCATTTCGCTGGTGGCGCTGGCGGCCGGCGTGCTCAACACCTACAGCAAGTTTTCGGTGCCGGCATTCGCGCCGGTGCTGCTGAACGTGGCCATGATCGGTGCCGCGCTGTGGCTGGCCCCCTATTTCGACCCGCCGGTGCTGGCACTGGGTTGGGGCGTGGCCCTGGGCGGCGTGCTGCAGCTCGCCTGGATGCTGCCCCACCTGATGAAGATCGGGATGCTGCCGCGCCCCACGCGGCACATCAACGACCCCGGCGTGCACCGGATCCTGCAGCTGATGGCGCCTGCCACGCTGGGGGTCTCGGTGGCGCAGATCAGTCTCCTCATCAACACCATCTTCGCGTCCTTCCTCGCCACGGGCAGCGTGTCGTGGCTGTATTACGCCGACCGCCTGATGGAGTTCCCCACCGGCATGCTGGGCGTGGCGCTCGGCACCATCCTGCTGCCCAGCCTGGCCAAGCACTACGCCGACGATTCGCCGGCCGAATATTCCAGGCTGCTCGACTGGGGCCTGCGGCTCACCCTGCTGCTCGCGCTGCCCTCCGCGGCTGCGCTGGCGGTGCTGGCGGTGCCGCTCATCACCACGCTGTTCCGCTACGGCGCGTTCGACGCGCACGACGTCGCCATGACCCAGCAGGCGCTGGTGGCCTACAGCCTCGGCCTGGTCGGGCTGATCCTGGTCAAGGTGCTGGCGCCCGGCTTTTACGCGCGGCAGAACATCCGCACGCCGGTCAAGGTTGCCATCACGACGCTCATCGCCACGCAGTTGATGAACCTCGCTTTCATCGGGCCGCTGGGCCACGCCGGGCTGGCGCTGTCGATCGGCCTGGCGGCCTGCCTCAATGCCGGCATGCTACTGCACCTGCTGAAAAAGCAGCATATCTATCAGCCGCAACCGGGCTGGACCGCCTACTTCCTGCGCGTGCTGCTGGCGGTGTCGCTGATGGCCGCCCTGCTCTACTTCGCCATGGGCGAGACGCAATGGTGGCTGACCGCCCGCTCCTACGAACGACTGGCACGACTGGCGCTGCTGGTCGGCGGCGGCATCGCGCTGTATTTTGCGGCGCTCGGGCTGATGGGCTTCCGTCCGCGGCAGTTCGTCCGGCGCGCCGCGGAATAACAGCCCTTCCCGGGGCCGCCAGCGGCCTGCAAAGGCCTGAATCGGCTAGAATAAGTCCTTTTCGGCGTCCCGCCCGCAATGCGCATCACCCACGGTTTTCGTCCACTCGGCACACCCCACGCGGTCACCATCGGCAACTTCGACGGTCTGCACCTCGGGCACCAGGCCATGCTCGCCCGCCTGCAGGACGTGGCACGGGCGCGCGGCCTGCCGACCTGCGTACTGAGCTTCGAGCCGCATCCGCGCGAGTTTTTTGCGCCCGACCAGGCGCCTGCACGCCTGTCCAGCCTGCGCGAGAAGGCCGAGCACCTGCAACGGCTGGGCATCGACCGGCTGCACGTATTCCGGTTCGACCGCGCCTTCTCGGCCCTGACGGCCGACGCCTTCATCGAACAGGTGCTGGGGCGGACGCTGCAGGCGCAATACGTGCTGGTCGGCGACGATTTCCGCTATGGCGCCAAACGCGCGGGGGATTTTGCCTTGCTTCAATCCGCGGGCCAGTCGCTCGGTTTCGACGCCGAATTCCTGCCCACGGTCGAAGTGGCGGGGGAACGCGCCTCGTCCACGGCAGTGCGCAGTGCGCTGGCCGCCGGCGAACTCGATCATGCCGCACGTCTGCTCGGCCGACCCTACAGCATCTCCGGACGCGTGGTGCACGGCGACAAGCTCGGGCGCGACATCGGCTTTCCCACCGCAAACGTCCAGCTCAAGCACAACCGGCCGCCGCTCATGGGGATCTTCGCAGTCGAGCTCTGCGGCCTCAACGGCACCCCGCTGCCCGGCGTGGCCAGCCTGGGCAAGCGCCCTACCGTAAAGGGCGCGGACGCCGTGCCCGTGCTCGAAGTGCACCTGTTCGATTTCAATGCCGACATTTATGGTCGCCGCGTACGCGTGGATTTTCTCCACAAGCTGCGCGATGAAGCAAAATACCCCGACCTCGACAGCCTCGTCGCGCAAATCCGCCGCGACGTCGACAACGCCAAACAATTCATGAAGCAACGTCATGCCTGACTACAAGAGCACGCTCAACCTGCCCGACACGCCCTTCCCCATGCGCGGCGACCTCGCCAAGCGCGAGCCCGGGTGGGTCAAGAGCTGGCAGGAGAAGAAACGCTACGAGGCGATCCGCCAGGCTGCGGCCGGCCGCCCCAAGTTCATCCTGCACGACGGCCCGCCCTACGCCAACGGCGACATCCACATCGGCCATGCGGTCAACAAGATACTCAAGGACATCATCGTCAAGGCGAAGACCCTGTCCGGCTTCGACGCGCCCTACGTGCCGGGCTGGGACTGCCACGGCCTGCCGATCGAACTGCAGGTTGAGAAGACCCACGGCAAGGACATCCCGCCGGCCAGATTCCGCGAGCTGTGCCGCGCCTACGCGGCCGAACAGATCGAACGGCAGAAGGCCGACTTCATCCGCCTCGGCGTGATCGGCGACTGGGCGAATCCTTATCGCACGATGGATTTCCAGTTCGAGGCCGAGCAGTTGCGCGTACTGGGCCAGATCCAGCAGGCCGGCTACCTCTACCAGGGCGCCAAGCCGGTGCACTGGTGCGTCGACTGCGGCTCGGCGCTGGCCGAGGCCGAAGTCGAATACGAGGACAAGACCTCGCCCGCGATCGACGTCGGCTTCGCCGTGGCCGACCACGCCGACCTCGCGCGCCGCTTCGACATTGCGGCGATCGACGGACCGGTCCAGATCGTCATCTGGACCACTACGCCGTGGACGCTGCCGGCCAACCAGGCGGTGGCGCTGCATCCCGATTTCCAGTACGCGCTGGTGCGTACGGCCAAAGGCCTGCTGATCTTGGCCGAGAGCCTGCGTGAAGCCGCACTGACACGCTACGGCCTCGCCGACGGCGCCGAAGCCATCGCCCACACCACCGGCCAGGCGCTCGAAGGCGTACTGCTGTGGCACCCCTTCCAGGAACGCCAGGTGCCGATCATCGTCGGCGATCACGTCACCGCCGACGCCGGCACCGGCGCGGTGCACACCGCGCCGGGCCACGGCCTCGACGACTACGTGGTAGGAACCCGTTACAGCCTCAAGGTCGACAACCCGGTCGGCGACGACGGCCGCTTCTACGCCAGCGTGCCGCTGGTCGGCGGCATGAGCATCTGGCAGGCCAACCCGCTGATCGTCGAGACGCTCGAGGCCAGCGGCAACCTGCTGGCGCACGAGAAGCTGCTGCACAGCTACCCGCACTGCTGGCGCCACAAGACGCCGATCATCTTCCGCGCCACCCGCCAGTGGTTCATCGGCATGGATGCCAGTGAGCAGGGAGCGGAGAACGGAGAGCGGAAAACCCTGCGCGAGCAGGCGATGGCTGCGGTCGATGCGACGCAGTTCTTCCCGGCGTGGGGCCGCGCGCGGCTGGAGGCGATGATCCGCAATCGTCCCGACTGGTGCGTCTCGCGCCAGCGCAACTGGGGCGTGCCGATGCCCTTCTTCACCCACAAGGAAACCGGCGAGCTGCACCCGCGCACCGCGGAACTGCTGGAGATCGTGGCGCAGCGCGTCGAGACAGCCGGCATCGAGGCCTGGTTCGCGCTCGACCCCGCCGAGCTGCTGGGTGCCGACGCCGCGCACTACGACAAGACCGGCCACACGCTCGACGTCTGGTTCGATTCCGGCGTCACCCACGCCTGCGTGCTGAAGCGGCGCCCCGAGCTCGCGCACCCGGCCGATCTGTATCTGGAAGGCTCGGACCAGCATCGCGGCTGGTTCCAGTCAAGCTTGCTCACCGGCTGCGCCACCGACGGACGCGCGCCCTACGATGCGCTGCTCACCCACGGCTTCGTGGTCGACGGCAAGGGCCACAAGATGAGCAAGTCGAAGGGCAACGTGGTCGCCCCGCAGAAGGTGATGGACCAGTATGGCGCCGACATCCTGCGGCTGTGGGTGGCGACGACCGACTATTCCGGCGAGTTGTCGATCTCCGACGAGATTCTCAAGCGCGTGGTCGAGAGCTACCGCCGTATTCGAAATACTTTGAAATTCCTGCTCGCCAACCTGTCCGATTTCGATCCCAAGGCGCACGCGCTGCCGGTCGAAGACTGGCTGGAAATCGACCGCTACGCGCTGGCGATGACGCGCCAGCTGCAGGAGGAACTGCAGGCGCACTACGACGCCTACGAGTTCCACTTCATCGTGCAGAAGCTGCAGAGCTTCTGCTCCGAAGACCTCGGCGGCTTCTACCTCGACATCCTGAAGGACCGCCTCTACACCAGCGGTGGCGACAGCCGCGCCCGCCGCGCGGCACAGAACGCGCTGTACCACCTGACGCACGCGCTGACGCGCTGGATGGCCCCGATCCTGTCGTTCACCGGCGAGGAAGTGTGGGCGCAGCTTGCAGGCGAGGACAGTTCGGTGTTCCTGCACACCTGGCACGCGCTGCCGGCACAGGCCGATGAAGCGGACCTGCTCGAGCGCTGGACCCGCATTCGCGCGGTACGTGCCGAGGTACAGAAGGAACTGGAGACCGTGCGCGTCGCGGGTGGCATCGGTTCCTCGCTGCAGGCCGACGTCACTCTGCATGCCAGCCCTACCACCCAGGCCCTGCTGGCCCCCCTGGGCGACGACCTGCGCTTCGTGCTGATCACCTCGCAGGCGCACGTTGTCGCAGCCGAGGCCGACCGCGTGGACGTCACGCCGAGCACGGCAAAGAAATGCGAGCGCTGCTGGCATTACCGCGACGACGTCGATGCCGACGCAGGACACCCCGGCCTGTGCGGACGCTGCGTCAGCAATCTGGCCGGCAGCGGCGAGGAACGCACCCATGCGTGACCTGCTTAACCCGGCGATGCGCAAATGGCTGCTCGTGGCACTGGCCGTCATCGTCGCCGACCACCTGACGAAGTTCTGGGTGTCGTCCAGGCTCGACTCCCAGGAAGCCATCCCGGTACTGCCCTTCTTTTCGCTGGTGCTGGTGCACAACACCGGCGCAGCGTTCAGCTTCCTGGCTGACGCTGGCGGCTGGCAGCGCTGGTTCTTCGTCGCGGTGGGCGTCGTCGCCACCGTGGTCATCATGCGCCTGCTGAAACGCCATGCCCATGACTCGCGTCTGGCGCTCGCACTCGCGCTGGTGCTTGGTGGCGCGCTCGGCAATGTGCTCGACCGTGTGGTGCTCGGCCATGTGGTGGATTTCCTGTATTTCCATTACAAGGGCTTCGCCTGGCCGGCTTTCAACGTCGCGGATTCCGCCATCACCGTCGGCGCCGCCCTGCTGATCTGGGACAGCCTGCGCGGCAAGCACGTCTCGGCAAACAAGCCATGAGTGTGCGTACCGTTGCCGCCGGCGACACCCTCGAACTCCGCTATGCGCTGCGTCCGCGCGGTGGCGACGACATCGTCTCCAATTTCGAGGACACCGAAGCAGAAACCGTCACGCTTGGCGACGGCACGCTGGCACCGATGCTGGAACAGTGGTTGGTCGACCTCCTTCCCGGAGAACGTCACGTCTTCCTGCTCGATCCCTGGCAGGCATTCGGTGCCAGCCAAGCTGAACTGATCCAGACACTGCCAAAAACCGACCTGCCCGCCGACATGGAATTCGCGGTCGACCAGCTGGTCGAATTCGCCATGCCCAACGGCCAGACGCTGGCCGGCCGCATCCTCGAAATCGGCGACGATGTCGTCAAGGTCGACTTCAATCATCCGCTCGCCGATCTGTCCATCGAATTCGAAGTGGAAATCGACCGCATCCTGTGACCTTGGAACGCCCATGACCCCCACCATTCTTCTCGCCAATCCACGCGGCTTCTGTGCCGGCGTCGATCGCGCCATCGCCATCGTCGAACGTGCGCTGGAAAAATTCGGCGCGCCAATCTACGTACGCCACGAAGTCGTCCACAACACCTTCGTCGTCAACGACCTCAAGGCCAAGGGCGCAATCTTCGTCGAGGAGCTGTCCGAAGTCCCCGCCGGCGCCACCGTCATCTTCAGCGCGCATGGCGTGTCTCAGGCGGTGCGTGCCGAGGCCGAAGCGCGCGGGCTGAACGTGTTCGATGCCACGTGCCCGCTGGTCACCAAGGTGCACGTCGAAGTCAGCAAAATGCGCGACAAGGGATATGAAATCGTGATGATCGGCCACAAGGGCCATCCCGAAGTCGAGGGCACACTGGGGCAGTCGGACGGCGGCATGTACCTGGTCGAAACGCCGGAGGATGTCGCCGCCCTGGAGGTCAACGATCCCGACAAGCTCGCCTATGTCACCCAGACCACGCTATCGGTTGATGATGCCGCGCGCGTGGTCGATGCTCTGCGCGTGCGTTTCCCCCACATCACTGGTCCGAAGAAGGATGACATCTGCTACGCCACGCAGAACCGGCAGGATGCGGTCAAGGCGCTCGCGCCACAATGCGACGTGGTGATCGTGGTGGGGTCGCCGACCAGTTCGAATTCGAATCGGCTAAGAGAAGTTGCCGACCATCTCGGCGTGCCCGCCTATATGGTCGATAGTGCAACGGAAATCGATCCGCAGTGGGTGACAGACAAAAGCAGGGTCGGGCTCACCGCTGGCGCGTCAGCGCCGGAAATTCTGGTGCGCGCCGTTATTGATCGCTTGGGTCAATTGGGTATCAGCTCAGTGGCCAACCTGGATGGTGTTCAGGAGAAAGTCGGGTTTCCGCTGCCTAAGGGCTTGGCCTAACGGGCCAACTCATGCATCGCACCACAAAGCTTATTTCCCCCAGCACACATCTGTCGTACCGCCTCCTTGCCCACGCACCCCTGTATTATCAAGCGTAAGGGCCCCACAGACATCGCTAGCCATGGGTCCGCCAACAACAGGGGTAGCAGTCAATCTGAATGTCTGGGCAGGCGCCGCACCATAAGCTGGAGCGATGTTGTACTTTGGTGTGCCAGTTTTGGGTGATTGTGCAATGATCACGGGCGCCCCGCCTGTGCCATCCTGTCTTGTATCATCGTAGCGATTAGCCGTCGTGTAATTACGCTCCAATATCTGTGCGTTTTCCAGAAGGATGGATCGCGCCTCCGCCCGATTCCCTCGCTGCACGTACTGCGCGTAGTTCGGGTAAGCAATGGCCGCCAGGATGCCGATGATCACCACCACGATCATCAGTTCGATCAGGGTCATCCCCTTCTCGCGATTTGGGCTCCGATGATGAAACCGGGAGTGTGACTGTTCAATTTTATTCATGGTCCATCCCCTTATTGAACAATCTCGCGCCAGCTGATCCGCCCACGCGATCCCGCACCAAATTCGATCAAGGTTGTCGGCGTTTTGCCATCTGTCGTTGAGGACACCCCGACACCCACTGTGCTGGTGCCAGAGCCCTTGATCAGCGTGGTGCCACCCAGCGCTGCGCCGATCTTGATCCCCCCGGCAGCAGTATCGAGGCTATTAACTACGCCATCGTTATTCGTATCAAATATCCCCGGAGAGGGCATCGCACCCGTCAGGTAATCCAGAGCCATCTGCCAGCCCGTGCCTCCGAATTCACAGGGCGAAGTGGAAGGGATGAAGGTATTGAAGAAGATATTCCCTGAAACCAATTTGGCGGTGCCCGTCGCTCTCTCACCCGAGGTCGGCAGGTCTGCATACCATCCCTTCGGCGCGGTGGGACAAGCCGGCAACGGCGAAGTGCCACAACCTTGAGTGACCTTGCGGCTGGCCAGTATTGTCTGGGGAATCAGGTCTCCTCGCCCGGATACCGTGGAACCGGCGTCCTGAATCCCATAAAAGGTCTGCACCGATGTCGAAGTGGCATCGCCCGTCTCCAGGAATTTCCCGGTGCCAAAGAGCACCATGTTTCCTGCGGTCGGATGCAAAGTCACTTCCGGCGTGTTGATGATTGGTTGCAGGTTACCCAAGCCATCCTTCGCTACAAACAGGAGACTCGCGCTGGTCCAGCTGGCAGCATTGGTGCTACTCAGGTTGAATTTCCACATATTGCCTTTCAGGTCGCCCGCGTACACGGTATCGACCAGACCATCCCCATCCGAATCGAATGGCATCGGCGCGGACAAACCATTGTCCTTGGCCACAGGGGCATCGGCGACAATTTTTACGTAATCCACGCCGCCTGCCTGCCATGCCCCACCGCTACCGGTCGGCCCTTGAACAAACAACACATACAGCACCGCTTTGCCGTCCGCACTGTTATAGCCGTTGCCCAACACGACGCCCCAACGGCCATTTTCAAATTTTGCAATTTGCTTTGCCTGGCTGTTGTTCATATTGGTGGGCGAATTATTGAACGTAAAGCCCAGGTCCGCATCGTCCTTGAATTCCCACAGCACAATGTTGGATGCCCGCGCCACGCTGAATTGAGGCGTGTTGGCCGTATCGTGCGCAGCAACATCTGGATTGGTGACATTCAGTGCGAAGAACCCCTTTCCGCCTGCGCCGAGCCCGCTCACCAGAATGCTTTCCCATACAGCGCTTGAAACCGTACAAGAAGCCGTGCAAACGTCCGCCACCATGGGTGAACTATCGACAAAATATCGATGGCTGCCATTGGCCTTGTAATTGCTGTCTGTCAATCGACTCAGGTTGGAGTACACCATGGATGGCACATACGCGATCACCTCCTTGCCCGCATCGGCCGTCGGCACGGGCACATCACGATCGTTTGTCAAATTGCCGTCGCCGTCGCTGTCTACTGCGGGATTCGTGTCTATCCAGGCAACGGATGCGTCTATGCCATGCAACATGCCATCGTTGGCCCCCACATAGACAACCGGCTTGCGATCCTTGAAATTCGACTGGAACGTCGAATATCCCGGATGATCCACATTGGAATAACCTGCTGCAGGCGCACCGACGTATACCGGGTTTGAGTCAATCACGTCGCCCAGCACGCTGACATCCCGGGTACGGAATTTCATGATCGTTGAGGGTGTGGTCGGGTTGCCCAAACTACACGTAAATGTTCCTGTACCGGTATTCGCTGATTGACCTCTGAGGTAGGCCACCCGTTCCGGGCCGCAATTATCCTGATTGGAAAGTGCGTCCGTATTGAGCGCTTGCTTTTGCCCGTTCGTCAGGTTGTTGCCATAGGTGAAAGATGTGCCACCGCCCGTGCCGTTCGTCAGGATCAGACGCGTATCCGAACTGGCAGACACCTGGGTGTTCATCTGCTGGCCCGCATCCCATTCCGGGTAGGGCGTCTCGGCAGGATCCCATAAGGGAGGTGCAGTCGCGGCAGAAAGAACCTGCCCTGTCACGTTATCCAGTCGATACGAAAGAACCTGTCCGCTCCATGACGTGTTGCTGAATCGTCCCTGGAAAATCCGGCTGCCCGTATTCAGCGAAGACGAGTTCGTCGCCACCGCGGAGGCAGAAGAGTCTTTGAGAATTTTCAGGAAAGCCGCGTTCAACGACTTTTCCAGCGTGAGCGGATTGGTCACATAGAAGAAGTTGTCCGGCACGCCATCGCTCCCGGGCAAGCCGGTGCTGTTGTTCTGGCTATCCCACTCGCTGGTCACATCCGGTTTGTCATTGCCGTTGCTGTCGCTGAAGCCGCCGTATTTTGCCGCATACCAGAGCGGATCCTTGAGCAGACCCGCGCTGGATCCGTTGGCGGTATACGTGACCGAGGTGGCGCTGTCGCTCACGTTGCAGTTATTGCACCCTATGACCCCGGTCGGGTCGGTGTAATCGAAATTCAGAATACCGGAATGGAAATGTGGGCCATCCTTGTTGGTCCCGCTGATGATGTAACCAAAACCCTGTCCATTAGACGTGGCATAGGATATGGCTTTGGTTGTTATTGTGATGTTACTGCCGCTCACCGAATACTCGATGGTCCCCCACATATCCTGGTCATAGTCGCCACCCATCTCGCTGTCTTCCCAGTTCACGTAGAACTTGCCGTAGGTGGGCGTCTGGGTGATGACCTTGAAATCCACCACCGTGCCGCCCCCAAACGGGCCGGACCCATTCGACGAAATATCCAGGCGATAGGCAGGAAGTATCGTAACCTTGTTTCCGTTTACCGTAACTTCGATCTTCGGAACATTGGTGGCCAGTGCAATGCCATAGGTACTGACTTTAAGTGAATTTGCAAATTGCGAGCCGGATGGAACCGTCAAATCGGAACGAATCCGATGGGTATGGGCGTAATACGCCACCCCGGACATGAGATACGTGCCTTTCTGGGAAGGCGCTTCGGGACACAATCCATACGCACTGCCGAAGCTTGAAACGGTCTTGGAGGAGCACAGATCGTTGGTGACGGAACCATTGCTGCCGACAAACCAGTTCAACCCATTGATTCCTTCGTCCGCACCGACCGAGTCCGTCAAGGCCTGTGCAGTCGAGCTCGATCCCAGATCGGCAACCCCGCTCATCTGATCGTCGTCGTAGCTCGATACGCTGGCATTGAAATTCAGGACATTGAGCGGCGCGCAGAAATTGTTATTATTTAACGGGTCGGTCCAGGTAGCCACGGTGAGGCCCAGTGTTGCATCCTTGGAGCTCGAGCCATACGTAAATGCAGAATTGGCGCTGTTACCGCCGAGATATCGCAACGACTCCAGATAAATTTCGGACATCGGGTTGCCCCAAGTAGAGCAATTTCCCTGATTCGCCGAAGAGCCCCCACTTGTCGCTCCCCCTGAAAGCACCTGGCCCGTTTGCTGGTAAGTACAGTTGTCGGAGCCGATATAAGTACCGTCACTATAGTTGTATCCATAAATGCGGAGCTTGTTCAAATTACTGACAATACCGCTCACTCCCGTGAACGTGCCATCAGAACTGCTCACCTCGTTGGAAAAGGAGCCGGCATTTTTTCGGAGTACGCCACCGGAAATGTTCTTGGCAAATGATCCCGTCATCAAGCCGAAATAAAGTTGGTCGTTGTCACCATAGGCTTGTAGCAGACCGGTCGGCTTATAGGTGCTGCCATACAAGGTGCACCGTTCGTGGCCAAGCCAGGAAGCATTGCAGGCCTCGACCCGGGCGACATATTCGCCCGTACCATATCCGCTTCCCAAGCCGCGCGAACTCTGGTTCGGGTTTTCCGCACTGGCATTGATGCCGGAAAAATAGGCCTTGTTGCCGTTACTCCTGAAACCATATGTGAATCCCGATTGGGTATTGGATTTCTCGCCTGACCAATAGCATTGCCAGCGTTCATTGGCATTCCACAGTGCGTAATTTCCGCTCGCAACTCGTATCAAAGGGGGGGTCGTGTTGGTCTGAGAATATTGATCGACTCCAGAGCCTCCTTTCGTCATATTGCATAAGGAAATACCCGTGCGGCTCAGGTTGTTAAGCGTCCAGTTCGAGGATGAGCCCGAGCCGGCATAACTGCCAGTCGGAACATCGATCGTGATGGTGCCGGAACCTGTACTCGTCACCCCGCCAATCATCCACTTACTGCTTGCACTGCCTGTCACATAGACCTGGATCTGGTCGCCTATTTCCGCCGGGAGCGTGGTGGTAAAGGTGAAACTGCCACTCCCAATCGTGCGGTTGGTGCTGCTCGTCGCGGTGGGCGGGGTGGTAGCAATACCCGTGAACGGGGTGAGACTGGTAATATCCGATCCGTTGTAATACTTGGCAAAAGCATGGGCATCGGTCGGCAGAAACTGGCGCTCAAGCACAGTAAGCGTGCTGGTATCGGTTGAACGCATGCCGCCATAGAGTAATTTGCGCACCGCATCCATGCGCGTCATGCTGCCCCAGTTCAGGAAATTGCCGCTCCATTGGCCGGAGCAGTAATGACTGTTTGCGCCAGTTGCATTGGCTGCAGGAACGAAGCGATTGCTCGTAGTATTGTAGCTGTAGCATTTCTGGCTATCGAAATAGCCGTAATAATTTATGCTGTCCTTGTAGGTGGTCTCCGGAACGCCATCGCCATCAAGATCAGAATAATCGTTATACGCCTTGTATGAGAGCTGGTGATCTTTGGAAATATTCAACATGACCAGCGGCTGAACGGCGCCCGTCAGAAACAGGGGTTCGTTCGACAGCGTCAAGGCCGTGCCTTGCAATGGCAACAACAGCAAGCCCAGAAAACCGACTGTTCCGAATATTCTTGATATAGGGCGATTCATAGCGGACCTCCGCTTCATATTTCAGTTCAAGGTTTGAATACTTCCTGCAGCCACACCACGGTGTTCGGGTTTGCCCCCTGGGCGCGCACAGTGACACGGTAGCCTGTCGTCAAATCGCCTTCGCATTTTCTCCAGCAATACTTTTGGATTGCTTCGATGATGTACCGTGGCTGAACAGAAAGGCCGCCAATTTGCGCAGCGCCTGTGTTGGTTCCATATTCGACGCTAGGCGCTCCTGTCATGCTAACGAGGGTCCAAACAGGTGTGGCCGTCCAGTTGACACCATTTGCATTTCCGCTGGGTCCGTTGTAGCAAAGGCCGTTGGTACAGACGTCTACAAAATTGGTCAAGCCTGAAATGCGGCCCGACGTCAAAATATCTTGCTCGGCGTCGCGTAGCGCCATCTCGGCGGCCTGCATGGCAAGCGCCCTGTCGCGCATATTGCCCGACATGCGTTCTTCAAGTCCGGCCATGCGGGCGGCGGTAATGCCGAGCAGAGTCAGGATGACCATGAAGATCAGGCCAGTCAGCAGAGCCGCACCGTGCTGGCGGTGATGGGGCTGAATGAAATGTCTGTTCATCATATTCATGGCACGTTAGTGACGCGGTTGCGTAGGCTGTAAGTCGCGACAAAGACACGGCGCAGCCTCAAATCATTGGCCCCAGCCGTAGTGAATGCAGCCGCACCAGCCGCCGTGCCCAGGGCGCCGCCGCAATTCAGATAACGCTGCGGCGCGTTGTTCACGCTATTGGCCGACCGCGCCTGCACACACACCCTAACCGAATATACTTGGCCCCAGTCGGCTGGCGCAGCCACATACTGTTGCACAGACTGATCACTGCCGCCGCTGGTATGGATGCCATACAGAATCTGTACGTCTTCAATATCTGAAACCAGAGTTTGATGATCGACCGTGCCATCAACGTTTCCATCGCATTGCAGATCATTACCACTAAGGCGATAGTCATCCTGGACGACCGCATTGGCCGCAAGCACATTCCCTTCGCAATCGCGGTCGCCCGCCAAACCATCGTACTGGACCGTGATGGTATCAGCCGCACCGGCAGCCCCATCTACACCCGCGATCGTCGTACCGCCAAATCCCGTTGCCTTGGCCACCGCACTCGTGGGCATATTCCAGAAACCTGCCTGTCGTATACTGCGTCCGAGCACTTCGAGTGCATAGCGCCCGGTTTCCTGGAGGCGTGCGTTATCGTCCTGCATGCGAAATGTTGCGCGGCTGCCAATATAGATCGAGCCGATTGCCAGCAGGATCAACAATCCCAACGTCATTGCGATCAGCAACTCGACCAGGGTAAATCCCTTCTGGCGAATCTTGGCGATGCACGTTTCGGCAAATGTTCTTGTCTTGTCATCGTGCTCCATAAAAAAAATCCGGCTCATGGCACGACCCTCGTCACGAACTGCTGTCCTGTACTACCTGTTTCAGTGTTCTCATTCCAGGCAATCGTGATGATAAAACTTCCATTCGCGCCGTTCACCACAGTGCCAATACCCGCCGGTAACATGCGGGCATTGTTGTTGTTCCATTGATAAAAATCCTCTTCTGCCATCTCTTGAGGACTACCACATGGGGCACAAGCGTGGTGTGTTGCAGCTGGATTGTTATATTTGCCCGCTGCCACCCCCGCCTGATTGGCCCGGATCCGGTCGGCCATGTCATAGGTCTGTTGGATGGCAATCGCGCGGAAATAGGCAATCTGGTTATTGCGCAACGTGGCAGCCTGCAGCCCGGCAAGGCCAAGCAGTCCGAGTGAAAGCACGACGATCGCAACCAGAATCTCAAGCAACGTGAAACCGGTCTGAGTTTTGTTCAGGGACATGACAAGGTTCCTGTGCTCATGGATACGTGTCCTTGCTGGGTGAGAGTGATTGCGCGTGCACTGGCTGTTCCCCTTGCATCGCAAAGCCTGAATATGTCGTTGGATCCCGCAACGGCAAGAAAGCCATTGGCCTGGTAGGTAACGCTGGTCTGCGCACTGGCCCGCAAGGTATTACTACCTTCCATGCCTTGCCGAACTTGTAGGATGGTCTCGCCAGCATCCCAAGTACCATTGCCATTGGCGTCCACGAACACGATCAGGCCTGTATCCCAGGTTGTTGAGCCCGCGCATGAAGTGCCTGTTGTACTGCTGCACACGGTAATACTCTGGTTTCTCTTGACCGCCTCACTACGGGCGTAATTCAACATGGTGACCAGATCATTGGCTTGTGTGGCTAAGCGGTTGTTTTGCACGAACGTGATGAAGTTCGGAACGGCCACAGTCAGCAATATGGCAGCGATGCTGAGTGTCACCAGCAGCTCAATCAGGGTAAAGCCACGCGATGGGACGGGGGCGTCAGCCATGGTGTTCAAGTTCTCACTATCGACGTTACCACGTTAAAAAAGCGGGGCCTGGATGTCCAGTGCCACAGGACGAATGGCTGGATTCGGTTCATGAACGGCTACGACGCACAATCCTCACAGCCTTCGCTCCATGCCCACCCCGGAAGCTATAACGTCATGAATACTGTCAACTTGAGTGAGAAATGGCCCTCAGCAGACTCCTGAGTCAAGCCGGGGGCGCCCGGTAATATTGATGACGATGTCACGCCGAGTGCCTGCCACACATATTTTTATCCGGCCATTGGCCAGTCCGCTTGACCCCTGACTTCTTCCATTTGGCAGATAGCTGATATAGTCGTCGTAATTTCTGGAGGTAATCTTCGTGTCCGGATGGGCAGCTTCTTGCACCCGCAATAGCAGATCGTCCGCATCAATCATCCCCCGCATTCCAGCGTCGACAAATACCAGCCAGCCCTCATGCCATTCGGCCGCAACATCGCAAGTCGGTGTTACGGCACCTGGATTTCCGGTCTTGCATACCGTCACGCGCACACCTCGCCTGATCGCTTCGGATCGCGCCAAGTGCAGAACCGTAACCAGATCATTGGTTACCGTCGCCAATCTATTGTTATTCACCAGAAACCCATAGCCTGGAACTGCAATCGCCAATAAAATCGACCCTACCGCCAGCACAATCAGCAGTTCCACCAGTGTGAAGCCACGCCATCCCATTTCCCCCTCCCTCGCTTTTTTATATGGGAATGTCAGCTTGCCACGCTGTAGGCGGCGCATCTATACAACTTTAGTCGTAGGTCCAGACCATGCATGAATCAGACAATGCAGGGCCGGGAACGTCCGTCATCGTCCTGGGCGCGGGGGTATCTGGCCTCAGTGCGGCACTGGCTTTATTAAAGCGCGGCCATGGCGTCACGCTGCTGGAACGCGGTGACGTGGGGGCCGAGTCGTCGTGGGCGGGCGGCGGGATTCTGGCGCCGCTACTGCCGTGGGATTACATCGAAGCGCTCTCCACACTGGCACTGCGTTCGATGGCAGGTTATGCGGACTGGGTGGCGGACATCGAGGCATGCGGTGGACGCAGTGCCGAATACTGGCGCTGCGGGATGCAGGTGTCAGGCGAGACCCGGATCAACGAGGCACTTGCCTGGTGCGAAGCGCACGATCTGTCGGCGCAACGCCAACTCACACAGACAGGCGAAAGCCTCTGGCTGCCCGGCGTCGCCCAGGTACGCAATCCACGCCTGGTCGCGGTCTTGCGCGAAGCCGTGATACGGCTGGGTGGGGTCATCCATGTACACAGCGCGGTGGAAACGGTCACGGTCCGTGCAAGGCATATGGTGGCAGTCCACACAGCACAGGACACCTACACGGCAGATCGGTTCGTCCTGGCTACCGGGGCGTGGTCTGGCATCGCGCTACCCCATCTAGCGGGTGTCCCGAATATCCGTCCGATCCGCGGCCAAATGCTGTTGTTCAAACAGGAACCTGGCATGCTCAATACGATCCTGTACCGCAAGGGCCTGTATTTGATTCCACGCCGCGACGGCCATGTGCTGGTTGGAAGCACGCTGGAAGACGCCGGATTCGACAAGGCCACCGATGCCTCCACATGCCAGCGCCTGCACGTTGAGGCGGCCGAATTACTCCCTTCCCTGGAAGGGCTTCAACCCATCAGGCATTGGGCCGGTCTACGTCCCGGTTCACCCGACAATCTTCCGGTCATCGACTGCCATCCCGATTTCGACAATGTCTTCGTCAACGTAGGACATTACCGCTATGGCGTCACATTGGCGCCTGCATCGGCAGAGCTCTTGACCGACCTGATGGAGGACACCACGCCAGCCATCGATCCCACCCCCTATCGTTGGGAAGCTGCACGCGAACGCAGGTGGATCGACGCGCTCTAGTACGGTGTTCCCATGCGCAAGCACTCGGCGCGCCCTGACAAGATGGTTTACACTTTGCGCCACTTGAACCACGCTGCGTTCGTCATGCAATGAAAAAAACAACCGGTGCGTGCAACCCCATCTCGACGAAAGCTGGCAGGAATGACAAGGTTGTCCATTGACTGAGACAACCGGCAACCGCCCACCCCTGACAGTCTGGATCATCAGCGACGGCAAACCGGGGCATGTCAATCAATCTCTGGGGCTGGCCGAGGCACTGGCGCGCGCCACGACGACCGAAACCCATCGGCTTCCCGCCTTGCCAGCCTGGCGCGCCTGGCTGGCGTTGCTGCTGAAGCACGCGCCAGGCAAGTCTCTCCCCTCCCCTGATCTGATCGTGGGCGCAGGTCACGCCACACACCTGACACTACTGGCGGCACGACGTGCGCGTGGGGGACGGGCCATCGTCCTGATGAAACCAAGCCTGCCACGCACCTGGTTCGACCTCTGCATTGTGCCCCAACACGACGGCATCGCAGCTGATACGCTGACGCTCGTGACGGAAGGCGCGCTGAATCGCATTCATGCTGCAGCTAACCGCGACGTACACCATGGATTGCTTCTGATCGGTGGTCTCTCGCCGCATTTCGAGTGGGACGATGACGCCATCCAGCTCCAGATCAAGAGCATCCTCGCACGTACACCCGACACGCACTGGACGCTCACCACCTCGCGCCGCACGCCGCCCGAATTTCTGGCGG
>Ga0066256_1002918_pt1 | contig 17582 bp, 10 predicted proteins | sample ThiBio_1000_biof_FD_87107 | JGI IMG/M metagenome (GOLD analysis project Ga0066256, IMG submission 87107) | Wastewater bioreactor microbial communities from Cape Town, South Africa - Thiocy_expt_1000_biof (version 2) | ecosystem: Engineered > Bioreactor > Thiocyanate-remediating >...
AAGGGGCTCACCAACGGCACGGTGCCGATGGGCGGCGTGCTCGTGCGCAGCGGGATCTACGAGACCATGTGCGATGCCGCCGCGGCCGGTGCGATCGAATTGCCGCATGGCTACACCTATTCCGGCCATCCGCTCGCCTGCGCCGCCGCCATGGCGACGCTCGACGTCTATGAAGAGGACGGGCTGTTCGAGCGGGCGGCCGCAATCGAGCCCTATTGGCAGGAGGCGATCCACACGCTGCGCGATGCGCGGCACGTCGTCGACATCCGCAATCTTGGGCTGATCGCCGGCATCGAGCTCGCGCCGGGCCCGCACGGGCCGGGGTCGCGCGGCCATGAAATCTATCTGCGCTGCTGGGAAGCGGGCGTGCTGATCCGCGTGACGGGCGACATCATCGCCCTCTCGCCGCCGCTCATTGTCGAGAAGGCGCAGATCGACCGCATCGTCGAGACCGTGCGCACCATGCTGAAGGATATCGACTGATGATCATGAAGGGGGAAAAGATGATGCGACGCATGGTGGCTGCCAGCGCTCTGGCTCTTTTGGCAGCGCCCGCGCTTGCCCAGCAGGCAGGTCCGGAGACCTGCCGCAACGACGCGAAGTTCCGCGAGCAGGATTTCACGGTCGGCACCTGGGACGTCTATTCCGGCGCGGAAAAGAGCGCGGAAGTGAAGATGGAGCTGATCCTCAACGATTGCGTGATCAAGGAGACCTGGACCGTCACCAACGGCCGCCCCACGGGCAACGGCGTCGGCCTGTTCAACTATTCGCCGATGCTCAAGAACTGGGGCTATTACTGGGCGACCGACAATGGCGCGACGACGAGCTTCCGCGGCTCGCTGATCAAGCCGGGCGAGATGCGCTACGTCACCGAGCGCCCCCTGCCCGGCGGCAAGGTGCGCCTGCGTCACTGGACGCTCTACGCCATGCCGGACGGCACCATCCGGGAACTTTCGGTCGGCACCGAGGACGGCGGCAAGAGCTGGACCACGGAATATGACCTGAAATGGGTCCGCAAGAAGTGAGCGCGGCCAAGCAATGAGCGAGGGAGCCACCATGGCCACGGAGCCCCAGGGCGTTCCTGTCACAGCAGCCGAGGTCTATCCCGGCGAGCCGGAGGCCGAGCTCGGCCGCTCGCTCAAGGCCCGCCACGTCTCGATGATCGCCATAGGCGGCATCATCGGCGCCGACCTGTTCGTCGGCAGCAGCGCGTAGATCGCCAATGCCGGGCCGGCCGTCATCCTGAGCTATGCGCTGGCCGGCTCCATCGTGCTGCTGGTCATGCGCATGCTGAGCGAGCTGGCGGTCGCCATTCCCGGCATCCAGTCCTTTCCGGAATTCTCCCGCATCGGCCTCGGCCACTGGGCCGGGTTCCTCAGCGGCTGGCTCTACTGGTATTTCTGGGTCGTCGTCGTCGCCATCGAGGCGATCGCCGGCGCGGTCATCCTGCGCAACTGGATCGACCTGCCGGTGTGGATGATCGGCGTCGCGCTGATGGGCCTGCTGACGGCGATCAACCTGATGTCCACCCGCTCCTACGGCGAATTCGAATTCTGGTTCTCCTCGCTCAAGGTCGCGGGCATCGTCGCCTTCATTGCGATTGCGGGCGCCTATGCGCTCGGCCTCACCAGCGGCACCGGTCCCACCTTCGGCAATCTGACTGCCCATGGCGGCTTCGCGCCCAATGGCGGCGCCGCCGTGCTGGCCGCCACGACGAGCGTGATCTTCGCCCTCGTCGGCGCGGAAATCGCGACGATCGCCGCCGCCGAATCCGCCGAACCGTCGCGCACCGTCGCGCGCATGACCAGCACGGTCGCGGTCCGCATCCTCATCTTCTACGTTCTCTCGGTGCTGCTCATCGTCTCGGTTGTCCCCTGGACGAAGATCGTGCCCGGCACCTCGCCCTTCGCCACCGCGCTCTCGGTCATGGGCATTCCCGGCGCCGCCACGATCATGAACGGCATCGTGCTCGTTGCCGTGCTCTCCTGCCTCAATTCCGGCCTCTACGTGACCTCGCGCGTGCTTTTCACGCTGGCTGCGCGCGGAGACGCACCGCAGGCGCTGGTCTCGGCGGACAGCAGCAAGGTGCCGGCCCGCGCGATCCTGATCGCCAGGCGGTTCTGCTATGTCGCGTTCGCCGCCTCGGATCTCTCGCCTAAGCTCGTGTTCAGCTTCCTCGTGACCGCCTCGGGCGCCCTCATGCTGATCGTCTATCTGATGATCGCCGCATCGCAGATCAGGATGCGGCGGCATTTCGAGAAGACGGCGCCCGAGCGCCTCTCGATCCGCGTCTGGCTCTTCCCCTGGCTCAGCTATGTGACGGTCGCCGCGATCTGCTTCATCCTCGCCGCCATGGCAGTGACGCCCAAAGTCTCGTCCGAATTCTGGTCGAGCATCGCCATCACGCTCTTCTTCCTGGCGCTTTTCCTCATTTTCCGGCGCGGTAAGGCGTCGACGCAGGAGCCTCTCGCTTGACGGACAGCGACCGCAGCCTCGGCATGCATTGCCCGATCACCCGCCGTGATTTCGTCAATGGCGCAGCGGTCGCCATCGGCGCGATCGGCGTCGCCGGGAGTGCCGGGGCGCAGGTGCTCGCCGGTGCCGGCGCGAGCGAAACCTATCCGCCCGCCAAGGTCGGCATGCGCGGCAGCCATGACGGCTCCTTCGAGTTCGCCCATCTGTTGCGCGACGGCCAGCTTCGCATCGAGGATGTCGCGGATCAGAAGGAAAGCTACGATCTCGTCATAGTGGGCGGCGGATTGAGCGGCCTTGCCGCGGCCCATTTCTATCGGAAGGCGGTCGGCCCCAAGGCGCGGATCCTGATCCTCGACAATCACGACGATTTCGGCGGCCACGCCAAGCGCAACGAATTTCTCGTCGACGGCAAGCCGGTCGTCATCAACGGCGGCACGCTGAACATCGAATCCCCCGAGCGCTACAATCGCTGGGCCGCGCAGGTGCTCGAAGACATCGGCGTCGATCTCTCGCGCTTCGTGAAGGACAATAGCGAGACGGAGAAGCTCTACGGCTCGCTCGGTCTGCAGCGGGGGCATTTCTTCGACAAGGAGACGTGGAAGGTCGACAGGCTCGTCGTGCCTGAGCCCACGCCGCCGGGTGCGCGGCGCGCCAGGGGCGGCTTCACGCCCGAGTTCCTCGCCAGGACGCCGCTCTCGCCTAAGGCGCGCGCGGACATGCTGCGCCTGCTCGATCCCGTGCAGCCGGATTATCTGGCGGGCATGAGCGTGGCCGAGAAGAAGGCGTTTCTCGCCAGGACGTCGTTCCAGGATTATTATCTCAAGACCGTGAAGATCGACCCGCAGGCCATGTGGTTCTTCATGACCATGGGGCAAGGCAGCTTCTGCGTCGGCGGCGATGCGACGCCCGCGCTGTTCGGCTGGGTTCAGGGCTATCCCGGCTTTTCCGGCCTGGGCCTGGGTGAGGTGCCGGACGGCCTGTTCGCGGACCTGCCCGGCGGCCAGCATGGCCGCCAGCGCGAGGGCAAGGGCGCCATCCACTTCCCGGACGGCAACGCGACCGTCGCGCGGCTGCTCGTCGCCTCCCTCGTGCCCGGCATTACGGCCGGCAAGACGCAGGAGGACATGGGCACGGCACGGTTCGACTATGGCAAGCTCGACCAGCCATCGAACAGCGTTCGCATCCGTCTGAGCAGCATCGTCGTCAACGTCCGCCACGATGGCGATCCGGCGACGGCGAGCGAAGCGATCGTGAGCTATGCCAATGCCGGCAAGCTCAAGTCGGTGCGCGGCAAGGCGGTGATCCTGGCCTGCTGGAACATGGCCATCCCTTATATGATGCCCGAACTGCCCGCCAAGCAGAAGGAAGCGCTGGCCTATGGCGTGGAGGGAACGCCCGGTTACACCAAAGTCCTTCTGCGCGACCTGCGCGCCCTCCAGAAGCTCGGCGTGTCCAGCATCTCCTGCCCCACCATGTTCCATGACAGCGTCGCGCTCACCGAGGCCGTGAGCCTGGGTGACCTGAAACATGCGCGGTCGCCCGATGAGCCGATCGCCCTGCACCTCACCAAGATCATGACCGCGCCCGGCCTGCCGCGCCGCGATCAGCACCGCGCCGGCCGCGCGCAATTGCTGGCGACGAGCTATGAGACGTTCGAGCGCGAGACGCGCAGCCAGCTTGCAAGGCTGCTCGGCCCCGGCGGCTTCAATCCCGCGCGTGACATCGCGGCGATCACCGTCAATCGCTGGCCGCACGGCTACGCCTATACCTACAACAGCCTCTACGATCCGGTCGAATGGGTCTACTCACAGAGCAACGAGCGCCCCTGCGTGATCGGGCGGCAACCTTATGGTCTGGTGGCGATCCCCAATTCCGACGCCTCGGCCAGCCCGCATACGGACGCCGCTTTCCTGGAAGCGCATCGCGCCGTCAGCGAGATCGTGGAGCGCGAGACATATCCGTTCGTGAAGCGCACCTGACGCGCTGACGCGACCGATTGAACGAACGGCCGGCCCGTCATCCTGGGAGGATGGCGGCGCCGGTCGTTTGTGCCTCAAGAGCGCGGAAACCGGTGACTTATTGGCACCACGGTGGCTGCTCTTGGCCCCTTCCGAGGAGGCGGGCGGTCACGCCATGTGCAGCCTGCAACATAACGACGAGGCCTCGCTTGGGGAGGCCTGCGACAGGGAGGGACGCAAGCATGCGACCGCGGCGAGCGCCGCCGTCGCATGTGGACGGGCGTCTCGCAAGACAGACGAAAGAGGGGCATCGCATGAGAACTAAGATTGTCACCAGCAGCATCGCGCTCGCCGCGGCTATGCTCGCGGCCATTCCGGCTCAGGCGCAAACGCCGCAGGAAGAGCCGCAAGCATCCGAGGGCGCGGTTCCACAGGATCAGATCATCGTCACCGGCACGCGCCGCGCCAACCGCTCGGTGCTGGAGTCCACCGCACCGATCGATGTGCTCTCGCAGAACGACCTTCAGTCGCAATCCTCGGGCGACATGAACAACATCCTGCGTAGCCTGATTCCATCCTTCAACGTCGGCCGGTTCGTCGGCATCAACTCGGACGGCTCGGGCTTCGTTCGCCCGCCGACGCTCCGCGGCCTGCCGCCGGATCAGATCCTCGTCCTCGTCAACGGCAAGCGCCGCCACCGCTCGGCACTGGTGCAGCTCAACGGCGGCGCCCTGGCCGGCGGCGCGCAGGGGCCGGACGTCTCGCAGATTCCGACCATCGCGATTGAGCGCATCGAAGTGCTGCGTGACGGCGCCTCGGCCCAATATGGTTCGGACGCGATCGCGGGCGTGATCAACTATAATCTGCGAACGTCCGATAGCGGGATCGACGTCCGCACGCGCTACGGCAAATATTATGAGGGCGACGGCGAGAATTATCAGGCCGCGATGAACATCGGCATGCCGCTCGGCGAGAACGGCTTCATGAACGTCTCGGGCGAGTTCCTCGACGCGGGCTATACCAGCCGCGGTGGCCAGCGCATCGGCGCCCAGGCGGTGCAGCTGAGCCGGCCCGATCTCGTCACTGCCGATCCGGTGCAGAAGATCGGCGATCCCAAGGTCCGTTCCTACCGCCTGTTCTTCAACGCGGGCATGAAGCTTTCCGACCAGTCGGAAATCTATCTGTTCGGCAACTACGGTCTGAGCCGTCAGATCTTCCAGTTCAACTATCGCCAGCCGGTCAATGCCACGGGACCGAACAAGACCAACACCGGCACCGCGACCTATTCGCGCTCCAGCGTCTACAATACCATCTATCTCGATCAGCTCCCCAATGGCACCTGGGACGCCAATGGGCGCACCTTCAGCTTCCTGTCCGTCTATCCCAACGGCTTCACGCCGATGTTCAAGGGCAAGGTAGTCGATACGGCGCTGACCGGCGGCTACAAGGGCGAGTTCGACAACGGCATCACCTGGGACGTGAGCGCCAGCTACGGCCAGAGCCGCGTTGAATATACGATGGGCAATTCGCTCAACACCTCGCTCGGCCCGGACTCGCCGACGGACTTCTACATGGGCGCGCTGGAGCAGCGCGAGACCAACTTCAACGCGGACTTCTCCTATCCGTGGGAAGTCGGTTTCGCCTCGCCGATCAACATCGCGGTCGGCGCCGAGCATCGCACCGAATCCTATGAGATCGGCCTGGGAGACTATGGCTCCTACGCGGCCGGCCCCTATACGGTGCAGGTGCTGAGCAACGGCACGACCGTGACGCAGGCGCCCGGCACCAGCGGCTTCCCCGGCTATTCGCCGAATTTCGTCGTGAACAATTCGCGGCGCAACTATGCCGGCTATGTCGATATCGAAACCGATCCGGTGAAGGGGTTCACCATCGGCCTCGCCGGCCGCTACGAGCATTTCTCGGACTTCGGCAGCACCGCCAACGGCAAGATTTCGGCGCGTTACGAGATCATTCCGGCACTGGCCGTGCGCGGCGCGGCAAGCACCGGCTTCCGCGCACCGACCCCCGGCCAGCTCTTCACCACGGCGGGCATCACCGGCTTCGTCGGCGCCAACCCGACCGACAACCTGACCCTGCCGGCGAGCAACCCGGCGGCCATCGCCTTCGGCTCCGTGCCGTTGGTGCCGGAGAAGTCGACCAATTTCTCCGGCGGCGCCGTCATCACCCCCGGCGGCGGCTTCAGCCTCACGGTCGACTATTACAACATCACCGTGCGCGATCGCATGGGTCTGGCCAGCTACATCCCGATCACCACGGATGTACAGCGCCAGACACTGAAAGCCGCCGGCCTCTCCAACTGGGCGACCGTGGGCCAGGTGCGCTACTTCGCCAACGGCTTCAAGACGCGCACCCAGGGCCTGGACGTGACCGCGAGCCACCGCGCCAACACCGGCATCGGCCTGTTCGAGACCACCCTGGCCGTCAACTACAACAAGACCAAGGTGCTGAGCCGCAACACCCGCATCGTGAACGATACGCGCCTCGCCAATATCGAGGAGGGCCTGCCGAAATGGCGCGCGACCATCACGGAGAACTGGTCGCTCGGCAAGATCGGGGTCACGGCGCGCGGCTATTATTACGGCAGCTTCACCAGCGCGGCGCTGCCGGCCGATGGCGGCAATCTCAAGGTCGGTCAGGAGTTCGTTGCTGATCTCGAGGTGCGCTACGAGATCAACGACAATTTCAGCCTTGGCATCGGTGCGGAGAATCTCTTGGACAATTATCCGGACAAGAACATCCGTTCGAAGGGCCTGCCCAACTCCAACTGGTATGAATCCACACAGGCGGCCGTTGATGGCGCCCGTTACATCGACAGCTCGCCCTTCGGCTATAATGGCGGCTTCTGGTATGTCCGCCTGAACGCAAAATTCTGAAGCTCAAAGGCTTCAGGCACTAAGCGAGCGCAAGCTTGGAGGCGGTCCCCGACAGGTTCGTGGGGCCGCCTCGTCATTCGTACCTTCGCCTTCCGGGGACTATGTCGATCGCGCTGCATAAAGGCGTGTTCGCTACCCGCAAGGCCAGCCGCAGCCGTCGTCAGAGCTATCCTCGGGGTCTTGGCGACCTTGCTTCGCGCGCAGGTACTGCCGCTCCAGAATCACCCCTTCTGGCGCGCCTTGTCGACGGCTTCCTTGAGCGTGCCGTAGCCCACCTGGCCGTTGAACACCTCGTCCCCGACCACGAACAGGGGCGTGCCCTCGGCGCCAAGGGCCTGCGCGAGGCGGATATTGGCCATCAGCGTGGCATCCGTGCCCTCATCCTTGAGCGCCGCCTTGGCCTTCGCCGGGTCGAGGCCCGCCTTGCCGGCCGCCTTGACGACGCTCTCCGGTTCGACGTTGCCGGCGGCATACATGGCCTCGTGGAAGGACATGTAGCGGCCCGCCTCCGCGGCCAGCAGGCTTACCTTGGCGGCGCCGACGCTGCCCTGCGTAATGACCGGCAGTTCGCGATAGACGATGCGCAGATCCGGATTTTCGCGCACCAGCCGCTGCAGATCCGGCAGCGAGGCACGGCAATAGCCGCAGGCATAGTCCATGAAGGCGACGAGCGTCACCTTGGGCGACTGCGCCCCTTCCCATGCGCCCTTATAGGGCGTCTCGAGCGCGCTGCGATGTTCCTCGATCTTGCTGGCGACCTGCTTCGCCTTCAGCCGGTCGATCGCCTCGGGGATGATCTCGGGAGGCTCCAATATATAGTCGCGCACCACCGCCTCGATCGCGGCGCGATCGGCCGACGCGACCGACGCCGGCTGGGTGCCGGCGGCATAGGCGACCGCCGCGCCGCCCAGGCCGAGCGCAACGATCAGCGGGGCGAGCCACCGGCGGCGGCGTGCGCCCGTCGGCGCGGCGAGCGCGGACAGGAGAACGCCGCCCGCGCGCAGTGCCGTCCGCAGGCCCGGTCTGTCGTTGCTCATTTCTTCCTTGTCCTTTCCATGGCGGCGCGGCTCACCATCGCGATGTCCTGCGCGCGCAGATAATCGGGCGTGCCCTGGCTGATGCCGCCCATTGCCCCCTCGGCGTGGCGCAATGCCAGCGGATATTGCCCCTCCATCGAGTAGCGCTCGGCGGTCGCGAGGGCGGCGCGCGCCGTATCGCCCTTGCGCTGATAGACATTGCCCAGCGCATGCCAGGCGAAGGGGTTTTGCGTGTCACGCTGCACGGCGCCGCGCAGCACGCGCTCGGCTTCGTCGAGATATTTGTCATCGTCCGTCGCCAGCATGGCATGGCCGAGCAGGGTCGCGATCAGCGGCGCGTTGGTCTGCGCGACAGCCTCGCGCAGCGGCGGAATGGCTGTGGCGGGCGTACCCCCTTCGAGCCGCACCCGCCCCCGTAATTCCCGATTATAGGGGGGGTGCGGGGGCGTCCTCCGCCGGCTGCCCCCCCCCGCGAGCGCCCTCTCGGTATAGGCCTGCTTGTGATAGGCATAAGCGCGCGCATAGTGGGCCGGCACCGTCTGGTCCGCCTCCGGGTAAAGCTGCAAGGTGCGCTGCGGCTCCTCGACGAAGCCGATGAGTTTCGCCTTCACGCGCTGGAAGCGGGCTTCCAGCGCAGGGTCGGTCGGCTTGTTCCAGGCCGGATCGGATTCATAGACGTTCGTCAGCGTCGCGATACGATCGCTGGAGAGCGGGTGGGAGCGGACATAAGTGTCCTGCGGAATGTAGAGCCGATATTCGAGATTCTGCAGCTTCTTGAAGAATTCGAGGCTGCCTTTGCCGCTGACCCCGGCGCCGTGGAGATAGCGCGCGCCAGCCGCGTCCGCGCTCGCCTCCTGCGATCGGGTGAAGGCGAGGAACTTGCCCATCGCCGCCTGCTGGCCCGCAGCCATGATGCCCATGCCGGCCTCGCCCCCGCCCGCCGCCAGCGCCGCCGCGCCGAGCAGCAGGGTGACGAGCTGGATGCCGGTGGCCTCCTTGATGCCCTCCATCGAGCGGATGATGTGGCCGCCCTCGATATGGCCGAGCTCATGCGCCATGACGCCCTGAACCTGGTTCAGATTGTCGGCGGTGGCGATGAGGCCGCTGTGCAGCCAGATGATCTGCCCGCCCGCCACGAAGGCGTTGATGCTCGGATCATTGATGACCAGCGCCTCGACATTGCGATCATCGAGCGTGGAGGCGCGCACGATCGGGGCCAGCGCGTCGCGCATGAGCGCCTCGGTCTCGGCGTCACGCAGGATGGATTGCGCCATTGCCGCCTGGCTGCCGAACAGCCCCGCCACGGCGAGCAGCGCGGCCAGTCGCGCCAACAGCCCAAGCGCGCGCCGCGCGAGCGGGCGAAGCTGGGCGGAGGGACGGGCGCTACTCATGGCGCGGCCTATGCCGATGCGCGTCTGAACCCCGGCTGACGAACCGGCAGAACCGGTCGCAACCAGGGTACAGGCGCGCGAAGGATCACGCCCCGAAGGTGCGCTGCCACCAGCCGCGACGCGGCGATTCGGACGCGGCGTCATCGGATGCGGCCTCGGCGGACTCGGCATCGGCCGGAGCGACCTCAGGCGCGGCGGCCTCGGGTGCTGGAGCCGCTTCCGTGGCCACCACGGCCTCGGGCTCGGCAGCGGCAACGACGGGCTCGGCCGCCTTCTTGCGCGAGCGGCGCTTCGGCGCGGCGGGCGCCTCTTCGGCTGCGGCTTCCACGGGCGCTTCGACGACCGGCTCGGCCGCCTTCTTGCGCGAGCGGCGCTTGGGCGTGGCCGGTGCTTCCTCGGCCGGAGGAGCGGTCAGCTCGGGCGACACCTCCACGAGCGGCGCCGGCTCGGACACGGCCTCCTCAACAGCCTCGACAGGTTCGGACACGCCCTCGGCCTCGCCCTCCGGCGCTGCTTCGATCGCTTCGCCATTGGCGCCGTTCTGGCCACGACGGCGGCGTCCACCCCGGCGACCGCGACGGCTGCGGCGGGGCTGGCCCTCGCCACCCTCGGCGGAGGCCTCTTCGCCAGTCGGCTCCTCGCCGCCCTCGGCTTCGGCTTCGGCCTCAGCCTCGCCTTCCGCGACGAGTTCATCGCCCGACGCCTCGGCCTCCTGCGCCTCGTCGCCCTCGCGGCGGCCGCGACGGCCACGGCGCCGGCGCTTGCGCTTGCGGCCGCCATCGCCCTCGGCCCGCTCCTCGCGCGCCTGGCTGCGGGGCTCAGCCTCAGCCTCGGCTTCGCCTTCTTCCTCTTCTTCCTCTTCCTCGAACGCCTCGTCCTCATCCTCTTCGAAGACCGGCTCGGAGATCGGCGCGTAGCTGACCTGTACTGTGGGACGCGGACCGCTCGCCTCGACGGACATGCGCGCACCCTCGACCTCGCCATCCGGCAGGATCACGATGGTGACGCCATAGCGCTGCTCGATCTCGTCGAGTTCGCGGCGCTTGTTGTTGAGCACGTAGAAGGCCGCTTCCTGGCTCGCGCGCAGCGTGATGAGGCTGCCGCGACCGCGCGCGGCCTCTTCCTCCAGCATGCGCAGGGCCGAGAGACCGGCGGACGAGGCCGTGCGGACGAGCCCGGTGCCCTCGCAATGCGGGCAGGGACGCGTCGAGGCCTCGAGCACGCCGGTGCGCAGCCGCTGACGGCTCATCTCCATGAGGCCGAAGCCGGAGATGCGGCCGACCTGGATGCGCGCGCGGTCGTCCTTCAGCGCCTCCTTCATCGCCTTCTCGACCTTACGAATGTTGGAGTTGTGCTCCATGTCGATGAAGTCGATGACGACGAGGCCGGCCATGTCGCGCAGGCGCAACTGGCGGGCGATTTCGCGCGCGGCCTCCAGATTGGTGGAAAGCGCGGTCTGCTCGATATTATGCTCGCGGGTCGAGCGGCCGGAGTTGATGTCGATCGACACCAGCGCCTCGGTCGGGTTGATGACCAGATAGCCACCCGACTTGAGCTGCACGACCGGATTATACATCGCGGCGAGCTGGTCCTCGACGCCGAAGCGCTGGAACAGCGAGACCGGGTCCGCATAAGGCTTCACGCGCCGGGCATGGCTCGGCATCAGCAGCTTCATGAAGTCCTTGGCCTGACGATAGCCGTCCTCGCCCTCGACGATCACTTCCTCGATGTCGCGATGATAGATGTCGCGGATCGCGCGCTTGATGAGATCGCTGTCGTTATGGATCAGCGCAGGCGCGCCGGAACGCAGCGTGTTCTCGCGGATCTCGTCCCACAGGCGGGCGAGATAGTCGAAATCGCGGCGAATCTCCGTCTTGGTGCGCGAGAGGCCGGCCGTGCGCACGATGCAGCCCATGGTCGAGGGCAGCTTCAGATCCGCGATGATCGACTTCAGGCGCTTGCGGTCGGCCGAATTGCTGATCTTGCGCGAGATGCCGCCGCCATGGCTGGTGTTGGGCATGAGCACGCAATAGCGGCCGGCGAGGCTCAGATAGGTGGTCAGCGCCGCGCCCTTGTTGCCGCGCTCTTCCTTGACGACCTGGACGAGCAGCACCTGACGGCGCTTGATCACGTCCTGGATCTTGTAGCGGCGGCGCAGCGCCATGCGCTTCTGCTTCAGCTCGTCGGCCGCCTGATTGTCGGCCGAACGCCCGCGGGGCTTGCGCGCCGGGGCGCCCTCGCCCTCCTCATCGTCCTCGTCGCCCGTGTCCGAACGCTCGACAACCTCGACCTCGCCGGCATGATCGTCGTCATGGGCGTGATCGTCGTCGTCATCGTCGTCCAGCTCGCCGCGCAGCGCCGCTTCCTCGGCGGCATGGGCAGCTTCCTCGGCGAGCAGGGCCTCGCGGTCCTCGCGCGGGATCTGGTAATAGTCCGGATGGATTTCCGAAAAGGCAAGGAAGCCGTGGCGATTGCCGCCATAGTCGACGAACGCCGCCTGCAGCGATGGTTCTACCCGAGTGACCTTGGCGAGATAGATGTTGCCCTTGAGTTGCTTGTGCTCGGCACTCTCGAAATCAAATTCCTCGATCCGGTTCCCCGTTACGACCGCGACCCGGGTTTCTTCCCGGTGGCGCGCATCGATCAACATACGCATTGTCATTCAAACGTCTCCAGCCGGTCATCGCGGCGCCTCCATCGGAGGCCCGGCGATCCGGCATAATGTGGGAACGCGCGGCCCGGCGCGTCGGATCGACGCGGCGGCGGCGGAGCGCGCTCCGGTTTTCAACGAAAAACTGTGTGTCTGCTGCTGCAAGGGCATGTCCGCATTTGCGGCATGGGGCTTGTAAAGCGCTCGCAGCCCAGTGCCCGCAAATGCGCGCTCCGAGCTCGTCAAGCCACGCCTCATGCAACATCAACCTGTCAGATCGCCGGTTAAGGCGATGATGATCCGGCATTCTTGCCGCCTGCTCATATTGAGCGATGGCGGGCCGTCCGGAGTTGGAAATCGCTAGCAGGGCTTTCGCCCCAGAGCAACGATGAAAAGGTCAACACGCAAAGCCCCGGTTGCAAGGAAGCGGCGGGCGGACCGTGTGCCAGCGGCGACGAAGCGATTTGCGCTGGACGGGCGGCCCGCGCTCGCGGCAGAAGGCCGCCCATGGTCCTCCTGGCCGCATTTCTCGCACTCTCCGCCGGCGCGCTCGCTCCGCCCCCGCAACAGGAGCAGGTGCTGCACATGAGCCGGCGGCCGAGCGGCGCGCGGCTCGTCGTGCGAATTCCGGACGCGGCGCCGGCCATTGCGCTACCCCCGATCGCGGGGCCGCGCGATCCGGCCCGCCCGCTCGTGGTGATCGACGCGGGCCATGGCGGCCACGATCCGGGCGCCCATAACGAGCGGATGCGGATCAACGAGAAGGATCTGACGCTCGCCATCGCGCAGGCGGTGCGCGACGAACTGCTCAAGACCGGCCGTATCCGCGTCGCGCTCACCCGGAGCGACGATCGCTTCCTCGTGCTGCAGGAGCGCTACGGCATCGCCCGCAAGCTGGGGGCCGACCTGTTCATCTCGATCCACGCCCATGCGGCCGAGGACGAGACCGCGCAGGGCGCGACCGCCTACACTCTCTCCGATGTTGCCCCGGCCCGGGGGGCCGCCCGCCTCGCCGCGCGCGAGAACCGCGCCGACATCTTGAACGGCGTCGATCTCTCCGACAAAAGCTCGGCCGTCAGTTCAATCCTCATCGACCTGACGCAGCGCGAGACGATGGCCGCCTCGACCCGCTTCGCAGACCTGCTCTATCGCGAGGCGCTGCCGCATTTCCCCTTCCGCTCGCCCTATCACCGCTTCGCTTCGCTGGTCGTGCTCAAGGCGCCGGACACGCCCTCGGTGCTGCTCGAAACCGGCTATATCAGCAATGACAGGGACGCCGGCTGGATGGCGACCAGGGATGGCCGGATGCAGCTCGCCAAGGGCGTCGCGGCGGCCGTGTCGGTGCATTTCGCCCGCGCCTCGATCGGGCGCTGACGACGCGTCACCGCGCTGCGGCGATCTCCAGCAAAGCCTGATCCATCTGCGCCAGTGCCTTGTCGGTCTCGCTATCCGGGCAATCGTTCGAGATCGCCGAGAAGATCAGGGTCTTCCCGCTCGCCGCGACCATGTAGCCGGAGAGCGCATTGCTTGCGTTAAGCGAGCCGGTCTTGGCGAACAGCTTGCCGGAGAGCGGCGTGTCCGCGAAGCGGCGACGCAAGGTCCCGTCCTGTCCCCCGATCGGCAGCGATTCCCGCCATGCGCCGCCCCAGGGCTGGCGAATCGCCCAGGAGAGCAGCGCGATCGCGCCGCGCGGGCTCATCCGGTTATAGCTGGACATGCCCGAGCCGTCCGAGAGGTCGTAGCCCGGCTCCGGCACGCCCGCGCTCGTCATCACCGCGCTCAGCGCGGCCCTGCCGTCCGCGATCGAGCCGCTGCCCGAGAGGCGCCCGAGCCGGCGCAGCAGCAGCTCGGCATGGAGATTCTGGCTGACCTTGTTGATGATGGTGACGTCGCCCGCCAGCGGCAGCGCCGGCAGCTCGGCCAGCATCGCCGGCTCGGCGGGCAGCGCGGGCGCGGCGCCGGCGCGCTCCTTGGGATCGTCCTGCGGCAGCAGCGGACGGTGGTTCACCGTCACCGCGCCCTTCACCTTGACGCCGCGTGCCTTCAGCATCTCGCCGAAGCGCCAGGCCGCATAATGCGCCGGATCGTCGATGCCGAAGCGCAGCCGCTCGGGCTTCGCGTCCACGCCGATCGTGCCGGTTAGGCGCACCACAAGGCTCATGGGATCGCGCCAGTGGCTGAGCTTCACCTCGCTGCCCGGCACGGTGCGCGCCCGATTGTCGAGCGTGTAATAGACCAGCCCGTCAATCTTCGGCGCCTCGCCCACGGCCGCAGGCGCGACCATCATGGCAAGCTCATTGTCGTCGAGCGTCAGCGCGGAAATGCCGGTGCCGTAGCGGGTGGGGATATTGTTCCAGCTCATGCCGGGGCTCCAGCGCTCGTCCGGATAAAAGCGGTCGTCGCCGACGATGTCGTTCACCCGGTGCGTCTTGGCCGCCACCGCATCGGCGAGCGTCGCGAGGCAGTTCTCCGTGCAGTCGGCGGCGCTGGAAAGCCGCGCATCGCCACGCCCGACGAGCAGCACATCGGGACGCCCCTTGCGCCCTGTCAGCGCCACGCCCGTCCCCTTCGCGGCGACATCGACTTCGCCGAGACGCGCATAAGCGGCGGCGGTGGTGAACATCTTGGTGTTGGACGCCGGAATGAAGCGCTGGTCCGGCGCGATGGCGATCACCGTCTCGCCTTCGAGCGTGGTCACCATGAGGCCATAGCGCGTGCCCGCCGGGGCCTGCGCCAGAATCGCCTCGACGCGTTGACGCAGGTCGGGTTCGGCCTTGGAAAGGGCATGGAGCGGGGCGAGCGGCAGGGCCAGAGCGGCGAGAGTGATGAGCAGACGCATGCGGCAGGCCTATCAGCACCGTGGCCGGGAAAATAGATGGTTATGCGCGAAATCTGAGCCTCATACGTCATTCATCCACCGCTGGCCGACGCCGAACGCGGCGCTCACCGCAAAAGCGGTTCCCTCGGCCCGTCAAAATGGTCTAGGTGGCGCGGATGGACGAAGCGACGAGTGACGCGACCAGCTACCGGCTCAGACGCGGAGAGGGTGGACCGGGGCTCAGGGCGCGCCTGCGCGGCCTCATGACGCGGCGTCGCTGGCGCTGGCTTGCCTATGCGCTGGGCGGCTTCCTGATCTTCATCCTGCTGTTCTGGCTGCTCTTCGCGCGCGGCCTGCCGGACGCCAAGAGCCTGCTCGATTATCAGCCGCCCTTGCCCACCGTCGTGCGCGACGGGGAGGGCCAGCCGATCTACAGCTTCGCGCGCGAGCGCCGGGTGCAGCTCCAATATTCCGATTTCCCGCCGCATCTGGTCAACGCCTATCTCTCGGCCGAGGACAAGACCTTCTTCAGCCATCATGGCCTGGATTTTCCCGGTCTGGTGCGCGCCGCCGTGCAGGGCATCATGAGCGGATCGACGCCGCGCGGCACCTCCACGATCACGCAGCAGGTCGCCAAGAACCTGCTCGTGGGCAACGAGGTGAGCTATTCGCGCAAGCTCAAGGAAGCGATCCTCGCCTGGCGCATGGAGAGCGTGCTCACCAAGCAGCAGATCCTCGAACTCTATCTGAACCAGATCTTCCTCGGCCGGAACGCCTATGGCGTGCAGGCGGCGGCCCGCGCCTATTTCGACAAGGACGTGGGCGACCTCAAGCTCCACGAAGCCGCCTATCTGGCCATCCTGCCCAAGGGCCCGGCCAATTACCGGCCCGAAGTGCACATGGATCGCGCGCTTGAGCGCCGGAACTGGGCGCTTGGCGAAATGCGCGACAATGGCTTCATCACCGCCGCGCAATATCGCGCGGCCGTCAGCCAGCCGCTCGGCACGGTGGCGCAGCGCGGCACCGGCTATTCCAACATCGGCGGCTATTATATCGAGGAAATCCGCCGCCGCCTCATCGCCCAGTTCGGCGAGACGGCCGAGAAAGGGCCGAACAGCGTCTATGCCGGCGGCCTCTGGGTCCGCTCGCCGATCAACCGCTTCATGCAGGAGCAGGCGACGCGCGCGCTGCGCGAGGGCCTGCTGCGCTACGATGCGGGCAAGGGCTGGTCTGGCCCGGTCGGCCACGTCAGCGATGTGAGCCGCTGGCAGAGCGAGCTGGCCAGCTCCAACATCGGCGTGGATTACGCCGACTGGAGCGTCGCCGTGGTGCTCGGCAAGTCCGGTAATGAGGCGCAGATCGGCCTGCCGGGCGGCAGCACGTCCACCCTGCCCCGCGCGCTGGCGATGCTGACGGACCGGCGCACCGGCGCCCCCACTTTCGATTCGCTCAAGGCAGGCGACATCATCGTGGTGAAGCCCGAGGGCAGCGGCTACGCCCTGCGCAACATTCCCGGCGTCTCGGGCGGCATGATGATCGAGGACGTCCATACCGGCCGCGTCTACGCCATGCAGGGCGGCTTCGATTCGCGCCTCTCCTCCTATAATCGCGTGACGCAGGCGCAGCGCCAGCCGGGCTCCACCATCAAGCCGTTCGTCTATGCAGCGGCGCTCGACAACGGCATGACGCCCGCCTCGATCATCGTCGATGGGCCGTTCTGCGTCTGGCAGGGCGCCAATCTCGGCCAGAAATGCTTTCGCAACTTCTCCGGCTCGGGCGCCGGCCCGCAGACGATGCGCTGGGGCGTGGAGCAGTCGCGCAACCTCATGACCGTGCGCGCCGCCTCGCAGACCGGCATGGAGCGCGTGGTGCGCACCATCAAGTCGATGGGCATCGGCGATTATCAGCCCTACCTCGCCTTCGCGCTGGGCGCGGGCGAGACCACGGTCGAGCGCATGGTCAACGCCTATGCGATGCTCGCCAACCACGGGCGGCAGCTCACGCCCAGGGTCATGGACTATGTGCAGGACCGCAACGGCAAGGTGATCTGGCCGCTGAACTGGAAACCCTGCGAAGGCTGCAATGCACCGGACTGGGACGGCAAGGCGATGCCGCGCTTCCCCCTGTCCGGCCGTGTCGCCATCAATCCGATGACGGCCTATCAGGTCGTGCACATCACCGAGGGCGTGATCCAGCGCGGCACCGCGACGACGCTGCGCGATCTCGACCGGCCCCTGTTCGGCAAGACCGGCACCACCAATGGCCCGACCAACGTGTGGTTCGTGGGCGGATCGCCGGATATCGTCGCCGGCGTGTATCTGGGCTATGATCAGCCGCGCAATCTGGGCGGCTATGCGCA
>Ga0066256_1002920_pt1 | contig 17567 bp, 16 predicted proteins | sample ThiBio_1000_biof_FD_87107 | JGI IMG/M metagenome (GOLD analysis project Ga0066256, IMG submission 87107) | Wastewater bioreactor microbial communities from Cape Town, South Africa - Thiocy_expt_1000_biof (version 2) | ecosystem: Engineered > Bioreactor > Thiocyanate-remediating >...
GCGGGTGCTTCCCCGTTCCGGCCTCGTTCCCACTGTTATTTCAAGGAATGTTAACACTCTGCCACGCGCTGGGCAGGGCGAAAAAATTGCCGCCGTGCAAAACTTGAAGTTATGCCGCACTCACCGGAAGTGAGCCGGAATGCCGGCCGGCGGAAGATGGGTCGCAAGGAAAACCCGGTCGGTCTCACCTGCCCTGGGCGGGCCAGCGCGTGTGGATGTGCAACGGGGGCCCGACCTTCGAGTGAAGCGCCTTCAATCACAAAGATGCCGCGCCGCGGACAGTTCATGTCCGGGCGCGGCAAGTGGGGGCATTCGTGCGCTGTACCAAACTTCCGATCAGGCGGCCCTGGAATGGTGCGTTCCGTCTTCCTCGCGCCGCCAGGCGCCCTTGGAGGCGGCCGAGCCCGGTTCGCGGATCGCGCCACGGCGATTGAGCTTGAAGCGGCCGACCAGCGATGCAAGCAGGCTCGCCTCTTCGGCCAGCGTATGGCTGATGGCCGTTGTCTCCTCGACCATCGCAGCATTTTGCTGGGTCATCTCGTCGATGCTGTTGACGGCGGCGCTGATCTGCTGGAGGCCGGCGGACTGTTCCGTGGCCGCCGTCGCGATGGCGTCCATGTTCTCGTCGATTTCGGCGACGAAGGTGCCGATCCGGTCGAGCGCCTTGCCCGTATCGCCGACCAGTTGCACGCCGGCCGAGACTTCCGATGCCGAGTTGGCGATCAGCCCCTTGATCTCCTTCGCCGCCTTGGCCGAACGCTGGGCGAGCTCGCGAACCTCCTGCGCAACGACGGCAAAACCCTTGCCGGCATCGCCCGCCCTCGCCGCCTCGACGCCGGCATTCAGCGCAAGGAGATTGGTCTGGAACGCGATCTCGTCGATCACGCCGATGATCTGGTTGATCTCCGTCGAGGCCGTCTCGATGCGGTGCATGGCATCGACCGCATCGCGCACCACGTCTCCCGACCGGAGCGCGGACGCCTTGGCCTCCCGAACGAGATCGCGCGTCTCCTGTGTGCGCTCGGCCGAAGCATTCACGGTGGCCGCCACCTCGACCAGCGCCGCGGAGGTCTCTTCGAGGGCCGCTGCCTGCTGTTCGGTTCGCTTCGCGAGATTGTCGGCGGCCTGGCGCATCTCCTGTCCGTTCTCCTGCAGCGCATGCGTCTGCTGGAGCACCTCGACCAGTGTCGCCTGGAAGGTCGCGATCGATTCGTTGAAATCCCGGCGCAGTTGCTCGAAATCACCCGGGAACGGCTCGTCGATCGTCATGCGGATATTGCAATCCGCAAGGCGCGCCAGACCGGCGCCGAGTTCCCGGACGACGACATCCAGATTGTCGGCATGCGCGGCGCGCAGGCGTTCGGCATGGGCCTTTTCCTCATCGAGAAGACGCCGCTGCTCCTCGATGTCGGCAAGGCGCATCTGGACGCGCTCGTTCACCGAGTCGCGCAGGGACACCAGCGTGCGCGCCATGGCGCCCACCTCGTCGCGGCGCAGCGTGTCCGGAACGTCGGCGGTGAAATCTTCCTCGGCGATCCGCCCCATCGCTGCCCTCAGGCGCGAGACCGGCTTGGTGACCGAAAGCACGATCGACAAGGCCGCCGCGAGCATCAGGCCGGCGCCGACGATGGCGACGCCCAGCCCCAGCCGCGCATGCTGCCAGAACTTGCTCTCGAGATCGTCGACATAGACGCCGTTTCCGATCACCCATCCCCACGGCTCGAAAAGCACCACATGGGAGAGCTTGGCTACAGGCTTGGCAACACCCGGCTTGGGCCATTGATACGCGACGAAGCCACTTTTTTCCGCGCGGGCGACCTTCACGAACTCCACGAAGATCGCAAGCCCGTCCGGGTCTTTCATGCCGGAGAGATCCTGCCCGTCAAGCTCGGGCTTGATCGGATGCATGAGCATGACCCGGTCGAGGTCGTTCACCCAGATATAGCCGTTATCCCCGTAGCGGATCGCTTTCAGCTCGGCCAGGGCGGCGCGCTGGGCCTCGGCGCGGGTGACCGTGCCGCTCTGTTCGAGAGCGTGCTGGCGCGCCACGATGGACAGCGCCGCGTCGTCGACCGTCTGAAGAAGTGTCTTGCGCTCCTCCGTCAATTGTTCGCTGCTGGTTTGAAGGCTCAGGAACATGGCGGCGCAAACGACGAACAACGAAAGACCAACCAGGAGATAAAGCCTGGTGGCGATTCCAAGACGGGACATGATCGCTCCAATGGAAGACGCTGAAGGAGGAGAGCATCCGGTTCAACCGGCGCGAACCATCGGCATCATGCCGCGCGCAAACTGCACGGGTTCGCTGCGGAGGAGGAAAACCGGGGCCTTCCTCGCTCCGACCTCAAAAATAGGATGCACTCGTTTACATCAGGTAAACCGCGCGCGCGGCGGCGCAAGCAAATGATTGGAAAGGCGGGAAAATTCCGCCAAACCGGCTCGCCGGACGCCACCGATGCAACCGACTTCGCGCCGGTCTCCGGCCCCGTGGCGCTGACGGCCGGGTCTCTCCGATGTCAGATTGCCTCGGCAAGCCAGGAACGGGAAACGGCCTCTGCCGAAGGCGGCGAAACCGTCTCCGAAACACGCGCCGGCTCGTCGATGTTGTCGAGCATCGCCTTCAGGATGGCGGGGAGCGCCCGCTCGAAGGCCTCCACGCAGGCGGGATCGAACTGGCTGCCCGCCCGCTCCCTTATATGCGCCACCGTCTGCTCGACGCTCCAGGCGGGCTTGTAGGGACGGGCGGTCGTCAGCGCGTCGAAATTATCCGCGAGGGCGACGATGCGGCCGGAAAGAGGGATGGCTTCACCGGACAGGCGGAAGGGATAGCCCTGCCCGTCCCATCGCTCGTGATGGCTTCTGGCGATCTCGGCGGCGAGTTGCAGCAGGCTGGAATTCGATTCACGCAGGATGTTGCACCCGGCAATGGTGTGCTCCTGCATCGTGGCGAACTCCTGCTCGGACAGCCTGCCCTTCTTCAGCAGGACCGCATCGGGGATCGCGACCTTGCCGATGTCATGCATGGGCGAGGCGAGACGAATGTCGTTGCAAAGCTCTTCGCCAAGACCGTACGACCGGGCGATCGCCTCCGAATAGAGACCGACGCGCTTGATGTGCTTGGCCGTTTCCGCATCCTTGTAACTGGCCGCGATCGTCAGCCGGTCGATGATCTCCTCTTCTCGCGAGCGAAGCTCGCGCACGGCCTTCTGAACCTCGACGCGCAGCCATTCCGCCTTGTCGGCGAGCTTGTTCTGCGCATCGACGAGAGCGACGAGATTGCGCATCCGCGCCTGGAATTCGAGGGGAGACACCGGCTTGGTGAGAAAGTCGATCGCACCGGCGTTCAGGGCCGCCATCCGCACCGCTCCGTCCCCGTCGGCCGTGACGAAGACGACGGGCTTGTTGCGGTATTTCTCGAAGCGCCGCACTTCGGCAAGCAGCTCGACGCCGTTATAGGCGGGCATCTGGAAGTCGATCACCGCTATATCGAAGTCGAGTGCCGGCATCGTCGTCAGGACATCGACGGGATTCTCGAACAGAACCGGCTCGCAACCGGTGAGCTTTTCCACCAGCTTTCCGAGGAAGATGAGATTTGTCTTGTTGTCGTCTACGAGAAGAATGCGCATCATGCGTCCCTGTTCAAGCGGCATACTGCCGATGATTGTCTCTTACGAGCTTTGTGAGTTGATCGAGGCGGCCGTTCGTCAGGTCGGCCTTCCTGAATTCCTGTGACACCGTGGCGATTTCCGTCAGGCCCACGCTCGCCGCGGCTCCCTTGAGCGTGTGGAGCAGGCGGTCGATCTTCGTTGCATCGCCGCCGGCCAGCGCATCGTGGAGATGGGAAAGAACAGTCGTGGCGTCGTCGAAGAAGCTCTCCAGGAGCTCGGCGAAAGTCTCCTCGCCCAGCGCCTCCACCATTTCGGCGCGGCGCAGCATGAAGGCGTCGGCATCGACCGTGGGCGCGGCGCCCGGGACGAGCGGCAGGGGGCGATCCGCGGTGGTCGCAAGCTTGCGGCAGCGGCCGATGATCTTGCGGAGCTGCTGCATCGTCACCGGCTTGCTCTGGAAGTCGGTCATGCCCGCCTCCGCGCACAGCCGCCTGTCGTCGTCGGAAGCGTTGGCGGTCAGTGCGACGATCGGCAGGTCCGCCGGCTTGCCGGGAATGGCACGCATCCGCCGCGCGGCCTCGATGCCGTCCAGTCGCGGCATCTGCATGTCCATGAGAACCAGGTCGAACTCTTCCGCTTCGGCGATCTGCACGCCCTCCAGGCCGTCGTTCGCAATGGTGACGTGCTGCCCGAGATGGCGCAGGAAGCCGGCCGCGACCTGCTGGTTGACAAGGTTGTCCTCGACCAGGAGAATCCGGAGCACCGGCAGGGCTTCCTCAACCTTTTCGCCGGAAGCCTCCTCGTCCATAGCGCGGGAAGCCGGGGCGACCGGCACCTCGAACCAGAAGGTGCTCCCCTCGCCCAGCTTGCTCTGCACGCCGATCTGCCCGCCCATGGCCTCGACGATCTGCTTGCAGATGGTCAGGCCGAGGCCGGTTCCGCCATATTCCCTGCCGATCGACGCATCGACCTGGGAGAACGGACGGAAGAGCTTGTCCATGCTGGACGGATCGATGCCGATGCCGGTGTCCGAGACCTCTCCCTGCAGAACGAGCCTGCCGCCGCTCGACTGTTCCGCGATCCGCAGCGTCACGGTCCCGTCCCTGGTGAACTTCACCGCATTGCTCAGCAGGTTGAGCATCACCTGCCGCAGCCGTGTCGGATCGGCCTCCACCGTGGGGGCGAGGAAGGTCCCGGGCAGGACGAGCTCCACGCGATTGCCGCGTTCGAGCGCCCTGTCGCGGATCATCTCCACCGTCGCTTCGGCGAGGGATTTGAGGTCGACGGGCCGAAGATCGATGTCGATCCTGTTATACTCGATCTTGGCGAAGTCGAGAATCTCGTTGATGGTTTCGAGGAGAGCCGCCCCCGAGCGGCGGATGGTCTGTACGCCCGGCTCGACCTCCGCCGGCAGGGGTGTCAGTTCGAGCAGTTCCGCCGTGCCGAGAATGGCATTGAGCGGCGTGCGGATCTCATGGCCCATGGTGGCCATGAACTGCGACTTTGCCCGGTTGCCCGCCTCCGCGGCCTGATAGGATTCGACGAGCTTGTTGCTGAGCTCTTCGAGGTCGAGAGCGGCGCGCTTCACCGACCGCAATTGCCGGCGCAGCGTGACGATGAGGAAAAGGACGCAGCATACCAGAAGAACGATCAGGCCGGCGGTCTTGACCTGCATGTCGAGCACTTCCGCACGGTTCTCGGTCCGGGCGATGCTGACCGCGTTGTTGGTGTAAAGCAGCAGATCGTCCGTCTTCTCGACCGTCTGCTCGAGGATCCGGTCGATCCCGGCGAATGCCGTTTGGGAAACCGGCTTCCTGGCCTCGATCGCATCGAAGGTGTCGACGATACCGAAAACCGCCCGCCTGATCCCGGCGACCTTCTCATCCACGGCCTTGTCCAGCGCAAACTGGCTTTCGAAGTTCGTCTTCTCGAGGATCGCGATTCGCGAATAGAGGATGTCGTAGCGGGTCGCGAGGTTCCTGAGCGTCGCCTGCGGGAAGTCGTTCTCCATCACGGAGAGATGAAGCGCCTCATGCAGGCGCCGCGCTTCCCGGTCGAGCTGGTAGACCGACGAGAGTGCATTTTCGCGAATCCCGCCCTGGAGGGTCGTGTATCGATTGGATATGTCCGCGAGCAGGAAAACGAGACCCAGCAGCAGGCCGACCGAAAACAACTGGAGCACAGCCGTGGTCTTGCTTGCCTTGCGGATCACGTCGCCGCTATGCCGGACCTTGGTTTTCACCGGGCGACCTCGATGGCCTTGATCTGCCAGACCGAGCGGGAGAAATACTTCTCGTTATAGAGGCCGGGATCCTTGTCGAAGGGATAGATGAGGAACAGGGGGCCCTTCTCGCGAATGGACATCGTTTCGCCGTTCATGCGCGTCGCAAGGATCGTGTCGAGCAGGACCGCGTCGTCCATCGGGACGTCGGCCGCATAGTCGTTGATCGCCCTGACCTTCATCGTCGTGCCGTGCGCACCGGCGGCCTCGATGACCGCCCGAAGGAGCGGACCGGAAAACTTGACCCGCCCTTCGGTCCAGGGGGTCTCCATTTCGCCCGATCGGCCGGCCAGCGCCTCCAGCATGGCAAGGTCGAACTGGGCGGTTCCATCGACATTGGGATGGTCGATGCGCTCCGCCGTGATCGTCAGGATGACGTCGCCGGTGGGCTTGTCGAGCGCCGCGGCGCCACCCGCCGATGTCAGGAGGGATACGGCAAGGGCCGATGCGAGAAACGATTGTCGTAGGAAGGCCATGGGTGTCCTCTCGGGAAGAAGTCGGTTCGCTGTGCGCGGCATGCGCCTCTTCGAAAAGCGCTTCTGCAAGTCCGGACGCCCTGCGAGCTGCCATGACGGCAGGCTGAATGGCGCTCGGGCTTCCCCGAATGCGCGGCTCGATGAAGGCCGGTTCGATGGTTAACGATGCACAACCCACCAAATGCGGCGAAGGCCCGATAGCGGGCAGCGGCCGTCTTCTGGGCCGGCTTCATGCCGGCAGGAGCCTGTCTGGCCCGGATAATCCCAAAAATAGGATTGAGACGTTGATGAAGACTGAAAACCGATGGCTCAATTCGAAGCAATATGCGATTTTGCTGAAATAGATCGGTAAGCGCGGGCCGATACGAGAACGCGCGGATGTGAATGCGATGTCCGGCGCCGCCTGCGGTCGTCGAGGCGGCCGCCCGATCGGGGCATGATCAATCGATCAGGCGCCTGCGGATGGCTTCGGCCACGGCTTGCGAACGATTGGTCGCACCGAGCTTCTTCACGGCCGCCTTGATGTAGGTGTTCACCGTATCGACCTGGTATTCCGTGACGGATGCGATTTCCTCGCTCGTCAGGCCGACGCTGGCATGGGCGAGGCAGGCGATCTCTCCCTTGGAAAGCCGCAGCTCCTGGGCCGCGAAACGTTCCATCAGCGGCCGCGTCACGACCGTGTGGATCGGCTCGGCAATGACCTCCAGGAAGGCAAGTTCATCGGCATCGAAGGGATCGTTGCGGGTGAAGCAAACCGCGCCATAGACGACGCCGCTGCGCTTGATGGGAAAGAGCGTCCGGTTGTGGACGCCGAACAGGTCGGCGAGATAGACGAGGCGCGCAGGCGGCGGCGAAACCGCATAGACATCCTTCTCCTCGGTCCTCGTGAAGGAGGTCTTCGCCGCGATCACGAAGGGGTCGGACTGCGAGAGGGCATCTGCGGCGTAGCTTTCCATGAAAGCGGGCGGCAGATCCGTATCGATCGAATGCCCCTTGCCGAAGCGGTAGCCATCGACATCCAGGCCGCTGATGATGATGTAATCGAACGGGACGGAACGGCGGAACCGGTCGACGATCTCGTTGCGACCGAAATGACGGTGCACGGGCACGGACTGCAGGTCGCAGAAATCGTCCAGGGCATTGGGCGCGACCATGGAAAGCGCGCTGATCGACATGCAAGCTCTCTATCTTTTTTGACGTCAGTCAAAACTGGAATGGGAATGTTACGTAAACGTTAACACACTTATCCAGAAAAGGCAGGAGAGATAGTTGCTTTGTCGATAGGTAAGGGGCAATGCGGCGATGCGCCGCCTCAGATCTCGATGACGAGACCGCGATGCCTCAGGGTCTCGTTGAACGTGGCGAGCAGATGGTCGCGGGGGCCAAAGGCGTCGAGCAAGGCTTTCACCGTCACCTCTAGGCCATCGGGAGCGGTGATGCAATAGCCTTTCCCGACGGCAACGACCTCGCATTCCAGGGCAAGCAGGTCACCGACAAGACCGTCGACGGCTCTGCGGACGGACGCCAGATCGTCCATTTCAAGACAACAACCCGCCATCGAAATCACGCTCGCTTCCGATTCGTTTCCATCGCGCGCCAATCGCGCTGTTCCGATACGGCCGATGTCACGATCAGTCCCCCGGGCAAAATCTGCATGTCGCAGAGGCCTTGCATGCCTTGCACGAGCAGAGCACGCGTTCCCAGAAGCCGATCCAGCGCCGGCAGCGCGGCGGCGGCCTGCGAGGGAAAGGAAGCCTGTTTTCCAGCGTGCTTGGAGAGATGGATGACGTTTGTCATCGGGAACGTCCTGAGAGAAGGCACGCGTCGCCGGATGCCGAAGTGCATGGCGCACGTCGGCTCCGGCTTTGGGTCGCCTCGTGTGGAAAGCGGATCGGGTAGGCCGAACCCGGCATCATGTCGGCTATGAGATCGATCCCTCATTCGGTACCGTCATTTATGGCATGGAAAAGTTTACGAACTCTGAAAAAACCACTTTCGGTTTCAATTTCTTGCCGTCTACGTGCAGATTTTGCGCAGCCGGCGTACGGCAAAACGAGCTCTGCGACGGCGGGACGAGCTTCGGGCAAGCGAAGACGCCTAGACTGGGCTTTCGGAAACAACCGCCAGATGGACCATGCCGCACGCCGATTCGCTCGAGCTCGAATTTCGCCAACCCGAGGCCGCGCCCGTCACCAGCCGCTCCTCGCAGTGTCGCGGCGTGCAGGTCGAATTCTCGCGCCTGCGCCTGCCGGCCGAATACGAATTCGCCTGGAACGGGTCGACGCACTATCTCGCGCTGCACGACCTTATTCTGGCGGATGGCGAAATGCGCGTGGATGACCTTCCCCCCACCCCCGGCGGCGACCTGCGAAACAGGATGACCTTCGTTCCGGCGGCGTGCGGGCTGCGCGGATGGGCCAGGCCCGTACCGCGCCAGAACACGTTCACCGTGGTTTACTTCGATCCGGCCGTCCTCGAACAGGAACTGCAGGTCGAAGGCGCGGCGGCGGCGCCGAGCCCGCACATCTACTTCAACGAGCCGGATTTGCTGGCGACGATGAAAAAGCTCGAGGGCGCGATGTCCGGCGCGGATTCGGCATCGACGCTCTATGCCGAGACGCTCGGGCTTGTCGCCGCGCTCGAAATGTTCCGCTTCCAGAGCGCATTGGAAAAACGACAGCCGCGACCCGGCACGCTCACCGCGGCCCAGCAGCGTGTGGTGCAGGATTTCATCGAGGACAATCTGGGCACCGACTTCGGGCTGGACGCCCTCGCATCCATCGCCGGCCTCAGCCGCTATCATTTCAGCCGCAGCTTCAAGGCAACGTTCGGAATGCCGCCCCACCGCTTCGTGACGGGACGCAGGATCGACAAGGCGCGCCAACTGCTGGCGCAGCCCCACATGTCGATCGCCGACATCGCATCGGGAACCGGGTTCAACAGCGTCGCCAATTTCAGCCGCACGTTCCGTGAACTGCACGGCATGACCCCAAGCGATTTCAGGCGCAGCGCGTAGTGCGTCGATCAGGGACGCCACAACCGTCGCCCGGGATTTCACCGCCTCACCGCCCGCCACGCAACGCCACGTAGATCGCCGGAATGACCAGCACGGTCAGCAGGGTCGAGGAGGCAAGGCCGAAGAGCAGCGATATGGCAAGGCCCTGGAAGATCGGGTCGGCCAGGATGACCGCCGCGCCGATCATCGCGGCGAGAGCGGTGAGCAGGATCGGCTTGAAGCGGATCGCGCCGGCTTCGAGCAGCACCTCGACCAGCGGCCTGTCCGGCCCACCGGAATGGCGGATGAAATCGACCAGCAGGATCGAGTTGCGCACGATGATGCCGGCGAGCGCGATGAAGCCGATCATCGAGGTCGCCGTGAAGGGCGCGGCGAACAGCCAGTGCCCGAGCATGATGCCGATGAAGGTGAGCGGAATCGGCGTGAGGATGACCAGCGGCAGCCGGAACGAACCGAACTGGGCGACCACGAGGATGTAGATGCCGAGGATCGCCACCATGAAGGCCCCGCCCATGTCGCGGAACGTGACCCAGGTCACCTCCCATTCGCCGTCCCATAGCAGCGTCGGGCGGCTCTCGTCGTCCGGCTGGCCGTGCAGCGCGATTTCCGGCTTCGGAAGGTCGCCCCAGTCGGCCTTTTCGATGGCGTCGTTCACGGCGAGCATGCCGTAGATCGGCGCCTCATAGGCGCCGGCAAGCTCGGCCATGACCATTTCTGCCGAGCGGCCGTTATGCCGGAAGATCGGGTAGGACGCCGGCTGCTGGAGGACGGAGACCACGTCGCCGAGCTCCACCACGCCGCGCCCGCCCGGCAGCCCGTTGGCCGGAACCGGCGTGGTGAGCGCGCGTTCGTCGAGCACCTTGCCGCCCTTCGGCAGGGCGATGCGGATCGGGATCGGCTGGCGCCCGCCGCCGCGATGCGAATAGCCGACGGTCGCACCGCCATAGAGGTAGCGCAGCGTGTCGTGCACGTCGGATTGTTCCACCCGGTAATATTCGAGATTGTCCTGGTCGATGGCGATGCGCATGCGCTGCGGCTGGTTGTGATAGCTGTCGTCGACATCGACGATGAACGGCACGCTCTGGAAGGCCTCCCGCACCTTGCCGGCGACGGCACGGCGCGTTTCGGCGTCCGGCCCGTAGATCTCGGCGAGAAGCGTGCCCAGCACCGGCGGCCCCGGCGGCGGCTCGACGACCTTCGTCACGGTGCCGTGCGGCAGCTCCAGGCTTTCGAGGCGCTTGCGGATATCGAGCGCGATGGCATGGCTTGCGCGCGCGCGCTCGCCCTTGGCGAGCAGGTTGACGACGATGTCGCCCTGCTGCGGCTCGGCGCGCAGGTAGTAGTGCCGCACCAGACCGTTGAAATCGAAGGGAGCGGCGGTGCCGGCATAGGGCTGGGAGGAGACGATCTCCGGCACGTCGCGCAACCGCTCCACCATCTGCTGCAACGCCCGGTCCGTGTCCTCGACGGAGGCGCCCCTGGGCAGGTCGAGCACGACCTGCAGGTTGGCCTTGTTGTCGAAGGGCAGGAGCTTCACCGTGACGTGCTTGGTATAGATCAGCGTAAGCGAGGCGAGCGTGGCGATCCCGACGATCAAGAGGAAGGACCAGGCCCGCCCCCGGCTTTTCAGGACCGGACGGGCAACGGCGCTGTAAAGGCGCCCGAGGCGCCCGCCGTCGGCCGCCTCGCCGGCATGGCCGCCCGCGCCGTCCTTGCGTCCGAGCTTCATCATCAGCCAGGGCGTCAGCATGACGGCGACGAAGAACGAGAACAGCATGGCGGCCGAAGCGTTGGCCGGGATCGGGCTCATGTAAGGGCCCATCATGCCGGACACGAACAGCATCGGCAGGAGCGCGGCCACCACCGTCAGCGTCGCCACGATGGTGGGATTGCCGACCTCGGCGACCGCGTCGACGGCGGCCGCGACGCGCGGTCGGCCGTCATGCATGGCCCAGTGCCGGGCGATGTTCTCGATGACGACGATGGCGTCGTCGACGAGGATACCGATCGAGAAGATCAGCGCGAACAGGCTGACGCGGTTCAGCGTGTAGCCCATGATCCAGGACGCAAACAGCGTGAGCAGGATGGTGATGGGGATGACGACCGCCACCACCATGGCCTCGCGCCAGCCGATGGCGAAGGCCACCAGCGCGACGATGGAGACCGTGGCGAGGCCGAGATGGAACAGAAGCTCGTTGGCCTTCTCGTTCGCGGTCTCGCCGTAGTCCCGCGTGACCGTCATCTCGACGTCCTTCGGGAAGATCTGGCCGCGGATCTGCTCCAGGCGCTTGACGATGTCGTCCGCGATGACGACGGCATTGGTGCCCGGGCGCTTTGCCACCGCCAGGGAGACCGCCGGCGCCCGCTGCAACCCGTCCGCCGTACGGCGGATGTCGGTGACGCGGCTTTCGGCCGGCGATGTCGCCAGCACGGTCTTGGCGACGTCGCGCACATAGACGGGCCGCCCATCGCGCGCGGTGAGGAGGATGTTGCCGATCTCGGAGAGTTCCTGCAGCGTCCGGCCGGCGACCACCGCGCGCTGCTCGCCGGCCTGGCGCACAGTGCCGACGCGGAAGGAGCGGTTCGCACCCTCGATCTTGGCGGCAAGCTGCTGGAGCGTGATGCCGTAGAGCGAGAGCCGTTCCGGATCGGGCTCGACCTCGAACTGCTCGGGCTGCTCGCCGACGAGATAGGTCAGGCCGATGTCCGGAAGCTTGGCGACCTCCACCTGCAATTCACGCGCAAGCCGCGTCAGGCCGTTCGCCGTCCAGCGCTCGGCGCTGTCAGGCGTCGGCCGGAGCGTGACGACGACGATCGCCACGTCGTCGATGCCGCGCCCGACGATCAGCGGTTCGGGAATGCCGACCGGGATGCGGTCCATGTTGGCGCGGATCTTCTCGTGCACCCTGAGGATGGCGGCGTCGGCATTCGTGCCGACCTTGAAGCGCGCCGTCACCAGCGCCCCGTCGTCCTCGGTCTGGGAATAGACGTGCTCGACGCCGTCGATCCCCTTGACGATCGTCTCCAGCGGTTCGGTGACGAGCTTGACCGCATCCTCCGCCTTGAGGCCGTTGGCCTCGATACGGATGTCGACCATCGGCACGGAAATCTGCGGCTCTTCCTCGCGCGGCAGCGAGACGAGCGCGATGAGGCCGAGTGCGAATGCTGCGAGAAGGAAGAGCGGCGTCAGCGCGGAGGCGATGAAGGCGCGCGTCAGGCGGCCGGCGATGCCAAGATCGGGAATGGACGGCTTCATGGCAGCACGATCCGGTCGCCGTCGTGAAGGCCGGTGAGGATCTCGATGCGCGGCTCGCCGCCGTCCTCGAAGCGCTCGCCGGGAATGACGGCGACGTCGGCCTCCCCCGATGCGTCGGCAAGGCGCACATAATCGATGCCATGCAGCGTGCGCACCGCCTCCTGCGGCACGGCAAGCACCGAGCGCCTGCCGACGGGGATCGACACGAGCGTGCGTTCGTTGACGAAATAATCGCCGATGCCGGCGACCTCCACATCGGCAATGACGCGCCCGTCGACGATCTCGGGATAGACCTTGATGATGCGGCCGCGATGCGCCGGGGCGGATCGGTCCGCCGCCTGCGTCAGGCCGCGCGCGCCGACCACGACATCGGCGCCCTCCACGATCTCGGCGGCGTGGCGCTCGGGCAGCGACAGGCGCAGGTAATAGGGCCCGGGCGCGATGCGGGCGATCTCCTCGCCCGGCAGCACCACCGAGCCGGGTGTCACCGGCACGGTCAGCACGCGGCCCGAGGCGGGTGCGACGACCGTGCCCTCGCGGGTGCTGTGCTCGATGACGGTCCGTTCGGCCCGTGCCGCCGCGACCTGGTTGACCGCGACTTCGAGCTGCATCTTCGCCTGGTCGAGATTGGCCTGCGTGCCGGAACCGCTTGCCCTGAGCTGCTGCGCCCTTTCGAGCTGGAGACGGGCATTGTCGAGCTGGGAGCCGAGTGCATCGATCCGCGCCTGCGCGGCGTCGAGCTGGAGCGCCAGCTTGTCGTCGACGATGACGGCGATGGTGTCGCCCTCCTTCACCTCGTCGCCCTGGCTGACGCGCAGCGCGCGCACCGTGCCGCCGATCCGCACGCGCGCCGGCACCACGATGCGGCTCTCGACTTGGCCGAACACGGCCTTCATGTCCGGGACGGTCGTCGCCTTGACGAAGAATTCGGCGGCACTGGCACCAGAACCCGGCACGGCCAGGACGAGAGCGAGGAGCGCCGCCGGGAGACGCGGAAGGTATCGATGCATGAAGGACTGTACTTTCTTGCTACTTGAACGCGACGCCCGCCGGGCAGCCGAGCTTGCGGAAGAAGATCGCGGCGGGGCAGAACCCGGTGAACGAGGCCTGGATCAGGTTGAAGCCGACGAAGACGTTCAGCAGATACCACCAGGGCGAGACGTAGAAGCCGAGCGCCAGGGAGAGCAGAACCATGAAGCCGGCAAACAGCAGCACGGCGCGATCGATCGTCATCTTGAATACTCCTTGCGTTGAGGACCCGGACTATCCCGTGGTCTCGATGTGGATGTCCTTGAGCTTCCTGATGCCGAGCATGTCGAGCACGAGGTTCTCGTAGAAGGTCTCGGCCTTGCCCTGGCGCACCTTGCGCAGGAAGTACTTCTCGAAACCCACCTTTGCGGCGTGGACCCATTTGCCCTGCGCGGACCAGTTGACGTTGCGCGGCGGGATCTGCGGCTGGGCGACGAAGGCGATGCCCCCGTCGCCGAAATCGGCAAGGCAGACCGCGTTCCAGCTCGCGACCGCCCGCGGCTCCTCGCCCTTCAGCAGCGCGGCGATGTTCTCGGCCGTCGCCGTCACCATGGATTCGATCATGAAGCCGGTCTTCGGCACGCCGACGGCCAGCGGCGTCTTGCCGACGGGCGCGATGGCGACACCGACGCCGACGCCGAAGACATTGGGGAAGGCGGGATTGCGCTGGTGCCTGTCGATGACGATGAAGCCGCGCGGATTGGCAAGCCCCTCGATGCCGGCGACGGCAGGCACGCCGCGGAAGGCCGGCAGCATCATCGAGAAGGCGAAGGGCAGTTCGTGCGTCGCCTTGAGCGCGCCGGCCTCGTCCACCTCCTCGGCGGTCAGCGTGCCGGCCTCGACCTTCGTCGTGCGGGCATTGGTGATCCACTTGATGTGACGCTCGCGCAGCGCGCTTTCCAGCAGCCCCTTCGTGTCGCCGACGCCGTCGAGCCCGAGATGCCCGATATAGGGTTCCGGCGTGACGAAGGTCATCGGCACGCGATCCCTTATCCGCGCGTTGCGAAGGGCCGTATCGAGAATGAAGGCGAACTCGTAGGCGGGGCCGTAGCAGGAAGCGCCCTGCACCGCGCCGACGACGACCGGCCCCGGCGCCTTGACGAGCGCGTCGAACGCAGCCTTCGCCCGGACGGCATGGTCGACATGACAGATGGATTGCGTGTGGCCGTCGGGACCGAGGCCCGGCACCTCGTCGAAGGCGAGGTCGGGACCGGTGGCGATGATGAGGTAATCGTAGTCGAGGGTGGAGCCGTCGTTGAGTTCGACGCGGTTCTCGCCGGGATGCACGCGGCGCGCGCCTTCGGGCCTCAGCGCAATGCCGTGCTGCTTGAGGATCGGGACGAGGTCGACGGTGATGTCTTCCGGCTGGCGCCAGCCGACCGCCACCCAGGGATTGGAGGGAACGAAGGAATAGCTCGAGCCGAGATTGACGACGGTGAGACGATCGTCACGCTGGAGCTTGCGTTTCATCTCGTAGGCCATGATGATTCCGCCGAGGCCTGCACCGAGTACGACGATATGGGTCATGGCTTTCACTCCGTTGTGATTGTAGCCTGTCCGCCCGATTGCGGGAGACCGGAGGCCACCCCGTTCGGTGGTTTTGCGGCCCCGTCACTTGCATGTAACATTCAAAGATTATAAATTCAAGAACATGAATGTAGAAGAAATGATCCCGGCAGCCGAAAAGGCTGCAGACCTGATGCGCAGCCTCTCGCACCCGCAGCGGCTGCTCGTCCTGTGCGCCCTTGTCGATGGCGAGCGGTCGGTCGCCGACCTGAGGCAGGCGCTTGCCATCGAGCAGGTACCGATGTCGCAGCAGCTCATGCGGTTACGAGCGGACGGGCTGGTCGAGGCCCGCCGCGAGGGCACGACCGTCTACTACTCGATCGTCCGGCCGGAGATCCGCGCCGTCGTCCAGACGCTCCACGACGCATTCTGCCCACCGGTCAGCGGCAGGCCGCAGCAAGGCGAGATGTCGGCCGGGTGAAGACGCCGCCGACGGTGTCGTCATCGGCAACGATGTGGAACGGGCGGATTTGCTCGCGCCGGCCTCAGTGCGCCCGCGCGACGCGGCGACCAGGTTGCGCCGATAGAAAATATCAGCCGTCCCGCCTGCCGCCGGAAATAGTGCCGCATTGAGAGAAGCCTTATGCGGCCTCGGAGAGCTGCGCGAGGTGTCCCATGAAATCGACGCCTTCGCCGCCGGCGTTGACCGTGTCGAAATAATCATGCCAGCCCGATTGGGCGATCCCCGAGATCAGGGCTTCCAGCCCCGCATCGTCAAGGCAGCGCCATATGGCGAAGAAAGCATGTTCCGACGAATGCAGCCTCGATCGATCGACCTTGCCGAGCGCGAGTGCTTCGACGCCGAGCGCCGCAAGGGCCGGCATCGACGACCCCACGCCGGCAAAGAAACGCTGGCGCTGCTCTTCCGGAAGATCGAGCCAGGCCTGTTTCGGAGTATAGAGTTCGGCAAGGTAATGAGCCATGTCTTTGCTTTCCTATTGCTGTCAGGTCTCGGGATGGATCGACCTCAGCGCACGCTTGCAGATGCGTGCGGTTTCAGGCGTGCCGCTTTCGGCTATCCAGCGCGCGCACAGGGCCTCAACCCAATCGGGATTGTCCTTGCCGGCGTCATTCAGCCAGTTGGCGATGGAATCCTGCACATAGACGGCCGGATCGGCGCGCAACGGCTCAAGGACGGGAAGCGCGATTTCGGGATGTTTCTTCAAAACGCCGATATGGGCGCACCAGACGCCGCGCGGACGAATCGCCTCCGAAGCGAAGCGGCGAAGGCGCTCGGACGGGTCGGCCGTCCATTCCGAAAGCAAGGCAACGGCTGGTTCCAGCTCGGCGGAAAGATGCGGGCGAACCGCCATCCACGACCATTCGCGCACCCCGAAATGAGGATCATCGGCATAGAGCCGGATCGCGTCGAGACGCGCAGGCAGATCCATGTCCTCGGCGAGACCGATCATGAAGCAGGCCCAACCCCGTGCCGTATCGGACGGGTGATGCGCAAGCCGCCCAAGAGCCGAAGGTCCGAGCCGATTGCCGATCACGCGTGCTGCAATCGACATGCGCTTCAGGATGCCGGTCGATGCGCTGCTCCTGATCTCGGCGAGGGCGTCGTCGCCGATCTCCGGCAGGATGCTTCCCATAAGCGCTGCGAAATCGACCGCCAGGCATTCCGCAAGCGTCGCGGCCTCCGCACCGGAATTGAGCTGTGCAATGCGCTGCGGGGGAATGTCCCTGACGCGGCGTCCTTTGGACTTGTCGCCGCTCATGGATGCGCATCCGACACGTCAGGCTCCCAGCCGGCATCGAGGTTGCTCCAGATACGTTGCAGGAAGCCGCTGAGCATGTCGCGCTCCCCGGACGTGAAGCCGGCGAAGAGGGTCGCGACCCAGGCGGCATGTTCGTCGAACAATGCACGGGCGGTCTTCTGTCCGAGGTCGGTCAGCACGACAGCAATCTTGCGCCGGTCTTCAAGGCCGGAGCGGCGGGCGATGAAGCCATCGCGCTCGAGGCCGTCGAGAAGGCCGGTAATCGTCGCCCGCGTCACGCCGGCACGCTCGGCCAGTTCATGCGGGAACAGGCCGCCCGCCTGGCCATGGAGGAGAAACAGGAGGACGAACTTGCCTTCGGACAGGCGATGGGGGGCAAGCCGTGCGGCGCAGTCCCTGTCGATGGCGCCGGCCAACGCGAGCAGCTCGAAGCAGGCACGCAGGTTGTCGACCGACACGACGCCACGCCGCTCGGCTTCCTCCAGCAAGGCCAGATGTTTTTGTTCCAGCATTCTCATATGGCGACGTATAGTAAGGCGCCTAATTAGAGTCAAGCAGGCACGCTCATGATACCTGCCCCCCCACCGGCCGGCGGCCCCGCAGGGGAGCGGGCA
>Ga0066256_1002921_pt1 | contig 17554 bp, 15 predicted proteins | sample ThiBio_1000_biof_FD_87107 | JGI IMG/M metagenome (GOLD analysis project Ga0066256, IMG submission 87107) | Wastewater bioreactor microbial communities from Cape Town, South Africa - Thiocy_expt_1000_biof (version 2) | ecosystem: Engineered > Bioreactor > Thiocyanate-remediating >...
AAGTCGCCGACGCGTTGCAAGCACAATCCGGAACGCGGCATGGTGATGGTCACGCTGGCGACCGCCGGCGTCGATTTCCACGTGCCGTTCGGCGGCCGCAAGGGCTCCTCCTTCGGCTCGCGCGAGCAGGGCAAGTATGCGAGCGAGTTCTGTACAACCGTCAAGACGGCCTACACGCTGGCCTGATGATACGGCGAGGGGGAGGTTGAGCCTCCCCCTTGTTCCACGCACTGCCGCTGCCGAGCGACTTAAGCCGGCGCAAACACCGCTTCGTTGGCCGAATACGAAGCCCGCTGCCGGACAGCGTCACCCGCAGCGCACCGGCACCGCCGTCCGGAAGCAATCTGACCAAAATTGGCTGCTGGCTCTCACTAACTTTCAATGAACATATGAGGTAAGCATGCCTGCAGAAATGCACGCATGAGAAACCGAAAACAATGCAACGACATATCCCGTCGATGCAAGAAAACCCGCGTTCACGAAAATTACTTTGCGATATCACACGACAAAGAGAGAGTTTCGAAATGGCTGACCTGTCAGTTTTTCAATCTTACACGAATACACCGCAGAGAAGAAATTCTTTCTATTGTTACTCTACAAAATTTTTCATTCAGGACGCGGCGATATTCTTTATACTGGTCGAGGCCTATCGCACCTATCGCAGCAAGAGACAGGCGGTTTTCCTGAACGACTGGTTCATCGACGGCAAGATCCCGGACGATTTGCAGGAAGGCGGCTATCTCAGCCAGATCAACATCTCCTCCGACCTTCGCAAGGAATACAGCAAGGGTGCGTCCGATGCCGTCAACGCCGTCGGACGCACCTTTGCGGACAAGGCGAAAAACCATGGTGGCGGCATCACCGGGTTCTTCGGGGCGCTGAAGCAGAAAACCGGTGACAACAGGCTGTCGGCCGGCGTTTTCGACGAACCGCAATCGCGGGTGGTCGAGATGCTCGACTCCAACAATGCCCACGGTTTTGGCGACGACGGCGGCGCCGGTGCGACGTTCAAGCCGCATCTGCACTACCAGCCCTTCGGCAAATTCGCCACCCAGACCCGCGGTGCGCTGAAAGCTGTCGGATTCAATCCCGACACGCTGGGAATTTATTGACACTGACGGCATGGGCTGGGGCCATGCCGAAAGAGGTGGAAATACCCAATTTTTGGGCAAACGAAAGAATTGACTAAAACCCGGTCATGTTCTAGCTTCACTCTCGAAAACGGCAGAAGATGCCAACGGCAATAGAGCCCCGACACCGCAAACGCGGTTTGGGGCTTTTTGCGTTTCTGGCGCTTTTTTGCCGATAAACGGGGAGCCTGACTTGGCGACGACGCTGCATACGGCATGGATGGGTTTCGCGACGCCGCGCCAGGCATGCGGACGACAGGTGCCGTGCCCATGACGCGCCACACCGTTCCGGTCTCCATCCTCTATTCGACCACCGGCGCCTATGCCAGTCTCGGCCGCGAGGCGCTGGCCGGGGCCATGGCGGCGATCTCCGAGGTCAATGCCGATTCCAGCCTTGCCTTCCGGATCGAGCCGCGGATCGACGATCCCGCCGGCCGGGCGGAACGGTATGCGCTGCTGTCGGAGGCGGCGATCCGCGACCATGGCTGTCGCCATGTCATCGGAACGATCACCTCCTGGAGCCGCAAGGACGTGCTGCCCATCGTCGAGCGCCGCGGCGCGCTGCTCTGGTACGGTTTTCCCTATGAGGGCTACGAGGCGAGCGAAAGCGCCATCTATCTCGGCGCCTGTCCGAACCAGCACCTGCTGCCGCTGTTCGATCACATGCTGCCCCGCTACGGCCAGCGGCCGTTCATCGTCGGTTCCAACTACATCTGGGGCTGGGAAATCAACCGGCTGGCCCGCGAGGTCACGGAAGCGGCCGGCGGGCAGGTGGTGGCGGAACGCTTCGTGCCGCTCGGCTCGACCGAGATCGAGCACCTGATCGCCGAGATCCACCAGAAACAGCCGGATTTCGTGCTCTGCAACCTCGTCGGCGAATCGGCGACCGCCTTCATCGCCGCCTATCACGCCCTGCGCGAAACAGTACCGGTGCCGCCCGTCGCCACCTGCAACGTCACCGAGCTGGAACTCGAAAACCTCGACGTCCCGGCCCGGGCCGGACACATCTCCACATCCATCTATTTCGACGACCTGGACACGCCGGAGAACCGTGATTTCAAGGCGCGCATGGCGCTGCGGCACGGCCGGGAACGGCGGCTGACCACCTCCTTCGTCGGCGCCTACATGAGTGTTTCCATCCTGGCGCGCGCCATCGCCGATGCCGCGACCGATGCACCCGATGCCATCCGCGGCACTGTCACCTCCCGGCTGTTCGACACGCCGATCGGCCAGGTCGGCATCGATCCGCGCACCCAGCACGCCAGCCTGCGGCCGCATCTGGCGTTTTCGGACCGGAACGGCGAGTTCCGCATCATCAGCAGCGCGCCGGCCGCCATCGAGGCGGACCCGTTTCTGGTCCACGCGCTCGGCAAACCTGCCCTCGGCAAGGACAACACCGGACCGGTGTTGAAGGTGATCAAATGAGCCGTGGCGACCGTCTTCCGCTCGCCACCTGGCGCGCCATCATCCTGCACCGGGAGCATCCGTCCGTCGATGCGCTGAAACGGCAGCTGGAGCTGATGCACATCCGCGTCAGCACCCTCTGGCCGCAGCTCGACGAAACGGATGCCGACGCGGATGTCGTGTTCTTCGACGCCGACATGGGGCATGACGGCCAGTTTCCCTGGCCCGCCGGCTTCGCACCGATGCCGATGGTCGCGCTGATCGGCTCGGAAGCGCCGGGGCGCGTCGAATGGGCTCTGGCGCAGGGGTCGAACGCCCATCTGCTCAAGCCGATCGGCTCGACCGGCGCCTATAGCGCGCTGCTGATCGCGGCGCATGCCTACCAGCTTTCCCGCAGCCAGGCCGACGACATCAAGACGCTGGAGGACAGGCTGCGCCAGCGGCCGGCCGTGGTGCATGCGGTGCTGAAACTGATGCAGCAGAACCGCTCCGACGAGGCCGGCGCCTGGAAGCGGCTGCGCAAGATCGCCATGGACTGGGGAATGACCGTGGAGGAGGCGGCGGAAGCGATCTGCCGCGACGAACGGCGCACGCGCAGCGGCGCCTGAGAGAGAGTGGAACAAGGAGAATGCAAGTGTCGATCACTGAAGGTTTTGCCCCTTACGGCGACTACAAGACCTGGTACCGCGTGACGGGGGATCTCACATCGGGCAAGCCGCCGCTGATCGTGGCGCATGGCGGGCCGGGCTGCACCCATGATTACGTCGACAGCTTCAAGGACATCGCCGCCACCGGCCGCGCCGTCGTCCATTACGACCAGGTGGGCAACGGCAAATCGACCCACCTGCCGGAAAAGGGTGGGGATTTCTGGACCGTCGCCTTCTTCAAGGCCGAACTGCACAACCTCATCGACCATCTCGGCATCCGCTCCGGCTATTGCCTGCTTGGCCAATCCTGGGGCGGCATGCTGGGCGCGGAATTCGCCGTCGATCGGCCGGAGGGCCTGAAGGCGCTGATCATCGCCAATTCGCCGGCCGCCATGGTCACCTGGATTTCGGAAGCCAACCGCCTGCGCGACGAACTGCCGGCCGATGTCCAGGCGACCCTGCTGCGTCACGAGCAGGCGCAAACCACCGGCAGCGCCGAATACAAGGCAGCCACCGACGTGTTCAACGAACGGCATGTCTGCCGCGTCGTGCCGATGCCGCCGGAGGTCAAGCGCACCTTCCACGCGATCGACGCCGACCCGACCGTCTACCACACCATGAGCGGCCCGAACGAATTCCACGTCATCGGCACGATGAAGGACTGGTCCATCGTCGGCCGCCTGTCGACCATTTCGGTGCCGACGCTGTTGATTTCCGGCCGCTACGACGAGGCGACGGAAGCCTGCGTCATGCCCTATTCGCAGGAGATCCCCGACGTGCGCTGGCGCATCTTCGAGGAATCCAGCCATATGCCGCATGTCGAGGAGCGCGCGGCCTGCATGGCGGAAGTCTCAGCCTTCCTCGACAAGAAAGCCTCCTGAAACCTTTGCCTGCCGGACGAAAGTCCCAAAAAGCCGCCCGCAAAAGGGTGCACACCGAACAGTTCAATTCAAACAAGAGGGAACGATAGTATGGGTCTCAATTTTTCTTTCCTTACCCGCAAGACCGGCCAGTTGCTGGCCGGCGTGCTGCTGGCGCAGACGGCGCTGTGCAGCGCCGCACTCGCCGAAGACCGTGCGGAGCTGATGGCGAAACACCGCGGCGGCACGATGACGCTCGCCGCCGTTTCCGCTGCCGGCACCATCGATCCGATGATCAACTACACCGCCCAGTTCTGGCAGATCTACCAGATGACCTATGACGGCCTCGTCAAGTTCAAGCAGGCCGGCGGAACCGACGGCTTCGAGATCGTCCCGGCCATCGCCGAGGCGATCCCGCAGGCGGAAAACGACGGCAAGACCTATGTCTTCAAGATCCGCAAGGGCATCATGTTCTCCAACGGCAAGGAAGTGACGCCGTCCGACGTGCTGGCCTCGTTCCAGCGCATCTTCAAGGTCAAGGGCCCGACGACCGGCAGCTTCTACGGCGGCATCGTCGGCGCCGACAAGTGCATCGAGGCGGCCGAGACCTGCACGCTCGAAGGCGGCGTGATCGCCGACGACGCAGCCGGCACGGTGACGATCAACCTCACCGCCCCGGATGCCGAGTTCTTCTCCAAGCTCGCCGTGCCGCACGCCTCGATCCTGCCGGCCGACGCGCCGCTGGCCGATGCCGGCACCACGCCCATTCCCGGCACCGGCGCCTATTTCTTCGAAAGCTACAATCCCAACGAACAGCTGGTCATGAAGCGCAATCCGCACTTCAAGGAGTGGAGCGTCGATGCGCAGCCCGACGGCTTTGCCGACGAGGTCATCTACAAGTTCGGCCTGACGGAAGAAGCGGCGATCAACGCCATCATCAACGGCCAGCTCGACTGGCTGTACGATACGCCGCCGGCCGACCGCCTGCCGGAAATCGGCTCGAAATATGTAAGCCAGATCAAGATCGACCCGCTGGCCGCCTTCTGGTACGCGCCGATGAACACCAACCTCGCGCCCTTCAACGATGTGAGGGTTCGCCAGGCGGTGAACTACGCACTCGACCGCGATTCGCTCGTCGGCCTGTTCGGCGGCGAAGTGCTGGCCCAGCCGACCTGCCAGATCCTGCCGCCGGACTTCCCCGGCCATGTCGACGACTGCATCTACACCAAGGAACCCGGCCCGACCTGGGCTGAGCCCGACATGGAAAAGGCGATGCAGCTCGTCGAGGAATCCGGCACGAAGGGCCAGAAGGTCACCGTCATTGCCGAGGACAACGCCGTTGCCCGCGGCATCGGCACCTACATCCAGAGCGTCCTGTCGGAACTCGGCTACGACGCTTCGATGAAGGCGGTTTCGCCGAACATCCAGTTCACCTACATCCAGAACACCAACAACAACGTGCAGATCAGCATTTCGCAGTGGTACATGGATTATCCGGCCGCTTCGAACTTCCTGAACGTGCTGCTGTCGTGCGCGTCGTTCACGCCGGGCAGCGATTCCTCCGTCAACATGTCCGGCTACTGCAACAAGGACCTGGACGCGACGATGAAGGACGCCATGACGCTGGCGCTGACCGACCAGAATGCGGCCAATGCCAAGTGGGCGGAAGCCGACAAGGGTTTCATGGAACAGGCACCGATGGCGCCGCTGTTTACGCCGAAGAGCGTCAACTTCACCTCGGCACGGCTGGGTAACTACCTGTTCAACAAGCAGAACCGCTGGATCATCTCGCAGTCCTGGGTTCAGTAATCAAGACAAGGGGCAGGCGGCGTGACCGCGCCGCCTGCCTGCCGATCCGCGCAGCCCCGCGCATCCGGACCTTCGGATAAGAAATGACCGACGCTTCCAATACCGTTCTGAACGACCCCGCCCTCCCGGCGGCGGCTGCCGCGCGTCCCGCCTCCGGGCCATGGCAGCGCTCCTGGCGCATTCTCAAGCGCGACCGCGCGACGCTGCTTGCCGCCGCCGTGCTGATCCTCATCATCCTGTCCAGCCTGGCGGCGCCGTTTTATGCGCGCTACGTCTCGGGCACGGATCCGTTCCGCTCCAACCTCAGCGCCCGCATCACCATCGACGGCAAGCGGACCAAGGTCATGCAGGCCTCGACGGAGGGCCTCGGCCTCGGCGTCACGCCGATCGGGCCGACCTGGGGGGCGCAATACATGCTCGGCGCCGATACGCAGGGGCGCGACGTCGCCGCCCGGCTGCTCTATGGCGGCCGCAATTCGCTGCTGATCGCCGCCTCCTCCACGGCGATCTGTCTTTTCTTTGCCGCCGTGGTCGGCATATCCGCCGGCTTCTTCGGCGGCGCCGTCGACAAGGTGCTGTCGCGCATCCTCGATATCCTCTGGGCCTTTCCGGTCTACCTGCTGGCGATTTCGCTTTCCATCGTCTTCATCTCGCAGGGCATCGTCATCGGTCCGGTGGAAATCACCGGCGACAGCCTGTTGCTGCCGATCTTCATCATCGGCATCATCTACGTGCCTTATGTCGCCCGGCCGGTGCGCGGGCGGGTACTGTCGCTGAAGGAAAGCGAATTCGTGCTGGCGGCGCGCGGGCTCGGCATTCCGGCCTGGCGCATTCTGGTCTACGACATCCTGCCGAACGTCTCGACCATGCTGATCGTCTTCGTGCCGCTGATGATGGGGCTGAACATCATCACCGAATCCTCGCTCTCCTTCCTGTCGATCGGCGTGCAGGCGCCCGATGCCAGCTGGGGCACGATCATCCAGGACGGCCAGACGCTGCTCTACACCCGACCCGCCGTGGCGCTGGCGCCGGGCATCGCCATCGTTCTGACGGTGCTCTCGCTCAACGTGCTCGGCGACAGCCTGCGCGACGCGCTCGACCCGCGCACGAAACTGGTCTGAGGAGGGTCTGATGGTTTTTGCTATTCTCCAGCGCATCGGCCAGATGATCTTCGTCATGTTCGGCATCTCGGCGCTCGTCTTCCTGATCTTCTTCGCCACCCCCGGCTCCGATCCGGCCGCCCGCCTTGCCGGCCGCAACGCCTCGCCGGAAACGGTCGAGGCCGTCCGCAAGGAATTCGGCTTCGACCGGCCGCTGCCGGTGCAATACGCCATCATGATGAAGCGGCTGTTCATCACCCAGGACCTGACGTCCTTCGTCAACCGCGGCTACAAGATCGTGCCGGCCGTCGCTTCCGCCGCGCCGGTGACGCTGTCGCTGGTCGCCGGCGCCGCCATCCTCTGGCTGATCGGCGGCGTCTTCGTCGGCGTCGTCGCCGCGCTGACGCGCGACAGCTGGATCGACCGCGGGCTGATGGCGCTGGCGCTGATCGGCGTCTCCATGCCGGTCTACTGGCTGGGCGAGGTGATGAACCTCGTCACCCAGAGCCGTTTCCACGACACCTGGTTGTTTTCCTGGGTGCCGGCGCTCGGCTACAAGCCACTGCTGGTCGATCCCGTCGGCTGGTTCAAGACGCTGATCATCCCGTGGTTCACGCTTGCCGTGCTCTATATCGGCATCTACGGCCGGGTGCTGCGCGCCAACCTGGTCGAGGCCTATCAGGAGGATTTCATCCGCACCGCCCGCGCCAAGGGCTTGAGCCCGGCGCGCGTGATGATCCGCCACGCATTGCGCACCTCGCTCATCCCCTTCGTGACGATGTTCGGGCTGGATTTCGGCGTGCTGGTCGGCGGTGCCGCCCTTCTGACGGAAGTGGTGTTCAGCCTCAACGGCGTCGGCCGGCTGACCTACCAGGCGCTGCTCAACCTCGACCTGCCGATGATCCTCGGCACGGTGATGTATGCCTCCTTCTTCGTCGTGCTCGCCAATGCGCTGGTCGACGTCGTCTATGTGTTGATCGACCCGCGGGTCAGGGCGGATTGAGACGATGGAACAGAAAGACAAACCCATCCTTCTCGATGTCGACGGTCTGTCGGTATCCTTTGCCACCGACCGCGGCCCGGTGCGCGCCGTCAGCGACGTCTCCTTTCGGGTGCACGAAGGCGAGATCCTGTCGATCGTCGGCGAAAGCGGCTCCGGCAAGTCGGTGACGCTGTTGTCGCTGCTCGGCCTGCACGATCGCAAGACGACGCAGGTCCAGGGCGCCGTCTCTTTCCGCGGGCAGCATCTGCTCGACCTGCCGGCCAGCAGGATGCGGGCGATCCGCGGCAAGGAGATCGGCCTCATCTCGCAGGACCCGATGACGGCGCTGACGCCGGTCTATACGATCGGCTGGCAGATCGCCGAACAGATCAGCGCGCATGAGGCGATTTCCGCCCGCGCCGCCCGCAAGCGTGCCATCGAGCTGCTCGGCGAAGTCGGCCTTTCCAATCCCGGCGAGGCCGTCGACCGCTATCCGCATCAATTGTCCGGCGGCATGCGCCAGCGCGCCGTCATCGCCATGGCGCTGTCGTGCAATCCGGCGCTGCTCGTCGCCGACGAACCGACTACGGCACTCGACGTCACGGTGCAGGCGCAGGTGCTGGACCTGATCCTCAGGCTGCGCAAGGATTTCGGCTCTGCCATCATCCTGATCACCCACGACATGGGCGTGGTCGCCGAAGTGGCCGACGAGGTGGCAGTGATGTATGCCGGCCGCATCGTCGAATGTGGCCGGACGGAACAGCTGTTCTCGGCGCCGATGCATCCCTACACCTGGGGGCTGATGGCCTCGATCCCGCCGCTTTCGGGCGCGCGCCTGCCGCGGCTGCGCTCTATACTCGGCATGCCGCCGACCCCGGAGACGATCCCGCCGGGCTGCGGTTTTGCCCCGCGTTGCGCCTTCGTGCAGCCGGCCTGTGCCGAGCCGCCGCCTTTGCATCGCGCCGGCGACCAGGCCGCCCTCTGTATCATCGACGACACCGAACGCCCGGCCCTCAGGCGGGCAGCCCTTCCCCTGGAGGAAACCCCATGAGCGCGGAAACCTCCGCTGCCACGCCGCTGCTGTCGGCGCGCACGCTGACGAAAAATTTTACCGTCGGCAAGACACTCAAGCCGGGCTCCGGCCGCACCCTGCATGCCGTCGATGCCATCAGCCTCGATGTCTATCCGGCCGAAACGCTCGGCCTCGTCGGCGAATCCGGCTCGGGCAAATCGACGCTCGGGCGCTGTCTCACCCGGCTCTACGACATCACCTCCGGGCAGCTGACCTTCGACGGCGCCGACATCACCAAGGCCGGCACCGCCGCGCTGAAACCGGTGCGGCGCAAGATGCAGATGATCTTCCAGGACCCGTCCGCCTCGCTCAATCCGCGCCGCCGCATCCGCGACATGCTGGCCGAAGTATTGAGCGTCCACAGCATCCGTGAGGGCGCCGCCGTCAATGCGCGCCTGGAAGAGCTGATGGAACTCGTCGGCCTGCGCCGCGAATATCTCGACCGCTATCCGCACGAATTTTCCGGCGGCCAGCGGCAGCGCATCGGCATTGCCCGCGCGCTTGCCGTCGAGCCGAAGCTGATCGTCGCCGACGAGCCGGTTTCGGCGCTCGACGTCTCGGTGCAGGCGCAGGTCGTCAACCTGTTCGGCGATTTGCGGGAAAAACTGAACCTCACCTATGTCTTCATCGCCCACGACCTGGCCGTCGTGCGCCATGTCTCGACGCGGGTGGCGGTGATGTATCTCGGCTCCATCGTCGAGACCGGCGAGACGGAAGCGCTGTATTCCCGGCCGCACCACCCCTATACGGAAGCGCTGCTTTCCGCCATTCCGCAGCCGCACAATCGCGGCCGGCGCGAGCGCATTCTGCTGCAGGGGGAAATTCCGAGCCCGCTCTCACCGCCCGCCGGCTGCAAGTTCTCCAGCCGCTGTCCTTATGCCCGCGATATTTGCCGCGAGGTGCGGCCGCCGCTGACGGCTATTGCCAGCGGTCGCGAAGTCGCCTGTCATTTTCCACTGGAATAGCGGTCAGCTGTCCGCGGACTTCCCGTCGACCGGCATGCGGCACGCTTCGAGAATATTGACCTTCATCGTCGCCAGAATGCCGAACAGTTTTTCGCGGTCGTCCACGGAGATGCCCTCAAGCGCTTCTCCGCGGGTGACGTCGCCGACCTCTCGCATGACGTCGAGCAGCGGCCGGGCGTCCGCGCGCAGGTAAAGCAGCCAGACCCGCCGGTCCGTCGGGTGCTGGCGCCGCTCGATCAGTCCGCGCTCGGACAGCTTGTCGAGGATGCGCACCAGCGTGATCGGCTCCATTTCGAGGATATCGGCAAGCCCGCCCTGGTGGATACCCTCGTTGTTGGCGAGATAGGCCAGTGTCTGCCATTGCGAACGCGTGAGGCCGAGCCCGCGGGCGCGTTGTTCGAAACGCTTGCGCAGCAGCCGGGCGACATCGTGCAGCAGAAAACCGAGGGTGGGGGTAGCGCTCATGAGAAAGAAAGCCTGCTTTTCGTAAGCTTCCTTATCATATAGGCCCGGATGATATCACGGCCAAGCGAAATCCCCTGAGCGCGCCCTCAGACAATCAGTATTGCCCTGAAATCGTTGACGTTCGTGCCTGTCGGGCCGGGAACGAATAGATCGCCGCAAAGCTGGAAGGCCGACCAGGCGTCGTGACCGGCCAGGAAGGCGCGCGGATCGCCGCCGGCCGCCCGGATGCGCGACACGGTGGCGGCATCCGCAAAGGCGCCGGCATTGTCTTCCGAACCGTCGATGCCATCGGTATCGGCGGCCAGCGCGGTGATGCCTTCGGTGCCTTCGATATCCACGGCAAAGGAGAGCAGGAATTCGCTGTTGCGTCCGCCCTTGCCGTAACGATCGGTGATCGTCACCGTCGTTTCGCCGCCGGACAGGATGACGACCGGCTTGGGGAACGGCCGGTTGCGGCCGGCAACCTCGCGGGCGAGTGCCGCATGCATGCGGCCGATGTCGCGGGCCTCGCCTTCGATCGCGTCGGAGAGGATCACCGCCTCGATGCCGGCTTCGCGGGCACGCTCGGCGGCGGCTTCGAGCGAGACGCGCGCCGACGCGATGACATGGCATTCATGGTTTGCAAAAGCGGCGTGCCTGGGGTCGGGAGCGGCGGCGGCCGGCGACCGCAGATGGTCCATCACCGCCTGCGGCAACACCATCCGGTATTCGGCGATGATGGCAAGCGCGTCTTCCGCCGTCGATCCATCGGGAATGGTCGGTCCGGAGGCGACGAAGGCCGGATTGTCTCCCGGCACGTCGGAGACGATGAGGCTGACCACCTGTGCCGGCGCCGCGGCATACGCCAGGCGGCCACCCTTGATGCGCGAGACATGCTTGCGCACGACGTTCATGGCCGAAATCGGCGCGCCCGAGGCCAGCAGCGCCTTGTTGACGGCAATCTCGTCCGCCAGCGTCAATCCCTCCGGCGGCGCCGGCAGCAGCGACGAACCGCCGCCGGAGATCAGGGCGATGACGAGATCGTCCTCCGTCAGCCCTTCGACCAGCTTCAGCAAGGCCGCCGAACCGGCAAGACCGGCTTCGTCAGGAACGGGATGGGCGGATTGCAGCACCTCGATCCGTTCGCACGCCTCGACCGGGCCATGCCGGGCGACGACGACACCTTCGACCGGTCCATCCCAGCAGGCTTCGAACGCCGCCGCCATCTGGCTTGCGGCCTTGCCGGCGCCGACAACGATCGTCCGGCCTTTCGGTTTGGCCGGAAGGTGCGCCCGGATCGCCGCCAGCGGATCGGCGGCGATGACGGCAGTTTCGAACAACGAGGTCAGGAAGGAGCGGGGGTCGATGGACGTCACGGAATCACCTGTCTGGAGCATGCACCGGAAAATCTGCGGATTCTTCGGATAATCATACATGAAAACAAAAGGTTAGAGCGAGATATGCTTCATCTCGCTCCAGGATTTCGGCGTCACCTTATATCGGCGCGGGCGCGAGGGCGAGCATCGTTGCGTTCATGGCTGAAAATCGTCGGCGGCAGCGGATCGCGGTTGCGGATGATATCGGCTGCCTTTTCACCGACCATGATCGTCGGCGCATTGGTGTTGCAGGAGGGAACCCGCGGCATGACGGAAGAATCGCACACTCGAAGGCCTTCCAGCCCGTGCACCTTCAGATCGAGGCCGACCACGGCCATCGGATCGGTGCCCATCTTGCAGGTTCCGACGGGATGGTGGTCGGTCTTGGCATTGGCGCAGCCGTAGTCGAACAGCTCTTCTTCCGTATTCACCTTCGGCCCCGGCAGGCGCTCGGCCAGGATGTAGGGCTTCAACGCCGCCTGCTGGAAGATTTCGCGGGCGATGCGCAGGCCTTCCAGCGACATTGCCCGGTCGTGCGGATCGGACCAGTAGTTCGGGTCGATCAGCGGCGCGGCCGATGGATCGGAGGAGGAAAGGCGCACCGTGCCGCGCGAGCGCGGGTGCAGGTAGGCGGAGTTCAGCGTGACGCCGGCATTCTTCAGCTTTTCGACGCCGGCCTCGATGCCCGAGCCGAGCCCGAGATGGAACTGGATGTCGGGCGAGCGGGCATCCGGGTCGGCATACCAGAAGCCGCCGGTCTCGAACAGCGACGAGGCGACGGGGCCGGAGCGGAACAGCACATATTGCAGCCCGGCCCACAACGTCCGGTGCAGCTTGGCGACACCGTCATAGGTATGGTCGCCGGTGCATTCGGAGATGACGAACAGGTCGAGATGGTCCTGCAGGTTGGAGCCGACGCCCGGCAGGTCGTGGCTCACCTTGACGCCGACGGAGGTCAGGTGATCGGCGGGGCCGATGCCGGATTGCTGCAGCAGCTTTGGCGAGCCGATGGCGCCGGAGGTGACCAGCACCTCGCGCTCGGCGCGGATGATCTCCGATCCGCGCGAGGTCACCACCTCGACACCGACCGCTCGCCGGCCTTCGAGCACGATGCGGGCGACGCGGGCGCCGAGCTTCACCGTCAGGTTCTTGCGGTGGCGGATCGGCGAGAGATAGGAGAGCGATGCGGAGGAGCGGCGGCGATTGCGCTGCGTCAGCTGGTAGAAACCGACGCCCGCCTGCTGGCGGCCGTTGAAATCATGGTTGTAGGGAATGCCGAGTTCCTGGCCGGCGCGGATATAGGCATCGCAGATCGGCAGCGCAGAGACCGGCATGGAAACGCCGAGCGGGCCGCCATAAGAATGATAGTCGTCGGCAAAACGCTGGTTGTCTTCGGCGCGCTTGAAATAGGGCAGGATCGACCGGTAATCCCAGCCGGCGCAACCATCCTCGCTGGCCCACAGGTCGTAGTCCGCGGCATTGCCGCGGGTATAAAGCTGGGCGTTGATCGAGGAGCCGCCGCCGATGACCTTGGCCTGGGTGTAACGCAAAACCCGGCCCTTCATGTGTTTCTGCGGCACGGTTTCCCAGCCCCAGCTGGCGACGCCCTTGGTCATCTTGGCGAACCCGGCCGGCATGTGGAACAACGGGTTCCAGTCGCTGCCGCCGGCCTCGATGAGCAGCACCGTGACGGCGGGATCCTCGGTCAGGCGGTTGGCAAGCACGCAACCGGCCGGGCCTGCGCCGGTGATGATGTAATCAAAGCTCATGTCGTCGTTCCTCAAAATTGCCTGGCGGAAGGGAACCCCTCATCCCCCTGCCGGGACCTTCTCCCCACGGGGGAGAAGGGGATATGCCGCACTGCTTTCGCCATGCTCAACGTCGAGCAGGGCACATCCACCTAAAGCCGCCCGATCGCCAGCCCGCCATCCGCCTGGATCACCGATCCCGTCGCGAAGGCGAACTGGCCGGAGGCCAGCGCCGCGCAGATCGAGCCGACATCGCCGGCTTCGCCCCAGCGCTTCATCGGCACCAGTCCACCATCGATCAGCCTGTCGTATTTGCCGGCGACGCCGGATGTCATGTCGGTGCGGATGATGCCCGGCCGAACCTCGAAGACACCGATCCCATCCTCCGCCAGCCGGAGCGCCAATCCCTGGCTGAAGGTCGCAAGCCCCGACTTGCTGATGCAATAATCCAGCCGCTCCGGCGAACTCAGCGCGGCGGACACGGAGGTGATATTGATGATCGAGCGGGCCGCATCCAAGTTGGCGGCTCCCAACATGCGCTTGACAACAGCTTGCGTGAAAAACACCGTGCCGCGCAGATTCGTCGCCAGGATCGTGTCGAAATTTTCCGGCGTCAGATCGAGGAAATCGCCGCGGACGACCGAGGCCATGCCGGCATTGTTGACGAGGCAATCGATGCGGCCGAAGCGGTCGACGACGGTCTCGACGGCAGCCTCATGCGTGGCGAGGTCGGAAAGATCGGATTGGACGTAGATTGCCTTCGCGCCGAGATCATGCAGTTCCCGCAGGGCCGGGTCCGCCGGATCTTCCGGGCCGACACCGGTGAGCGCGATGTCAAAACCGGTGGCGGCCAGCGCCCTGGCAATGCCAAGGCCGATGCCGCGCCGGCCGCCGGTGACGATGGCGACGGGGCGGGTCATGCGCCAAACTCCGTCCTGGCGATGTGGTCGGCGACCCGCAGGGCTTGCGCCGCAACCGTCAGCGCCGGATTGACGGCGGCCGAGGTCGGCAGGAAGCTGGCATCGACGACGAACAGGTTTTGGTGCTGGAACGCGCGGCAATAGACATCCAGCGGCGCCTGCGCCGGGTCCGTGCCGATCACCACCGTGCCGCATTGATGCGACGGCGTGCGCTTGTCGAAAGCGCGCGACAGCACGATGGGGAAACCGGCGGCGCGCAAGACACCCTTCAGCTTCGAGACGAGATCGAGATGGGCCTGCCAGTTGGTACGGTGCCATTTCAGCACGATGCGGTCGCCATCGACCATGATGCGGCTTTCCGGATGCGGGATGTCCTCGCTCATGGCGTAGAAATCGATCGCATGCGATGCGACGCGATCCAGCAGCCATTCGGGAACGCTCGGCATGTTGGCCTTGAGGATTTTGCCCGAAACCTTGCCGAGCAGCTGGACATTGCCGAGCGGCTTTCCGCCTTTGCCGTCCGACAGGCAGTAGGCGTTGAGCATCAGCGTCTTCTGGTAGGCGCTGTCGTTGCGGCGGCGTGGGTCGATGGCCAGCATCGCGCTCGGATTGGGGTTCATGAAATTGCGGCCGACCTGGTCGGAGCTGTTGGCAAGTCCCTTGCCCCCCGTCCTGCCGTTGGTCACGGAGGGCGAGCGCAGCAGGATGGCCGGGGAGCTGAGGGCGCCGGCCAGCTTCGGCGAAATGCTGTGCCGCTCGCCGGCCTTTTCGTATTCCACCGCTTCGATGGCGCCGCCATCGGCGGCGGTGACAAGCCGGGTAACCCGCGAACCGGTCTGCAGCCGGACGTTGGGATGCTGCAGGGCGAGCGCCAGCGCCACGGTTTCCGCATCCATCTTGCCGTCGGCGCTGTTGGGGTGCGCGTCCCACGGCGTTTTTGCCTTGGATAGCCAGCGATCGATATCGACGCCGAGCGGCAGCGAATAGGGATGGATGCCGTTCGCCTTCAGCCGGGCGCGCACCTTGGCAATAGCCGGCTCCTCGGGAACGGGCGGGAAGGCGTAAGGGATGGAATGGGCGGGTTCGGTCGGGTCCTCGCCCAGCGCGCCGCGCACCTGGTACATCTGCTCGGCTTGGGAATACCACGGCTCCAGCTCTTCATAAGGAAACGGCCAGGCGGGAGAGACTCCCTCCAGATGCGCCATCTCCTCAAAATCTTCCTTGCGATAACGAACCAGCACCGCGCCGTAGAATTTCGAGTTGCCGCCGACATTGTAATAGTTGCCGGGGTTGAAGGCGGTGCCATCCGCCTCGTACCAGAATTCCTTGGGGCGGAAGTGGCCACGCTGGAAGATGGCGCGCTGGTCGCGGTTCTCCGGCCGGTCCTCGATGTGGTTGCCCGCCTCGAGGATCAGGATATCGGCGCCGGTCGCCGCGAGCCCAGCCGCGACGGTCGAGCCACCGATACCCGAGCCGATGATGACGATATCCGGTTGTGTGCTCATGGTCCGTCTCAGGCGATGCGCGACTGGCTCTGCGGATCGAAGAACACCGCCTTGTCGAGGTTAAAGGCGAGGCGGGCGACCCGTCCGGCGGCGGTCTTGGCATCGGCGCGCCGGCGGCGACGACTTCCTTCATGCCGAGCTTGGTGGCGGCGAAGGTGTCCGCGCCCGCCGGCCCGACCCCCCCCCATGGCGCAGTCGCCTTCGGCAATGGTCTGGGCGTTGCGGTCGGCGCCGTCGGGATCGGTCAGCGCTTCCGGCCGGATGCCGAAGATGATCTGTTTGCCGACATATCCCGCCAGCGCATCGCGGCCGGGGGCGACGGGCAGCTTGAGCGGCGCTGCGTTCGGCCGCTCCAGCGACACCTGCAGCGCATCGCCACTCTTTTCGATGGTAGCGGACAGCAGGTTCATCGCCGGCGAACCCATGAAATCGGCGACGAACATGTTGGCCGGGTTGTTGTAGATCTCGGCGGGCGAGGCGAACTTCTGCAGGATGCCGTCGCGCAGCACGGCGATCTTGGTCGCCAGCGTCATCGCCTCGATCTGGTCGTGGGTGACATAGACGATGGTGGTCTTCATGCGCTGGTGCAGGCGCTTGATCTCGGTGCGCATGTCGACGCGCAGCTTGGCATCGAGGTTCGACAGCGGTTCGTCGAACAGGAAGACCTGCGGATTGCGCACCAGCGCCCGACCCATGGCGACACGCTGGCGCTGGCCGCCGGAGAGCTGGCCGGGCTTGCGGTCGAGCAGGTGGCCGATCTGCAGCATCTCGGCGACCTCCTTGATCGCCTTTTCCCGCTCGTCCTTCGGCACGCCGCGAATTTCCATGCCGAAGGCGATGTTGCCCGCCACCGTCATGTTCGGATAAAGCGCGTAGGACTGGAACACCATGGCGATATCGCGCTTCGACGGCGGCAGGTCGGCGACATTGCGGCCGTTGATGGCGATCTCGCCGGATGAAATCGGCTCCAGGCCGGCGATGGTGTTGAGCAGGGTGGACTTGCCGCAGCCGGAGGGGCCGACCAGCACGAGGAAGCCGCCTTCCTCGATCTCCAGGTTGATGTTCTTGAGGATTTCGAGCGCGCCGTAGGACTTGCGAAGATTGGTGATTTTCAGGAACGACATGGTTCTTACCCCTTGACGGCGCCGGACATCAGGCCGCGGACGAAGTAGCGGCCGGAAACGATGTAGACGATCAGCGTTGGCAGGGCGGCGAGGATCGCGCCCGCGAAGTGGACATTATACTCCTTCACTCCGGTGGAGGAGGAAACGAGGTTGTTGAGCGCGACGGTCATCGGCGTCGAGGTGGCGCCGGAGAAGGAGGCACCGAACAGGAAGTCGTTCCAGATGTTGGTGAACTGCCAGATGACCGAGACGACGATGATCGGACCGGAGGACGGCAGGAGGATGCGGTAGAAGATCTGGAAGAAGCTCGCCCCGTCGATCTGTGCCGCCCGCACCAGCTCGGTCGGGAAGTTTTCGTAATAGTTGCGGAAATAGAGCGTCGTGAAGCCGAGGCCGTAGATCACATGCACCATGATCAGCCCCGAGATGGAGCCGGCAAGGCCGAGCATGCCGAGGATGCGCGCCACC
>Ga0066256_1002923_pt1 | contig 17553 bp, 2 predicted proteins | sample ThiBio_1000_biof_FD_87107 | JGI IMG/M metagenome (GOLD analysis project Ga0066256, IMG submission 87107) | Wastewater bioreactor microbial communities from Cape Town, South Africa - Thiocy_expt_1000_biof (version 2) | ecosystem: Engineered > Bioreactor > Thiocyanate-remediating >...
GAGCCTGGTGCCGGTTGGCGGGTAGGCGTTCCAGGCGTGGGGGGCGTGCCGCCACGCACAGGGGTGCGCGGCGGCGAGGGCGGCGCGGGCCCACCGCCGCTGCCGCCGCCGCCACCGCCGCCACCGCCGCCCCGGCGGCCGGCCATGGCCATCATCGGGTTATCGATGGTCGAGGGCACCTCGCCGGCGCCCCCTGCTGCACCGCCGCGGCGCTGTTCCAGCGAGGCGGCAGGCGGCGCCGGCCGGCTGCCACACCACCACGACACGCGCACTGCGCGGCAGCCCGCCGTGGCGGTAGCGCAGCCACGCTGCCGCGGGTCTGCGGCGCCACCCACGATGTACGCGTGCCGGTTCATGGCCGCCACCGCAACGGCGCTGCGGTACAGCAGGCCCACCGCGCCGCGCTTCATGACCTGGCGCACACGGCGGTGCACCATGGCGGCGGACGCCAGGGGGTACGCCACCACGTACGCCGCCAGCGTCAGCCACGCCAGCGCGATGGCGGGCAGGTGCACCGACTCGTAGCACACGACGGCGGTGTTGCTGGCCAGCAGCGACACGGGCAGCACGCGGGCCAGGTCGGCGCGCTGCTCCGCGTCGTCGCACTGCGCTGACACGCACGCCACGTCGTACGTGTCGCGCAGCCCGGCGGCGCGCAGCGTGGCGCCGTCCTGCTCCAACTGCAGGTACGACGCCACCGTCATGGACGCAGTGGTGCAGTTCACCAGCGTCAGCGCCGCGTTGGCGACGGTGGCGTACAGGATGGTGAGCGCGGTGAACACCACCTTGCGCAGCAGCGGCTTCACGCGGTCGCACACCGCGCCCGCGCCCAGCGTGCGGATGGACCGCCCTGCCGCCAGCTGCCGCACAGAGCGCACCACGGATGACCGCCGGCGCGTGCCCTTGGCGCGCTGTGCGCCTGGCGCCGGCGACGTCGCCGCCGCCACCAGCGTCGCGTGTGACGCGTTGGCGCCGCGCCGCCCGCGTGCCGCAGCCGCAGCACGGAGCACTGGCGACGCCTGTGTCGTCGGCGACGTCGCCGGCGGCACGGGCGCCTTGTCGCCGTCGCTGGCCGCCTTGCTGGCGGCCACCGCCTTGTTGGTGGCCGCTAGGTCCACCAGCAGCGGCCGCAAGTCGCGGCCGACGCCGCAGCAGTAGCAGCCGCACATGCGGCGGTAGTTGAGCTGCAGCAGGAGGAGGAGTGCCATGAGGCCCATCACAATGCCCATCTCTGCCAGCTCCTGCTGGAAGGGCGTGGGCGCTTTCAGGCAGGCGGGGTGCAGGGCCACGCCCTGGAACTGCAGCCGCGCCACGGCAGAGTACACGCCCGCCAGGAAGTCAGGCAGACCGGGCCCTGCGGCGCGGCCCACCTGCACCACCGTCTGCATGGACACCCAGGTGTACAGCATAAACTGGCCCGCCGCCTTCATGCCGCCTGCCAGCGTGCCGCCGTTGTGCCGGTTCACGACGTACACCAGTATAAACATGACAAGCCCCACGGCCGCCAGGCCGCCCAGGAAGCTGCCGATGGGTGCCAGAATGGACGCCGCCGACAGGGTGGGGCACGCGGAGCAGGTGCCGTCGTCCTGTGGGAACAGCCCCGCCGCGCACACGCCACAGGCGTACGAGCCGGGTGCGTAGTTGGCGCCGCACGCTGCCACGCCGTTCGCATACGACCAGCCCAGGCAGCGGCCGGCGGGCGCGCGGCACGCAATCACGCCGCCGCTGGTGCCGTCGGGCGCCCAGTAGCCAGGCAGCGGGAAGGCGCGGTAGCCGCCGGGGCACAGCGCGCCGCGCGGGCACAGGCGGCAGTCGTCGCCCTCCCCAAACGCGCACTGCGGGTGCGCCGGGTTGGACCCGTCGCCGCAGGCGCCGGTGGCGGGGTCCACAAACCCCAGCGCCGCGCTGCACTGCCGCGTGTAGAACACGCCAGACGTGACCGCCAGGCTGGCAGCCACACCCGCTGCCAGCGACGGCGGCAGGGCGTACGTGACGTTGGGGTACACGCCCACCGGCGTCGGCGTGGCAGCGCCCGCCGGCCCGCCGGGGCACCACGGCGGGCATGACAGGGTGGCGCCCGCGCGGACGGTGGATGCACGGGACGCCAGCCAGGCATCCATGTCCGCCGGCGGCGCCGCCGCCGTGGTCACCAACACGTCCACCGGCGCGGTCTGCGACAGTGTGATGGCGCGGTAGCCGCACGACCGCCCGGCCGGCACGTCGCGGCACGCGTCGCGATACGCCGGCAACACGATGCGCGCCACGCTGCCGCTGGTGTCCACCCACGTCACGTTGGCAGCCACGCCACCCACCCACACCGCCAGGCTGCCGTTGGTGCTAAACACGGGGGCGCTGTGCGACCGCGCCAGCCGCGGCCCCGTGTCGGCAACCAGGTACACCGCCGTGGCGCCCGACACGGTGAGTGAGAAGGGGCGCGCCGCCGCCGGCGTCTCGGTTGCCAGCAGCACGCGTGTGGTGCGCGCTGCCACGGTGGCGTTGACAGACACGTTAAATGCGGAGGGCGCGGCGCTCCACGCCGACTTGAGCAGCACCTCGCCACTCGCCACCGGCACCTCCACCACGGCGTCAGAGAACAGCGGCCAGGCGGTGCGGATGAGCAGGAGGGGGAGGGTAAACGTCACCGGTGCACCCAGCGCCGGCAGGGGCGCCAGCACGCTAGCGGGCGATGCACTGCCCGTCACGGTGCACGTCACGGTGCTGGCGCTGCTGGCGGCCGCCGCCACATCGCCATCAAACGCTGCAGTGGCCACCACCACCAACCCGGCGGCGCCCACGAGGCCCGTGCCGCCGCGCGCGGTGGAATTCACCACCGACACCGCAGGCGACAGCGTGACAGTGGCAATGGGCGGCGACAGGGTGCATGCCACGGTGGCGCGCTCTACCGGCGCCAGCGGCCGTGACGCGGTGACCGCAAACGCCGCGGGCGCCGCCGCATCACTCACCAGCAGCAGGTGCGAGCTGGCGTCCAGGCCGGCAATGTTGGCGGCGCCGGCGCGCGTGGTTGTCAGCGTGGCGCACAGGGTCGGCAGGCCGGCCGGCAGTGACTGCACGCCGCCCGCCGCCACCTGCAGTGCGTAGCCGGCCGCCAGGCGCACGGGTGAGGCCTGGCCGGTGTGCCCCACGCCGCGCAGCGCCACCACCAAGTGGCTGCCAGGCGCAGCAGCAGCGGTCGCCAGCGCGGTGCCGGCGCCAGCTGCCGCCAGCGCCGCACTCACCGACACCTCCACTTGCAAGCTGCCAGCTGCCAGCATGGCGTCGGTGACGGGCGACAGGCTGGCCACCTCGACCGTCGCAGCCGCGTTGCCGCCGCTGTCCAGCGCCACCAGCAGCACGGTGTAGGACGCCATGGGGTGCCGCAGCACCGCCGCCACAACGCCAACCTGGGACCCCGCCTCCACCGACGTGGTCGACCACGGTGTCGCCGCCAGCGCCGCCAGTGTCAGACCACCTGCCAGCGGCGCCGCCAGCTGCCACGTCAGCTGCACGCCATCGCCGCACCCGCCCGCGGTGTACGGCCCTGGCGCCGTCAGCGTGATGGCATAGCACGCAAGCGCGGGCGACGGCGTGGAGGCAGCAGCGCCGGCATCCACGGTGTACACCGCCGTGTCGGCATCCGTCATGACGCGCAGCGGCCACTGCTGCGGTCCGGCGACGCCGACGCCCGCCGCGCGCGCCACCGCTGGCAGCCACACGCCGCCGGCGCTGCACACGTACACCGACGGCCCCCACGGCAGGCTGCCGTTGCTGCACGTCGCGGCACACACGTCACCCAGCGTACGCGCGCGCGGGTACGACGCCGGGTCGCCCGGCAGGCTGAAGAGCGGTGAGGAGGCGGGTCGCCAGCAGGTGATGGCCGCCGGCGGCACGGCAGGCGACGCGGGCGGCGCCAGGCTGAAGGAGGGGCAGATGGTAACGGTGGGGCCATGGAACGTGCTGCACACGCGGTCTGCAGTGGCGTTGGGCGCCGCCACCTCGTACTCCATGCTGGCATTGCACACGCGCCACGGCAGGCACGACCGCACGCGGGCGTCGCACCCCGTCGCGTCCCAGCTGCCGTATGGGCAGCGCGGGCAGGTGCGGCAGGAGGTGATGAAGGTGGCCACGGGGGCGCCAATCACGCCAGCGGAGTACTGCATGCCGCCGGCGCAACCGCACTGCTGAACGGTCGGCGAGGTGGGTGGCGCCGTGTCGTCATCGTCGCTGCACCCCACGCCGGCGTTCCAGTCGCACGCCGCGCTGCCGTCGATGAGCAAGCGGGCAGCCGGCGCAAAGTCCACGACGTTGCCGCGGGACACCGAGCCGCCGCCCAGCACCACGGCAGCGCGTGCACGCACGTCCCACAACGCCGCCGCGCCCGACGTCGCAAATGTGGCAGCCAGGCCGCCGGATGCCACCGCGGCGGTCAGGGCGGCGGTGCCAGACGGCAGGCCCAACGCGCGCTGGATGCCCAGCGGCCGGTCCCACCGCTGCGCCACCAGGTCAAACACCACCACGTCGCCCAGCACCGCCAGTCGCTCCTGACTCCGCTGGGCACCCACGCCACACGCCGGACACAGGGTAAGGCCGTTGCCGTCCAGCGGCGGCGTTGGGTAGCCGACGCCACCAAACAGGTACAGGCGGCGGCTGGTGGGGTCCAGCGCGCCCGCGTGCCGGCTGCGCTGCACGCTGCCCACGCCGCTGTCGTACTGTGACACGTAGGAGGCGGTGTCGGGCAGCCAGGTGCCGTTGTCCACCGCCAGCTGGCGCAGGTCCGGCAGGATGGTGCGCACCCACACCGGCGCGCTACCGCCCGGCACGCCGTCTGCCACCATCATCCACGCCTCACCACCGTGGATGACCAGTGTGCGGGAGGCAGCGTCCCACGCCGCCACGTGGAAAGCGCGCCCTGGTGGCGGTGGGATGCACGGCACGTACGGCGGCGGCACTGTTATGTTGCGCTCTGCCAGGTACGTCCAATTGGTGGGTAGGTGTGGCGGACAGTCCACCGCGGGCGGCACCGCCTGCGTCAGGCGCAGGGTGGTGACGTCCAGCGCCAGCACGTCACTCGCGAATGTCACCGGCGGCGCCGTCCCCGTCACGTTCCCAGCCTGCCGCGTACCCAACCCCGAGCGCCGGTCGCCGTCCCCCACGCCTGCCGCGCTCCACGCGCCGCCGTACACTAGCACGCGCTCCGGCGCCGCGGGCGTGGCGCCCGGCACTGTGGTGGCGGTAGCGCCCAGGCGCGCGGTAGACAGCGGGAGGCCATCGACGCCCGTGCCCACCGTCACGCCCACTACGGTGCGGTACAACGTGTCCACCAGCGGCGCGTCGGCGAGGAAGGCGGGGTCGTGCGCCGGCACGCGGGCATCAGCCTGCGGCGTGAGCGCCAGCACGGCAGCCTCCAGTGGCAGGCTAGCCAGCTGCGCCAGGGTGGGGCCGCTGCCGCCCGCCAGCAGACTCGCCAGCGGCGCGGTCGCCACGCCGCCAAACACAAACATGGTGCCGGCGGCGCGGGAGAAGGCGGCGGCGGCGTGTGTGCGGGCGGCGGCGGGCAGGCCCACCACCCGCCGCGGGCTGTACCACCCGCGCTTGCTGCCATCCCACACGCGCGCCTCGGCCGCCGCGCTGGGGTCCACACCCGCGGGCGGTCGGCCACCCCACACCAGCACCGCCGCGTCGTCCCAATCCGTGCCCAGCGCCGCCGCCACGCCGCCCACCATGTCCACGCTCGGCGTGGCGTTGTAGGTGGATGGCGGCACCGCGGACGGCGCCGGCGTCAGAGTGTGCGCCGTCTCCACGCGCCAGCCATCCACGCTAGTGGCGCCCGGCCAGGCGGCCAGCGCAGCTGGCGGCGGCGACCGCGTGCCGCACCGGTTCACATTTGCAAACACGACGCAGGCGCGGCGCGGAACGAGGCGGGGCGGCGCCAGCGGCCCCGTGAATGCGGCGGCAGAGGAGAAGTCGGTGACGGGGGGCGGCAGGGTAAGCGCGGGCCACGCGTCGCCCACCGTCACCGCCGTCAGCACCGGTGCCGTGGTCATGTCGCCCGCCGTGGAGGGCGCAAATGACGGCAGCGTGAAGCTGGGGTCCACAGCGACTTGCGCCCACGCCGCCGCGGTCGCGTCACACGCCTCCCACGCCGTCAACCCGTCCAGCGGCGTCTGCTGCCACTTGACGGCGATGGGCGCGGGCGGCGTGTCTGCTGTCCCGTTCCGGCCACCCGGCGGCACCAGGCCATCCAGCGTGCCGCCGTACAGCGCGGTGATGCCAATGTCAAGCGACACGTCCCGCAGCACCGGCGCGGCGGCGGCGAGGTCGCGCAGCCAGTCGGGACGCAGCATGAGCGGCGGCTGCGGTAGCAGGGTGACGGCAAGCGAAGTGAGGTTGCGCAGGTGGGTGGCCAGGTTCCAAGCGGGCAGCTCGTCGGAGCTGGCGGCAGGGCTGCCGTCAGCCGACTCCACAACCACGGACAGCCGCCGCAGGGCGGGCAGGGGGGCAAAGGTGCGCGGCGGAAACACGCGCCGGCCAAGCGACAGCGCCCGCTGTGCCACGTCGCCCACCTGCGGCCACGACGTGGCAGCAGAGTAGTCGCAGGTGAGGCGCAGGTGCAGGTACTGTGGCCAGGCGGGCGGGGCGGCAAGGAATGTATCCTCGTCTACACAGGTGAGGACGGGCACAGTGGGCAGGCTGCCGTCTCCTGGGCGCACCAGGCGCCACGCGGCTACAAAGGTGCCCAACACGGTGATAGCGCGGCAGGTGGCGTCTGTGAAGGCGGGCGCCAGGTGGGCGGCTGAGAGCGGCCCGTCTGAAACGATGCCGGACAGGGTGCAGGCGGCAACGCAGGTGTAGGCGGCGTACATGCCGGCGGGGTCGCCGCCGTACACGCGGTTTGTGCAGTTGTGCTGGCACGTGTTGTTGCCATTGGGCACCCACGGGTCGCTGGAGCCGCCGCACTCGTCCACGTCAACGACGGCGGTGCACACGCGCCCAGCAGGCAGCCACGACGCGGGCGGCGTAAAGGCAAGCGCAAGGGGCAGCGCCGCCAAGGAACGCGACGTGCCAGACGAGGCGTTGAGGCACGCCGCCAGCACGCCGCCGCCCGCCGCCAGCACCGTCGCCGATGGCGTCAGGCCGGGGTTGCCGGTCAGGTCAACGGCCAGTGTGGAGGCGGCGCGGTACGTGCCGTTGCCCATCGCCAGCGCCGCCTCCAGCGCACGCGCTGGCCAGATGCGTAGCCCTGCGTTCCGCAGCACCACACCCGACAGGTTGCGCAGGCCGGCAAACAGGTCGGGCCCTACCTCCGCCAGTGAGTCCCACTCTGTCACGCGCACCCACCGCACGGCGGCGGCGCCGCTGGCCGCCAGGCCAGACAGCCAGGCAAAGCGGCGCGGCGTGGACATGTACGACAATGTGATGTTGGTTAGCGCGGTGGCGCCCGCAAACTGGCTGTCCCACACCGTCTGCGTCGTCAGCGTCACGTTGATCAGCGCGATGGCGGTCAGCGTGGCGTCAGCAGCTGCCAGGTCGGTGCGCCAGAACGCGGCACCGTCCGGCGCCAATCCCGCCGCCGTCACGTTCTGCAGCGTCAGGCTGCGGCACCGCGCGCGGCCCAGCACGGCAGACGCAACAAAGAGCGCGCCGGGCTGGTACCAGTCGCGCACCAGGCAGTCGGACGGCGCGTCCTGGCAGGTGTAGCCACCTGACGCGGCGGCATAGGCGCAGGTGGTGGTGGTGGCGCAACCGTGGCTCCCCAGCGTCAGCAAGCGGGCGACGGAAGTCGCGCCGGCGGCGGAAACCGTGCCGTCGCTGTCAAAGCCGCGACTGAGGCCACCGTAAGCAAAGATCGCCGCGCGGGTGCGCACCAGCGTGGAGCTGTTCATTGCCGTCGCGGCGGCGGCGGTCGCAGTCACAACGCGCCCCTTGCCTGCCGTCGGGTGGCCGGCAGTGCTAACCGCGGCTGGCAGCAGCACGGTACCGGCGCCCGCTGCCAGTGTCAACGCCGTCAGCGGCGTGTTTGCCAGCGGCGGCGCCCGCCACTCGCCGTCCGGCAGGGTGGCCACCAGCACCTGCGTCGCCATCATATTGGCCAGCGTGCCGTTTTCGCTGTAGTGCGGCCCGGCAATCACCGCCACGAGGCGTGTGGCCGGCCCGTCCGCGGTAGAGGCGTCAATCGCGTGCAGTGCCGCCACCACCCACGCTGCCCGCAGGCCTGTAGTCATTGATGGGATAACCTGCACGGGGCCGGTGGCGCCGGTTGACACCAGCCGCCACACGCCCGGCATCGCACTCGCCGCACCATCCGGGTCAACATCAAAGGCCCACAGCGCGGTGGACGGGCTGCCATCAGCCTTGAGGCCGCCAAACAGGTACAATGTGGCAGTGCGAGAGTCGACCGTCATGCCATGTCTTGCCATCGCCGGCGGGCCACCGGCGCCAGCGGACACGGGCGCCAGGAACGCGCCGGTGGTTACTGAGTAGCGCGTCAGCGTGGGTGCAACAAGCGCGCTGGCGCTGTGGGACCAGCCGCCGAACCCCCACAGGATGTCGCCATATGCAACGCACGCGCCGTCCACGGTGTCGTTGTCCACGCCGCGCGTGCCGGTTGGCCGCGACAACGTGTCGGTCACGTGCACGGATGCGTTCACCACGCTGCCGTTCACGCGCGTGGAACTCAGCGTCGAGCTGAAGGTGTGCAGCACGTACGCGCCGGCGGAAGGGGAGTAGTACAGCGCCCAGGCACGCCCGGAGGCGGGGTCAGAGGCGCGGCACGCTGCCGCCGCTGTCACCTCCAGCGCCAGCAACCCCCGCCCCGATTGCAGCGCCCCGCCGCCGGAGCCAGCCCCCCCCGCCATCGTCGCCTCACTGGCTGCCCAGCCCCCCAGTGGCACGCTGCCATCAAGGGACCCCCGCGCGGGTGTTGTGGGTACCGCGGTCTACCCCACCAGCGGGCGGTCGTATGCCTGGCGCGGCGCCGCCCCACTGCCATCCCCCCCCGCGTCGCCCGACAGCAGCACGACGGCATCCACCCCTACCGCCGGGCCGCCTGGCACGTACATTAGGAAGGCGGAGGTGAGGGAAGGCAGCACGTCACTGCTACCAGCCGGCGCGCCGGCCAGCGACGGTGGCCACTTCCACATCGTGGCGTCTGGCCGTACCGCGGCGTCCGCGGCAGCACCTGCCGCGCACCAATTCACGTGGCCGACCTCGTACGAGATGCACAGGCCGGAGGGGGCGTTAGGAAACGCTAGCGGGCGGTCCGGTGGCAAGACCGCCAGCGCAGTGTCCACCAACAAGGCAGGCGGGATCCCATGCGGCGGCCCTTGCGTCAGGCACGCCGCCATGGAGAGGAGGGGCGCCGTCATAATATTGGAATGAGCAGTCAGTGACAAGGGAGGCGAGGCGCCACCCACCACGACGTGCTGCAGCAGGCTGGATGGCAGCGTGCGCAAGCCGTTCGACAAGGTGATTTCCACGGGGCGCGCGGCTGCAGCGGGCGGTAAGTCATCAAAGTAGCCGGCGGCAATCTGGCTGAGACCCACGGGGGTGGTAGACGACATGCTCACCTTGACCCCTGCGGTGCCGATCAGGGTATCCCATGCAATGACTTGCCGGTCTAGCGCCGCCCATGCATTTGTGCGTGCAACCACATTATGCAGCCGTGGCGCATACTGTAGGTTCAGCGGTCCCCCGCCAAACACAACAGTGGTGGGCAGCGTCCAACTCGCCGAGAGGGACACGGTATAAACTGATGTGAACGGCGCCAAGAGGTCGGGAGCAATAAAAGTCACCACCAACTCGGCGGTGCCGACGGTGACCACTGTGCACCGAGACGCGCTGCCCTGCGTGTAGGTGATTGCAACGTCAGCCGCCGTAAGCTTTCCGTCATTGTTCGCATCCACAATGACGCAGTTGCCTATTCCGTAGCAATGCCAGCCGTTGCCTGCCGCTGCGCTGCTGCAGCCGCACTGGTAGCCAGAAAGGGCGACTGGCAGCGGGGCGCCAGGCGCGGCGGGGGCGCGGTCGCACACTTGCTGGGAGCCGCGGCAGGTGTGGCTGCCAAGCGCCACGGTCACGCTCTGCCACTGCGGGACAGTGTCAATCATGGAGGTTGGGACGTAGCTCACCCCACCCACCAGGGTGTACACCGTCTCCCCGTTGCTGCGCACCCACGGCACCACAGCGGACGCGAAGCGAAAGTCGTAAGGAACGGCACCCACCGCCACGCCGTCGTACACATCCACCGCGTCAGACGTGCGCCAAAAGGCGGGCAACCGCGCCCCCTGCGGCGGGATGTGCAGCGTCCAGGTTGTCATGCTACTCGTGTTGCCGTTCTGCATGCCCACCATGTGCAGCGTGGACGCAATAGCGCCGTCGGCGCCAACCACCACAGACGGCAGCAGGGCGGGGAGGTAAAAGTTTGCAATCGGGTGCGGGTGCATCACGTGCAGGGGCTGCAGCACGGGGAGGACGCTCCACGCGCCCCCCCATGCCGCTGCTGACGGGCTGCCTGGCGGCAGGGCGGACAGCACCCACACGTCCGTCATTGGCAGGTTTTGGGTACCACCGGTAATGCCACCCACCAGGTACACCGTCGACCCAATTACCGCCATGCTGCCATACATGAGGGAGCCAGGCAGCGGGGGGCCATTGACCCAGTACGCGGTCGTGGCTGACGCGTACACGGCAAACGAGGTGTTGAGCATGGCGGGGGGGTTTTCGCGGCGTATGCCACCAGCACACAACACAACATCCATGAGCTCCAGCCCCGGGCTTCGCACAGGGCTCACCCGCCGGCACATCGCGTATGGACCCTGCGCAAGCGCGTCAGCGTCGCCCCCCGGGCTGTGCCAGAATGTCAGGTTCGCAGCGAGCGTCGGGCCCGCGGCAATGCTGCTCAGGTCTGGGCGCACCACCACGGTAGGCACCGCACCAGTGGCGCCGCCGCCGCCAATCAGGTACAGCGGCACACTACCGCTGCCGTCAACGGGAACCGTCCCCATCACCGCCTGGAAGTCCACCACGTTGCGCCCCATCGTGAAGAGGGCGCTGTCGTTGAGCCCCGGCGCGCGCACAAACGGCGGCAGAGCGGCGGCGGCGGCATCGGGCTTGGAGTAAAACAAGGGGTACACGGCACGCAGTGATGAGTTAATGCAGTTACCGTTCCACAGCAGCTGCGTGGTGCACGTGGTGTAGTTTGCACTACACGAAACCGGCTGCCAAACCAGCGTGTGCGCGGCGCACGGCGGCAGCAGCGGCTCGCTCTCAATCACCGACGTCCAGGTGTGCGTCGGCAGCGCCCACGGGTCCGCAAAGCTGGCGCATGCGTCCACCGTGTCATACGCGGTACAGCCTGTCGGTACCGATCCCAAGCCGGCGTACGCGGCGCGCGTGGCGTTGTCGGTGGTTAGGGTCACGGGGCCGGGCATCGCGGCGTACGGCGCCGGCGCGCCAACCGCCGCCAGCAGGGCGGCGGCCGCACTGGTATTGCACATGGGCGCCCGCGCCGTATTGAAGACTGGCAACCGCAGTACGAGGCTGGGTGCCGCCGCCGTCACGCCGGCTTGCAGCAGCGGCAGCGGCAGGTCGGTTGGCGGCAGGAGCGCCGGCAGGGTGGTGTCGGGGAAGTCCGCATCAACCACCGACATGTTCACGAACCGTGGCGCGGCGCCAGCCGGCGCGGCGGCGGCGTCGTCCACCCACGCGCGCAGCACGAGGGAGGGTCGCGACATGACGACACGCGGCGGCAGGGTGGATAGCGGCAGACTGGCGGCGTCCATGACGGGGAACCCGACGCCAGAGGAAATTGAAAGCGACGTCAGGCGGGAGGAGCCCTGGAAGCAGCCATGCGGGAAGGGCGCATGGAAGCTGCCTGACAGCTGCAAGCTGTCTGGCAGCATGCGCATCATGGCGGCACAGGCTACAGAAGTAAAGCCTGCCACAGGGACATAGGACGACGCCATATCCTGGCGGGCCAACACGGACAGGGCCCGCGGCTCTGGTACTGGCGCCCATAGGGGCGACACCAGCGCAATGTCGGTGTCATCCACCGGCGTGACGGCGCTGCGTGGGCGGTACGTGAGGATGGCAGCGGCGCTGCAGACGGGCGGCTTGCCGGATGGCGCAGCGCAGCGGGACGAGGTGGAGCAGGGCGGCAGCATGGAAAAACGGAGGTGGTAAGAATCGGGCGGCTGCGGGGGCGGCGGGCCAGCGCCTGCCGTCATCACCGGTGCAATCACGCCGCCCGCCAGCAGCAGGCCGCCCCCACCGCCGCCCTCTCCCATACGAGAGTACGACACCAGCAGGGCGCCCTCCCGCGGCGACGGCAGGTAGCCGTGTGACACACCAGCGTCAACCTCTGGCGGCGGCACCAGCCGCACCACGCCGCCGGCATCCACGTGTACCACGCCCGCCGGCGCGGCGGCACGGGACTCGGGCGCCCAGGGGTCGCGCATCATGCTGGCCAGCGGCGGCAGGGCGCCGCTGAGCGGCACCAACGCCTGGTTGCTCCATACGGGGGCGCCGCCTGCCGGCCACGATAGGAACTGCAGGTCACCCAGCACCACGCCGTCCGCATTCCGGCGGCCACCAAACACCCACACGCCGCTCCGGTCGGCGTCGAATGCAGCAGCCAGGCCAGAGCGGGCCAGTGGCAGGACGAACAGGCGATCGGAGGAAATGGTCACGCTCAGGGTGGCGTTGGGACCGGGCGTGAGCACCTGCATGCCCCCAATCCGCACGGTGCGGTTGTCGGGTGTCAGCTGCGTGCAGTTGCTGCCGCCCAGCGTCACGGCGGCGCGCAGGTCGGGGTGGTACACTATGGCAAAGGAGCCAGGGGTGCAGGCAAGGGGCATACCGGTGGTGTACACCAGTGGGGTGTAGGTAGGCAGTGGCGCAAGGGTGCGGTCGCCGCCCTGCAGCGTGGAGACGGCGTATGTGGGTGCCGGCGCCGGCAGCGTGCCGTTCATGCTGACGGTGTACAGCGGCGCCACGGCAACGCCGTCCGTCGTGACGACCGGTGCGCCATACAACAGCCAGGCGCCATGCTCCTCCAGGTACACGCTGCCAGCAGGCAAGCCCACCAGGCCGCGCGTCACCTGCGCATCCACCGCCGCAGGCAGCGTGCGGCCGAGCAGGCCCGCCGCGTTCATCTGCACCCATCTCCTCCCGCCGGCAGAAGTGGCGTTGATGGGGGAAGAGGTGACCGGCCACACCGGCGCGGCGGCGGGTGTGGGCAGGCCAACGACGGCGATGGGCGGCGACTGCATGGCAATGCGCCACAGGGAGGCATTTGCCCCCGCTGCTGCCGGCACCACCAGCAGGTTCAGCACCGGCAGCGGCACGCCGTCGCTGTCGGTGACGATGGTGACGCTGCAGGTGAGTGCGGCGGCGCGCGGCGGCCAGGCAGCCAGCGACACGAGGTCAGGTGTGCCCGCCGCCGCTGCTGCTGCCGCCACACCTGGGTCGCCCGACGCCAGCAGACGCCAGCGCGGCTGCGCCGTGTTGTTCCCACCCGTGGCGTTGTTGACCGCCAGGGTGAGCAGGGTGGGTGCAGTGTGATTGGCGCCCTGCAGCGCCACCACCACGCGGCTGCGGTACGCGTCCTCCACCGCACAGCGCACCGTGGCGGCAGCCAGCATGGCGTCCACATCTGGCCCCAGTGCCGCTGCCGCCACCCCGGCGTCGCCGGTCGGGTAGCCGCCGTACGTGACGCCATGCTGGCCGCTAGCCGGCGGTGCGGGGGTCGACAGCCACACGGGCACGTGCGTGCGCACGGCTGTGGTGACAAAGGCATCTACGGCGAGGCGGCGGTACACGGCAAGTGAACGGCCGCACGTTTGCACTGGCATGCAGGCGCCGTGGGCGTGGCGCGTGAAGGGCGTGCAGGGCACGCACACGCCAGTGCGGCTGACGGGGTCAATGCTGGATGCAGCGCCGGCGGTGGCGCATGCACCGCAATACGTGATCAGCGTCGCTGCCGGCGGCCGCACCGTGCCGGCGTATGCGGCTGTGCGTGAGTTTGTGGTCATGATGGTCAGGCAGGCTGGCCAGCTGCTGCCGGCGGGCGTAATATGTGGGCATGACACGGAGGCAAGCGCCAGCCGGTGGATGGCCGAGGCGTTGGATGCTACGACGCCGCCGCTGAGGTAGGAGTCAGTACGCGTCGGACCCAGGAACATGACGCGCCGGGACGGCAGCAGGGCGACGGGCGTTCCGCCTGCAAAAGGCGGCAGGACGTCGGTGTCCATGGGCTGCCCCGAATCCAGGTGCAGCGGGCCAGTCAATAGCGGCGACGCATACGTTGGCAGGCGCAGCAGCGAGTGGGCCAGGGCGGGCAGCTCCCACGCCACGCCGCTGGTGTTCCGGAACGCCTCCCCCGTCTCGCCGCCCGCCTCGCCATCCCCCATGCGCAGCTTCCACACGTCATTGGTGCCGGCGTACGACGAGAGGGGGACGTTCGAGCTGACGCTACTACTGCTACCCGTCAAGTTTGCTGTACCGCCCGCGACCACACCGCCCACCATCACAATGGATGACGAGAGCGTGTCCCACACTGCTGCCGCAAAGGCGCGGCAGCCAGGCGGCAGGGCGCCGGCAGCAGCAGGACCGCCGCCGCCCACCACGGCACGCGTCACAGTCACCGGCCGCCACGCGCTTCCCCCACCGCTGCCAGCCATCACCACCAGCAGCCAGGCGTCACACAGCGGTGTGATGGCGGCGGGCGGGGTTGGGTACGGCGCCGCGCCGCCCAACAACAGCAGTGCGCCGCCAGCTGCGCTGACGCGCGCTAGCGTGGCGCCCCACCGCGGCGCTGGACCGACAGTACCAACCACATTGGTTGACGTCGCCAACGGCGGCGCAACCATATCGTCTGCTGCAGACACCAACTTGACATTGCAGGCGGGTGCACCACTGCAGAGGTTCACTGTCCAGGTGCCTGGCGTGGCGGGGGTTGCGATGGCGCGCCACACCGACGACGCCAACAACACGTGCCACGAGGCGGTGGCAAACTCAAAGCGCAGCGTGGCATCCACCGCCGCGCCCCAGCTGTTGTTGCCGTCTGGTACCACACCGCCCACCATCACAATGCCATCTGTGGCGCTGCCGTTGCTGCCGTACACGGCGGCGGTGGCACCAGTCAGCAGCGCTGACGCGGTGTCAGGAATGCCAGTTACTAGGTGCATGATGTAGGTGGGCAGCGGCGCCGTCGCGTTCCGGCTGGAGGGAATGAAGCTCACGGCGGCAAGGTGGGACGCCTCCAGCGGCGCGCCACCCACCACCCAAAATGTGCCGGTTGCGGCATCCACGCCGCACGCCGCGCCGGGGCGCCACTGTAGTGTCGACGTCGACACGAGTTGCACGCCCGTCGTGTCGTTGCCACGCACGGCATACAGCGCATATTCGGACGGTGCGGAGTCATTGCCGGCAGCGGTGCCGCGGCCGGTCGGTGCGGCGGGCGCAAACAAGAGGATGGCGTCCAGCACATCATCAGCGGCGCTGCAGGCAACAGGCAGCGACGGCACACTTGGCTGCCACGGTGGCATAGTGGTGACGCCGACCGGCGCCGCCACGGACGGCAGCCACCGCATCTCATCCACCTGCGCCGCCCCCTCCCACTCGATGGTCAGGCCATGCGCCGCCACCACCCGCGTGGCGGTCGCGGGGTCGCTACTATTCACACGCGCCGACACCGTGCCGCACGGCTCCGGCACAATAGCGCGGCCGGGCGGCAGCATGGCGCGCGCATTTGGTGTCAACCCCACGCCCGCCCACTCCTCTGCCGTGCTCGCGCGCAGCGTCGTGAGCAGCGGGCCGGCAGCAACAGATACGGTGGCGACGGCCACTGCGGCTGCGACGGCAGCCAGCGCCGCACACATGCCAGTGGTGCGCACGCGCGCGCGCCCCCACGGCGGCCTGCCAGCCGCCATTGTGGTGGCGGCCAAGTGGCAGAGCAGCTTCGTTTGCTGATGCTGCTGCTGGCAGCCGCTGCCAATGGTGTCCAATGTAGTTCCAGGAAAGCGTCGCGCGAGGGGTCTGATAGGCGCCTGCACAGACGTGCCAAAAAATGGGATATCGTGTGTGACCAAAAAAATGGTGAAGCAGGCTGGCGTAAAATATAACAATGGGTGGCTGCGCGTGGTCGCAATGGTATGCGCGCTGCTGCGTGTTGCAATATTGGCGCCGCCGCACCGTGCGCCGCACCCGCGATCCGCGGTCACACCCACTCCGCCTCCGCTCATCCGCCCGTCCGCCTGTTTCTGTGCCAGCACTGCGGCTGTGCACACTCACACGCAGCCATGGCACGACGACACCACCTTCACACGCCGCCGCCGCCGCAGCAACAGCAGCGGGGAGGGTGTTGAACACTGTAGACACAGCAGCTGGCAGGCACAGCAGCACGGTTTGTGATGTGGCGCCTGCAGCACACTACCGGAACAGTAGTGCCGCGCTCGTACCACAGTTGGTACACCGCCACTGCTTACAAAGTCACCAGCAGCGGAGCGCCGCGCCACACGCAGCTGCCTGCTTGGTTGACAACCACAGCAGCAGCCACACCCTCCGGGTACCACGTGGCGGCAGCTGGCACCCTCGTTGTGGTCTGAGCGGCGGCGGGCGGCGGTGCGGTCGCACTACGTCGTGGCAAGGCAACCCACTCACACGCGCGCGGCCAAGCAGCGCCGGCAACAGGTACCCACTGTGTAGTTGCGCGCAGTGGCGTGTGGTTAGAGTGCAAACGTACCGGTGTGGCGTGAGTGCGTTCCTTTAACCACTGGCGTGGCCGGCGGCCGCGGTGGCGAACGAAGGGAGTGCGTGCGGCGACGAGGTCACTCACACCACCACTGCCACCGCTGCTGCCGCTTTAGCCTTGCCGCTGCCGCAACAACAGCCCCAGCCCAGGCAGTGGGAGCAGCAGCGGCAATGGCATGAGCACCCGCAATGGCGGAAGCAGTACCAGCAGCGGCAGTGGCGGCGAGGCCCGCCCAGTCGCAGCAGCAGTCAGCAGTCAGGTGTGCCAAGTGGAGCAGCAGCGAGGGAGCGAGTGAGACGTGACGGCTCAACACACACGGAACGCACACACACACAATCACAATCGGCAATGAAGACGAACGAGAGAAGGCAGGGACACAGACACAGGCGCGCCACACGTAAGGGTTGCTTGTTGCAAGAAAAATGCAATGAACTCGCGTGTGTGCGTCTGCCATCAATGCGGGTCACTGCGGGTGTCGGTGTCGTGGGCTCAAACACGTCAAACAACACTCAAAGTCTCAAAGTAGCACACCTGCGGCAATGCCAGCGCGCTGCAACGCAATGAATCAGAATTCAACTGGGGGAGGGCGCACATACGGTACGGTACAGCTGCAACCGGGAACGGGCGCGTCGGCGCGCAGGTCTAGGAGACGAAGGGGTTGGACTCGGGCAGGTCGTCGCCGCCGTAGCCATACTTGGACGCCTTGCTGCCGCCACTGCTGCTGCCGCCGCCGCGGCCGCCAAACAGGCCGCCGCCGCCGCTGGTGGCAAAGGCGTTGGTGGCAGACGTCTCGGCCTTGGGCGGCA
>Ga0066256_1002924_pt1 | contig 17549 bp, 6 predicted proteins | sample ThiBio_1000_biof_FD_87107 | JGI IMG/M metagenome (GOLD analysis project Ga0066256, IMG submission 87107) | Wastewater bioreactor microbial communities from Cape Town, South Africa - Thiocy_expt_1000_biof (version 2) | ecosystem: Engineered > Bioreactor > Thiocyanate-remediating >...
GCTGCGGCGTTCCTCACACTCGCGCCCACACAACGCGACATCCCACAAACCACCCAACCCACCCACAATACTGCAGCCTGTCGGGTCAGCTGGGCTTTGATGAGTACATCCGCCTGCTGGCGGAGCTGTCGTCGCTCACGGCCGCGTTCCGCGCGCGCGACCCCGCGGGCGCTGGCCATGCCACCTTTTCGTACAACGACTTCCTGGCGCTCGTGTTTTCGGCACGGTCGTAAGCACCGCGCCTGGCGGTGCTGCCCGTGGCTGCGCAGCGTGTGTGGATTAACGCTGAGGACAGTCTGGCGGCGCCGCGGCGGCCAACTGGCTCCCTCCCACCTGCCATGGTGGCGCATAGTAGGCCGCCGCTGCTGCCGCTGGCTGTGCCGGCATTGCAATTGAAATGCGTGTGAATGTAGCTGGTAGTAGCTACACGGTGGCGGACGGCGCCGGCAGCAGCGCGTGGTAGTCGTCGTCAGCGTCATCCAGGTCGTCGCAGGGCGCGGCGGTGGCGCGGGACAGCGCCGCAGAGGAAGTCGCGGCACCCGCCGCCCAGCAGGCGTAGCACAGGACGACGAGGAAGCAGGCGTGGTGGAAGATGAGCATGTCGGGGGTGTGCAGGGCGGCGACGGCGGCGAGGACGAGCTGCGCCAAGCCAACCGCCCACACACGCAGCGGCAGGTGGCGCGACGCGTGAGACGCCGTGTGCATCGTCTCCGCCACAGCGTGCGCGGCGTACAGCTGCAGCAGCGCTGACACGGTGGCTGCCGCCAGGTGCGCTGCCGCGGCGGTGGCAGCAGGGCGCGTGCGAGGAGGTGCCGTCACCAGCGACGCTGCAGCAGCCGCAACCACCGCCAGCTTCTCCACCAGCGGCAGCTGCAGCGCCACAAACACCGCGGTGCCGCCCACCCCCACGCGACGCGCCAGCAGCGCCTTGGCGTGCACGTACATGCCGTGTGCCACCAGCGCGGCAGCGCACACGACGGCAGCCGCCTGGCACGCCATCGCTGCCAGCACCACAACGAAGTTGCGCCCGCCTGCCCACTGCGCTACGTTGGCCACGCCGCCCAAGCCGGCACCCGCAGTCAGGAAGGCGCCGCACAGCAGGGTGAGGCCGGCGGAGAAGACGAGGGAGACGCGCAGGAGGGGGCAGCACAGCGCCGCCGCGCTGCCGCGCACACACCACCGCAGCAGCCTGCCAGCGCACCAGCGCGCGCGCGTCGCCCGCGGCGCCGCCACGGTCGGTAGCTCAAACCCAACGCTACCGCCGGGGTCCATGGCGCTGCCACCAAGGTGGGTGGCACCCATGCCACCCCCCGGCGGGTCAACCTCGTCTGCGGCATGAGCCGCGGTGGTGCCGGTGGAGGTGACGTGCGGCGGTGGCGTTGCGGCGGCAGCGCGCCGCGTGCGCATCGCAAATGACGCGCTTGCCATGGCGCTTGCAAGCCGACAAGCGCACAACAATTGTTGGTGGCACCAACAATTAAATTGGTGCAGATGTGTTGTCGCTGCGCACGTCAATTTATGTGTGTGCGTAAGAAACATTGTGGCGTTGCCGCTGTTGTCGCCCTGCCGCGCTGCCGTCGTCGCCCTGCCGCGTCGCCGTCGCCCTGCCGCGCCGTCGCCCTGCCGCGTAGCGTTGCGGTTGCAGCAATGAGTTCAATACCGAGGCTAAAAATGCAGCGGGATGTGAACTGCGCGATGCACCACGAGAGCTAGCGCGCCTTATCTAATAACAACACCATGAATATAATACAGTCGTCAGCAGTCACCGGTGACAAAAAGGGGGAAAGACTGGGGCGGGAGACGACTTACACAGCGCCGTCGCCGGCGTACAATACAAACCCGCCACCGGGGGCGGTGACGGTGATGACGGAATCCAGTGGGCCGGGGGCGGGGGGTGCCACAGAGCCCTCCGAGCCCACCACATTGAGAACCAGGCGCTTGTCAAACACGTCGGCAGCTCCGCCGTAGCGCAAGCACCCTGCCGCCTTGCACATCGCCAGCGAGACAAACAAGACCACCAGCAGGCCCAGCGTCAACGCGGCGGCGAGCACCGTCGGGCCGGAGGTGCCGGCGCCTGACACGGCACCTGCTGCAGCCACTATCACCGGTGATAGCGAGATGCTGTAGGACGCCGACGCGGAGTACGTCGCGCTGCCGCTGATGGATGCCGATGCCGTGGCGGTGCCCGACAGCGTGACGGACGCCGTGTATGATGGCGTTGGCGTGTAGGACGCCGTTGACGACGCGGTTGATGACGCAGTGCTGGTGTAGCTGGCCGTGCCGCTGACTGACGGCGTTGCCGAGGTGGTCGCCGTCTCTGAAGTTGTTGGCGATGCAGATGTCGTGGCCGTCTCCGTCGCTGTCGGCGTTAGCGTGGCGGACGCCGTTGCCGTCTCCGTCCCCGTCGGCGTGATGGTGACAGACGCCGTTTCGGTGGCTGTGGGCGTGACCGTCATGGACGGTGACACCGATGGCGTTGACGTGATGGTCTGGGTTGCCGTCTCGGTGCCCGTGGTTGTGACAGTTGACGTCACCGTTACCGTCGCCGTCGGTGTGACAGTTTGGGTTGCCGTCTCGAAGGTTGTCGGCGTGACCGTCGACGTCATCGTCACGGTCGCCGTCGGAGTGACGGTGACGGTCGGCGTCACAGAAGTCGTTGCCGTCTCGGTGCCCGTGGATGTGACAGTTGGCGTCACCGTCACCGTCGCCGTCGGCGTGACAGTCTGGGTTGCCGTCTCGGAGGTTGTCGGCGTGACCGTCGACGTCATTGTCACGGTCGCCGTCGGTGTGACGGTGCCGGTTGCCGTCACAGAAGACGTTGCCGTCTCGGTCACTGTGGGCGTGACAGTGACGGACGCCGTGGAGGTCACCGTCGGCGTCACCGACGTCGTTGCCGTTTCGCTTGCCGTTGACGTCTCAGTTGCAGTGACTGACATCGTTACTGTTGGTGTGACGGTGACGGTCTCAGACGCCGTGGCGGTCATCGTGACGGAAGGCGTAACGGACATGGAGCTAGTCACCGTCATTGTCACTGACGCAGTCACCGACCCCGTTGTTGTCTCCGTCACGGACGCCGTCACGGAAGGCGACACCGACGCCGACTCGCTTGCCGTGACAGACGGGGTGGTGGACATGGTGTTGGTGGCAGATGGCGACTGAGACGGCGACACAGAGGGGGTGTGTGACATGGTCGGCGATGCCGTCGCAGACTCTGATGGCGTGTTCGTAAGCGACGCGGTCACAGATGCGGACACAGATGGTGTCCACGACGACGTGGGCGACGACGTCGCTGAACCGGTGACGCTGCCACTGACCGACGGCGTGATGGTTACAGTTGAGGACACAGATGGTGTCCACGACGACGTGTGCGACGGCGTCACTGAACCGGTGACGCTGCCACTGGTCGACGGCGTGATGGTTACAGTTGCAGACACTGATGGTGTCCACGACGGCGTGAGTGACGCGGTTACCGAATTGGTTGCGCTGCCACTGGTCGACGGCGTGATGGTTACAGTTGCGGAAACCGATGGTGTCCACGACGGCGTGAGCGACGCAGTCATTGAGCCGGTTGCGCTGCCACTAACCGACGGCGTGACACTTGCAGACACCGACGCGGTGGCCGACGGGGTGACTGACGGCGTTACACTGCTCGTCACGCTGGCGGACATAGACGACGTGATGGTGACGGACGGCGTCGCGGGGCCCGACACCGAGGCAGTGGCTGACGGTGTCACTGGTGGCGTCACGGTGGCGGACGGAGACGCCGCCGCCACTGCCAGCGTCACGTTCACGCGGCTGGCGCTGTACACGGTGCTGCCGCCTACTGTCGTCACCACCACCGTGGCGCCGTTGGTCAGTGCGCCGCCGCTGTCATCCACCAGGTACGTCACCAGCGGCGGCGGGGTTCCAATATACGACGACAGCGACACAAAGCGAAGCGTGGTGGCAGGCGTCAACGCCAACCCCGCAGCCGCCGACACCGTGGTCGAGATGTTCACCCAGCTGGTGCCGCCATTGGTGGAGTACTGCCACACACCCTGCGTGCCTGCCACCGCCGCGGCGCCGACTACCACCACACCCGCCAGGGCATTGGCGGTGGTGCCGCCCACGCCGTCCGCAGAGTCATCAAAGATGGGTGTAAACAGGGCGGTGACCGTGGCAGAGGGTGGCGTGCCCCCCACCGTCATGCTACCCAGGCTGACCACCGATGCGGTGGCCACCGGCGCGTCATTGACGGGCAGCACGTACACGGGCACCGTCTGGTTGAATAATGAAAACGCCGTCATGCCGCCCGTCCACGCTGCGGGCACCGCCAGCCGGCCGCCCTCCGTGCCGTTGGTGGTGTCCCATGCCAGGAAGGTGAGCGCGGCCGGCACGGCGCCGTTCCAGTTGGCAATTGACGGCAGGAAGCGGATGCCCGTGGTGAGGTCCGATGACAGCAGCAGCGCGGAGGTGCGTGACGGCGACGTCACGGCCGACCAGCTGGCGCCGCCGTTCAGCGTGTAGTACCACGTGCCGTACGTCGTGTTTGCGCCGATGATGGCGATGCCTGGGTACGGTGGTGGTGCGTTGGCGTCAGTGATGAAGTTGGTGTAGTTGTCCACAAAGCAGTTGCAGCCGGGCAGGTAGGTGGGCAGCGGCGCGTCCTCCAGGATAGTCTGGTTCAGCGACGCCGGCCCCACTGGCGTCAACACGGGCGCGGCGTTCAGCTCCACAATCAGCTCGTTTGACGTCTGGTCCATCAGCACTAAAGCGCCACGGGTGAACGTGGCGGTGACGGAGTACGTGCCGTTGTTGAGTGGCAGGCGGGTGGGGATGGCCAGCGACCAGCCGCCGGTGGCGGCGTTCACGGTCAGGTTGCCGTCGCCCGACTTGTACGTGATGCCGTTCACGTTCACGGTCAGCACGTCGGTGCCCGCCGCCCATGTCGTGCCTCCCAGGGTGCCAGTGACGGTGGGCGTGCGTATGAACACGCGAAGCGGGGTGACGGTGGGCGCGTAGGAATTGACGGGGCTGGCAAAGACGTAGGAGGCGTTGAACGAGAGTCCAAACAGGCGAGCGTTGCTGGCCGCAGCTGTGTAGCCGATACGGATGGGCATGACGGCGACGGGGCGATCAAAGCGCGCCTGGAATGATGTCGTGGGCTCAAAGTCTCTGCCGCTGTTGCTGGAGTCCATGCCCAGGAAGCGCATCCGATCGTAGCTGCCAGCGGAGAGGTAATCTGCGTGGTGGCGGCCAGTGTGACGGCCGAGAAGCCGCCAACTTCCACAAACTCGCGCTCCGTTGAGCTGCCGCCGTCCAGGTCAAACCCCGTCAGAATAAAGTTCTGTAAGTACACCGGCTTTGTGGTGCCTTGCAGCTGGAACGCAAACGTGAAGTCGACGAAGCCCGAGGCGGTGAACCCGATGTTGGGCTCAAAGTCGGGCGGGTTATCGTTGTTGTCAAAGGTGAAGTCTTTCACATTGCTCGTATTGGTGAGGGTGACGTTGCAGTCCACGATGTTGCCCCCAAACTTGCCGATATTGGTGTAGCGATACAGCGCGCCCTTCGTCAGCGCCGTGCCCGAGATCAGCTTGAATGACGTGAAGTTGAGCCGCGTGAAGTTTGTGTTCAGCACGATCTGCAGCGCGGGTACGCGGCGCGACGCTGCCGCCACTGCGTGTACCATGGTAGCGGCACGTTGGCGTTGTTGGGCGTTGGCACGCCGGCCGGGTGAGCTGCTGGCATCCAGGCGCCAGGTGGAGGGTGAAGCGCCGCGCAGCACCGCCGTTGGCGCCACCACACGCAGGCCGGTGGCGTTTGACAGCGCCGCAAGCAGCGCGGCACCGCGGACACCGCGGCCCGTCTCACAGCCGTGCAACTGCAGCTCGCCGCCCGGTACGACAGCTGCGGCCCACGTCCGCAACGCGGTGGCATGCATTGCCACGGTGTCTGCGTTTATGGTGGCGCTCCCCAGCTGTAGGCTGCCAGGAGCGCCGTGCCCCACCAGTGCAATGGTGGACAGCCGGTGCGGTGCACCGGCTCGCGCAGCCAGCGCGGCGGTCACCGCCTCCAGTGGGTTGTGTGCCGTGCGGAGCACGGGTAGCCAGGATGTCGTCGCATTGTGATTGCCAGTGGCAGGGATGGCAAACCCGTCGTCCAGCAGGGCCCCATCGTACAGAACGATGGCGGCAGCAGCGTCATTGGACGCCGCGTTGTTGGTGTCTGGTGCTGCGACTGCCGCAGCTGCCGAGGCGTCGGCGCCCGTCACCATCAGCGCCGCCACCACTGCCGCCGCCGCAGCTGCCAGCAGCGCGGTGCGGCGCACCATGCGTGTAGCCATGCCGCGTGTGCGAGGCTGTACAGAGTGTCCCCGCCGGGCGCACCGTACTGGGCCAGCCAGCAGTTTAGCCGGTCGTTGCTGGTGTGTGTGCGTGTGTGTGAGACGCCGCCTGTGTGGTCGGTCGGCAGCGTTGTCCTCCAATCGTAAGCAGTGTATGCACGTGGGCGGCGGCGAGCAAGGTTGGTTGCGCGCGCACGCGCGCAGCTGGGTCAGGCGGTCGTCCTACCGGTACCTGGCTGCCCAGTACGGTTGGTGCAACCAGCAGGGGTGTTGTTGTGTGTCGCGCGTGTGGTGACGCGCAGCAGCGGTGGTGGTGGGTGGGTGCGGAAGGGGGGGGCATCGGCAGGGCTACGCTAGGCCCTTGTATGGTGTCGCTTGCCTTCGGCATCGCGTCACGACCAGCATTTGGAGGCCAATAAGTGGCGGCAGAATAGCGCTGCGGACGAGCAGCAGGCGGATGGAGAAACGTTCCGACGGCACCGTACTCCCAGTGGTTACCACACGTGTGTGGCGGCTTGGGGGATGACTGCACACCGGTGGCGTGTTGCATATAAATAAATGTGCACTGCGCGCACGACCCGCCCACCACGCGGTGCTGAGGGAGGTGTGCGCTCGCGCGCTCGCTCGCAGCTGTGCGCACGCTCGCTCTCTTCGCGCCTCTCTTTCTCCGCTGCTGTCCTCGGTGGGAGCGCGTGCTTGCCGCGTGTTCAAGTCGGCTTGACTCGACGGACGGCACACTCGTGTTGCACAGGTTGAATGGCACACACGCCGCACACACGCCACAACCGCGTGCGCCGCACACTGCCACACACGTGCCTCGCGTGGCGTGTCCCCGGCCTGCTGTGGCACTGCTGGTAGCACTGCTGGTGACCTGTGATGGTGGCAATGGTGGTACCGCACTGCCGCAGCACCGCAGCTGTGACTCTACAGCTTCTTTCCCGCACACACAGCCGCAATGTGTGTACAGGCACGCGTATGCTGTGCACGCACGGCTGGCATACAGCTGCACACTACGCACGCTACTATTGCCGCAAAAATTGGCCGGCGTCGTCGTGTGCCCGCCGCGTCAGGGGTGTGTGCCTGCGGCTGGTGGGCCGGGCATGCTCGGTACCTGCCTTCCCTACCGGGCACTTTGCCTCGCAGTGGTGACGATGCGTGTTCTGCGACTCTAAAACCAATGGTGTTCGTCCCGCAGCGAATGGCGTTACGCTGTCACGGCTGCCGGCACCAACTGCTGCCGCCCGTAACCACTGCAAAGAGAAGGCAGGTGCGGGTGTGTGCATTTCCCGCAACCCATTTCCCGCGTGGTGCCATCAGCATGATGGTTGCTGCAGGCAGGCAGACATCCTCACGGAGCGGCGGCGGACCAAAAGTGGTTGGTTACTCGGCATGCACTGGTCGGTCAGCCAACAAGGGCAGCCTGCAGCTACCAGCCGGGCCGAAAACAAATGAGCTGCACACATACTGGACATAATATTTACTGACGTGTTGATTCCGCCGTTTGTTGCGGGCGTGTTCCCGTGTGTGTGCCACCAGCACGTGCCAACTGCCGCAGCGCTTCCGGCGAGTCTGCGACAACGCGGCCCTCGTGGCAACAGGCCAAAGGACATACGCTGCCGACCATCCCACTGCCTGCAGCAGCCAAGCTGTATTGCCAGTTGTTGATTGGCGGCTGCGTTGGTTGCCACTTTGCCAGCTACCGCCACAGCGTCCGACCGACTTTCATCCGTGCCGGCAGACAGCCCTTCGTTGCACAACGCATGGCACGTGCGCACGGCGTACCGAGAGCGGCACCGACAAACAAAACCACAAAGCAGCCCCGAACGTGTTAACTTATTGCACCTTGTGTGTTTGTGGGCATGGTAGTACACTTAATTTAAATTTGTGACTTAAGATGCGGCAGACACATTGCGGTTTTGGGGCGCCGTTCGAAAAGGGAGTCGGGGCGGCGGGTAACCGCCAGAAGAGGTGCCAAAGCCACCCGGGTGGCGCCGCCGCGCATAAATAGAATAGTTGGACACCCCGTCGTGTGCACAGCAGTGTGTGCGGTGTGTGTATGAGTGTGGGCGGCCGGGAACGGCGTCAGTGACGACCACAAGTGTCGGTACGCCGACCGACGACCGTACCGGTATCGGACCGTTGCCAACTGCAGCACACTTGCTGCACCGCCGCCGCCGCCGTCTGCCGTCGCACACACACGCACACGAGCGTGTTTGGAGCCACGGCGCGGTAGCTGGGTGCAGTAGTTTTGATACTGTCTCACTGGTTGGCGCAGGGGGTTGTAGTGCACGCCGTGGGTATAGCAACTCAGTGGCAACCCGCCGTTGCCGGAAGGGCGTAACGGACTGCACCGCCCGCAGCAGCTGCAGCAGCGCCCCGGCGCACCTACCGCTTGGCATTCCGCTGGTGAAGCAGTGGTGGTGGTGACCGCGGTGGCGGTGGGGTGGTGGGATGGCGGCCGCGGCGGCACCCGCGGTCGCAGCGTTGCCAGTGATTGTCCCTGTACCACCGGTACCAGTAGGCAGTCCCGGAGATGGAAGCAGCGGCGGGGTGCCAGAGTCGCCGCCCACGGCGCCGCCGCTGCTGCCCGACTGGCTACGCGGCAAGGGTTACACAGATGCCGCCCGGTTAGCGTATGTGCAGGGGCAGGTGACGTGGGCGGCGGGCGCGGCGGGGCTGTGGAAGGTTATAAAAGACTACGCGGCGGCGGGCGCAGAGGCGCTGGGGTGTGAGCAACGGATCGGGCGGCGGTCGCGCGGCTCACGACGCAAGTCGCGGGTGGGAACAGAGACAACGCGCACGGAGGCAGCACATGGGGTAGTGGGGGAGCCGAGTGGCGGCTTAGTAGTAGGCGGGGGGCGGCCGCAGCGGGTGCCAACACGGCGGCGGTCTAGCGTGCAGGAGGCGCTGGACCGCCTGGGCGACGGCGACGCGTATGCCACCGAGGGCGGGTTGGGCGCGCTGGCGGGGGATGAGAGCGACCACATCTCGTGCTGCCACCGGCGGTCACGCTGGCGCGTGTGGGCGCTGCGACTGGCGCTGCACCGCACCTTTACAATGGTGATCGGCGCCGGCATCATCGCGAGCGCGGCGTCGGTGGGTCTGTACGACCCGCTGCTGCCCATGTTGGAGGGCAAGAACGCAATGTGCTACTGGATTGACGTTGCCACCACGCTGCTGTTCACGGCGGAGGCGGTGGTGCAGATTGTGGCGCTGGGACCCGTGGGGCCGGCATCGTACCTGGCGGACCCCTGGCGGTGGCTGGACCTGATTGTGGTGGGCGTGGGCTGGATTGCCACCTCTTCCAACTACCGCCGCGTGTCGTCGGTGCGCATGCTGCGCGCACTGCGCGGCCTCACCTTTGTCCCCGCCACGCGCCACATCGTGAACACGGTGGTGGTGGCGCTGCCGGCACTCACCAACGTGATGGCGCTGGCCGCCACCTGCGTCGTCGCCTTTGCGCTGCTGTCCATGCAGCTGTGGCGCGGCGTGATGGGCGGCGCGTGCGGCGCGGTGGACCCACTGACGGGCGACGTGGTGTGGCCCACCACGCTTGTGCAGTGCTCTCTCCCTTGCTCCGCCTTCCCTGACGACGACTGCACCCTCACGTACGGCACTGACTGCCCCACTGGCGTGGTGTGGGTGGCGGCCAACACGACGGGCGGTCTCGCAGCCAACTACACCATTCCGGCACTCATGCACCTGTCGTGCATGCGCACGGAGGCACCGGACTGGGGCATGACGTCGTTTGACACCGCCGGCACCGCAATCCTACTTGCCGTGTGGAGCTACACGACGGAGGGCTGGAGCACGATGCCGCTGGAGCTGCGGCACACGTGGGGCTGGGCGCCCGTGTCATTTGGCCTGTGGACGGTGCACGTGTTTCTGGGCGCCTTCCTGCTGCTGGAGCTGGCGCTGGCAGCGGTGTGGGACGCGTATGTGGGCCAACTGGAAGCGGAGGTGCTGCGCGCCAAGCTCATGGCGGGCGCCATGCGTGCGGTGCGCGAGTCGGTGGCGGCGCTGTCTGGCTCCAAGGCCAGTCCCTACGCCTTCCCGTTGGCGCTGCCCGCCGCCGCCGCCGCTAGCAGCGTGTCAACGTCAGACCCCGGCAGCGGCGGCCGGCGCCGCAGCAACGTAGGCGGCCGTGGCAGCAGACGGCCAAGCGAGGCAGCGATGGTGGCGGTGGTGGCACCGCCGCGCGGCCCCACATGGGCCGAGAAACACCCGGCGTGTGCACGGACCGTCGCGTCCTGCCGCGCCCGCGGGGCGCGCTGCTACGCCGCCAACTGCGCACGCAGCTGCTGCCCGCTGCGTGTACAGCGCGCCATGCTGCGCATTACTTCCGCGCCGGGCTTCCGATTCGCCGCGTTGCTGCTTGTGCTGGTGCAGGCTATTCTGCTGGGCGGCGAGTCGGAGACAACGGGGCCGTCCACGCGTGTAGCGCTGCACGTCCTCCTGGACCTGCTGGTCGCCCTGTTTGTGGTGGAGCTGGTGATGGTGTTGTCGGCGCGCGGCGTGGCGCCATACTTCTCCAGTGCCCGTAACGTCGCGTCGGCCGTCGTGGTGGCACTGTCGGCGATAGACGCGCTGGCAGACGCAGCCGACATTGCTAGCGGCCGCATCGCGGCATCCGGCGCGCCACGGCTGACGCAAGCGGTGCGCGCGCTGATTACACTACGCCTGCTGGACGCCACACCTGGTCTGCGTACCATTGCGCAGCGCCTGTACACCTCCATCGTCACGGGCGCCGGCGCGCTGGCTACCTTTGGCATCTTCCTGTTTGTGTTTGGCGTCATTGGCCGCCAGTTCTTTGCCGGCGCGTACGACGCGGCGGTGGCGTCGGGCGAGCTGCCGGAGCTGCCGCGCCTCAACTTTGACACCACCTGGCTGTCCATCGTCACCGTGTTTGAGATCACGGATAACGAGAACAGCGACGACACCATAAAGCGGTTGGGCGCCACCATCGGCTGGCGCGGCATCCTGTTTACGGCCATTGTGTACTTGGTGGGCTGTATCATCCTGCTCAACGTCTTCCTGGCCGTCCTGCTGTCCAACTTTGATGACATTGCCAAGTCGGCTGCCGCCGCGCCCATCAACCCTGCCTTTGCCGCCGTGCTGCGCCGCATACTCCCGCCCTTCATGGTGCCGCCCGCTCTGCGCGTAACGACGCCAGCGCAGACGTCCACCTCCCCCGTTGCCACCGCGCCAGACGCCGCCAACTCACGCAGCAACACGCGCGGCGGCGGCAGCATGGGCATGCGTGCATTTGCAGGCGCCGCCGCGGTGGCTAGCGTAGGGGGCGCGGCGTCGCCTCCAATAGGTGGCGCGGCTGGCACCACGCCAGTACCACCCCTGCCGCCTGCCGCCATCGGTGGCAGCTCCATGGCGCTGGGTACCAGTGGCTCCGTGAGGTGGGGCGCCGGTGGCGGTGGTGGTGGCGGCGCCGGCGGTGGAGGTGGAGGTGGGAGCATGGTCGGTGCAGGGGCGCCAGCGCGGCCAAAGGTGCCAGTCCCGTCGAGCCCGCAGGGGAGCGGACCGCCTCGCTTTCAGATGGCAAACGTGGTACTGCGGTCAGACGGGTACGGGCGCGCAGCTGCCGCATGGGCCTCTGTGCCGCTGTCACCCTCGACTGCCACACCATTGTCACCGCCCGTTGCCACGCCGGTGGCAGCACCGCCAACGGTGACGGCAGCAGCACCAACTGCGACGAGTGCTGCTGCGGCAGCTGGCGGTATTGACGGCGGCGGCGGTAGTATGGTGATGAGTGGGCCAGGGGCGGTTGGCGGCCTGCGCACGCCCAGCGGCCGGCTGCTGAGCGATACCGGCGTGCTGCGCACGGCAGCGTCATTTGTGGGCAGCATGGCCCTGATGTTGCGCGCGCCCAGCCGGCGCGAGGGGCTAGGCCCGACTGAGCCGCCACCGCCGCCCATGCTGTCCATTCGCGTCAACAAGATGGGCGGCGTGGAGGTGCGCAAGCTGCTGGCGACGACGGGCAAGGCGCCAATTGGACTAGGTGGAGGGCCGCGCGGCGCGCTGTCCATTGCGCGCATGCGCACATCCAACCAGATGGGTCGGCGGCGGCGCGGGCGCGCTGCACCGGCTGGCCTGGCGACTGCCGGTGGGAGTGGGTCGGGGTCAATGTGGGGCATGTCGGCGCGCGGCCTGCCGCCGTCTATCCCCTCTGCGCGTGGCGGCCTGCCGCCGACTATCCCATCCGCGCGTGGCGGCCTGCCGCCGTCTATCGCATCCGTCCGTGGCGGCCTGCCGCCGTCTATTTCATCCGTACGTGGCGGCCTGCCGCCATTTGCGAGTGCCGTTAGCAAGCAGTCGGTGGGCAGCGCAGGCGGTGCGGACACCGGCCGCGCGCGCGCCCTGAACACGCTGGAGTCAGTGATGACGCGGTACGCGGAGGTGGACGTGACGACGGCGGAGGGCAAGGACAACGACCTGTCGGGCCACATGCTGGTTACCGTGCTGGATGCCGACATTGACGACACGACGGCGTGGCTGCGCGCGGGCATGACAGGCCACGTGGAGTTCCCGCCCCCGGAACGTGGCCCCGCGTTTGTGTGGCACGCAATAGGCGTGCTGGGCGCCCTGCGCAAGCTGGTGGCGCGCGCCGTGAACTGGCCGTGGTTCCAGCACCTGGTGGTGCTCGTCATCGGCTGGTCATCCATCAACCTGGCAATGGACCACCCGCACAACTCAGTGTGCAACACGCTGCCCGCAACTGACCCTGCCAACTGCCATGCCCTCGTGTCGTACCTGTCGGTGGCGGACACGGTGGTGACGGCGTTCTTCCTGGTGGAGGCGGCTGGCGAGGTGTTCTCGCGCGGCCTGTTCAAGGGCCCCCGCGCCTACCTCCGCCGCTGGCGTCTGCTGGACGCGCTGGTGGTGGCCATTTCGGTGGCATCGTTGGCGGCCAGCAGCACGCAGGTGCGCTCCCTGCGCGCGCTGCGTGCCTTCCGCGCACTGCGCGCGCTGCGCCTCGTGGCACGCTTCCCCGCCCTGCGCCTCGTCATGGACGCGCTGGTGGCGAGCTTGGCACGACTGCAGGACACCGCCATCATGCTGCTCATCGTGTCGTTCATCTTTGCCGTGTTTGGCATGCAGATCTTCCGTGGTTCCATGTTCTTCTGTAATGACGCCGACGTGCCGTCGCTGGGCGCCTGTGTGGGGTCCTTCAACGTGACAGGCGACGCGTGCGGCATGCAGCCGACGCCGGCAGCAGAGATGGCGTGCCGGCTGGACCCGCTGGGCGCCCCCTTCCCGCGCGTCGTCATGCGCCAGCCGCAGCACTTTGACTCCATTGGGCGCGCGCTGCTCACCGTGTTTGAGTTGGTGAGCGGCGAGAACTGGCCCACCTTCATGACGTACGGCACGGACGGCCGGTACCATGACACGCCGGTGCGCGACCACAAGGTAATCGCAGCGCTGTACTACCTGCTCTCGCAGCTCGTGCTTAACATGACGCTGGTAGAGGTGTTTGCGGGCGTCATTGTGTCCACGTACATGGTGCTGAAGAAGACGCGCGACGGCACCGCGCTACTGACGCCGACGCAGTGGGCGTGGGTGGCGTCCATGCGCACCGTGCTGTCCACCTCGCCGTGGCCCACCATCAAGCCCGCGGAGGCCAGTGTACCAATTCTCACCGTTGCGCGGCGCAAGGCGTTCAACTTGCTGTACTCGCGCGGCTGGCGCGTGTTCATGGTTGCCACGCTGGTCGTCAACACGGTTACGCTGCTCATGCACTCATTCAATGCGGCGCCGGGGCTGGTGGCGGCGGTGGAGGGCGTAAACGCGGCGTGCACTGCGGTGTACGGTATTGAGTCGCTCGGCCGCGTGGCAGTACTGGGCCCGCAGCAGTGGATTGGACAGCCCGGCAATCTCGTTCTCGCCGCCCTGGCGGTGGGCTCCGCCATGTCTGCCTGGGTGCGCACCGGCACGGTGGGCACCATCCTCGGCCTCTTCCGTGTCGTCCGCGTTTTCCGCCTGGCGGAGCTGCTGCACCCCGTGCGCCGTATGGCGCGCACCATCATCCTCTCCCTGCCCGCCTTCTTCAACGTGCTCGTCACGCTGTCCATCATCATCTTCATCTACGCCAACGTGGGCACCAACATGTTTGCCGGCACGCGGTACTCCACCTGGTCGCAGGTGCGTTGCTACTGTAGTATGCGCAGCGATACACGCAATGCTGTCAACAATCCACCCACGCACCCCCCACTCCACCCCCCACCCGCCCGCGCGCAGTACCTGTCGACGGATGTGAACTTTGACGCGTTTGGCAGCACGTACAGCCTGCTGCTGCGGTGGGCGACGGGAGAGAACTACGACGGCGTGATGCACGACCTGGCTGTGGCGCCGCCGTTCTGCGACCCGGCGGTACCCAACTGCGGCACGTCGCTGGATGTGGCGGCGCTGTACTTTGTGACGTACTACTCCGTCACCGCGTACATTCTGCTGTCCATGCTCACCGCCGTCGTGCTGGAGTACTTTGACACGTCGGCGGTGGAGGGCGCGGGCGGCCTGTACACGCTGACGGTGGGTGACGCGCAGGCGTTCGCGTCCGCGTGGGCGCGCAACGACCATACCAAGGCCATGGTGCTGCCCGTGTCCGCCGTCGTGCGCGTGGTGTCCCGTGTGCCGGCGCCGCTGGGCGCGGCGCGGCTGGGCGTGAAGCCGCTGGTGCGGCACGCCAACGCGCGTACCATCGTGCTGTCGCTGCCCATTGTACCCAACGACACCGGCTGCCTCTCCTTCCACTCTGTGCTGTCGGCGCTGGCGGACCACGCGGCGCACGCCAAGCCACTGGGCGTGGAGGTGGGTGCGGTGCTGCAGCGCAACAACGGCGAGGCGCTGCCGGGTCGCCTAACGGTGCGCGAGGTGACGGCAGTGCGGCGGCTGCAGCGCGCCTTCCGTGCCGGCGTGTTCCGGCGGCCGCCAGCCCCCGCGCCGGAGCACGACGCCGTGGGTCTGGTCACCGCCACCACCACCGCCACTAACACATCCGCGCACGGCGGCAGCCTGCTGTCCATGGAGCCGGCGCGGCCCACGGTGGTGTCGCGCGCCTCCGTTGCCATGGCAGAGCGCGCGGTGGGCGCGTGGGCGCTGCGCAACATGGACGGCGCCATGCGCGCGGCGGCGGTGCTGGCCGCCACGGAGGTGGCCGACGGCACCACCACGGGCAGTGTGTTGTCGGATGAGGGCACCTTTCGGATGGAGAGTGCTAGACATGCCGACGCGGCGGCGGCAGCAGGGGTTGGCCTGCATGCGAAGGCTGGCGGTGAGGGCGGCAGTGGCGGCGTCGGCAGCGGTAGCGGCAGCGGTGGCAGCGGCGTGTCACCCACTCGCCGCGCGCCGCCTGCCGCGCCGCCCATCATGGTGGCAACACACATGACGGACGACGGGCCTACCGCTATCGTGGTTGGTGACAGCCCCGTCGCTGCGCCGTCGCCGCCAGCACCTGCCGCGGGCAACGACGGCGACGATGCGATGACCGCCGTCGTCGTGGTCCCCGACGCCCTGCCCGCGGGTGGTGCCACAACACCCGCCGCCGCAGCAGCGAATGCGCCGGCGTCGGCGCCGCCATGGGTTGCGGTTGTTGCCCCGGCGTTGCCTGGCGCCGTGGATGATGATGACGATGTGTCCACTGTCCCGCGTTGATCCTGACGCTTAATACTGGAATACTTATAGTGCTAGCAAGTAGATTGTTTGCCCCCAGTGCCGTGCATGTGGTGTGTGTGCGAGTGTGTGCGTGTCACGTATGGATGGTAGCTTGTGCAGTGCAGTGTGTGCAGCTGCAGCCGGCATGGCCGCTGGGCTTCAACTGCGAACGGTGCGAACCCCCATGTCACATAATGTCAATGCGCGTTGCGCGGCAGGGCGCGACGTCCACCTTGAACTGCCGCGAAAGTTCAAACTTCCAACTTTTCAAGGAAGAAGGTTTGGAAATTTCTCTGCACTCGCCCAGCGCCAAAAAGAAATTCCAGGGAAAATCCCCCCCGCCACCCCTGCCACACGGTACGCCGCGGCGGTGCAATTACGCGGTGCGCATCCCCTCCCACACGCTCGGCCACGTCCCACGCCACCATGGCAGAGGACAGCAGCGCCGCCCGGCGCACAAAGAAGAAGGCAGTGACGTTTGACGAGGCAGATGGCGGCGCCGCTGCCTCTGCCCCTGCGCCCCGTTCGGAAGTTCCAAGTGTGGGATTTGGAACTTCGCGCCCTGCCGCCGCTGCCGCTGCTGCCGCCGCCTCCTCTGGCGGCGCTGCTGCAGGTGGCGGCCTGATGAAGCAGGATCTCGCTGCCCTGCCGGGCGGCCTGGCGGCACTGACGCCGCTGACGGACCAGGTCATCTCACGGCAAGCCACCATCAACATCGGCACAATTGGACACGTGGCGCACGGCAAGTCCACCGTTGTCAAGGCCATTAGCGGCGTGAAGGTGCGTGTTTGGCGTGTTTGGTGTTGGTGTTGCTGTGTTTGTTGTGCGTTGTGTGCATTTGTGCGTGTGTTTGTGTGTGGACATATTTTTACACGCCGCCGCGGCCAACCATCCAGCGAGAAGCTTCTCACCCACCCACACACACATACACCCTGATAATGTATAATGCAGACGGTGCGCTTCAAGTCGGAGCTGGTGCGCAACATTACGATCAAGCTAGGGTACGCGAACGCCAAGATCTACGCGTCAGAGAGCGAGCCGCGGGCGTACGAGTCGCAGGGGTCGGGGCACCCGGACCGGTACGTGACGGCGGACGGGCGCGTGATGACGCTGCAGCGGCACGTGTCGTTTGTGGACTGCCCCGGGCACGACATTCTGATGGCCACCATGCTGAACCGCCCGGCGGGCATGGACGCGGCGCTGCTGCTCATCTCGGGCAACGAGCCGTGCCCGCAGCCGCAGACGTCGGAGCACCTGGCGGCGGTGGAGATCATGCAGCTGCGCAACATCGCCATCCTGCAGAACAAGATTGACCTGGTGAAGGAGGACGCGGCGCGCGCGCACTACGAGCAGATCAAGGAGTTTGTGGCGGGCACGGTGGCGGGCGTCAGCGCGCCCATCATCCCCATCTCTGCCATCCTGAAGTACAACATTGACCAGGTGTGCCGCTATATCGCCACGCGCATCCCCGTGCCGCTGCGCGACTTCACCTCCGCGCCGCGCCTCATCATCATCCGCTCCTTTGACGTCAACAAGCCGGGCGAGTCGGTGCGGTCGCTGAAGG
>Ga0066256_1002925_pt1 | contig 17542 bp, 13 predicted proteins | sample ThiBio_1000_biof_FD_87107 | JGI IMG/M metagenome (GOLD analysis project Ga0066256, IMG submission 87107) | Wastewater bioreactor microbial communities from Cape Town, South Africa - Thiocy_expt_1000_biof (version 2) | ecosystem: Engineered > Bioreactor > Thiocyanate-remediating >...
CGCCGCCGCGCCCGCGCAGGCCCGATTCCGTCACCTGCGCGACGATCGCGGCCGGCTCCATGGCGATGGCGTTCTGCAAGCCGCGCAAGCCGCCGTGCTTCCTGTAGGAATCGAGCGACAGCGGATCGGTGACGCCGCAGCGCGCGAAGGTCAGCCGCGTCTGGCTGGCGAGGAAGGGGATCCTGTCCGGGTCGCCCAGCCAGCGCTTGTGGTGGCCGCCGGAAAGGAAGCCGCTGTCGAACAGGCTTTTGACGTCCGAGGGCCGCACCGGCCCGTAGGCGATGCGGCCGCCGTCATGGGCCACCTCGACCATCGGTTCGAGGAAATAGGCGCCGCGCGAGCCGTTGCGCACGATCTTGGCCTCGACGCCGCGCTCTGCGAGTTCGGCCTGGATGGCCTCGGCGACCTTTTCGGCGCCGAGCGCCAGTGCGCCGGAATCGCCGGGAATGAAGATGCGCGGGATCATGCCCTCACCTCCGCCACGATCTCCTCGACCCTCTCGGCGTCGATGCGCCCGACCGGCTTGCCGTCCAGCATCGCCGCCGGCGAGCAGGCGCAAAGCCCGAGGCAGTAGACCGGCTCCAGCGTCACCGCGCCGTCCGCCGAGGTTTCGTGGAAATCGATGCCGAGCAACTGCTTCAGTTTCGCGGCCACCGCGTCCGAGCCCATCGACTGGCACGATTCGGCCTGGCACAGCTTCAGCACATGGCGGCCGGCCGGCTCGCTGCGATAGTCGTGATAGAAGCTGACCACGCCGTAGACTTCGGCGCGGGTGAGGTTCAGCCCGGATGCGATGACGGGCAGCGCCTCGCGCGGAACGCAGCCGAATTCATGCTGGACGCCGTGCAGGATGGGCAGCAACGGCCCTTCCATGTCCTTCATCTCGTCGATGATCGCCATCGTGCGCGACGCGACTTCGGTACTTGCAGGCTGCACGCTCATGCAGCGCCCTCCCTCGGATAGTCCAACTAAGCCCTTATGAAACCAGAACAAACGGAGCAGATCAATAAAGCCGTTCCGTTGCTCGATAGAGGAAACCTATTGCGATTTCCCTTTCCGTTTATAACGACGCCTGCTTGCCGCGAAACCCCGCCGCCAGCGCCGTCGCCTCTTCGAGCAGCGCCGACACCAAGAGCGTGTGCGGCTGGCGGGGTGCGGCCACCATGCCGACGGTGTGGCTGGCGTCCGGCTCGACGATGGGGATGGCGCGGATCGGCTCGGCGAAGCCGAAGGTTTCGGCGAGGTTGAGCGGCATGATCGAAGACCATTTTCCGGTCGCGATGTGCGAAAACCACACCAGCATCGAGTTGGATTCCAGCGTCGGCCGCGCCTGCTCGCCGGCTTCGGCCAGATGCTGGTCGATGATGCGCCGGTTCTGCATGTCGGGCGTAAGCAGGCACAGCGGCAGGCGGCTCACTTCCGCCCAGCTAACTTTTTTCGCCTGCGAATAGGGATTGTCGATCGCGGTGATGAGCTGGTAGCGCTCCTCGTAGAGCGGCACGCTGGTGACGCGCCCGAGCGGCTCGTTGTCGAGATAGGTGATGCCGGCATCGACGTCGAAATTGCCAAGCAGCGTCAGCACCTCGATCGAGGTGCGCGACAGCACCGAGAAGGTGACGCCGGGGTGTTTTTCACGAAACGGCGTCGTCAGCCGCGCCACCATGGCGAGCGCGGTGGGGATCGCGGCAATGCGTATGCGCCCGGACAGGCCAAGGCGCGCCGCGCGCATTTCCTCGCGCATCGTCCTGGAATCGCCGACGATGCGGCGTGCCCACACCAGCACCTGCTTGCCTTCGGGCGTCAGGCCCTGGAAGCGCGAGCCGCGCAACACCAGCATGACGCCGAGCTGTGCCTCGAGCTGCTTGATGCCGGCCGAGAGCGTCGGCTGGGTGACACCGCACACGTCCGCGGCGCGGCCGAAATGCTCCTCCTTGGCGAGCGCGATGAAGAATTCCAGCTTGTCGATCATGTCCGGCTGCGCTCCGGGTGGTCGCGCGGCGCCGCGCCGTCGCCATTTTTCCGCGTATCGTGGAGAAGGTTGACGATGCTGGCAAGAAGGCAATAACCAATTGATAACATTTGGCTTGCCATCGGGTCGCGCAGGCGCTGGACTGGGCCTCCAAGGATAGGAATCAGAATGCTGGACAAGCATCCTCCGGAAACGCCGACGACGGCCGCTTCCGACATGCACGAAGCCATGCGTCTGGGTGCCCTCGAGCGGTATGACGTGCTCGACGCGTCGCGCGAAGCGCCTTTCGATCGCATCGCCGGCCTGATCAGGATGGTCCTCGATGTCCCCATCGCCATCGTCTCGGTCATCGACGGGCATCGGCAGCTCTACAAGGGATGCGACGGCCTGGCGACTGACGAAGCCGCGCGCAAGGACACGTTCTGCCGCCATACCATTCTCCAGGAAACGCCGCTGATCGTTCGCGACGCCACGAAGGATCCGCGCTTCGCCAACAATCCATATGTGCTCGACGACCCGCATTTCCGCTTCTATGTCGGCGTGCCCTTGCGCACGAGCGACGGGCACAACATCGGCAGCGTCTGCACGGTCGGCTACGAGCCGAGGGAGTTCAGCGAGCGCGAGGCCGTCATCCTGCGGGAATTCGCCAAACTGGCGATGGACGAACTGGAGCTGCGCCGGCACGCATCCCGCGATGCGCTGACCGGCATCCTGTCGCGCCGGGCCTTCGTGGAGCAGGGCAGCAGGGTGTTCAGCCTCTCGCGCCGCCAGCATGTCGATCTCTCCTGCATCATGTTCGACATCGATCACTTCAAGGCGGTCAACGACACGTTCGGTCACGCGGCCGGCGACATGGTGCTGAGCAGCGTCACCGGCCAATGCGCGGAACTGTTGCGCGACACGGACATACTGGGCCGCCTTGGCGGCGAGGAATTCGCCGTGCTTCTGCCCTCCGGCCGCAATGGCGCGGCCGAGGTGGCCGAGCGCCTGCGCGCCTCGATCGAGGCGACGGACCTGGTCATCGGATCAGCCGGACTGAAGGTCACCGCGAGCCTCGGCGTCGCCTCCCTCGATTCCTCGGTGCTGACCCTGCAGGAGCTTATCGAGCGCGCCGACCTCGCCATGTATGCCTCCAAGCATGCCGGCCGGAACAGGATCACGATCTGGAATTCCGCCGATGGCGGTCCGGCTCGACCGCGGCGCAGGGTGCTCAAGGCCGGGCAGATCGTCTTCAACGACCGCATGTCGACCATTGATTGCACCGTTCGCAGCCTGGGCGAGGACGGTGCGACCATCGACGTCTCGAGCGCCGCGGGCATTCCCGAGCGCTTTGTGCTGGTCATCAGGGCCGACGGGTTCGAGGCCAGGTGCCAGATCGTGTCCCAGGCGGAGAAGCGCCTGGAACTGCGCTTCGCCTAGACGGTGCGCGTCTCTGCTTGAAGCCGACGGCGCCTGCCGCCGGCAAAGCGTCGGCAAATCCACATCTTTGAGCCGGCTTAGCTGTTTTCCCCGGCCGCGCATGGCGTTATGTGGGGGGCTTGGACGCGGCCAGAAGAGGAGGACGATTATGCTGGGCTGGTTCCGCAAGCTCTTGCCACGCGAAGATCGGTTCTTCGACCTGTTCGAACAGCATTCGCGTACGGTTGTCGGTGGCGCCGAGGCGTTGCAGCAGCTTCTCGGCGGCAAGGATGTCGACCGCTGGTGCCAGAATATCGTCGATCTCGAAAACGAGGCGGACGCGATCACCGCGCAGGTTCTCCTGGCGGTCCGGCGCTCCTTCATCACGCCCTTCGATCGCGGCGACATCAAGGACCTGATCCAGTCGATGGATGACGCCATCGACATGATGCACAAGACCGTCAAGACCGTGAAGCTGTTCGAGAAGCGGCAGTTCGATCCCTTGATGCAGGAGATGGGCGGGATCATCGTCGAGGCCGCCAGGCTGGTCGCCGAAGCGATCCCGCTGCTCGGCAAGGTAGGCGCCAACACGGCGCGCCTCACCGCGATCGCCGAAGAGGTAATGCGCGTCGAGGGACGCGCCGACGACCTCCACGAGCAGGGGCTGAAGGATCTCTTCAGGAAGCACGGCAGCAGCGATCCCATGGCCTATCTGATCGGCAGCGAGATCTACGGCCAGTTGGAGAAGGTGGTGGACCGCTTCGAGGACGTCGCCAACGAGATCAGCGGCATCGTCATCGAGAACGTGTGATCTGCGATGGATGCGACGATCGCCTTGCCCTTGCTGGTCGGCCTTGTTGCCGTGGCCTTGTTCTTCGATTTTCTAAACGGCCTGCATGATGCCGCCAACTCGATCGCCACCATCGTGTCGACCCGCGTGCTTCGGCCGCAATATGCCGTCCTGTGGGCGGCCTTCTTCAATTTCATTGCCTTTCTGTTCTTCGGCCTTCATGTCGCCGAAACGGTCGGCAAGGGCATCGTCGATGCGAGCATCGTCACGCCGGCGGTGATCTTCGCCGCCCTCGTCGGCGCCATTGTCTGGAACATTGTCACCTGGATCGCCGGCATCCCCTCCAGCAGCTCGCATGCGCTGATCGGCGGTCTGGTCGGCGCCGGCGTCGCCAAGGCCGGTACGGGCGCCATCGTCTGGGCCGGCCTCGGCAAGACGGTCGCGGCCATCGTCCTGTCGCCGGCCACGGGTTTCGTCCTGGCCCTGGTGCTTGTGCTTGCCGTATCTTGGCTTTTCGTGCGCCAGACGCCATTCGCCGTCGACAACACCTTCCGCGTCCTGCAGTTCTTCTCCGCCTCGCTCTATTCGCTGGGGCACGGCGGCAACGACGCGCAGAAGACCATGGGCATCATCGCCGTGCTTCTCTATTCGCAGGGCAAGCTCGGGACGGATTTCTATGTTCCCCTCTGGGTGGTTCTAACCTGCCAGTCGGCGCTGGCGCTGGGTACGCTCTTTGGTGGCTGGCGCATCGTCCACACAATGGGCTCCAAGATCACCCGGCTGAACCCGATGCAGGGTTTCTGCGCCGAGACCGGTGGCGCCATCACCCTGTTCGCGGCCACCTGGCTCGGCGTTCCCGTCTCGACCACGCACACCATCACCGGTGCCATCGTCGGTGTCGGCGCGGCCCGCCGGGTCTCCGCCGTGCGCTGGGGCATCGCCGGCAACATCGTCATCGCCTGGGTCGTCACCTTGCCGGCGACGGCGGCGATTTCCGCGCTCACCTATCTGGTCCTTGGCCTGGCCGGCTGATGTCGCTGTCTGGCGCTTGGAGCCGTGCTTGATCTGCACTATGTGAGCTGCAGCCGAACGCCAGAGCCGGATGATTTCAGGTCTGTTCGACCTGAAATCTGAATCCGCCTCTAAATCAAAGAGATAGAGCATGATGTCGCCCGAAAACCGCTTCGCACTTTTCGGCATCATGCTCTAGGGAAGAAGAACATGTCCGTCACCAAGGAAACCGTCATCGACCGTCTCAAGACGGTCAACGGACCGGATTTCACCGGCAACATCGTCGACCTCGGCATGGTCTCGGAGATTTTCATCGCCGACGGCAAGGTGTTCTTCTCGATCACGGTTCCGGCGGCGCGCGCGCAGGAAATGGAACCGCTGCGCGCCGCCGCCGAACGCGTGGTGAAGGCCATACCCGGCGTCACCGGCGCCGTCGTGGCGCTGACGGCCGAGCGCAAGGGCGGTGGCATGGAGGCGCCGGTTCCGCAACGCCCGGCTCCGCGTCCCGCGCCAGTGGCCCCGCCGCCGCGCCCGGCCCCGCAGGCGCCAGCCTCGCACAGCCAGGGCAAGCGCGGCGTGCCGGGCATCGAGGCGATCATCGCGGTCGCCTCCGGCAAGGGCGCCGTCGGCAAGTCGACCACCGCCGTCAATCTGGCGCTTGGCCTTGCCGCCAATGGCCTGAAGGTCGGTGTGCTCGATGCGGACATCTACGGCCCATCCATGCCGAGGCTGCTCAACATCCATGGCCGGCCCCAGACGGTGGACGGCAAGGTGCTGAAGCCGATGCAGAATTACGGCCTCAAGGTGATGTCGATGGGTTTCCTCGTCGACGAGGAGACGCCGATGATATGGCGCGGCCCGATGGTGATGTCGGCGCTGACGCAGATGCTGCGCGAGGTGGAGTGGGGGCCGCTCGACGTGCTCGTCGTCGACATGCCGCCCGGTACCGGCGATGCCCAGCTCACCATGGCCCAGCAGGTGCCGCTGGCCGGCGCCGTCATCGTCTCGACGCCCCAGGATCTCGCCTTGATCGACGCGCGCAAGGGCCTCAACATGTTCAGGAAGGTCGACGTGCCGCTTCTCGGCATCGTCGAGAATATGAGCTATTTCCTCGCGCCCGACACCGGCAAGCGCTACGACATTTTCGGCCATGGCGGCGCCCGCCGCGAGGCCGAGCGGCTGGGCGTCACTTTCCTCGGCGAGGTGCCGCTCGAAATGGGCATCCGCGAGAGCTCGGACGCCGGCACGCCCGTCGTCGTTTCGAAGCCCGATGGCGCCGAGGCCCGGATTTATCGCGATATCGCGACCCGGGTATGGGAACGGGTCAACGAGGAGCGTGGCGCTGCCGAGGCAGCGGTACCAAGCATCGTGTTCGAGTAGTCTCTGCCAAGGAGGGAACGTTCAGCCGTTCCCCACCTTGTCGCCGAAGGTCGAGAAGAACTGCCCGGCCAGTTTCTTCGAGGTCGATTCGATCAAGCGGCTGCCGAGCTGCGCGATCTTGCCGCCCACGTCGGCCTTGGCGGCGTATTTCAGGATCGTATCGGCGCCATCCTCGGTCAGCGTCACGTCGGCCCCACCTTTGGCGAAGCCGGCGATGCCGCCCTTGCCTTCGCCCTGGATGGTGTAGGAGTGCGGCGGGTTGAGGTTCTTCAGCGTCACCTCGCCGTTGAAGGTCGCCTTGATAGGCCCGATCTTCAGCACCACCGTGGCCGCCATCTCGGTCGGCGACTTCATGTCCAGGTTCTGGCAGCCGGGGATCGCCTCCTTCAGCACTTCCGGATCGTTGAGCGCTGCCCAGACCTTGTCGATGGGAGCGGCGATCCGTTCCTCGCCTTCGATCACCAGAGCCATGAAAAACCTCCCTTGGGCATGATTCCGAAAATCGGATTCGATTTTCAGGCAGGATCATGCGTAGAAACCAATTGCCGCCGCGTCATCTACGCGCCCCTGACGGACGCGCGGCGTTGCGGATAGAGCTCGATGGCCTAGCGCAGGTGGGTGCGCCTGTCTATCGCACCAAAGTCCGGGTGCGGAACGCGCGTGCCTCTTGCCTGTCTCTGCGCGTTGTCATATCGATTTGTCATACAAATACGGAGACCATGATGGCCGGCGCCACCACCAAGAAGAAACTTCGCTCGCAGGAGTGGTTCGACAATCCCGACAATCCGGGCATGACCGCGCTGTATCTCGAGCGCTACCTCAATTACGGCCTGACGCGGGCGGAACTGATGTCGGGCAAGCCGCTGATCGGCATCGCCCAGACCGGCTCGGACCTGTCGCCCTGCAACCGCCATCACATCGAGCTGTCGAAGCGCGTGCGCGAGGGCATCGTGTCGATGGGCGGCATCGCCTTCGAATTCCCCTGCCATCCGATCCAGGAGACCGGCAAACGCCCGACGGCTGCGATCGACCGCAACCTCGCCTATCTCAGCCTCGTCGAGGTCCTGTTCGGCTACCCGCTCGACGGCGTCGTGCTGAACATCGGTTGCGACAAGACGACGCCGGCCCTGCTGATGGCGGCCGCGACCGTCAACATTCCGGCCATCGCGCTCTCCGTCGGCCCGATGCTGAACGGCTGGCACAAGGGCAAGCGCACCGGCTCCGGCACCATCGTCTGGGAATCGCGCCAGCGCCTGTCCGCCGGCGAGATCAACTACGAGGAGTTCATGGATATCGTCGCCTCCTCGGCGCCGTCCACCGGCTTCTGCAACACGATGGGCACGGCCACGACGATGAACAGCCTGGCCGAGGCGCTGGGCATGCAACTGCCGGGCTCCGCCGCCATCCCCGCGCCTTATCGCGAGCGCGGCCAGATGGCCTATGAGACCGGCAAGCGCATCGTCAACATGGTGCACGAGGACCTCAAGCCGTCCGACATCATGACCAGGAAGGCGTTCGAGAACGCCATCGTCGTCAATTCGGCCATTGGCGGTTCCACCAACGCCCCTATCCACCTCAACGCCGTCGCCCGCCATCTCGGCGTGCCGCTCGACAATGACGACTGGCAGGGGATCGGCCACAAGATCCCGCTCATCGTCAACCTGCAGCCGGCGGGCGAGTATCTGGGCGAGGATTACCACCATGCCGGCGGCGTGCCGGCCGTCGTCGCCGAACTGCTGAAGGCCGGGCTTCTGCCCCATCCCGACGCCGTCACGGTCAACGGCAAGTCGATCGGCGACAATTGCCGTGGCGCCGTCAACGAGAATCCGGACGTCATCCGCAGCGTCGACAAGCCGCTCAAGACCAATGCCGGCTTCATCAACTTCAAGGGCAATCTGTTCGATTCCGCCATCATGAAGATCAGCGGCATCTCGGACGAGTTCCGCGAGCGCTATCTCTCCAATCCGAAGGATCCTGACGCCTTCGAGGGCAACGCCATGGTCTTCGACGGGCCGGAGGACTACCACGCCCGCATCGATGATCCGGCGCAGGGCATCGACGAGCACACCATCCTGTTCATGCGCGGCGCCGGTCCGGTCGGCTATCCGGGCGCGGCGGAAGTCGTCAACATGCAGCCGCCGAACTACCTCATCAAGAAGGGCGTTCATTCGCTGGCCTGCATCGGCGACGGCCGCCAGTCCGGGACGTCCGGGTCGCCCTCCATCCTCAACGCTTCGCCCGAAGCCGCGGTGGGCGGTGGTCTGGCGCTGGTCAAGACCGGTGACCGCATCCGCATCGACCTGCGCAAGGGCACGGCCAACATGCTCATCAGCGACGAGGAACTTGCACGGCGTCGCGCGGAACTGGAGGCCAATGGCGGCTATCATTATCCGCAGCACCAGACGCCATGGCAGGAGATCCAGCGGGGCATGGTCGACCAGCTCGCGCAAGGCATGGTGCTGAAGCCCGCGGTGAAGTACCAGCACGTCGCCCAGACCAGCGGCGTGCCGCGCGACAACCACTGATACTTGCGGGAAGGCGCTCTGCGTCTTCCCGAAAGATCGGGCCGAACGAGGACACAGGGCAGGCGCGGCGCTATTTTTGCGGCTCCCTGGTGCTTGCCGGATCTCGCGATCTGTCGTCAACATCGATGCCTGCCTGTGAATCGGAAGGCTGGCATCGATGGTTGTTCACGGGCGCGACGGCGCGGCGCGCATAAGGCCGACGGTCGAGGTCTTCCTGGCCTTTCTCAAGCTCGGCCTGACCTCTTTCGGTGGGCCGATCGCGCATATCGGCTACTTCCACGACGAGTTCGTGCGGCGCCGCAAATGGCTGGACGAGGCCGGCTATGGCGATCTCGTCGCGCTCTGCCAGTTCCTGCCCGGGCCGGCCGCCAGCCAGGTCGGGTTCTCGATCGGCGTCCTGCGCGCCGGCCTGCCCGGCGGCCTGGCTGCATGGGCGGGCTTCACCTTGCCTTCCGCATTGCTCCTGTACGTCTTCGCCATCGGCGCCGCGTCGCTGACCGGTCCGGTCGCGCTCGGCATCATCCACGGCCTCAAGCTCGTCGCCGTGGCGGTGGTGGCGCAGGCCCTCTGGGGCATGGCGAGGACGCTTACGCCCGATCGTGCCCGCTCGGGCATCGCGCTCGCGGCCGTCGCTCTCGTCACCGTTGCCGGCGGCTCGCTCGGCCAGATCGGCGCCATCGCGGCGGGCGCGGTCGTGGGCCTGCTGATCAGCCGCGCCGACCCCTCGACCGGCAACGGTCATCTTGCATTTCCCGTTCGCCGGCGTGCCGCCATGGTCGCGTTCGCGCTGTTCGCTGCGCTGTTCGTCCTGCCGCCGACCGTCGCTGCCGCCACGGCCAGTCAGGCGCTCTCGCTGTTCGACGCCTTTTATCATTCAGGCGCGCTGGTCTTCGGCGGCGGCCATGTCGTGCTGCCCCTGCTGCAGAGCCAGGTCGTCGCGCCGGGCTGGGTTCCGCCGGAAGCGTTCCTGGCCGGCTACGGCGCGGCGCAGGCCGTGCCCGGCCCATTGTTCAGCTTCGCCGCCTATCTCGGGACGGTCGCCGGTCCGCAGCCCAACGGGCCGCTCGGCGCATCCATCGCCCTTGTGGCGATCTTCCTGCCCGGACTGCTCCTCGTCTACGGCATGCTGCCCTTCTGGGACAGGCTGCGCGGCCTGCCGTTTGCACAGGCCGCGATGCGTGGCGCCAACGCTGCGGTCGTCGGCATATTGGCGGCCGCCTTCTACAATCCGGTCTGGGTCAGCGCCGTGCAGGCGCCCGCCGATTTCGCCCTTGCGCTCGCCGGTTTCGTCCTGCTCGTCAGATGGAACATGCCGCCGTGGATCGTCGTCCTGCTGCTCGCCATCGCCGGAGGCGCCCTGGCCAGCGTCCAGCCGATCTGACAAACGCGTCTTTCGCCACCATATTGGGTCTCAGAGGCGTTTCTGGGCGCGGCCGATTGGTTTGTCCCTGCGGGTAAAACGCTTAAGGTGCCGACAGGCGCGAATGGTGAACTGGGCATGACAAAACGGCGCTCTTCCCTTGGCTTTCTTGGCATGTTCGGTCGGTCGGGAGACCTGCGCCAACTCGATGCCGCGTTGCGCGGCGCCGATCTCCACCCCGCCCTGGTGCCGGAAGCGGTGAAGCTCACCCTGGTGAACCTCATGAAGGATCGCTGGTCGGACGAACCGCCTCCGCAGGCTTACCCGACGGTGGCGCTGCTGTTCGGCTTCTGCATCGCCGGGCCGGATGCGTTCGAACGCGCGAACGGCCACGAAAGGCGCCTCGAGGCGGAGCGGCGCATGGATGCCGCGCTGGAGGCTGGCGACAGCTTCGATGCGCAGATCGTGCTGATGACCATGCACGCCAAACTGATCAATCCCGAACTCGTCGAACGTTACGGGCTCTCCGCCGACTGACGGACCACAGACCGCCGTGGCTTTGGCCGGCCTACAGGCCGCCGAAGGGCGCGATCGGCGTGCCGTCGGTGAAGCGCGAATAACGGAACGGTGTGGGGTCGACGATCGGCTGCCTGGCCATGGCAAGGTCGGCAAGCAGGCGGCCCGCGCCGGGCCCGATGCCGAAGCCATGTCCGGAAAATCCTGTTCCGACGATGAGGCCTGGCACCTGGTCGACGGTTGAGATGACCGGCACCGTATCCGGTGTCGCGTCGATCAGGCCGCCCCATCGCTGCTCGATCCTGGCCTGCGCGAATTGCGGAAAGACACGGGTAAGGTCCCGGTAGGCGCGGTCGAGCGTCCCGTCCACCGGATCCGGATCGATCGTGCGCCGGCGTTCGAAGGGAGATATCTCGTCCAGCTTCCACGGGCGCCATTGCCGCCATTGCTCGAAGAACGGACGGCCGAACCTCAGTTCGATGTGCCGCACCTCCATCTTGAGGAGCGGCAAGAAGTCCATGAAGAAGCGAAAGCTGTCCGGCGTGATTTCGGAGCGGTTCTCCGAGCCGTTGGCGATCGTGTAGCCGCCGTCCAACCGCTTCCTGTAGGCGAACTCAGCGCACCAGGCCGCGCCCGGCGGGCCTTCGACCGGGCTGGTCCTCAAGACCGAGGCCCTGACGCCGAGCTGCGGCAACCGGATTCCAAGGCTGCGGCAGAACAGCGTGCTCCACACGCCACCGGCGAGCACGACGGTCTTGCAGGCGATGGGGCCACGTTCCGTCACCACGGACGAGATCTGCCCGCCCGTCCTTTCGATTCCCCGTACGGCGCATTGCTGCAGGATGACCGCGCCATGCCGCTGGGCGGCGCGCGCGATCGCCGGGGCGGCCTTCTGCGGCTCGGCCCGTCCGTCGCTTGGTGTGTAGAGGCCGCTGCGCCAGATTTTCGAGGCACCGGGCATCAGACCGGCAAGCTGTTGTGCCCCGATCATCTTGCTGTCCAGCGCGTAGGGCCCCGCCGCCTTGAGCCACCCCTCGCGGCTCGCTTCGTCCTGGGCATTTTCGCAGGCGTACAGGATGCCGGTTCGCCGGAAGCCGACGTCCTCTCCGAGCGTCTGGGAGATGTTTTCCCAGATGTTCATGGCTTCGACGATCAGCGGCAGTTCACGCGGGTCGCGCCCCATCCTGCGCACCCAGCCCCAGTTCCGGCTCGACTGCTCGCCGGCGATCTCGCCCTTCTCGCAAAGGACGACGGGGACACCCGCCATCGCGAGGAACAGCGCCGTGCTGACGCCGATGATGCCGCCGCCGACCACGACGACTTCGGTCTGGCTGGGCATGCTCTCGTTGGAGACGACGTCTTCGGTTGGAGGTCGCATGGCGGCGGTGGGTCTCTTCGTTTCCTGGCTGAACCGTTCGAGCGGCCGATGGCTGGACGTCGCCGGCGGTGACTGTCCCTACTACGCCGGCTCGGCACTTCCAACGTCACGGCGGTCGCGAAAGCCGCGACCGGAACGCTCCTTCCGGGAGCCTGCGGGAGCCGGACGAGGAAGGCTCCTCGTCAACCGCCCATGCCGGTGCGCGGCAGATGGATCAGGTTGCCGAAACGGGCGCGCAGCTTGTCGTCCACCGATCTCGGGATGTGGCGCGGGAAGCGCTCGGCCAGGATACGCTTCTTCTCGGCGATGGCCCGTGACAGGATGTCGGGGCGCCCCTTCTCGTTCCATTCCTTGGGCGAGAAGCGGTCGCCGACGGCAGGGTAGAAATATTCTGTCTGCATCAGCCGCAGCGTCTGCTCGTTGCCGAGATAATGGCCCGGCCCCTTGATGCAGACATCGGTGATCGTGTCGATCGACAGCGACTCGTCCGTCACCTCGATACCACGCACGCAGCGCAGGCAGTGGCCCAGCATGTCGTTGTCGATGATCAGGCTCTCCAGGCAGAAGCCGAGCAGCGAAGCGTGCATGCCCGCCGACTCGTAGACGAGGTTGAGGCCCGACAGGCCAGCCATCACGTCGGTGATGCCCTTCTCGTAGCCGGACTGGATGTCGGGCAGTTTCGAATCCGTCATGCCCGCGGCCGAACCGCCCGGCAGGTCGTAGAACTGCGCCATCTGTGCGCAGGCCGCCGTCAGCACCGACTGCTCGGCGGAGCCGCCCGACATGGCGCCGGTCCTGAGGTCGGAGACGAAGGGCCAGGTGCCGAATATGGCGGGGTGGCCGGGCTTGACGGCATTGACGTAGACGAGGCCCATCAGCACCTCGGCCACGGCCTGCACGACGGCCCCGGCGATCGCCGCCGGTGCCGTGGCGCCGGCCTGTCCGGCCGACAGAAGCAGGATCGGGATACCGCCTTCGACACAGGCCTCCAGCACGCCGCAGGCATCCTCCGCGAATTTCATCGGCGGCACGACGAAGCAATTCGAATTGGAGACGAAGGGTCGCGCCCGGAAGTTCTCCTCGCCGCCGGCGATCGCATAGAGCATCTCGAGGGCGGGCTGCACGTTCTCGCGCACGGTGAAGGACGTGCCGACATGCTTCGACGTGCCCATCACGCAGGCGTAGAGCGTGTTGAAATCCATATCGAGCGGGTCGGGAATGTCCCGCGGCACCATCGGCCGCTGGAAGAAATGGATGTTGTCGAGGCCGTCGACGATGCGGGCCGCGTCGTAGATGTCCTGAAGCAGCGACTCGCGATACTCGCGTTTCTCGACATCGACCAGATGCACCGCCGCGCCGGCCGTGCCGTAATGCACGCGCTTGCCCTGGATCACCATGTCATGCTTGGGATCCTGCCCGTGCAGGGTGAAGTTCCGCGCCGCCTTCTTGATCGTGTCGAGCACGAGCCCGCGCGGCAGGCGGATGCGGCCGTCGTCGCCGTAGGTCCCGCCGACCCTGGTCAACGCATCAATGCAGGAGGGAATGGCATTGGCGAAGCCGACGGTTTCGAGCAGCACAAGCACGGCCTCGTGGATGCGCTCGCAGTCGTTACGGTTGAGCGGGCCATAGCTGCCGCCTTCCAGCCCCGGCCTCACCGGCCTTACATCGTCGGCAAGCGGGGCGGCCCGCATCGCGCGGCGCGCTTCGCGTCCGCCGGAGCGTCGCGAGCGTTGGTCTGTCGACTGTTCCTGCTTTTCCATAGCCACTGACATGGAGGCTCTCCGATTTTCTCTGCGAAGTGGCTCATGGCGGTTGGTCCACCATCGGCCCGCTTCTTTTCCCCCTCAGGAACGGGACGTCCCGCGGACGTACAGGCGTTCCAACGCTTTCTTGTCTGCGCACGGTCTTTCCGGAGTCGGAAATCCGACTTCCAGCGTCGTGCGCTTGTGTCCGACTATGCCGCCGGCATTGGTACAGCCTATGAGCCAGCCAATGCCGCCGAATATGCCAGATAGCGAGGGGAAGCGGAGCCGCGCCTTTGGCGGCGCTAGAGCCGGATGATTTCTGGTCGAATCGACCTGAAATCTGAATCCGTCTCTAAATCAAAGAGATAGAGCATGATGTCGCCCGAAAACCGCTTCACACTTTTCGGCATCATGCTCTGGCGCATGACTCCGAAAAATCAGGATCGATTTTCGGAAAGGATCATGCGCGAAATCAAAGTGTTAGAGCGTCCGTTGCGTGTCCAAATGGACGCGCGGCGCTCTATGCGCGGATTAAGCGGCAGCGGGCCGGCGTCCGGCTGCCGTGGCGAGTTCCCGGATGCCGGGCTCGATGTGCTGCAGCGAGATCGAGGAAATGCCCAAGCGCATGAAACGCGTGGGTTTTTCGGAACGATCGAAGAAGCGGTCGCCCGGCTCGATGATGACGCTGCGCGTGGCCGCCGCCTCGGCGAGGCCGCGTGAATCGGTGCCGCGCGGACCCTCCAGCCACAGCGACGTGCCACCAGCGGAGTCGGTGGAGCGCCATTCTGGCAAGAAGGCGGAAATCGCATGGACCAGACGCTTGCGCCGCTCGTCGAAGGCAGCGGATAGCCTGCGCACCAGCGCCTCGTGGTGGCCGAGCGAGAGGAACAATGCCACCGCGCGCTGGTTGTTGGCCGGCGGATGGCGCAGCATGAAGCGGCGCAAGGCGCGAAGTTCGGCGATCAGGCCAGCGGAAGCGACGATATAGCCCAGCCTCAGGCCTGGCGCGAGCGTCTTCGACATCGAGCCGACATAGATGACACGCCCGGAGCGGTCGAGGCTCTTCAGGGCCTGCTGCGGCGCCTCGTCCAGGAGTTGGCTGTCATAGCCGTCCTCGATGATGATCTGGTTGTTGCGGTTGGCGCGCGCCAGCAGATCCTGCCGGCGCTCCGCTGACAGCGGCACCATGGTCGGGCAATGATGGCTCGGCGTCACGAAGACGAAGCCGGAATCGCTCGGGATGGACGACGTCACGATGCCCGACTGGTCCACGGGGACCGGCTGTATGTCGGCGCCCGCCAGCCTGAAGATCGAGCGGGCGTCGGGATAGCCCGGATCTTCCATCGCCACCTTGGAGCCCTTGGTCATCAGCAGCGAGGCCAGCATGTAGAGCGCGTTCTGGGCGCCCAGCGTCACGATGATCTCGTCGGGATTGGCGAAGATGCCGCGCCGCGGCAGCAGGCGCGCCTGGATCTGCTCGATCAGCAGCGGATCATCGCGGTCGACCATGTCGGACGCCCAGTTGCGGATTTCCAGAACGGCCAGCGCCATGCGGTTGCATTCGCGCCATTCGGCGGTCGGGAACAGCGCCGGGTCGAACTGGCCGTAGACGAACGGATAGGAGGACTTGATCCAGTTCTCGTGCTTGGCCGGCGGTGGCATGTCGCTCGCGGCGATCTGCCGGCGCGCCTTCCAGTCGATCTCGTTGGCCTGCTCGGGCGCCTTCTGATGCGGCTTCGCCGGCGTCGCCAGCACGTCGGGATTGACGAAGTGGCCGCGCCGCTCGCGCGCCACCAGGAAGCCCTGGTCTACCAACTGCTGGAAGGCGAGCACCACCGTGCCGCGCGCGACACCGAGCTTTTCGGCCAGAATCCGGCACGAGGGCAGTGGCATCGATGCGGCGATCTGCCGGTCGAGAATGGCCGCTACGATCGCTTGGCGGATCTGCGCCTGCAAGGTCTGGCCGGATTCGGCCGAAATCCGGAACAGACCGGACCATATGGCCGTGTCGTTTCTCTGTGGCATGTAAGGCGTTCCTCGATGGCCAGCTTTTTTTGCTTGACTGGACCAGTGGAATGTAGCCGTGGCACAAGCGGTTGCGCCAATCAATTTTTCTGATCTTTGGGATTTATGCCAGTGATCCATCGGCGCCCGACGCCGGCGACCTTCTGCGGCATCGCTACGTATTGAACCGGACGCAAATCGGCACAATAGTTCCGCCGCGCCGACACGCGCCGGAAACATCCGGTCTGATAATGTGGTCAATGTGGCGCCAAGGTTCAGGAGTCCGCCAGTGGATCAGTCGTCATTCCAAAAGCAGCTCGCCGCCCTGCGTGATCATCGCGCGGCGGCTTCGGGAACCATGCGCGAGGCCTTCGTCGCCGATCCGCACCGCTTCGAGAAATTCTCGGCCGGCGACGGCGATCTGCTGCTCGACTGGTCGAAATGCGCCGTCGACGAGCGGACTATGGACCTTTTGGAAGGATTGGCCGGCGCGGCCGGGCTCGAGGCCCGACGCGACGCCATGTTTGCCGGCGCCAAGATCAACGTCACCGAAGGGCGCGCGGTGCTGCACACGGCGCTGCGCAACCTCAAGGGCAAGGGCGTGGTGCTCGACGGCCAGGACGTCAGGACGGAAGTCGTTGCCGTGCTTGATGCCATGGGCGCCTTCGCCGATGCCATTCGTTCCGGCAAGGCGGCCGGCGCCACCGGCAAGAAGATCACCGACATCGTCAACATCGGCATCGGCGGGTCCGACCTCGGCCCCGTCATGGCGACGCTGGCGCTGGCGCCCTACCATGACGGGCCGCGTGCGCACTATGTCTCCAACATCGACGGTGCCCACATCCACGATACGCTGAAGGGCCTTTCCGCCGAGACCACGCTGTTCATCATCGCCTCCAAGACCTTCACCACGGTCGAGACGATGACCAACGCCGAAACCGCGCGCAAATGGGTGCAGAAGGCGCTCGGCAAGGAGGCCGTCGGCAAGCATTTCGCCGCCGTCTCGACCGCGCTCGATCTCGTGGCCAAGTTCGGCATCGCTTCCGATCGCGTCTTCGGTTTCTGGGACTGGGTCGGCGGCCGCTATTCGGTATGGGGCGCCATCGGCCTCCCGGTGATGATCGCCATTGGTCCACGCAACTTCCGCGCCTTCCTGGACGGCGCGCACGAGATGGACGAGCATTTCCGCACCGCGCCGCTGCGCAAGAACCTGCCGGCGCTGCTGGGCCTTGTCGGCTGGTGGCATCGCGTGGTCTGCAAATATCCGGCCCGCGCCGTCATCCCTTACGACCAGCGCCTGTCGCGGCTGCCTGCCTATCTCCAGCAGCTCGACATGGAATCGAACGGCAAGAGCGTCACGCTCGACGGCGGCGCTGTGGCGGCGCCGACCGGGCCGCTGGTCTGGGGCGAGCCCGGCACCAACGGGCAGCATGCCTTCTTCCAGCTTCTCCACCAGGGCACCGCTT
>Ga0066256_1002838_pt2 | contig 17532 bp, 16 predicted proteins | sample ThiBio_1000_biof_FD_87107 | JGI IMG/M metagenome (GOLD analysis project Ga0066256, IMG submission 87107) | Wastewater bioreactor microbial communities from Cape Town, South Africa - Thiocy_expt_1000_biof (version 2) | ecosystem: Engineered > Bioreactor > Thiocyanate-remediating >...
CAGCCCCGCTCCGCCGACGAAGATCGACAGCATCTGGACGAAGTCGGTCAACGCGGTCGGGTTCTCGAAGGGATGAGCCGAGTTGGCGTTGAAGAAGCCGCCGCCGTTGGTGCCGAGCATCTTGATCGCCTCCTGGCTGGCGACGGGGCCGAGCAGCAGGGTCTGCTTCGCCCCTTCCAGCGTGGTCGCGTCGATCGAGGAGGCGAGCGTCTGGGGTACGCCGCCGGACACCAGGAACAGCGCATAGACCAGGCAGATCGGCAGCAGGAAGTAGAGCGTCACCCGCGTGCAATCGGCCCAGAAGTTGCCGACCGTCCCCGCCTCGCGCCGGGCGAAGCCGCGGAACAGGGCGAAGGCGATGGCGATGCCGGTCGCCGCCGAGAGGAAGTTGTGGATCGTCAGCCCGACCATCTGGCTGAACACCGACAACGTCTCGCCGGCATAGCTCTGCCAATTGGTGTTGGTGGTGAAGCTGACCGCGGTGTTGAACGCGAGGTGTGGGTCCTGCCCGGCGAGCCCGCGCGGGTTGAGCGGCAGGACCGCCTGGAGCCGCAGCACCGCATAGGTGAACAGCAGCAGGACGAGCTGGAACAGCAGCATGTGCAGCGCGTAGCGCCGCCAGCCCATCTCGGCGGCCGGATCGATGCCGGACAGGCGGTAGAACCCGCGCTCGACCGGCCCGAGGAGGCGGTGGAGCAGCGTCGAGCGGCCCTCGTAGAGCGCGAACAGCCACAGCCCGGCGGGCTTGGCCAGCGCTACGACCAGCGCGGTGAAGACGAGGATCAGAGCCCAGCCCTGCGATGTCATGGCCCGGCCTCCTCAGAAGCGCTCGGGCCGGACGAGCACGGCGACGAGATAGGCCAGCAGGCCCAGCGCGGTGATCCCGGCGAGAATGGTGGATAAGGTCATCGAAATCTCCTCAGGCCCGGTCGCACAGGCGCACGAAGGCGAAGGTCAGCAGGAACAGGCCGGCGAGCGCGGCCAGCCAGGTCAGATCGGTCACGGACAGGGTCTCCTCATCATGTCAGGGGTCGCGGCGGTTGGGGTTGGCGGGCGAGCAGCTTCGACCCCTGCCAGGACAGGGCGATCCCGCTCCACAGCGCCAGCACCGCGAGCAGCGCGGTCAGGAACTCCTGCGGGCTGCATTGATGGGCCGGCGGCCGCAGCTCGAGCGCGCGCAGGCGCAGCGCGGCGAACCAGGCTCCGGCGAGCAGCGCCAGGCCGGCGAGACGCATGACGCATTCCGCCGCCCAGATGCGTTCTCCGGCCGCGAGCCGTTCGATGATGGGAGTGATCGCCATGCCCGAATTTCCGTTCGGCAGGCGATGTGGACGCGGGGCGCGTTAAGTTTCCATGTGAAAGATCGCTGGGCGCATAAAGATTCCGTAAAGTTCGTGGCGGCTGCCGCACCCGCCGCATAGATCGCGCCGATGACCGACCCGTCCGCGCCGCAGGGGCACGAACAAGGCCTGCCCGCCCTTGCCCTCGGCGCGATCGGCGTGGTGTTCGGCGACATCGGCACCTCGCCGCTCTATTCGCTCAAGGAGAGCTTCGTCGGGCATCATCCGCTCGCGGTGGACCGCGCGCACGTCTTCGGCGTGCTCTCGCTGATCTTCTGGACGATGATGATCGTGGTCACGATCAAATACGTCTTCGTCGTGCTGCGCGCTGACAACAAGGGCGAAGGGGGCAGCCTGGCGCTGCTCGCGTTGATTCGCGGCAAGCTGGGGCCGACGCGGTGGAGCGCGGCGATGGTCATGCTCGGCGTGACCGCGACCGCGCTGTTCTATGGTGACGCGATCATCACCCCGGCCATCTCGGTGCTCTCGTCGGTCGAGGGGCTGACCGTGGTGCAATCGGGCATGGAGCGCTTCGTCCTGCCGATCGCGATCCTCATCCTGATCGGCCTGTTCTCGATCCAGTCGCGCGGCACCGCGGCCGTGGGCAAGCTGTTCGGCCCGGTGATGGTCGTCTATTTCCTGGTCATCGCCGTGCTCGGCCTGGCCGGCATCGCCCGCGCGCCGGAAGTGCTCCGGGCCCTGAGCCCGGCCTATGCGGTGGGCTTCTTCCTGATCGATCCCGGCCTCGCCTTCCTCGCGCTCGGCTCGGTCGTGCTCGCGGTGACGGGGGCCGAGGCGCTCTATGCCGACATGGGCCACTTCGGCCGGCGCGCGATCGTCGTCGCCTGGCTGTGGATCGCCTTTCCCTGCCTGATGCTCAACTACCTCGGCCAGTCCGCCCTGCTGCTGCACACCCCGGCCGCGGCGGAGAACCCGTTCTTCCTGATGGCCCCGGACTGGGCGCGGCTGCCGCTCGTCATCCTCGCGACCCTGGCGACGGTCATCGCCAGCCAGGCGGTGATCTCGGGCGCCTATTCGGTCTCGCGGCAGGCGGTCCAGCTCGGTTTCCTGCCGCGCCTCCGAATCTGCCACACCAGCGCCAGCGCGGCCGGCCAGATCTACGTTCCGGTGATGAACTGGGCGCTGCTGATCCTGGTGATCCTGCTGGTCCTCGGCTTCCGCACCTCGGGCAACCTCGCCTCGGCCTACGGCATCGCGGTGACGGGCACGATGTTCATCACCGCCTGCATGATCGGCGTGCTGACCTTCGCCGTCTGGCGCTGGCCCAGGCCGCTGGCTGCCCTCGTCACCGGCGCGTTCCTGATGGTCGACGGACTCTACTTCGCCTCGAACCTGACCAAGATCCCCGACGGCGGCTGGTTCCCCCTGCTGGTCGCCGCCGTCGCCTTCCTGCTGCTGACGACCTGGGCCACGGGCCGCCGGCTGATGCGCGAGCGGCTCCACGAGGACGCGATGCCGATCGCGCTGTTCATCCGCTCGGCCGGCCGGAGCGCCAAGCGGATCGCGGGCACCTCGGTGTTCCTCTGCTCGACCGCGGACATCGTGCCGCCGGCGCTGCTCCACAATCTCAAGCACAACCATATCCTGCACGAGCGGGTGGTGCTGCTCACGGTCGATACCGCGAACGTGCCGCACATTCCGCCCGAGGAGCGGCGGCAGGTCGCGGACCTGGGCGAAGGCTTCTACCGGATGCTCCTGCGCTACGGGTTCATGGACGAGGTCGACATCCCGGCCGAGCTTGCGCTGGAGGATCGCGCCGGCGGGCCCTTCGGGAAGGGGGAGACGGGCTATTTCCGCGCCCGCCAGACCCTGAACGCCCCCTCCCCCCCGGTCCTGTCGAACTGGGGGGGGTAGCTGTGCGCGGCCATGGGTCGCCTGGCCGAGAGCGCGATGGAGTTCTTCAAGCTGCCCGCCAACCGGGTGATCGAGCTAGGGAGCCAGGTCGAGATCTGAGCTTCCTCCACGCCCCCTCAGGCCTTGGCGAAGGGATTGGTGAAGACGGCCCGCGCGCCCAGCTCCCGTTCGATTTCGAGCAGCCGGTTGTATTTGGCGAGGCGTTCGCCGCGGCAGGGCGCGCCGGACTTCATCTGGCCGGCGCCGACCGCCACGGCGAAGTCGGCGATGAAGTCGTCGTTGGTTTCGCCGGAGCGGTGCGACACCATCGTCCGCCAGCCGGCATGATGGCAGAGGTTCACCGCCTCGACGGTCTCGGTGACGGTGCCGATCTGGTTCGGCTTGATGAGGACCGCGTTCATCGCCTTGCGGTCGATGGCCTCCCGGATGAAGCGCGGGTTGGTGACGGTGATGTCGTCGCCCATGATCTGGATGCGCCGTCCTTGCGCGGCCATCTGATCGGCAAAGCCCTGCCAGTCGTCCTCCGCGAACCCGTCCTCGATCGAGACGATGGGATAGGTGTCGATCCAGCGGCCATAGAGCGCGAGCATGGCGGCGCGGTCGAGGCGGCCCCGGCCCGCGCGAGCGAGATCGTAGATCCCGCCTGCGCCGAAGGACGAGGCGGCGGGATCGAGCGCGATCGCCATATCCCGTCCTGGCCGGTAGCCCGCGGCTTCGATCGCCTCGACGATCAGCTCGCAGGCCGCCTCGTTGTCTTCGAGCGCGGGGGCGAAGCCGCCTTCATCCCCTACGGCGGTCTTGAGGCCGCGCCTGTGCAGGATCGACCGGATCGCCGCATAGGTCTCCGCGCCATAGCGCAGGGCTTCGGCGAAGGTGGGGGCGCCCACCGGGACGATCATGAACTCCTGGAAGTCCAGGCCGCTGTTGGCGTGCTTGCCGCCGTTGAGGACGTTCATCGCCGGCATCGGGAGCAGGCAGGCGCCCTCCCTGCCGAGATGCCAGTAGAGCGGCACGCCCTGCGCGATGGCAGCGGCGCGCGCGGCCGCCATCGAGACGCCGAGGATCGCGTTGGCGCCGAGGCCGGCCTTGTCGGGCGTTCCGTCGAGGGCGATCATCACCCGATCAAGGGCAGCTTGATCGCAAACGTCGGCCCCGAGCAGCGCCGAGGCGATCGGACCCTCGACCCGCTCGATGGCTTGAAGGACGCCCTTCCCCCCATAGCGCGCGGGATCGCCGTCGCGCAGCTCGGCCGCCTCGTTGGCGCCGGTCGACGCGCCCGATGGGACGGCCGCACCGGCTTCCACGCCGCCTTCGAGGACGATCGTGACGGCCAGCGTCGGGTTGCCGCGCGAATCGAGGATCTCGCGGCTGTGAAGATGGGCGATGCGTGTGCTGGATAACATGGGCCGGCTCCGGTCAGGCAAGCACCGAGCGGCCGACGACGGCGGTCGTCTCGCTCAGCATGTAACGGATGGTCGCGCCGGTCAGGAGGTGGAAGCTCTCGACCTGCGCCGGGGTGAGGCCGTCGAGCGCCATGCACAGCGCCCGCAGCGTGTTGCCGTGCGAAACGACAAGCGTGGTGCCGCCCGCCATCGCGGCGGGCAGGATGGTGTGGACATAGGCCGCTAGCACGCGGGCGGCCGTATTGCGCAGGCTTTCCCCCTGGGGTGGGGTTTCGGCATAGGACCGGCGCCAGCGCCGGACCTGCTCCGCGCCGAACTCCGCTGCGGCTGCATCCTTGTTGCACCCGGTCAGCGCGCCGTAATCCCGCTCATGGAGCGCGGGCATGGCCGTGACGGGCGCATCGCGGCTTCCCAGCCCCTCTTGCACGATGGCGACCGTTTCGCCCGCCCGGATCGTCGGCGAGCAGAATATCCGGTCGGGGACCAGACCCGCCACCCCGAGCCGGCGCGCGACCCGGGCCGCCTCATCGCGGCCGCGCGCCGACAGGGGCGGATCGCTCAGCCCGGTGAACACGTTGGCGGCATTGGTTTCGCTTTCGCCGTGCCGCATGACGACGAGGTTGACGGCGCCGCTGCCCATCAGTGCACCAGGAACAACGGCAGTTCGGCGTTGCCGAGCATATGTCGCGTCGTCCCGCCCAGCAGCCATTCGAGCAACGGGCCATGGCGATAGGCCCCGGCGACGAGCAGGTCGGCGCCGATATCCCTGGCCTCATGCACGATCTGCGACCCGCGATCCTCGCCGTCCGGCGGAACGACGCGCATGGCCACGGCGATGCCGACGGCGCGGACCCGGTCGGCCAGGGCCAGCGCGGGATCGTCCTGCCTCCCGATCCGCAGCGCCGTCACTCTCGCGGCCGCCCGCAACCATGGCAGCGCGGCATCGATCGCATCGGCGGCCACGGGCGTGTCGCCCAGCGCGACCGCGACATGGGCAAAGCCAGTGGATCGCGGCTGCCAGGTCGGCGGCACCAGCAGCAGGGGCTTGGCGGCCTCGCGGATCGCGGCGTGGCAGGCATCGCCGCTGTCCATATCGTGCCCGCGCACGAGGACGATCAGATCGGCGTCATGCGCCGCCCGTACGATCGATTCTTCTTCGGCGCCAACGGGAGCCTCCCAGGTGATGCGCGGGGTTCCCTCGTCCGCGCCGACATTCCAGCGGAGGAACTCCGCCTCGACCGCCTTGGCCCTGTCGCGAGCCGTGCCTTCGGTCGCTTCGCGCAGGCGCTGGATCTGCACTTCCTCGCTCACGGCGACGAGCCGGTCGGGGTCGACCACGACATGCAACCCCTCGATATGGGAATAGGGGTCGATCCTGGCCGCCATGACGGCCGCGTCGAGACAGGGGCGGACACTCCGGGCGTCGGTAATGACGGCAAGGATTCTCATTGGGGTCAACTCCCGAACAGGCGGTCGAAGGCGCCCGGCAGGGAAAAGCCCAGCCAGACGGCGAAAATGCAGATCGTGACGGACAGCAGGACATTGGCGAGCGCGCGGCCCGGCTCACCGGTCTGGATGAGGGCCAGCGTTTGCAGGCTGAAGGAGGAGAACGTGGTATAGCCGCCGCACAGGCCCACCAGCATGAAATTGCGGATCTCAGGCGGCACCGGAAGCCGCCCGCCGGTTTCGGTCAGCGCGGCGAACAGGCCGATGACGAACGAGCCGGTGATATTGATGAAGATCGTGCCCCACGGCAGCGCCTCGCCGAAGCGGGCCGTGAACATGAGGTTGATCCAGTAGCGAGCGATGGTGCCGATGGCCCCTCCCACCGCGATCCAGGCATAGGTCAGCATCTATTCCGCGGCCTCCGTTCCCGCCATTCCCGGCTTTCCGCACGTCCCGGGCTCCCAGTCGGCGAACAGGCGGGCTTCGGCCTGCGCGATGTAGGCCCGCGTGATCGGCACGCCCGCGACCTCGCGCGCGATTAGGAGCTGGAAGACCATCAGGCCGTTGAAGCGGAATCCCATCTCGCAGGAGGCGAGATAGAATTCCCACATGCGATAGAACCGCGCATCGTAGATCGCCTCGATCGCCGCGCGCTGCGCCACCGCCCGCAAGCGCCAATGACGCAGCGTCGCGGCATAGTGGAGCCGCAGGACTTCCATGTCGGCCAGCCACAGGCCGGTCGCTTCCAGGGCGGCCACCGCCTCGCTGGCGGCGGGGATGTAGCCGCCGGGGAAGATATGCTCGCGCATCCAGCGATCGAAGCCCGGCCCGCGATCCTTGCGGCCGATCGAATGGACCAGGGCCACGCCGTTCGTATCGAGAAGACGGTCGATCGCGGCGAAATAGTCGCCGAAATGCTCGCGCCCGACATGCTCGAACATGCCGACCGAGACGATCCGGTCGAACCGGCCTTCGACCTGGCGATAGTCGATCAACTCGAACCGCACCCGGTCGGCCAGTCCTGCGGCCGCCGCGCGCTCGCGCGCCACGCGGAGCTGTTCGGCCGAGAGCGTGATGCCGGTCACGTCGACATCGGCCATTTGCGCGAGCGTCAGGGCCATGCCGCCCCACCCGCAACCGATGTCGAGGACCCGCGCGCCGGGACGGAGATCGAGCTTCGCCGCGATATGCGCCTTCTTGGCGGCCTGGGCCTCCTCCAGCGTCATGCCGGGATCGGCGAAGTAGGCGCAGCTATATTGGAGATCGGCGTCGAGAAAGAGGCGGTAGAAGGCCTCCGACAGGTCGTAATGACGCTCGACGTTGCGGCGCGACTGCCGGAGCGTGTTGGAGCGGGCGAGCAACCGCGCCAGCAGCTCGCGGACGCGGGCGAGCGCGCCCATGACGGGCCGCCGCGCCAGGGTGTGCCCGATCACTTCCATGAGGTTGCCCAGCGAACCGCGCTCGATCGTCAGCCTGCCGTCCATGTAGCATTCGCCCACCTGATATTCGGGATCGAGGGCCAGCAGGTCGGCCGTCCGGCGATCCGTGAGGCGCACCGCGATGTCGAGCCGCGGCATGTCGATCGGGACCGCCCCGACGCTGAAGGCGGGCTCCTCCCCGATCGTCACGGTCAGGCGGCCGACCGCGACGACGCGCTCAAGCAGCGCTCGCAACATGATGCCCTCCTTCGCGGACGATAAGGACCGAGCAGGCGACCTTGTGCGTCATGCGATCCGAGCGGCGGCCGAAGACATGTTCCCACAGGTCGGCATGTTCGGTCGCGCCGATCACCAGCAGATCGGCGTCGCGCTCGACGGTGAATTGGACGATCTGCTCAACGGGATGCCCGGCGAAGACATGGGCGCGCAAGGCGACCCCGGCGTGCTCGGCCATCTTCTCGGCGACCTGGCGGCGCTTGGCGATGCGGCGGCGTTCGGCGGCCTCATCGCTCGCGACATCGGCCATCATTCCCGATCGCGGCGCGATTTCCTCGACGAACAGCACATCGAGATCGGTCGCGGCGAGCCGGGCAAGGTCGATCGCCGCCCGCAGCGCGGTGAACGAATTTTCCGAACCGTCATTGGCATGGACGATATGGCGGAACATGGCTGGCCTCCTTTCCTTCGGGGACAGGGCGGGAATCGCATCGCCCCGCCCGCGTCACGACCGCCCTCCGGCCACGACGCTCACAGGATGCGGTTCGGGCCCCGGCGCGTCGGACTGCGGTTCGTCCGGCGGGATCAGGTGGCGCGGCAGGTAGAAGGCATTGGCGATCAGCGTCGGCACGATGGCCGAGCCGATGACCGTCGCGACGAGGATCGAATATTGGCCCTGGTCGATGATCTTGTGCGACAGGCCGAACAGGGCCGAGATCGTGCCGAAGGTCAGGCCCGTCGACATGAGCAGCGTCGTATAGGCCGATTCCTTGCCCGGCGAGCCATACCAGCGGGTCAGCGGATAGACGCCGATCACCTTGGTCGCCATCTTGCCGGCCAGCAGCGCGGCGAAGCCAAGCGGCGCGGCCCACAGCGCCGGCAGCGACACGAAGGAGCCGGCGCGGATGAAGTAGAAGGGTGTCAGCAGGCCAAAGGTCAGCGTGCGCAGCCGGCGGATCAGCGCGTGATCCTTGCCGACCGTTCCGGCCAGCACCATGCCGACGAGATAGGCCGGCAGCACCGCTTCGCTTCCGGCCCATGTCGCGAGCGCGCCGAGGCCGAACAAGGCGAGCAGCAGGAACTTGGCCTCCAGCTCCGAGGGGCGATCGCCGTAGATCCTGAAGAAGCGCGGCGTCAGCCAGGGCAGGATCGCGAACACGATCACCGCGACGCCGGCGAAGATCGCCGTCCTGGCGGTGAAGGGCGCGAAGATCACGCCCAGCGCCAGCACCGTCGCCAGATCGTTGATGAAGCAGGCGGCCAGCAGCGTCTTGCCGTAGTCGGTCCGGTTGAGCCCGAATTCGAGCATGACCGCATAGACGACCGCGACCGAGGTGGTGGACATGGCGACCCCCGCAAGAAGCCCGGCCCTGGGCGTCCACCCGAGCGCGAAGATCGCGAGCAGCGTGCAGCCGGCGAACGGCAGCGCGAAGCCCGCCAGGCCCACCGCGCTCGCCTCCTTCCACTTGGCGCGGAAGACCTTGGGGTCGAGCTCGGCCCCAGCGAGGAAGGTCAGGACGATCGCACCTGCTCCCGAGAGGAACGTAACCCAGCTTTCCTGGGTGCCGAGGACGGCCGCGCCGACCAGGGCGCCGATGGCGAGCTGCGCGATCGTGCCGACGACGATTTCGGAAAGCGCGGTCGCGATCCTGAACCAGATCGACAGCAGCGTGGCGACCAGCGCCAGGCCCAGCCAAAGCGCAGCAACAGCCCAGACATGGGTCATCAACTGTCTCCCGTCGCGGCCGAGGCCGCTTTGGCGAGTGTCGATACCGGACCGTCAGAGCCAGCCCGTGCGGCGAGGACACACACCCGCCGCGTTAGACGCGGTAGGGGTCATCAGCCGTTGGGCGGTTATGGGGGACTCCATCCCCGTTCAGCGATGTGGGCGGGCCTGCCGGGCAGGCCCTCTGGACGTAACCGCCCTGAAGGGAGATCGTTCCGCCCGAAAATCTAATCCAGTGTTTCCTTTCTGTCGATGGCCGAAAGCGAATTCCGGTTGTCGCGATGCGGCGCCATCTCCCGGCCCTCAATGGGCCAGGAACAGCGGCAGGTCGCAATGGGCGAGGACGTGCCGCGTCGTCCCGCCCAGCAGCCATTCGATGAACGCGTTGTGGCGATAGGCGCCCATGACGAGGAGATCGGCGTCGAGCTTGCGGGCCTCGGCAACGATCTGGTCGCCGAGGCTCTCCCCGTCCCTCCCGACGAGCTGGAGGCGATAGGCGATGCGTTCGAGGTCGAGCAGGTCTTCGGCCGGCCCCGCGAGATCGCGGCTTTCCGCGATCAGGAGCAGCGTGACCTCGCGGGCGACGCGCAGCCAGGGCAGCGCGCCCAGCAGCGCCTTGCGGCACGGCTCGGTATCGTTCCACGCCACCACGATGTGCTCGGCAAAGCCCTCTCCGGGTTCGCGCCGCCATTTGGCGGGCACGAGGAAGAAGGGATGGCGCACCTTGTGGAACGCGGCGTGGAGCGCGTCGCCGCCGTCCATGTTCGTCGGCCGCGGCAGCACCAGCACGTCGAATATGCGCGCCTCGCGCTCGACGTTTTCCCCCTCCGCGCCGAGCCGTTCCTTCCATCGCAGCGGAATGTCCGCATCGGGATGGGCCCCTACCCATGCCTCGTAGGCCGCGTGGGTGGCGGCTTCCCGGTCCTTCGCCGTTCCCTCGTGGCGGTCGCGCAATTGCTGCATCGCGATCTCCTCCGGCGCAGTCACGAGATATTCGGGATCGACCACGACATGCAGCGCCTCGATCGACGCATCACGGATCGCATGGGCGGCCGCGTCGGCGGCGTCGAGGCAGGCGGAGGCCGTGGCTGCCTCGGCGATGACGGCAAGCAGTTTGACGGTCACAGGCCCTCTCCTTCTCCAGCGGGAGCGGGCATCGCCATTCCTGCCCGCCCCCAAGGGGCATGCAAGCAGGAGTCATCAGCCTTTTCGGCGGTTCAAGGGGAACTCCATCCCCTGTCCCCAAGATAGGCGGAACCCGCCCGATTGCAACCGATCGGGCGCGGACCTCCCGGCCCCCGAGCGGTCATTCGGCCTCCGCCGCCAGCTCCTCGGGCGAGGCATCTTCATGGGCGATGCCCTTGGGGCCAATGCTCCAATGCTCCAGGTGCTTGTAAACGATGACCTTGCTGGCGAGCAGGTCGCCATGGGCGGCGCAGAAGCGTTCCAGCGTGTCGCGATGATCGATCAGCTCCACGCACATCGTCAGGTGGGGATTGCTGATTTCCATGCCTTCTTCCATCACCGGGCCGTGGTTGGAAAAGCCGTAGTGGGTATGATGGGCGACGGCGTTCATGATCCCTTCGGACTTCGCCTGCGCGACCAGCGCGCGATAGAGCGGCTTCGCGGACCACAGCGTCTTGATCGACCCTTTCGCCGCCTTGTCGCCGGGCTTCATGTAGATGCGGATCATGCCGATCTCGCTCGAACTGACTTGATGCTTGTGGGCCATGGGCTTGCTTTCGCTGATGAGGGTGGGACCGAGGGGGAAGAGATCGCCCAACGAGGGGCGCGGGCGGACCGCGCGCGCATCGCGCAGCGTGGCGTCGGGAGGGAGCAGGCCCCCGCCCGTCTTGGGGACGGCGATGCGCTGGGAGAGATAGATGCCGCTGTGGCCGGAGCAGAGATAGGCGACGAAGCAAGCGATCGCGATCGGCACGATGTTGGCGGCGCCGAACAGCTCGACGCCCATGATCGTGCAGGCCAGCGGCGTATTGGCGGCACCGGCGAAAACCGCGACGAAGCCCAGGCCGGCGAAGAGGTCGACCGGCGCGCCCAGCGCCCCGCCGAGGGCATTGCCGAGCGCCGCGCCGATGAAGAACAGGGGCGTGACCTCGCCGCCCTTGAAGCCCGCGCTCAGAGTGACGACCGTTAAGACCAGCTTGAGCAGCCAGCTCCAATGATCGACCGGGCCGCCAAAGAACCCGGCGATGGTCGGCGCGCTCGGATCGGGCGACCACACGCCCAGGCCGAGATAATCGCGGGTGTCGAGGGCATAGACCAGCGCGATCACCAGCGCGCCGCCGATCACCGGCCGCAGCGGCCCGAAGGGCACGAGCCGCTTGAACAGCCCCCCGAGGCCGTGGTTGGCTTCCGCGAAGACCAGCCCCGCCAGGCCGAACGCCATCCCCGCCAAAGCGGCCTTCGCCAGCAGCAGCGGCTCGGCCATGATCGCCCCGGCGGCGCCGGAGGCATATTCGATATGGTAGGCGCCGTGATGGATGCCCCAGGTGTGGCAGGGGCCGGCCCCCCCCCCCCCCCCCCCCGGGCGCCGCCCCTGCGGCAGCGCCCCCCGCGCCCGCCGCCGCTGCAGCTGCCATGGCCCCACCACCGCCGCTGCCGCCGGCGGCGCCACCGCCGACCGGCACGTTGGCAAGCGACACGCTGGGGGGCTGGGTGCTGCCTTCATCGACCCGGAACCCCTTGCCGAGGGCCCGGCCGAGGCGGCCGCCAGGCGGGACCGCCGTGCCTTCGCGGCCCGCCGAGCCGCCGAAGAGGTGGGTCACGACCGTTCCGATGAAGATCAGCGGGGCCATGCGGAGCGGCACGCCGCCCCCGGGCTCGTGGACCTGCTCGACGATCAGATTGTTGCCGCCCGCCACGCTCTTGCCCATCCAGTGGTAGAGCAGGCCGATCCCGCCGCCCGCGAGCGGCAGCAGGAACAGCATCCACGGATGGGCGAAGCGCGTCCGCGTCGCAACGTCGAGGCTCCAGAGGAAGGCGGCGCACAGCGACCCGACCGCCACCGCCATGGGGACGAGGATCAGGGTCCAGCGCAGGACCGACATCGCATGATCGTGGCGAGTGCGGAAAAACGCGGCGAGGTTGAAGCTCGCAAAAAGGTTCGCAAAGGTGGCGCGCACGATTCCTCCTTGTTGCCTGACGGCGAAAGGTAGGAATCATCAACCCCTAGGGGCGGTTCGGCCCGAAGGCCCGGCAGAAATCCATTGCCGTTCGCATCTATGCCGATGCTGCGGTGCCGCGTCCATCCTCCCTGCGCGCTCGATACGCGGGTCGCTCGCCGGTCTCGCCAGGCACGAACCCCCCGATCAGATTTCCGGGGGCACGCGGGCCCCTTCGAGACCTGCTCGCGGCGAATGCCGAGGCCCAGCAGCCAGGCCGGCAACGCCTGCAATGCGGGAACGGCCTGTAGAAGGCGGACGATCGCCGGGACACGAGGCGCCTTCTCACGCATGGCCGCGCCGATGACGTTGCGGTGGACGGCGCGCTGCACGGCCTGGATCGTCCTAACGGGCAGCATCCGGCGCTTCTGCACGCGATGCAGCAGCGGATCGGGATCGGCGCCGCGCGCGAGCGGCGCAGCCAGGATATTCGCCGCGGCGACGGCATCCTGAATCGCCAGGTTGATGCCGACGCCGCCGACTGGCGACATGGCGTGGGCCGCGTCGCCGATGGCGAGCAGGCCGGGCCGGTGCCAGCGGGTCAGGCGGTCGAGGGAGACGGTCAGGAGCTTCACGTCGTCCCAGTCGGCGATGGCGTCGATATGGTCCGCGAGAGGGGGAACCGTCGCCGCGACATCCACCCGGAAACGGGCCAGGCCGGCAGCCCGCACCCGATCCGCCGCTCCCTTCTCGATCACGCGCGCACACTGGAAATAGTCGCCCCGGTCGATGGTCACGATCATCTCGCCCCGGTCGATATAGCCCTGGGTGCGGTTCTCGGGGGTCCGCGGCTTGGGCACACGAAACCACAGCACGTCGATGGGCGCGCCCAGATCCTTTCGCGGTAGCCCGGCGGCCTCACGCAGAACGGAGCTGCGTCCATCGGCAGCGATGACCAGTGCCGCTTCCAGCGCCTCGCCCGTGGCAAGCCGCACGCCCTCGACCCGCGTCGCGCCCTCGATCAACCCGACCGCCTCCGCTTCCATGCGCAGGGAGAAGGCGGGGAATTGCCGCGCCTGCTCGGCCCCGAAATCGAGGAAGTGCCATTGCGGCATCATGGCGATGAAGCGCGCGGGACCGGGCAGCCGGCTGAAGTCCGCGATCCGATACTCATGGCCCCCGATGACCGCGCCGACGGACTCCACCTTGTCGTGCTCGCGCGCGAGGAGCGCGTCCAGCAGGTCGAGTTCGCTGAAGATGTCCAGGGTGGAAGGGTGAACCGTATCGCCCCGAAAATCCCTGAGGAAGTCCCGGTGCTTCTCCAGCACGACGGTCATCACCCCGGCGCGCGCAAGCAGCAGCCCAGCCATCATCCCGGCCGGACCGCCCCCGACGATGACGACTGGATGGTTGTTGCGAGCAATCATGGCGTCACTCTAGGCTGCCAACGCCAAAGCGGCAAACGGGCGGGCCCGGCCATTCCGCATCGGCGTCAATGACACCCCGCTCCGGATGCGCCGACGCCGGTCGTTCGATCGAAACGATCGCCGCGATAGCGGGACAGGATCAGCGTCGTGATCACGGTCAGGGCCAGGCTCACCCCGAGATACAGCAGGGCCATGCGGTCGACGACGCCGGCGGGGACCTGATCGCGTTCCATCCCTTGGGGAAAGGCCGCCAGCATCAGGAGCAGGCCTGCGCCCAGCGTGCCCAGCCCCTGGCTCGCCTTGCGCATGAAGCTGCTCGACGCGAGCAGCAGGCCTTCGGAGCGCCGGCCGGTCCTGGCCTCGGCTTCCTCGACCAGGTCCGCCACCATCGAGGACAGGGTGATCGTGATCATCGTCATGGTGCCGGCGCCGATCACGCTCTGGGCTCCGACCAGCACCAGCAAGCCGGCGCCCTGCACCGGCAGCAGGTCGAGCAGCCGCGCGAGCAGCGGGACGGCGCCCGCGGCCGCGTTGATCCACAGCAGCAGGATCGCCGCGCGGCGCTTGCCCAGCCGGGCCGAGATCGCGGGCGCCGCGGCGATCACCAGCAGGCCGAACATGATCGGCACCGTCAGGATCGTGATCTGCGCCTGGGTGAAGCGGTAGAAATACATCAGCCAATAGATGCCGAGCGTGCTGCCGATGCCCGAGCCGATCGAGATGAACACCGCCGCCGCGACGAGGACCGCCAGCGACCGGCTTTTCAGCGTCTCGGCCATGTCGCGCAGATGATCGCCCAGCGAGCGGCGCCGCGCCGGTGACGGCGGGGCGCCACTCACGATCCGGCGGTGCAGCCCGGCCGCGCAGAAGGTCAGGGACAGGACGATGACGGTCGCCGCAAAGATCGCGAAGGGCCGGTAGCCCTCCGCCGCAAGCAGGCCGCCCGTTCCATCGGGCCGCTCCTTCATGAACACGTTGTAGGCCAGCGCCGTGACCGTCAGGCCGCCCGCGGCCTCGAACAGGTAGCGCGCGGTGAACAGGCGGGTCCGCTCATGATAGTCGGAGGTCAGCTCGGGAACGAGCGCGACGTGGGGCAACTCGAAGAAGGTATCGAAGAAGCGGATGCCGATCACGCAGACGGCAAGATAGGCCGTCAGCATCGGCGCCGGCCAGCCCGCCGGCGGCATCCACAATAGCAGGAACAGGACCGTCACCGGCACGATGGACAGGTACATGAAGGGCAGCCGCCGCCCCCAGCGCGAACGGAACGTGTCCGAAAGCTGGCCGACCAGCGGGTCCCAGATCGCGTCGAGCACCAGCGAGGCCATCAGCACGGTGGAGATCGCCAGCGCGGACAGCCCGATCACCTGATGATAGTACAGCATCAGGAACGAGGTGATCGGCACGGTCTTGGCCGCGCCGCCGATCGCCCCGATGCCGTAGATCGCCGTGCCGGCCCATCCCAGCTTCCCCGGCGGCGCGGGAGCCGTCACCGCGATCGCCTTCGCGGCATGTCGGGCGGCGCTGCTTCAGGCATCCCCACTCCCCCAAGGCGCGGCATGCGGTTTCCTTCCGTGGCCGGGTGCGAGAAGGAACGGGCAGCGCGACCGCGGCCCGGTCGTCACCCGCGCCCGGGCTTCTCCGCATCCGTCCCCACGGCCCCGCGCCAGGCCGCCGAGCCGCGATCGATCCAGACCTTGCGCGTATGAAGCGCGGTCATCATCGCCAGCATCTCGTCGCCCTCCGCGATCGCCTCCAGCTCCATAAGCTTGGCCTTGCGCCACCGCTCGACGAAGCGCGCATGATGAGGTTGAGGGGACGATGGCACCCCTTCTTCGAACTGGGATGTCACCTGCTGATAGGAGAAGGCCGCGTTTATGCCGAAGAACACCTCGATGTAGGAGCCGCGGATCAGCCGGAAGATCGCCGAACGGCTGCTTTTCTCGAACGCCGCGACCTGCTCCAGCGTGGCATCGAGGCCCAGCTCGTGAAGTTCCCGCACCAGCCGGTCGACCAGGACACCGGCCTCCGCCCGATCCGCGTTGGCGGCCTGCCGCAGCGTCTCCATCCACAGCGCCGTCGCCACGCCCCCGGTATGCCGCGTATCGAGACCCAGGGTATCGAGATAGGCGCAGACGACGGTTTCGACCATGTCCACGCTGGGCCGGGAGGCGAAGTAGCCGCCGTTGATCCCGCGCCGCACGTTGAGGACGCCTTCCCGCTCCAGCAGGCGCGCGGCCTGGCGGACGGTGACGCGCGACACCCCGAGCCGCGCGATCAGGTCGTCCTCGTTGCCGAGCAAGGTGCCATCGGCCTCGCCAAGCGCCCAGTCGCGCAGCCGCTGCGCTGCGTCATCGATCGGCGACCTGGCTTTCCCCTGCTTGTGCACGCGCCATCCCTAGCCCAAGCCGATTCCGGCCGCCAGCGCCGATTCCGGTCAATTCCTGGCGGGGATCTTCTGGAGGTCGCGATCCAGCTCGGCCAGCTTGGCGTCCGACAGGACATCCGGGGCATAGGCCTTGAGCGCGTCCTGCATCTCCTTCAGCGTCATGCCCGCGGCCCGCTCCGTGTCGTCGCCCAGCCGAGTGACCAATTCGGGAATGTGCTTCATCAGCACGGCCTTGGCCTCGGGATCGGCAAGCAGCGTGCCGAGCTGGCTGTTCGCGACCGAATAGGTCCGGACGGCGGCGGCCGGGGCCTCCGCCTGGCCGGGCGCGGCGGCCAGGGCCCCGCTGCCGAGGCAGGCGAGCGCGAGGCTGCTCGCGAATATCATCAGGCGCATGGTCTCGATCTCCTTCCAATGTCAGGGCCGGCCAGCGGGCGACCGGACCGGCGGCCTCGCTCGACCCGCCCGGGATGTCAGAACTTCTTGGCGATGCCGAACTTGATCAACCGGCCTGGCGTCTGGCCCTGCTGGTTCTGATAGCCCGAATTGCCGCGCAGGAACGGCGGGTGGGTGTTGGGCAGGTGGTCGGCGTGGAGCGTCAGGTCCGGCCCGCCGGTCCAGCGCGCCTCGCCGGGAATGCGATAGCGGAAGAACAGGTTGAAGACGTTCCAGGCGCCGACATAGGTCTGGTTAAGGTTCGCGGCCGTGCCGATCTGCGGATAGCCGTCGACGTGCAGCCAGGTGCCCTGCGCGGTCAGGCCGTGGATCTCCGCCCCCAGCGTCAGGGACGAGCGCAGGCGGGGCGTATCAAGGTCGAGCAGGGTCTCGACGACCGGCGCCTGCGAGCTGACCTGCGACTTGGTGCTGATCGGCAGGCTGCCGCTGAAGTCGACATAGACCGCGCCGAAGCTCGTCGGACGGCGATAGCGCGCGTAGAAGTCGAAGCCCTTGGTCCAGAAAGTGCTGACGTTGGTCGTGCGCGCATCGACGATGGCGTAGATGCTCGACAGGGCGGCCGCCTGCAACGCGCCGCCGCCGGCCACGCCGGGCGTGCTCAGCACCTTCTGCCGGAAGGCCTCGACGCCGCTCTGCTGATAGGTGCGGAAATAGCCGGGGAATTGCGACCAGAGCAGCGAGCTGCCCAGCGGCGCG
>Ga0066256_1002926_pt1 | contig 17532 bp, 18 predicted proteins | sample ThiBio_1000_biof_FD_87107 | JGI IMG/M metagenome (GOLD analysis project Ga0066256, IMG submission 87107) | Wastewater bioreactor microbial communities from Cape Town, South Africa - Thiocy_expt_1000_biof (version 2) | ecosystem: Engineered > Bioreactor > Thiocyanate-remediating >...
GAGATGATGGAAGTCTTGCCGGCGGCGAGATCCCGGACGTAGATGGTCTCGTAGGTGCCGGGGCTCCCGAGGTTCGAAGCGGTCGAGCGGAATGCGACCCGGTTGCCGTCGCCGCTGATGACCGGTGCGTCGCTGCTTTCGTCGCCGACCGCCCCCGTGGCCCCGTCGGCCCGGGAGGCCAGGGTGGTCACGTCCGTGTCCAGGTTCCGTACGTAGACATCGGCCTTGTCGTTGGTGTCGGCCGGCACCAGCTGTCCCACCGCCGTAAACGCGACCACCTTGCCATCGGAGCTGATCGTGGCGTCGCTGGCCCGGTTCGCCTTGGCGCCGTTCGCGCCGCTGGCCCTGGAGACGAGCTCGAACTCGCCGGTCTTGAGGTCACGGCGGTAGATCTGGCCGCCGTCGCCGTCCTGCGCCGCCTCTGGCAGGTGCGCGGAACCGCTTGAAAAGATCTGGTAGCGGCCGGTCGCGCTGATCGTCCGTCGGCCGTAGTTGTAATCGCCGAAACCAGGGGTGCGGACCGGTGCCGTCCCCTTGGGCCGGGAGACCAGGTCGATCGCCCCCGAGGGGAGGCTGCGCTCGAAGACCGAGGCGAGGTCCGGGTCGCTGTCCGGTGTGGCCCCGCCAGCCTCGCCCCAGGTCGCGGACTGGCCGTCGCCCGAGATCGTCCCTTCGACCGCGTAACTGTTTCGGTACGAAACCAGCGAGGTTTGATCGGTGCTGCGGTCCCTCATGTAGACCCCGTAGTAGTCGGGGGACGGTCCCAGGTTCTCGGCGTCGGAAGAGAAGATGACTCTCGATCCGTCGTCGCTGATGCTCGGAGTGTGGGCTCGGCTGTCGGCGTTGGCCCCGCTCGCTCCGCTCGCCCGGCTGACCAGCTCGGACGGGATCGCCGCCATGCTGCGCACGTAGACGCTGGCATCGTGGTCCGGATCGGTCACGCCGTTGTCGAGCAGGTCGGCGGCGTAGCTGGTGAACGCGACCTCGACCTCGCTCAGGGCGCCGGGTGAGCCGGCGATCAGCGCTTCGTCGCTGCCGTCGTTCGCGGAAGCGGTCGCATCGTTGTACTTGGCACTGACCAGATAGGTGGAGTCGCTGTCCATGTCCCGGAGGAAGATGTCCTCGCTGTAGGTGCCGTTGTTGTCGGAGAAACCCGCCACCAGGTCGGTCGCGTCGGAGGAGAAGACCACCCATTTGCCGTTGCCGCTGATTGCTCCGTCGTCCGAGGGGTCGTTGCCGGCCGTGGACGCGCCGGACTTGGCCGAGACCAGGGTCGAGGTGCCATCGGCCAGCTTCATCCGGTAGACGTCGTCCTCGGTGTTCGAGTCCCCCGGTGTGAGGGCCTGGCTGGTGGTGAAGAGGACGTACTTGCCGTCGGCAGAGATATCGGTGAGGTAGGCGTCGTCGGTGACCGATGGGGTCAGCAGGGTCGTCGTGCCGGCCTGGATGTTGCGGAGATAGACGTCCATGTTGGCGTCGGTGTCAGCGGGGACGGCCTGCACGTCGGTCGAGAAGGCGACGAGGTTGCCGTCCCCGCTGGGGAAACAGTTGTAGATCGCATTGTCGAGCGGCGCCCCGTTCATGCCGTCGGCGCGGTTGACGAGCACGACATCCCCGGTCTGGGTGTCCTTGCGGAAGAGGTGGGTCAGGTCGGGGTTGATCCCGGCTGCCAGGTTGTCTGAATCCGAGAAGAACAAGACGTACCGGCCGGTGGTGTTCACCGGTGAGGTCGCGTACCCGGGACCCAGCGTGCCTGAGTTTCCGCCCGGGACGGCATTGGCCGGCAGGTCCAGGTAGCTGGTCGGGAACGTGTCCCCGACCAGGGCCGTGCCCGCCGAGGCGGCGGAGCAGAAAACCATGGCCGACCCCAGAACGAGCGTGATCAGAACCGCCTTTGTCCTCATCGAAACGTCCCCCATGCCATTCCTTTCCGCAGGGCGGGTGAGCCGCCTTTTGTTGTCCGGATGCTACCCCGCGGATGCCGCGAATTTCAAACGCTTCTCGATCTCGCCCCGGTACGCCTGAGACCGATCCCGGTCGCAGGAAGGGAATTCCGTTGGTCTTGGGTAATCATTGGGTAGTCACGACGAAGGAACTGTCGATGCGTCGATCCAGAAAAGCGAAGAAAGAAACCCAGCCGGAGCCCCGGCCAGACGACACCCAGGAAATGTTCACCACCGGCCCGGGCCAGCCCGACGGCCCGGAGGAGACGCGGGAGTACGAGACGGTCGCGGTCGAGGCGGAAGAGCCTGTGCCGGTCGACGAAGAACCGGAGATCGAGGAGCCCGAACCGACCGAGGAGCCCGAACCGGTCGAGGACGAGGAATCGAAGCCGGGGAGGACGAGCCCTTCGACGAGGAGGAACTGGAAGCGGTCGAGGACGAAGCCTGGGAAGGCGACGGTTACGAGGATTGGGATGAGGACGCCGACGAAACCGAGTTGATCGAATCGGTCCCGCAAAGCGAGCCCCAGAAGTCTGGCACCGATGATTTCAAGGCCTGGCTGGTCGCCTTCAGGCAGCGGGCCGGGACCATCTGGAAGGGCTTCTGGGCACGGATCGGGGCGATCAAGCTTCCCCGTCACGAGATCGATGGCCAGAAGGTGCTGGCGGTCGCCGGGATCCTCGCGGTCGCGGCGATGGTCGGTGCCGGTGGCTACCTGCTCGGCAAGGGATCCGGGGACGACGTGGACCAGGCGCGACTCGAGGGAGAGTTCGCGGGCAAACGGGCGGGGGCGGTCGAAGGCGCGACCAAGGTCTACGTCAACGGCGATTATGCCAACATCACTCGGGCCTACGAAGCTGCCGGCGTCCCCGTCGCCGACATCAGTGAGATGCGCGCGCTGCCCGGCAAGGCCAAGCCCAAAGACACCACCGATCCGGCGAAGCCGAATGAGGCGGCAAAAAATTTGGAATAAACATCTGAATATGCTATGAAAAACGAGCCGGGAAGCTGCTCTAACAGCCACCCGGCTCTGACCAAAACGAACCCGATGGGAGGGTCGAATGGATGAGAAATTCAAAGCATGTTTAGTTGACGGCTGCAACAAGAATGCAGCAAAGCCTGGCTCTGGTAGAGGATACTGCGGAGCACATTATCGCAAACTGCGTAGGTATGGCGACCCGCTAGCGGGCAAGTCAAACCGTGCGTCGCCAGAAGAATGCATCGTTGATGGTTGCTCAAGCGGGGCCAAGGGGAAGCAATACTGCATCAAGCATTATCTGCGGTACATTCGCCATGGCGATCCTGTCGGCGGGGGTGCGGCACGCAACGCTCTATCCCAGTGGATTGAAGACCATAAAGACTACGACGGGGACGGATGCCTCAGATGGCCGTATGGCACTGGAGGCGATGGCCGGGGCCTCGTCACTTTTCGCGGCAAGAGAATAACAGCGCCGCGAGCCATGTGTTTTGCCGCCCATGGCGAGCCGCCAACCCCTCAGCATGAAGCGGCTCATTCTTGCGGGAAAGGCCACGAAGGATGCACTCATCCTAAGCATCTTCGGTGGGCAACCGTCGTCGAAAATCATGCAGACAAAGTCTGCCATGGAACGGCGCAACGGGGCGAAAAGCAGTGGGCAGCAAGGCTTACTCGCGATGATGTTCGGCAGATACGGCGGTTATCGATCAGCATGTCGCACCAGGACATTGCCGACTTATTCGGCATAGACCAGTCGCACGCGACGAACATCATAAATCGAAAGGCTTGGGCTTGGCTGCCGTAGCCACTCATCACTCCGAACCCGGCGTTGCCGGCAACTTGGCCTCCTCGCGGAGGCCTTTTTCATTGTTGGGAACAAGGAACCAAAGACATGATTACCACAGCTTCCGAATCCAAGGTCTTCGTCTGCGTGACGCCGGCCCTGCCCGCCACCGATACTGCCGCGGAATATGCCGCCCTGACGTGGGTCGAGATCGGCGAAGTCGAGGACATGGGCGAGTTCGGCGACGAAAGCTCCGACGTCACCTTCTCCGCCGTCAGCGATGGCCGCGTGCGCCATCTGAAGGGCGTTCGTGACGCAGGCACGCTTGCGCTTGTTTGCGGTCGCGATCCTCTCGACGCGGGTCAGATTGCTCTCAAGGCCGCCGAAAAAACCAAGTTTTCGTACCCGATCAAGGTACAGGCCGCCGACGCGCCGAGCGAGCTTTATGCGGACTCGGTCTATTACTTCAACGCCAAGATCATGTCGGCGCGCGACAATTATGGATCGGTCGACAACGTCGTCCGCACGTCTTTTTCGCTCGGGATCGACTCTCCCATTATCGAGGTGCCTTCTGCTTTGATCTGATGCAGCAGTTGGGTTAAAATGGCGAACCCGTCGAGCATCTCACCTCTCGACGGGTTCTAACCAAGCCAACCTGTTCGGAGGTCGAAATGGCTAACACCGGTATATGCCCAGTTGATGGGTGCGGCAAGAATGCTCACACTCGCGGTTATTGCTCTGCTCACTATAGGCGATGGCTAAGGCATGGCGATCCGAACAGCGGGCACGCGTCCCCCGGAGCCGGTCTGCGATGGCTGGAATCCCACCTGGCCCATGACGGCGAGGACTGCCTGATTTGGCCTTTCGGGCGTCTGGCGAATGGGTATGCCTTTGTCCGGCGCCAGAACTCGGGCAGCGTGACGACTGCGGCAAGGCTGATGTGCGAGAAGGTTCACGGTCTTGCGCCGTCAGAACTTCACGACGCGGCTCATTCCTGCGGCAAAGGCCATGAAGCCTGCGTTCATCCACAACATCTGTCCTGGAAAACGCCTACAGAGAACCACGCTGATAAGTACGTGCACGGGACTATGGTCAGAGGCGAGGCTGTGAAGCATGCCAAGCTGACCGAAGACGCCGTTCGCGAAATCAGGGCATTGGCAGGGACCGCATCCCAACGCGTCATCGGTGAAATGTTCGGCGTCAGCGCCGGCACCATTCGAAGGGTTATCCTTCGGATCGACTGGAGCTGGGTCAACTAAGCCCCGCTCTCCGCACAAATCCAAAGTTCTAAATCCGGTCCGACAACCGGTATCGCAAAGCCACGTGGCCGTGGCGGGGGGTTTGTCGGCATCCCGCCACTCAATCCTCCCGACAAAGGAAACTGAAATGGACCTTTCTGCACTCGATACCACCACGCTCGCCGATGAAGGCGTAGCGATGGAAGTTCTCGGCGTTGACGGCACTGTGCTGCGCGACGAGGCCGGCAATGCCATCACGATCAAGCTTCTCGGCGCCGACTCCGAAAAGGTGCGCAAGCGCCAGCGGATGGAAATCGACAAGCGCCTGAAGCGCGGCAACCGCGCCAAGTCCTCGGCAGCCGAGATCGAAGAGAATGGCATCGATCTTCTTGTCTTCTGCACCGTCGGCTGGTCCGGCGTGAAGTTCAACGGCGAGGAAATGCCGTGCAATGCGGAAAACGCCCGCAAGCTCTACACGGCCCTGCCTGCGCTTCGTGACCAGGTTGACGCGTTCGTAGGCGACCGTGGAAATTTTACGAAGGCCTGATCGACGATATCGTCGACGGCCTGTGCATCTATGCCGAGGCGGCTTTCGGCCCGCCTCGCACTTCCGTAGAGGCCCTACTGCCCGCCGACGCTTCCCACATATGGGAATGGTTTCTCGATCTGGACCGCGCGCGCCAGGTCGGCATGCAGGCCAATCCCATCGGCTTTCCTGAGATCGCCGCCTATTCCTCCCTCATGGATGCTTCGATGCGGCCATGGGAAGTGGCGGCAATACGTCGTGTCGACGACATCGCCCTCGCGGCGCGCGCGCGGAAGACAGGGCGAGGCGGCAAGGGCGGCAAGATCGAAGATAGAGAGCCGGATGCGCTCGTCAGCAAGGCTGATGGCGCCGGCGTGTCGAGCTTGATGCAGGGGTTGGCAGCGAAAGCGAGGAAGAAGTGATCCCATCCACTAGTGCGAGGTCGGTTCGTCGTCGCAATCGCTGGGCGGGCGTCCATGGAGTTGAGCCAATTTTTGGATGGCCCAAAAATCACAGTCCCCATTGTCTTCAACGGGGACTGTGAATGGATAAGAATCCCTAATCCACCACTCTGCGGTATTAAGAGGCGTCAAACCATCAAGCGGCCGGCACCCCCACCTTTTCAGTTTGGCTTCCCAGATATGGCGAGGTAGGAATTTATCTCTGATCACGGCTTAATGACGATACGCAACGTACTCTTTGGGGCCGGGCACGATAGGCCTTTCGTCGATCACTCCCTCGCGCGCTAAGGCGCGGCGAATATCCTCAAGCGGTTCGACGACGATTGGCTCCTTAAGATCGTGCGAGATTATCGCCTCCAAAGCAGCCTTGACGTCTTCGAGAACGCGGTCGACACTTGAGCTTGAGAGCACCAGGCCTGGTATGTCTTCGCTCCATACACGTAGACCACCACCTGGACGCTCTTCGAAGCAAACGGTAATTTTGAACGGATGGTCGTTTGTCATTTTCTGAGCGCTTTTGTTGTGACTTGCATAATGAAACATACGGTCCATTAATGGCCGGTCAATGACCGTGATATCTTGATTTTCGGGCAAAAAGATGCTATCAGCTAGCAGCTTGTTCGCTGCAAGACACGCTGGTTGCCGGTCGAGAATGGCAATTTAATTTTTTAGACGGCGCCCTGACCGGCGCCTTTTGCGCGTCTATAGGTATGGGGCAGCAAACATCATGCAGACAGGCGTAGAATCTGCAATCGCTAAAAATAGTGTATCAGCCGTTTTGCGCCTTCGTGCCGACGTCGTTAAAGCAGACGGCCCGAGTGCAGATATCGCCCGGATCGACGCTTGGCTTCGTCGAAACTGGAAGCCCCCGGCCACGTTTGACGAAGCCGTCGCCGACCTCATCCGCCGCTACCCCGTGGTGACGGCGGCGCTGGCGAGGTGATCACTCCTTGAGATAGCCGTTCCCTATCAGCCAATCGCGTAGGATGCGGCGGATGGCTTCTTGCCTGCTGATGCTATCGTGTTCCGCGGCAAAAGCATCGATGGCGCCCAAGTCAGGCTGCTGGACGCGCAGGACAATTCGGTCACTTTCGACCGCCGGCCTGCCTCTTGATTTTTTGGGCACATTTATTGTTGACGTCATGAATAAAAGGTGCCATAAAATAATCGACCGCACAAGAGGGGCCTAATCCTCAAGCGCGGTCTAACCGAAACCAATCTTGTTGGAGATTGATATGGCTAACCCCCGTATACCCCTTTCCGCGCTCATTCGAAACCCTGTCGTGGCTGATGCCTTCCGCCGCGCTGAGCGTGACGACGGCTCGGCATTTGCGATCACGGCGCCGAAGTCTCCCGTCCTCGTTGGTGGGGAGGCTGCGTGATGGATCGGCGAACAGTTCTCAAGGGCGGCCTTGTCTTGGCCGCCACCGCTCATACCGCAGCTCTAGCCCCGGTGATTGTCGACCCTCTCCTCGAAACAATCCGCGCCTATCAGTGCGGCTGTGACGATTTCAACCGTCTTGCGGATGCCGCTTCAGACGATAGGCAATGGGATGAATTCGAGTCCTATACCTTCGGGCCGCCGCTGGCGAAACTTCGGCAGTGGGCCGAGCCGGCGAAAAGCATGGAGGGCGCCATAGCGGCGCTGCAAATCTCCTTGCTGGACTCAGGCGGTGTCAACGGATCGGAAACACAGGACCGCATGGTCAAGGCCGCGCTCGACTACCTTGAGAGCCTAGCGGCATAAATTACGCAGAACCAATTCCTCGCCGCCAATGAGGATGTACGCGAACGACGAGCTTCATAGGCTCCGGCGTTCGTGAAAGCGAACCCCTGTGTGTACCGGGCTTGGCGGGCCGGACGCCTATGGAGACTGAAATGGCTAAAGCACCTACAAAAGAAGAAGTCGGTATCGTTCTTCCGCCGCTGGCGATCCAACTCATGGAAGTAACCGTTTGCGGTGATACCCCGCTCATCGTTCACGCTTGGTCCGCAAAGGCCAAGAAAGAAATGCTCGATAAGCAGATGAAGACTGCGAAGCAGGCGAAGGCTCCGAAAAACCCGAAAGAGGACTACGAAAGTTCGCTCTATCGTCTCGGTGACGGCTTCGGCTTCCCCTCGGTTGGCTTCAAGGCTGCAGCCGTCACCGCCTGCACGTCGGTCGCCGGCATTACGAAGATCGCTGCCAGGCAGGCGTTTCATATTCTCGGCGAGGACATCGACGTCACTGGCGCTTTCGAGGGTACCAAAGCCCGTCTGAATCTCGTTCGCATCGAGGGCAGTTCTCCATCAATGCGCGAAGACATGGTGCGTGTCGGCATGGGAACGGCTGATCTTCGGTATCGCGGCGAGTTCGCGGACTGGCACGCAAAGCTCTTGGTGCGCTACAACGCAAACGTCTTGAGCGAAAGCCAGATTCTGAACATCATCAACGTCGCGGGTTTTGCTGTCGGCGTCGGAGAGTGGCGCCCTGAGAAAGATGGCATGAACGGCATGTTCCATGTCGCCTCGGAAGCGGACATGGCGAAGCTGGAGGCGGCTAACCAGTCGATCGCTGCATGAGGATCGCGGGTTACGAATTCTCGGAAGGTGCTCGTTTCCAGAAGGATGCGGACCAGAACGCCAAGGCTGTCGGGGAACACCTCGACATGCTGCGGCAAAAGTTTAAGGGCGAGTTGACCCCAAAGGATGTGGTCGACGACGCCCGGAACAATAACAGCCCGCTTCATTCGTTCTTCGAGTGGGACGACAATGCTGCCGCCGAACAATACCGGCTGCAGCAGGCGCGTGGTCTGATCAAGGCTGTCGTCGCGATCTATGTTCGCGAGGACAAGCCAGCGATGCGGACAAAAATGTTCGTCCACGTTCCCGAACCGCAGGCGCCACACTATCGCGAGGCATCGCACGCGATGTCACAACGCAAGACGAGGGCGTTGGTTCTCGACCGGGCATGGCGCGAATTGAAGGCGTGGAAGCAGCGATACAAAGACCTTGAAGAGTTCGCTTCTCTGGTCGATATCATTGACCGCATTGACGAAGATTTCCCCGAGAAACTGAAAAAAATCGGGGTGCAATAGGGCGGAACCGAATGCCCGTTCGGTTGGCAAGGATCATGGTAGGGCAGGCAAGGCTAGGTAAGGTGGGGTGTGGTCAGGCGAGGTGAGGCATGGCAGGCTAGGCCCGGCCAGGCCTGGTGTGGCGAGGCTAGGCGGGCCACGGCCCGCTTCGGCAGGCGCGGCCAGGCAAGGTGGGGGTTGGCCAGTTGAGGCCAGGCACCGCAAGTCTCCCGCCAGGGAAGGGAAAGGGGGGTGTGGACCGCCGTTGTCCCTTAGCGATTTTAAGCAGCGCCCATAACGGTCGCTCCGCCCATGCCAGAGGTCGCATTGGTGACATAGAGACGATTGCCGCCGACGGCTACCGTTTGCTTCTTCATCTGATTGATCGCATCCTTGTAAGCGGCACCTTGCAGCATGACACCTCCGATCAGGTTCTGGTCGCCTTGAACGCTCCTGAGATATTTGCAACCGGCGACAGCCTGTGGAGATCCGACTACTTGCACCGCTGCCATCTCCGGCGTGGTGGTCGTGCAGCCGGCCAATAGCGCTGCGGAAATCACAAGAATCTTCTTCATACCATCCTCCGATTGAATTCGGCGGACGCTAGCGCACGCTTTCTTGAAAGGCAATCGGATGACTGATCTGGCAACCCTGGGCTTGGCCGTCGAAACCAAGCAGGTCGTCAAAGCCGTTGGCGATCTTTCTGCATTCGAGAAAGCCGCGTCGAAGGCTGAGAAGGCATCAGACGGTGTGTCGAAGACCAGCGACCGCGCACAACGGAATGTTGCCCGGTTCGGCAAGGTAGCAAACGACAACGCATCAGCGACGTCTCGCATGGCCCGCGAACTCGACCATGCCGAAAAATCCATGGGAGCAATGGAGCGATCTTCTGCGGCGATGACTTCGGCGCTGGCGCGGTTGGGCGTAGCTTTGACCGCAGCCTTCAGCGCTCAAGCTCTCATTGCTGCCGCGGATCGTTTCACCAAGTTCGAAAACAGCCTTCGCGTTGCCGGCGTTGCCTCGCGAGACATGGCGATGGTGCAAGAGCGCCTGTTTTCTGCAGCCAACCGCAACGGCGTCGCTGTCAGCGCCCTTGGCGAGCTTTATGGCAAGGCCGCAATGTCGGCCGGCGAGCTTGGCGTCACGCAGCAAGAGCTTCTGAAGTTCGTCGATGGCGTCTCGGCTGCCCTGCGCGTTCAAGGCGGTTCGGTAGAGGCCGCGAGTGGTTCGCTGCTTCAGCTTGGCCAGGCTCTCGGCGCAGGCATCGTGCGGGCCGAAGAGTTCAACAGCATCTTGGAGGGCGCATACCCGATTGCCCAAGCCGCAGCACGCGGCATGGATGGCATGGGCGGGAGTGTGGCGCGACTTCGTCAGGCTGTTGCCGACGGAAAGGTCACATCTCAGGCGTTCTTCCAGGCGCTTCTCAAAGGGTTCACGACCACCGAGGCCCTTGCTGCGGGAATGTCGCTCACGGTTGAAAGCTCTCTCAACGTTGTCTCGAACTCCTTCACGCGCCTCGTCGGATCAATCGACCAAGAGTTGGGCGTCAGCAGCGGTATTGCGTCCGGCATTCAGTCTATCGGCATGATGCTTGATGGCCTGTCGCAGCGTGTGGACGCTTTCGGGCAGGCGTTCCGGGCGAACTTTCGTGAAATTGCCGGCGCGGCGGTTGTAGCGGGAACAGCGCTGGCTGCCGCATTCGGACCTGTGGTTATCGGCGCCGCTATCACCGGCCTGGCTGCGCTCTCCAGCGCTGCCGTCGCCGCGATCCGTGCGATCACGGTTGCAATGGCCTCTAATCCGATTGGGGCTATAGCCGTCGCAATCGCGGGCGTGATCACCGCCGCCTACGTGTTCCGAGATGAAGTGAAGAGGATCTTCGGTTTTGACGTGGTCGATGCTGTCGCGACAGCTGGCGACTATATCATCAACTCGTTCGAAGCGGCCTATAACGACGTCCAGTTTGTCTGGGCGCAGCTTCCGAACATGCTCGGCGCCGCCGCGATCGGTGCCGCCAACATGGTCGTGCGCGCCGTCAATTCGATGATCCAGACGGTCACGACGCAATTCAATGACCTGATCACCAGCATCAATTCCATCTTGCCAGGTGAGGGCCTCTCAACGCTTTCGATCGATCCGGTCAAAGAGTTTGAAAACGAATATGCTGGCCCGCTTGAGGAGGCAGCGCGGAAGCACGTTGAAAAATTCGAGATGATCATGAGCCAAAGTCGCCTTGGCGGTATGGCAGACGCCATGCGCTCAACCGGTGAAGAGGCGGCAAAGGTCGAAGACGCCCTGAAAAAGTTGCCGGCGCCCGTTTCGCTCACGACCGAAGAGGCGAAGAAGCTTGCCGATCAGTTGAAGGATTTGCGTAGCCGGGCCGACGGTCTGGTCGAGAAGTTTTTCCCAGGTGAGGCGGCTCGTCGTGAAGCGGAAGAGCTTTCTTCGCTCCTCCGCCAGTTCGGCGACCAGCTTGATAGTGTTCAGCGCAAAGCTGTTGAGATGGAGATTGGTAATCTTTTCAAGGCGTCAGAGCTTGGGCTTCGCAATCTTGATCAAAAGACGAAGAAGACCAGCAAGGATATGGCCGAAGAGATCGAGAACACTCTCGGCTCGACGTTGGCCGATCTCTGGTCTGCGCCGATAAAAGGCTTGGACGATTTCGTCGACAAAGTCATGAGCGCATTCGCGCAACTTGGGCAGGCCAATCTACAGCGCGCATTTGAGGGGCTGTTTGGCGATCCTCAAACTGGAAGGAACGCTTCGCGGTCTTCAAGCTCGTCGACTGGTTCTGGCGGCGTCATTAGCCAAATCGGGGATTTCTTCGGGAACATCTTCACCGACCGTCGTATGGTGTCGGCACAGAACAAGGCTGTTACCACGGCCGCAGCACGCGTGCCTGCACAGCCGTTGCAAAAGGTGATGGCCACCGTTGGCAGCACCGTATCCAATACGGTTTCAACGCTTACATCCTCGATGAGCAACTATGCCAACGCAATCAAGTCCATCGAAAGCAGCGGCAATTACTCTGCAATCGGACCTCTTTCCCGCAAGGGCGACCGGCCTTATGGCGCCTATCAGGTCATGGGGAACAACATTCCATCTTGGACGAAGGAGCTTCTCGGATATTCGGTATCGACGCAGGAGTTTTTGAAGAGCAAGAGCATCCAAGACGGCGTTTTTGCCCAGCAGTTCGGGAAGTATGTCACCCGCTTCGGCAACGATCTGGATGCCGCGTCTGCTTGGTTGACTGGCCGTCCCATGTCCAAGGCTGGCAATGACGCTGACGTCCTCGGGACCACCGCATCGAAATACGTCCAGAAGTTCAAAGCCGCGCTTGGCAATCAAACTGATACCTGCACCTTCAAAGACACGTCCACCCTCACGCGCGGGTTGTCCCCGGCGGGCGGAACGTGCGACCGCCGCCGGTGCGACGATCCAACACGCACCGACGATAGACTCCCTCCTCCCAAATGTTGCGTTTGCGGGGCCGCGTCCGGCGGTGCGTCAGCTTCTGTCGCCGCTGGTCAACCTGCGAACGGAGGCGGCATCAGCGGGGGCCTCAACGCCATCGTTGGCGGCCTCGGGCTTGGCTACCAGTCTCAAAGCGCTGGTATGGGGGCCATAGGCGGGGCCTTGTCAGGTTTCATGGCTGCGGGGCCTATCGGCGCCGTCCTTGGCGGGATTGCCGGCGCGATCGGTGGGATTTTTGGGTCTCGAAGCAAGCGGAAGAAGGAAGAAAAGGAAGCCCAAAGGCAGCTTGACCAGAACCGGACGGCATTGGAGCAACTCTTTGCGCTTGGTGAAGGCCGTGGCGTCGGTACGTACACTCAGAGCGTCAACGAGATGTACGACAAGACGGCTGAATTCGACGAAGTCGCTCAGAAAGCAGGCGACGACAAGCTCGTTCAGAAGCTCCGCGACAACTTCAATTCGTTCTTCATCCTGATGGAGAAGGATTTTGTTGGATCGTGGAATGGGATGATTGAGGCCTTTGAAAGCGGCCTGGGGTCCAATAGCCCGTTTGTGCAGGCTCGTGATCAGATGCAGAAGCTTTCCGACGAGTTGAAAAACTTTGTCGCTGACGCCCAAACTTTCGGGGACATGCAGCTCAAGCACAATCGCGACCTCACGCCCGAGCAGCTGGAGCAGCGAGTAAAGCAAGCGCAGGAAGCTGCTCAAAAGATGGCACTTGCCGCTCTTGCCGGCGTCGAACCGTTGAGCCAAATGGAGGAAGAGCTTCTTCGGGTGAAGGGCGCCACCACGTCGTTGCAGACGACGCTGGAGCAGCTTGGGATGACAGCCGAAGAGGCCGCGGTGTCGATCGACAGCGCCACGAAGACGGCTCTGGAGAAGCTGCGCGACGGCTTCATGAAGGACATCACGTCCAGCCTGAACGAGCTTTCCGGCGTGGGTTATATCAACGACATCATGGACGCCCAGGCAGCTTATCAGGCTCGCCTGAAGGATTCGGCGGCGCTCGGCATAGATAGCTCCTTCGCGCTTCGGGAACTCTCCCTGTCGCTCAAGGAAATCGTGTCGTCTGCCGGCCTGACGAGGGAGGAAATCAGCCTTCTCTCGCAGACCTTCCCCGAACTGCAGTTTGCGCTCAAGGGATGGTCGCAGGATACCCTCACTCTGGCGGATGCAACGTCGCAGCTGCAGGCGGCCTACGAGAACGAATCCTCTGCCCTCGAAGACGCCATCAGCAAGAACAAGGCGTGGATCGCATCCATCAAGCAGTTCCGCGATGCGATGAAGATCAACGACAACTCGCCGTTGGCGCCGAACGAGAAGGTGGAAGAGGCTGCGAAGCAGTTCCGCGATATCGCCGCAAAGGCTATGGGCGGTGATGAGGAAGCCCTCGGCCAGCTGACCTCTATCAGCCAGGACTATCTCGACGAGGCGCAGGCCTATTACACCTCGTCGGTGAAATATTTCGAGATCTGGAAAGAGGTCGACGCCACGCTCGACAAGGTGCAGAAGTCGAGCGAGGGCAATCTGTCCGAATCCCAGCGTCAGCTTGATGCGCTGAAGGCCTCGGTGAACGGCATCCTCAAGGTCGACGAAAGCGTCCTGTCGGTCAAGGATGCGCTGGCCCAATACAATACGGCGCTCGCCGCCAATCTCGATGCGATCCGCACACAGCTCGGCATGACCCAGGCGAACAATACCGCCGCCATCACGCAGGCTTACGCGGATCAGCTCGACCGCGCCCCTGAAAAGGCCGGCATGGATTACTGGCAGCAGCAGATCAAGAACGGTATGTCGGTATCGCAGGCTCAAAGCAGCATTGCCGACAGCCGCGAGGCGCAGATCAATCGGCTCTACAAGCAGATTTTCGGCCGGAGCATTGATTCTGCCAGCGCTGCCTACTGGATGGCCAGCAACAAGACGATCGCGCAGATCGAAGCTGACCTCACCTATGCGAAATCCATCGGCGCATTTGCCAACGGCGGCACGCATGATGGTGGCCTGCGCATTGTTGGCGAGCGAGGCCCGGAGCTTGAAGCAACCGGCCCGTCTCGCATCTGGAGCGCCAGCCAGACGCGGGCGATGCTCCAGCCAGCCAACAACAACGGCGATTTGGTCTCGGAACTGAAGGCGCTTCGTCAGGAAGTCGCAGCCCTTCGCGCCGAGCAGCGCCGGCAAACCGAGACGGTTGCCTATGCCGGCAATCAGCAGATCGAAGAGCAGAAGAAGACGAATGCCAATCTGGCGGACGTCAGCGGCGAGTTGAAGCGCGCCAACGCCTCACGATAAATCAGGAGATACTCCATGGCAGTTACGCTTGCCGCTTCGGCGCGCACGGCGCTGATGACCGCTTTGCGCGATACCGTCGCTGACGGCACGCTCGAGCTATTGTCGGCGTCCAACCAAGTGCTGGCAATCTTCGGGCTTTCGTCAACGGGCGGCACGGTTTCCGGCGATGTCTGGACGTTGGCTTTTGATGCCGGCGGCGCGACAACGGGCACCGTGGCCTCAGGCACTGGCACGACCGCAACCGCAGCCCGTATCAAAAACACCTCAGCCGCAGCCCTCATCACTGGCTTGACGGTTGGGTTGACCGGCTCTGGCGCCGATATCAAGCTCGACAACGTATCGATCTCGCAAGGCCAGTCGGTGACGATTACCTCGGCGACAATGACCTACGTGTGAGGCCGGCATGACCATCACCGTCCCCCCGCTCTTCACCAGCACCGTTTCTGACAACCCGGCCGACAGCTCGGCAGGCAAGGTCACGCCGAGCCGCTGGAACCAGGGCAACAAAATCCAGATGGCTACGGCTCGGCTGATCGGTCGAACGAGTTCGGGCGCAGGTGACGCCGAGGAAATCTCCGTTGGCAATGGCCTGGTGCTGTCCTCCGGTTCGCTCGCCGCCGATATCGCGACTGCCGCCAATATCCGCGCGGCGGCCGCCAACAAGCTGATCGCCGCCGATGGCGTCTTGTCAGCGCTATCATGGGTCACGGTCACCTATGCCGCGACGACGACGCTCGATCTCTCGACCTTCGAAAACGCTTTCATTACCTGCACAGGCAATATCACGCTCGCCAATCCCAGCAACGTGCAGGTCGGCAAAACCAAATTCGTCCTGCTCGCCGGCAATGATGCGACGGCACGCACGATCTCGTTTGGCGCCAATTACAAGGGTGATCTGCCGACGCAAACGGTGACCAGCACGGCTTACCTGTTGGTCGGCCTGACGGCTTACACGTCCACACATATTGTCGTCTCCAGCATTAAGGCGCTGTGATGTTGCCCGGATTTCCGAAACCTATTCTTAGCCGTGGCGGGCCGGTTCCATTTGCAATGTCGGGATCCTTCGAGGGGCCAAGCAATGATGGATTTACGTTCACCAACATGTTTGCCACGTCGTCCGGAACGCCGAGAACCGGAAGCAGTTGCGCTGCGGTAAGCTCGGCGGGTGGGACCGCTATCCTAATTATCCCCGCCGCAGTTGCTGGCCGCCTCCGCATCACGATGTCCATCTGGCACCGATCCGCCCCCGGTGGGATCAATCGTACCCGTTCGCTTTCATATGCAATTGGAGCCGGCGGCTTTGTTTCGTTGGGCTCGGTAACAAATACATCGATCACATACGCCCAGCTAACCGGCACATTCGACAACCCAGGCATGGACGATGTCACCATGCGCTTCGAAGGGAGTTCGACGAGTGCCTTTTTCGACGACTGGGCAATTTCAGGAGTTTTGATCCCATGACGCTTTATCTTGAAACGCCGGATGGCTTTGTCGCCTGGGCTGGCCAGCCGATCCCGACGCCGCTCAATGTTTGGGGCGAGCCCGAAACGGTCGAGCAGGATGGCCAGGTCATGCAGGTGCGCTTGCAGCACACCGTTGACGAACCGGTCAGCCATCCGCTTTCCATCGAGCATCATTGGACGGATGAGGAACTGGCGATCCTGCATCTCTACCGGCCCGGCCCGGCTGAAGATGTTCCCCCGCATCATCGCATCGTATCGACCGACGTTGCGCGCGTCGACGGCGTCGTGCGGTTCGTCTACATAACCGAGGAACTCCCGCTCGACGAGCGCAAGGCGCAGATGGTCGCCGCGATTGCAGAGCGCCGTTGGCGCGCCGAGACCGGCGGCCTGACGTTTGATGCAATGCGCATTCCGACAGACCGGGAAACGCAGGCGATCATCGCGCGCACGATGCAAGCGCTGAGCGACGGCGACATCGCGGGCCCGATCAAGTTCAAGATGCCGTTCGGTTTCGTGCCGATCACCGCGTCTCACCTTGCTGCAATCAAGCGGGCCGGCGCAGAGCATATTCAGGCGTGTTTTGACAGGGAGGCCGATCTGGTCGAGGCCGTCACCGCCTCGGCAGATCACGACGCGCTCGATGCGATCGATATCGAAAGCGCATGGCCGGGCGTAGAGGGCTGATCCTTCATGGCGTTTCAGTCCGACGCATTTCAGAACGATGCTTTCCAGATCGTCGCCGGGCCGACGTCCGGCACGATGGCGGCGGTCGTCTCGCCATCGTTCTCCGCCACCTTCATCGGAACGGTTCGCATTGCTGGCGTTCTTGCCGCGACATTGTCACCGGGCTTTGCCGCCAATGTGGCCGGCGTTGTCGCAGTCCGCGGCACGATGGCCGCTGGCCTGCATATCGGCCTTGTGGCCGACTTCGCCGGCACCAGCGAAGGCAACATCGTCATCATCCCGCGCGATACGGTCGGCGGGACCGCCTATCTTCTGGAACTGGCTGGCGCTGACAACGAGACTGGAGACGCGATCGACGTCTACTTTTCCACGGACGGCTTTAATTCATTGCCTTCGGACCCGAAGCCGAACGTCGAATACAACGGTCGCATAAAGGTGCCCGGCAATTACGAGCGCACGCTGTTTTCGTCGGGCACGACGTCGGGGCAAATCAGTGTCGGGGCAGGGCTGATCGAACTCGTCAACATGGACGGCGAACTGGATTATCTCCGGTCAATTGCGTTCGACGGATACGAGCTGCGCATTCTGGCTATCCCGCGCCGAACCCCGAAATATGAGGACGCGGTGCTCGTTTTCAG
>Ga0066256_1001714_pt3 | contig 17525 bp, 16 predicted proteins | sample ThiBio_1000_biof_FD_87107 | JGI IMG/M metagenome (GOLD analysis project Ga0066256, IMG submission 87107) | Wastewater bioreactor microbial communities from Cape Town, South Africa - Thiocy_expt_1000_biof (version 2) | ecosystem: Engineered > Bioreactor > Thiocyanate-remediating >...
GCCCCTGAAATTGCAGGGGCGCAACCACCCGCAGGACCGGATCACCGGTCATCCGCACAGCGTCCGGAGCAACCGCCCCGCTCTCGAAATCCCCTGCATCCCCGCCGACCGGTGCGCGGCGCGGATCGGTCGCGGCCAGCACGCGAGCACGCTCATCCGCCACCACGGTCAGCAGAAGACGCTGCCCTTCGCTTCCCGCTCGCGCGCGGTCGAGGATGTCGTAAACCTCCCAGACATCCTGCCGCAGGACGGATGGGCCAAGGGCGACAGAAAGGCCCTCGATATGCAGCCGCGCCGTCTCGGACAGCCGGTCATCCTGCACACGGCCAAGGGCGGAAAGCACGCTTTGGCTGGCCACCAGACCCAACAGGACCATCAGCGCGGATGTAATCAAAGGCACACGCAATGTGACGGGAAGGTTCCCAAAGCGGGACAGAGGCTTCATCCGCCCTCCATAACCGTCATGCGCGCGGCGATGCCGTCGAAGAGCGATGGCTCGGCCGCCGTGACACCATCGAGATACAAAAGCCGCAACGCCATTTGGCCCTGATCCGTCTGATCAAGGCTCTTGAGCGCCGCCGCGCAGGCTATGGTCCCGGCCTCGGTCATGCGGTCGCTGCGAGCGACAAAGGGAGGAAAACCAAGCTTCTCTGACCGGTCGATGATCTTGATACGGGCCGTGAGATCAGGCTCGACATTGTTCAAGACCTCCCAGACATAGCCATCAACGCTGCCTGACCGCGTCAACCCTCCCGCGACTGCGCGGACAACATTGCGGTGGCCATAGGTGAAAATCGCCCGGGAAAAGAACTTGTCCGGCGCCTCGCCCATACGGGCAATATCTGATGCCGTGACCAGAAAGCCCGAATTGCTGTCGGGGTCCGAAAAGGCATGCGTGCCGCCACGCAAATCGGCCAGGCCCGTTGCGGGGTCATCTTCAGCCACAATCAGATAAGATTGATAGAGTGGCTCGCCCCGCCAGACGGGCACCCCAAGAAGCGACAGTTCCGCCCGGTGTTGCAGGAAGGGATAACCGCAAGTCCAGGCCGCATCGACCGACCCATCCAGAAGCGCGCCCGTGATCTCCTGATAGGTGCGCCTTTGCACAAGCTCGATCTCCTGTCCCATCGCAGAAGCAAGCGCCCCACGCAGGGCGGAAATCACGGCGGCATCATTGTCCAGAAAGACCGGGGTCAGCGCAAAGCGGAACGGCTCGGCCGTCTGCGCCCGCACCAAGGGTGCCGCACAGACAGCAGCCCCCACCATGATCGCGCTCCGCCGCGTGAGCATGTCATTCCCCCTCGAACCCAAGAGGACAGGTTCTCCTCGGTTTTAACCCATCACCGCAGATTGCTCTTTGCTGGTCAGCACGTCAAATCGCAAATCGACGTTACTCGAATGAAGGCACCCTTGCGAAGTGAATTCAAGCTGTATCAGCGGGCGATGGCCGCGACGCTTGCCAATGCTTGCCCCACCTGGTGCGCATCCGTATCCCGCACCTGTTGTCGTCGATGCCGGGCGACTGTATCGGCGGGACGATGTCAAAGCTCGCTCAAGCCATAGCCGGTGCCACGGACAGTGCGAATAACCGCGTCGGCCTTTCCCAAGCTAATGCCCTTCCTCAGTCGACCGATATGCAAGTCGACCGCCCTCTCGTCCACCGTGGCATCCTCGCCCCAAACCGAATTGCGCAGTTCCATACGTGTGTAGACCCTGCCCGGATTCTGCATGAGGAAGTCCAGGAGCCGAAACTCAGTGGGACCCAGCCTAATTTCACGCTTCTGACGGAAAACCTTGTGGGCAGATCGATCCAGGGTGAGATCCCCCACCCTGATCACATCGTCTACCAGGGAGGGACTTATCCGCCTTATCAGGCTCTTCAGTCTGATAATGAGCTCCTCCTCCAGAAAAGGCTTGCTGAGACACTCGTCCGCTCCAGCGGAAAGCCCTGCAATCCTCTCATCGGGATGAAGTCCTTCGGAAAGAAGGACAATACCAAGATGTCTGGCATCAAGTCTGACGCGCAAATCTCGGCACACCTGTATTCCCGATGTGCCGGGGAGCAACCAATCCAAGACAATGGCTTGCGGAATTTTTTTTGCGACTGCAGGCTCGACTTCATCGCCTCGTACGACGTGAAAAACAGCAAACCCTTCGGAACAAAGCGCTTCCGATATTGAATTTCGCAAGTTTTCTTCAACGGCGAGGAGGATTTGTACAGTCATCTAGAATCTGCCCGTCAGGCCTCCATAGAGTAGCCGGCGCCACGGACCGTGCGGATCACGTCCTGCAGGTTCGAGAAGTTGAGCGCCTTGCGCAGCCGTCCGACATGAACATCCACCGTGCGCTCGTCGACATAAATGTCGTGGCCCCAGACGCCGTCCAGCAGTTGTGAACGCGAGTAGACGCGGCCGGGCGAGGCCATCAGGAATTCCAGCAACCGGAATTCCGTCGGGCCCAGGCGCACTTCGCGGCTCTTGCGGTGAACGCGATGGGTTTCCCGGTCGAGCTCGATGTCGCCACAACGCAGAACGCTGGAGAGCACTTCCGGTCGGGCGCGTCGCAGCATGGCCTTGACGCGCGCCATCAGCTCCGGCGTCGAGAACGGCTTGACGACATAGTCGTCGGCGCCGGTCGCAAGCCCGCGGACCCGTTCGCTCTCCTCGCCGCGCGCCGTCAGCATGATGATCGGCAGGCGCTCGGTCTCGGGGCGCATGCGCAGACGGCGGCAAAGCTCGATGCCGGACACGCCGGGCAGCATCCAGTCGAGGATGAGCAGGTCCGGAACGCGTTCCTGCAGACGCAGCTCCGCCTCGTCCCCGCGCAGGATCGTTTCAACCTCGTAGCCTTCAGCCTCCAGATTGTAGCGGAGCAGGACGCTGAGGGCTTCCTCGTCCTCGACGACGGCGATTTTGGGGAGCATGTCGGTCGATAACCTCTCGATGCAGCCGGATTATTCGGTGATGGCACCGAAGGAGGAGGTCAGGTCGTCCTTCGGACGCTCTCCTTCGGGCTGGTCGCCCGTGGCCATGTAGTAGATGGTTTCGGCGATGTTGGTCGCGTGGTCGCCGATGCGCTCGATGTTCTTGGCGAAGAACAGCAGATGCGTGCAGCTGGTGATGTTGCGCGGATCTTCCATCATGTAGGTCAACAGCTCGCGGAACAGCGAGGTGTACATGGCGTCGATTTCCTCGTCGCGATCGCGGATCGACTTGGCCTTCTCGGCGGAGCGCGTCGTGTAGACGTCGAGCACTTCCTTGAGCTGGATCAGTGCCAGTTCGCTGAGGTGTTCGAGGCCACGGGCCAGCTTGCGCGGCACGCCGGTCGCCTGGATGGCCATGACGCGCTTGGCATTGCTCTTGCCGAGGTCGCCGACGCGCTCCAGGTCGTTGGCGATGCGCAGCGCGCCGATGATCTCGCGAAGGTCGGCGGCAACGGGCTGGCGGCGGGCGATGGTGATGATCGCCTTGTCGCCGATCTCGCGCTCGGCCGCATCCATGATCACGTCGTCGGAAATGACCTTCTGCGCCAGCGCCGCGTCGGAGTTGACCAGCGCCCGGACGCTGTCGGCGACCATCTGTTCGGCAAGGCCGCCCATCTCGGTGATGCGGCGCATCAGGTATTTCAGTTCTTCGTCATAGGCGGTGTAGATATGCGATGCCGACATGTTCGTTGTCCTTGAAATTGGTGTCCGCTCGATCAGAAGCGCCGGCTCAGCCGAAGCGGCCCATGATGTAGTCCTGCGTGCGCTGATCGTCCGGATTGGTGAACATCTTGTCCGTGTCGTTCTCCTCGACCAGCAGGCCGAGGTGGAACATCGCGGTGCGCTGCGACACGCGGGCGGCCTGCTGCATCGAGTGGGTGACGATGACGATGGTGAAATTGGCGCGCAGTTCGTGGATCAGTTCCTCGACCTTGGCGGTGGCGATCGGGTCGAGCGCCGAGCAGGGTTCGTCCATCAGGATGACTTCAGGGCTCACGGCGACGGCACGGGCGATGCAAAGGCGCTGCTGCTGGCCGCCGGAGAGACCGGTGCCGGATTCCTGCAGGCGGTCCTTCACTTCGTTCCACAGGCCGGCCTTGAGCAGGCTGCTTTCGACGACCTGGTCGAGATCGGCCTTGGAGCGGGCCAGGCCATGGATGCGCGGGCCGTAGGCGATGTTCTCATAGATCGACTTGGGGAACGGATTGGGCTTCTGGAAGACCATGCCGACGCGGGCGCGCAGTTCGACCACGTCGATGGACGGGTCGTAGATGTCGCCGCCATCCAGCGTGATCTTGCCGGTGACCCGGCAGCCGTCGATCGTATCGTTCATGCGGTTCAGGCACCGCAGGAAGGTAGACTTGCCACAGCCGGACGGACCGATGAGCGCCGTCACGGTGTTCTTGCGAACGTTCAGATTGACGTCAAAAAGCGCACGCTTCTCGCCATAGTACACCGACACGTCCTGGCCGATCATCTTGTAGTCAACTTCGGTCATTTTCTGATCCAGCGCCTTTTCAACTGCTGATTCCGACATCATGTTCATGCCCCTGCTCCCTTTACCAGCGCCGCTCGAAGCGTTGACGCAAATAGATCGCTATCCCGTTCATCACGATCAGGAACCCAAGAAGAACCAGAATGGCCGCCGAGGTGCGCGCTACGAAGCCACGCTCAGGGCTGTCCGCCCAGATGTAGATCTGGGTCGGAAGGGCAGTTGCAGCATCCATGACGCCGCCTGGTTCTGAGGTGATGAAAGCATTCATGCCGATCAGCAGCAGGGGAGCGGTTTCGCCGAGCGCGCGCGCCAGAGAAATGATCGTACCTGTCATGATGGCCGGCATGGCAAGCGGCAGAATGTGATGGAAGATCGCCTCGTGCTTCGACGCACCAATGCCGAGCGCGGCTTCGCGGATGGACGAGGGCACCGATTTCAGCGAGTTGCGGGTCGTGATGATGAGCGTGGGGAGCGTCATGAGCGACAGCACGAGGCCGCCGACCAGCGGCGCCGAACGCGGCAGACCGAACCATCCAAGGAAGACCGCTAGGCCGAGCAGACCGAAAATGATCGAGGGAACGGCGGCGAGGTTGTTGATGTTCACCGCGATCAGGTCGGTGAAGCGGTTCTTCGGCGCAAATTCTTCAAGATAGATCGCGGCAGCGATGCCGGCCGGCAAGGAAATGACAAGGCAGACGAGGAGAGTCCAGAACGAACCCGCGATCGCGCCGGCCAGACCGGCAAGCTCGGGATAACGGCTGTCGGGGCTGAAGAAGAGGGCCCAGTTGAACGGTTGCGTGATCGAGCCCTTCTCGACCATCGCATCGAAATACGCGATTTGTCGATCCGACATGCGACGTTGACTCTCGGGCGTCTCGCGGCTGATTTCGCCCTTGGCGAACTGGTCGGCCGGATCGGACATCGGGACCGTGAACTCCTGCCTGCCCAAGAGCTTGCTCGGGTCGGCAATGACCTCGTCACGCACAATATAGGCCGCCTGGTCGGTGAAGAGACCGAAAAACTGGCGCTGCTCGCTCCTCGGGATGTCGCCGACCTCCTGGAGCAAGGCGGTGCGAACAATGCCGCGCCAGTCGGCTTCCATGATCTTGGACTGATCGACGCCGGAGGCCGACAGGTCGAGTTCGATGACCACCTCTGTCTGGATGAAGGCCTTGTGGCCGGTATAGGTGAGCGAGATCAACAGGAAGGCGAGGAAACCCAGGGCCACGGAAATCGCCGCGAGACCGTAGATCTTCAGTCGGGTCTCGGCGGCGTAGCGCGCCTTGCGGCGCGCCGCCATCTCCTTGGATTGCCAGTTCACCGAGCGGGCGGTCTGCTCTGCGGTCGGGTTCATTAGTATTTCTCCCGGTACTTGCGCACGGTGCCCAGCGCGATGATGTTCAGGATCAGGGTGACAATGAAGAGGATCAGGCCGAGCGCAAAGGCGGCCAGCGTCTTCGGATTGTCGAACTCGGCATCACCGGTCAGCAGTGTCACGATCTGAACGGTCACCGTCGTCACGGAGTCGAACGGGTTGAGCGTCATGTTGGCGATCAGACCGGCCGCCATGACAACGATCATCGTCTCGCCGATGGCGCGGCTGAGAGCCAGAAGAACGCCGCCGACGATCCCGGGCAAGGCTGCAGGAAGCAGAACCTTGCGGATGGTCTCGCCCTTGGTGGCGCCGAGCGCCAGGGATCCGTCCCGCAAGGCGCGGGGAACGGCGGCGAAAGCGTCGTCGGAAAGCGAAGAGATCAGCGGAATGATCATGATACCCATGACGAGGCCCGCGGCCAAGGCGCTGTTCGGCGATGCCGTCACGCCGATGCTCATGCCGAGCGTGCGGATCGCAGGCGCCACGGTCAGGACTGCGAAGAAGCCGCAGACGACCGTCGGTACGCCGGCGAGGATTTCCATCAACGGCTTCACGACGGCGCGAACGCCCTGATGCGCATATTCGGTCAGATAGATGGCCGAGAGGATGCCGACAGGTACGGCCACGAGCATGGCGAGGAGCGAAATGACGAAGGTGCCGAACAGAACCGGAATGACGCCGAAGGCACCCTGGCCGGCCACCTGGTCGGCGCGCATGGCGATCTGCGGCTCCCAGCGCAGCCCGAACAGGAATTCGGTGACGGGAACCTTGAGGAAGAAGCGTCCAGCCTCGAACAGCAGGGATGCGACAATGCCGCCGGTCGTGATGATCGCAACCAGCGACGAGAACATCATGAACAAGGTCACCGCACGCTCGACCGAATGGCGGGCGCGGAACCGAGGGGTCACGACCTTCAGGCCAAGGAACGCGCCAAAGACAGCCACGGCGACAGCAACGACAATCATGGCCCATTGGACAGCAAACCGGACCGAGGTGAGCACGGCGGCGCCGGCGCGAATGTCGGGCGTCGGCTCCTTGAAGGAATTGCCCGCGGCAAGCTGGCGAACCTCGCTCATCATCAAGTCGCGCTCCGACTGCGACACAGTGTCGGCAGCGGGCATTTGCGACAGCACATAGGAATCGATGACCGTTCCCTGGGCAAACAGCCAGACAAGGATCAGCACCGCCGCCGGAACGCCGGTCCAGATGGCCGCATTCAGGCCATGGTAGATCGGGCGGGAATGGGCTTTCTCGGAAGACGCGGCGGCCTGAACGGCCTTAGCCTTACCCGACGAAACAAATGCCGCGAACAGCGCAAGCGCCAGGATCGCCAACAGCAGGGAAGCAGTCATGGGGGGGCCTCACCAAAGGAGAGGCCGCACGCCGATTGGCGTGCGGCCGGTTCTTGACGATTACTTGGCGACGTACTTGGTGGCGGAGGTAACGGCCTCTGCTACCTTGGCGCGCAGGTCGTCAGCCAGCGGGGTCAGACCGCGCTCGGCAAGGTAACCATCCGGACCAAGGGCAGCGTCGGAGACGTATTCCTCGAGGAATTCCTTCATGCCCGGGATGACGTCGCGGTGTGCGTTCTTGATGTAGATGAAGAGCGGACGAGCGACCGGATAGGAACCGTCGGCAATCGTGTCGAAGGTCGGCGCGATGCCGTTGACGCTGACAGCCTTCAGCTTGTCTTCGTTTTCATACAGGAACGAGTAACCGAAGATACCGACGGCATTGGCGTCGGCTTCCAGACGCTGCACGATCAGGTTGTCATTTTCGCCAGCTTCGACGAACGGGCCGTCCTGACGCATGCGCGAGCAGACTTCGGTCCACTTCTTTTCGTCGGCCTTCTTCAGATCGGCCATGCCTTCGAGCTTGGAGCAACCGTCATGCATGACGAGTTCGACGAAAGCGTCGCGGGTGCCAGACGTCGGCGGAGGACCGAAAGCAACGATGTCGAAGGCCGGGAGCGAAGCGTCGACATCCGACCACTTCTTGTTCGGGTTGGCGACGAAGCCACCCTTGCCATCCGGAAGTTCGGCAGCCAGTGCCTTGAAGATCTGCTCTTCGGTCAGGTTCATGTCCGGAGCGCTGCGGGCGTGAGCGATCGACAGGCCGTCATAGCCGATCATGGCTTCGGTGATGTTGTCGACGCCGTTCTTGGCGCAGAGCTCAACTTCGGAGGACTTGATGGCGCGCGATGCACCGGTGATGTCGGCATGTTCTTCACCGACGCCGCCGCAGAAAGCCTTGAAACCGCCACCGGTGCCGGTCGATTCAACAACGGGAGCCGGCTTGCCGGTCTTCGTGGAGAACTCTTCGGATACGGCCTGCGTGTAGGGGAAAACCGTCGAAGAACCGACGATCTTTATCTGATCACGGGCCACCGCAACGCCCGCTGTCGCCATCATGATCGCAACGAGTGCGCAGCTTCCAAGATACTTTTTCATGGATATTCTCCCATTGGAATGTCATCGACGCTACGGCGTCTGAGCACCCAATACCGCTCGGACATAACGGTTTTGTGACAGTTTTGTATTGATCATGAGACACTCGTGACTGCAACAATTTTATGCGCCAATGAGCGAGCCGCGGATCCGCGGCCCAAGCCGCTATTGTCATTAAACGCTCACGAAACAGACATTCGGACTTCATATAGCTCTCTTAGAGCGTCGTGTCTCAACAACGGACATGACGTCGAAAGAGCAGACATGAGATTCCAGCTGAAGAATGTCACCCGCAGGTTCGGCCAGCATGTCGCCGTCGATGGCGTGAATGTCGACATCGAACGGGGCGAGATGGTGGGCGTCATCGGTCGCTCCGGTGCCGGCAAGTCCACCCTGCTCAGGATGATCAACCGGCTGGTCGATCCGTCGTCCGGTTCGATCCATTTCGGCGAGGTCGAGGTCTCGGCCCTCAAGGGTGCGGGCCTGCGCAACTGGCAGCGCGACTGCGCGATGATCTTCCAGCAGTTCAACCTGGTGCCGCGTCTCGACGTGTTGACCAATGTCCTGCTCGGCCGGCTCAACCATCGCCCGACCGCACTCAGCATCCTCAACATCTTCTCGCGCGAGGAGCGCATCATGGCGATCGCCGCCCTCGAGCGCCTCGGCATCGAGCAGACCGCGCTCCAGCCGGCGGGCACATTGTCCGGCGGCCAGCAGCAGCGCGTCGCGATCGCCCGCGCCCTGATGCAGGGGCCGAAGGTCGTGCTGGCCGACGAGCCGATCGCCTCGCTCGATCCGCTCAATGCCAAGATCGTCATGGATGCCCTGCGCGACATCAACGAGCGCGAAGGCATCACCGTCGTCACCAACCTGCACACGCTCGACACGGCGCGCAACTACTGCTCCCGCATCATCGGCATGGCGCAGGGCCGCGTCGTGTTCGACGGCACGCCTGACCAGCTGACCGCCGATACGGTCCAGGAAATCTACGGCTCCGACAGCCATGGCGCCGGCATCGACGAGAGCATGACCTCGACAAGCATCCGAATCCCCAGCGCCGCGGCCTTGTCCGGCGCTCCCGCATCCCCCGGTTTCAGGACCCTGGCCGTCGCCGAAGCCTGAGATCACGACGATCGACCGCCCGCGTGAAGGGCACTTCATTGATCAGAAAAGGTTCCGGCCCGCCCGGACAACAGGAGAGAAACTCATGCTGAAGAAGACCCTTCTTGCCGCCGTGGCGCTCGTGTCGCTCGCAGGCGTCGCCGCTGCCGAAGACCTCAAGGAATTCCGCATCGGCATTCTCGGTGGCGAAAACGAAGCCGATCGCCTGCGCAACTTCCAGTGCATGACCGAAAAGCTGCCGTCCGTTCTCGGCGTCGAAAAGGTCTCGCTGTTCCCGGCCGCCGACTATGACGGCGTCGTCCAGGGCCTGCTCGGCGGCACGCTCGACTACGCCGAACTCGGCGCCTCGGCCTTCGCCAAGGTCTATCTCGCCAAGGCCGACGCCGTCGAGCCGATCCTGACCACCGTCCAGACCGATGGCTCGACCGGCTATTACTCGATCATGGTTGCCCGCAAGGACTCGGGCATCACCAAGCTCGAAGACATGAAGGGCAAGAAGCTCGGCTTTGCCGATGCGGATTCCACCTCCGGCTACCTCGTGCCGCTGGTCACCCTTCCGGAAGCCGTCGGCGCCCCGATCAAGGAATTCTTCGGCGAGACCGGCTTTGGCGGCGGCCACGAGAACCTGGTTCTAGAAGTCGTGAAGGGCACCTTCGTTGCCGGCACGACCTGGGGTTCTGGCGTCGGCGAGTTCAAGGACGGCTACACTTCGGGCAATCTGCGCAAGATGGTCGACAAGGGCATTCTGAACATGGACGACCTCGTCGAACTCTGGAAGTCCCCGCTGATCCCGAACGGCCCGGTCGTCGTTCGTGCTTCGATGAACGAAGACATGAAGACCAAGTTCAAGGCTTTCATGATGGAACTGCCGAAGTCCGACCCGGCCTGTTTCTCGGCCATCCAGGGCGGCGACTTCACCGGCTTCACCGAAGTCAACGTCGACTTCTACAAGCCTATCATCGACGCCCGCAAGGCCACCATCGGCGGCTGATCCGCAGCCATGAACAGGAAACGCCGGACGACTGCTCGTCCGGCGTTTTTCTTGGGGCGAGCCGGCTCGCCTGTCCTGCCGCAAGGGGAAAGACATGACGGTTTCGACAACGCCTTCGCTGGGCGAGAACGGTTCGCTCGTCGAGCGGCACTGGCAACAGCTCGCAGCGAAGCGGCGCCTCTATTCCCTCTTCGGCCTGGGGCTGTTTCTTGTCGTGGTCAGCGGCTCGCTCTGGTTCGCCAACGAGACCAATTCCGGCAAGTTCTTCGACCGCATTCCGCATTTCTTCGATTTCATCGAAGACCTCCTGCCGCGCGACGGCATGGAGGTTTTCCGCGCTCTTTTCGACCTGCCCTCGCCCTATGCCGACGGCAGCATGAAATACAATTATCCGGAGGGCCGTCTCTACATCACCGAGACGCTCTACATACCCGAATACATTCACAAGATGGTCGAGACGGTCAACATCGCCATCCTGTCGACCCTGATCGGCCTGCTGATCGGTTTCTGCCTGTCGTTTCTCGCCGCCCGCAACATGATGACGAATCCGTGGATCCGCGGCACCGCCCGGCGCATCATGGAACTGCTGCGCGCCTTTCCCGAGGTCGTCATCGCCGGCTTCTTCCTGGCCGTCTTCTCGCTTGGGCCCATCCCCGCGATCATCGCCGTGTCGATCCACACGATCGGCGCGCTCGGCAAGATGTTCTTCGAGGTCATCGAGAACGCCGACATGAAACCGGATGAAGGGTTGAAGGCGGTTGGTGCCAACTGGTTCGAGCGCGTCTGGTTCGGCATGGTGCCGCAGGTGATGCCGAACTTCATGAGCTATTTCCTGCTGCGGCTCGAGATCAACGTGCGCGCCTCGACGATCATCGGCGCGGTCGGCGGCGGCGGCATCGGCGAGCTGCTTCGACTTTCGATCGGCCAGGGCCATGAAGCCAAGACCCTGGCGATCGTGCTGCTGCTTCTGTGCACCATCATCGCCGTCGACCAGTTTTCCGCCTGGCTGCGCCGCAAGCTTGTCGGCGAGCAGGCCTTCCAGACAATCCAGTGAGGACCACGTCCATGCAAACCATGAACATGAACGAACTGGAGGCGATCGCCGCCCGCCATCCCCGCATCCTGCAGCGGTCCGTCTGGCAGCGTTTCAAGATCGGCTTCATCGCCGGCGGCGTCATTCTCTATTTCGTCTTCGCCTGGTGGTTCTTTTCGATCGGCAAGGTCGTTTCCAACGCCAACTGGTCGATCGCCGGCTCCTACCTCGCCGACTGGGTTTCCTATGAGATTCGCCCGGACATTTCGATCGCCGCCGACGGGGCGATGGAGATCACCTATCCCCGCTTCGACCCACTCGGCCCCAATGCCAATCCGGACTGGCTGAAGGCCACGCGGGAAACCGTGAGCCGCACTGCCGCTGCACCTACCGCTCCCAGCGCCGCAGCCGCGGCACCGGCAAAGTCCTCGACTTTCAGCTTCATGGCGCCGGCGGCGACCACAGCCAAGGCAGACGCGAACGCACAGGAAGCGATCGCTCCGCAAGTCCGGCAGGAGGAGATCGTCACCCAGGCCCTGGTGGAGATGGGGACTGCCCGCACGGTCGAGATCATGCCCGACCGGGTCGTGCTGGTGCGGGACGGCGAGACGCTCATGCTGGATCTCGATGGAGCCCGCGATACCGTCGATGCCACGACAACGCTTCCCGAGTGGGCCGAACAGCGCCAGCCCGGGGCAAAGGTGGTCGCAAGCTTCGGCATGGCCGGCTGGGTCGAGGTCCAGGCGGACAAGGTCAAGATCCGCAAGCGCTTCTTCGGCTGGGAGAATTTCTTCTTCGACACCAATTCCGCATTTTTCGACAAGAGCCTCGGGGAAGTCGCAGGACTGGTCTTTTCCGGCGAACGCCTTGATCCGGGCCAAAGCAATCTCTCGCTCGCCTGGAACGACATTCTCTACAATCCGTCATGGCAGCACCTCGACGTCTGGACGAAGATGCTTCAGACCATCGTCATGGCATTCATCGGCACGCTGTTCGCCTCGATCGTCGCGTTTCCGCTGTCCTTCATCGCCGCCCGCAACATCCTGCGCAACGGCTTCGTGAACCAGCTGACCAAGCGGTTCTTCGATTTTCAGCGCTCCGTGGACATGCTGATCTGGGCGCTGTTCTTCACCCGCGCCTTTGGTCCCGGACCACTCGCGGGCATGTCGGCGATCTTTTTCACCGACACCGGAACGCTTGGAAAGCTCTACTCCGAGGCGCTGGAGAACATCGACGACAAGCAGCGCGAAGGGGTCAAGTCCGTCGGCGCCTCCCCGCTTGCCGTGCAGCGCTTCGGCGTGCTGCCGCAGGTCCTGCCGCTGTTTGCATCGCAAGCGTTGTATTTCTGGGAATCCAACACCCGTTCGGCCACCATCATCGGTGCGGTCGGCGCCGGCGGCATCGGGCTCAAGCTGTGGGAAGCCATGCGAACGAATTCCGACTGGGAGAATGTCGCCTATATGGTCGTGCTGATCCTGATCGTCGTCTTCGTCTTCGACGGGATCTCGAATGCCCTGCGCTCGCGATTGATGGGGATAAGCTAGCGGATACCAGCACGCATCTGGACCAGATCTCACACGCCGGATCCATGGCGCCAGAATGGGCCCCCCGCCGAGACCGGTTAAAAGGGCAGCCGCAGGAGCCTGAGCATAGAGCCCCAAAGGGTCAGCGGGGAACGACTGCCCCCGGCGTGCGGGTCCACAGGAAGGGCAATCCTCCCCTCCCCTCACCTGACCGGACACGTAAGTCCGCATTCACACAGAACTATTTGGTACATGGTTCACTGAAGTCCGCTTATCTAATTGTTATACATTAAGAACTTCTCGCCGATCCGTCCAGTCGATCATCGGCGCAACCGCGCAGATCTTCCGGCCGTTCCTGAGAGCATCGGCATACATGGGCAAAAACCTTTTGTTGGCCGCCCCATACACCAAAATCCGCTGCAAGGCCAGTTTCCACAACCGGCGGAAAAGGTGCTAGGCTGTGCGGCAGGATTCGACCTTTCGTTTGTGAGCCTTCATGTCCGCCGACCGTTCCACCGTTTTTGCCGCGCCGTCCCCCGTCCTTCTTCCGGTCGACGGCTCGACCGCCGCCTTCCCCGTCCGCCGCGTCTATTGCGTCGGCCGCAATTATGCGGCGCATGCGATCGAAATGGGTGGTGATCCCGATCGCGAAGCGCCGTTCTTCTTCCAGAAGAACCCGGAAAACCTGCTTCTCGCCGACGGCGTCTTTCCCTACCCGCCGCTGACGGAGGATGTGCATCACGAGGTGGAATGCGTCGTGGCGCTCAAGTCCGGCGGCAGCGACATCGCTGCCGGGAGCGCGCTGGATTGCGTCTACGGTTATGCGGTCGGCATCGATTTCACCCGCCGCGACCTGCAGGCGCTCGCCAAGAAGGACGGCCGGCCATGGACCGCCGCCAAGGCCTTCGAACATTCCGCCCCCACCTCGCCGCTGGTGCCGGCAGCCCGCATCGGCCATCCCTCGCAGGGCGCCATCTGGCTCGACGTCAACGGCAGCCGCGCCCAGACCGGCGACCTCAACCAGATGATCTGGAAGGTGCCCGAAATCATCGCCGAACTGTCGAAACTCGTCACGCTCGCCGCCGGCGACGTGATCATGACCGGCACGCCATCGGGCGTCGGCCCGGTGCGGCGCGGCGACACCGTCGCGTGCGGCATCGACGGTATCGCCCGCCTGTCGCTGTCTGTCGCCTGAAGGAGAACCAAACATGCCGCTTTACGCCCTCGCCGACCTGTCGCCGCAGACGCCCGGCCCCGGCCGCTTCTGGATCGCGCCGGACGCGCATGTCATCGGCCAGGTGATCCTCGGCGCCGATGTCGGCGTCTGGTTCGGCGCCGTTCTGCGCGGCGACAATGAGCCGATCACCATCGGCGAAGGCTCCAACGTGCAGGAAGGCGTGATGATCCATGTCGATCCCGGCTTTCCCGCCACCATCGGCAAGGGCTGCACCATCGGCCACCACGCCATCATCCACGGCTGCACCATCGGCGACAACTCCCTGATCGGCATGGGTGCCACGGTGCTGAACGGTGCCCGAATCGGCAAAAACTGCCTGGTCGGCGCCAATGCGCTGGTGACGGAAGGCAAGGAATTTCCCGACAACTCGCTGATCGTCGGCGCTCCGGCCAAGGCCATCCGCACGCTCGACGACAAGGCCGTGGAAGGCCTGCGCCGGTCGGCGGAGAGCTACGTCGCCAACTGGCAGCGCTTCGCACGCGATCTCAGGCCGCTCGACGACGCCTGAAACCTGGGGAACAGGCAGGAGGAAAATGCCGATCCGGAAGCCCGGGAGGCCTTTTCGCCTCGTCCGACTTGTTGCATCATGCTGGAACGGACGGCGGGAGGCCGCCGGCAGGAAATGAACCACCAGCGACCCCGGGGGATTCGCGATGCTGTTTCGTGCCGCCTTGTTCTTGTTTGCCTTACTTTTCTTTCATTCGGCGCATGCCGAACGCAAGGTGGCGCTGCTGATCGGCAACGCCACCTATTCCGCGCCAGCCACCGAACTGCGCAATCCGCCGAATGATATCGCCGCGATCGGCGCGATGCTGACCGGTGCGGATTTCGACGTTACCGTTATCACCAATGTCGGTCGCTCGGCGATGTCGGCGGCGCTTGCCGGCTTCGAGGAAAAGGCCCGCGGCGCCGATGTCGGCCTGATCTATTATTCCGGCCACGGCATGGAAATCAGCGGTACGAACTACCTCTTGCCGATCGACGTCAAGCTCGCCTCCGACCGGGACGTGAAATACGAGGCAATCGCCCTCGAAGATCTTCTGGTGGCGCTGGATGGCGTGAAGACGCTGAAACTGGTGCTGCTGGACGCCTGCCGCGACAATCCTTTCCTCACGGCGATGAAACGGCTGGCGACCAAGGGCATTCCGAGCCGCGGGCTTGCGCGCGTCGAGACGGCCGAGAGCAACCTGCTCGTCGGTTACGCCACAGCGCCCGGCGACGTGGCACTGGACGGCGACGGCGAAAACAGTCCCTATGCCTCGGCCCTCGTCCGCCATCTGGTCGAGCCGGGCGTCGAGGTGGAAACCGCGCTGCGGGCCGTCGCCAAGGATGTTTTCGAAGCGACCGGCGGCAAGCAGAGGCCGTTCAAGACCGGCTCCCTGTTCGAGACCGTGATGCTCGGTTCGCTTTCGGCAACCGTCGCGCCGGCCGCCAAGGGCGATGTCTCCGTCGATCCCTGCCGCGATGCAACGGCGCACTGGACGGAAATCAAGTCCCGCAACAACAAGGCGCTGTTCGAGGAGCATGTAAGACTGTTCGGCTCCTGCGCCTTCGCGTCGCTGGCACGGCAGGAGATTGCGACGCTGGAAGCGGCAAGCCGCGGCACGGAGGAAAACGACTGCGACCACCTGGCCGCGGCGACGAACGATCCGTTCAAGCTCGCCTCCATCGAGGGTATCGATTTCGATGCCCTTGACGGCCCGCGTGCCGTTGAAGCCTGCAAGGCGGCACGCGCCGCCTATCCGACGGAAAAACGTTTCTTCTATCAATACGGACGCGCCCTCGACAGCACGGGCAATTTTGTCGAGGCCATGACCGAATACAGGAAAGCGGCCGATCTCGGAAACACGCTTGCGATGCGCAACATCGGCATTCTGTACGACAATGGCGAAGGCGTCGAAAAAGCCCCGAAGGAAGCATTGAACTGGTTCCGGAAGTCAGCCGATCTCGGCAATGCCGCAGCAATGAATTCCGTCGGCTACAAGTACGAAAGCGGTAACGGGGTAAAGGCGGACATGCGCGAAGCAATCGCCTGGTATCGCAAGGCCGCGGATGGCGGCAACGCCGCCGCCATGACCAACCTCGGTTATGCCTATGAAACGGCCAACGGCGTCAAGCGCGACTACAAGGAAGCAATGACCTGGTATGTCAAGGCGGCCGATCTCGGCAGTGCGCAGGCGATGAACAATATCGGCGTGCTTCATGAAAAAGGGCAAGGCGTCCGCCAGGACTACAAGGAAGCGGTCGCTTGGTATCGCAAGGCCGCTGGCAATCGCAGCGAATATGCGGAAAAGAACCTCGCCGGCCTGCTGGACGGTGACAAGGCCGGGCCGCCGGACCGCCGCCAGGCAGCCCTGCATATGGAAAATGCCTTGCGTCTCGGCCATGACCTGGCGCTCAAGGAGATGAAAGAAAAAGCCTCGGGCTGGTCCGTGGAATTCCGCAAGGAGCTGCAGCAGCGTCTCAAGGATGCGGGCGTCTACAACGGCACGATCGACGGGCGCTTCGGACCCTCGACCTTCGCCTCGATCGAAGCGATCTTCGGAAAGCGGGCCAACTGAGCGACGAAACCTGCGCCTCAGGCGGCGCAGGCAGAGCAGAGGCCGCGGATTTCGATCGTGGTCTTTTCCGCCTTGAAGCGCTTGGACTTGACGAAAGCGTCGAGCCTGTCGTCGACGGCATGGTCGTGGAATTCCTCGACATGGCCGCAGCTGTTGCAGATCGCGAAGGCGACCGTGCCGTGGCGGCAGCAATTGTCGTTCGGATGGGCGCAGGCGACGAAGGCGTTCAGGCTCTCCAGCCGGTGCACCATGCCGAATTCCAGCAGTTTTTCCAGCGCCCGGTAGACCTGCAAGGGCGCGCGAAATCCATGGTCGCGCAGCTTGTCGAGGATCGTATAGGCGCTCATCGGCTGGTCGGCGCGCGACAGCACGTCGAAGACGAGACCCTGGTTCTTGGTCAGTTGCTGGGCGTTCATCAGTGATGTCCTCCATGCGAATGTCCGGCCCCCGCCTCGATCTTGCGACCGAGCGGCAACAGGCTGAGAATGAAGAGAAGCAGCGCCGCGACGACGATCGAGGGACCGGACGGCGTGTCGTAATGCAGCGAGCCGAACAGACCGCCGACCACCGCCAGCGCGCCGATCAGCGAGGCGAGCACCGCCATGATTTCCGGCGTCGAGGAAAAGCGGCGGGCGGGCGCGGCGGGGAGGGCCCGCCGCGGGGGGGTCAGGCTGGCGCCGCGGCCGCTTCTCGCGATGGCCAGGCCCCACGCCCTCCGGCGCAAGGAACAGACGCGTGGCCTGTTCCGCGGCCAGCGC
>Ga0066256_1002929_pt1 | contig 17514 bp, 20 predicted proteins | sample ThiBio_1000_biof_FD_87107 | JGI IMG/M metagenome (GOLD analysis project Ga0066256, IMG submission 87107) | Wastewater bioreactor microbial communities from Cape Town, South Africa - Thiocy_expt_1000_biof (version 2) | ecosystem: Engineered > Bioreactor > Thiocyanate-remediating >...
CATCACCACGCCGCCCGAGCTGGCGGCGGCTCCCGCGAACGGCGCCACGCCCGACGGCGGGTCCGGCCGTGTCGTGGGGGCGGCGGGCCAGACGGGCACGATCGGCGCGGGCGAGGCCGGGGGCGATCCGGCCAAGGCCGGCATCCGCCGCGAGCCGGAGTTGCCCGAGCACGAAGATATCGTCCCGCCCCCGACGCCCTCGCAGGAGTTCGAGCTTCTGGACGACGAACCCGATGTCGACCCCGCCAAGGCCAAGGCCATGCGCAGCCGTATGCGGATAGTCGCGCGGCAAGCCTCGCTCGACCCCGGCGACGGCATCGAATTGTAAGGACCGCGCCATGCCGACCCGCACCCGCAGGAATGTCTATTTCGATCCCGCATTGCTCAAACAGGTCGATGCCCTGGCAATGCGCCGCAATATCTCGGCCTCGGCCATCGTGGAGGCCGCCACCGCGTCGTTCCTGTCCGGCGACACGACCGAGAAGCTAGAGGCGGCTATGTCGCGCCGTCTCGACAAGCTCGGACGCCAAATCGACTCGCTCGACGAGGATCTCGCCGTGCTCGGCGAAACCCTCTCGCTCTTCATCCTGATCTGGCTGTCTTCCACGCCGCCGCTGCCGGAGAACGCACAAGCTGCGGCCCGCGCGAAAGGCGCCGAGCGGTTCGAGGGCTTCATGCAGAATCTCGGCCGCCGTTTGGCGAGCGGCGACAGGTTCCTGAAGGAGCTGTCACGGGATATTGAACCTTCTGGCACCGCTGCTAGGGGCGCTGACGAGGACGCTTGAGAAAAGTGCTTGGTTTCAGATTTATTATCGTTAGCGGAGACGCTGGCGCTCCATCAAACGTTGAGATGCCCGAGGAAGCGCGGGAATCATCCAGTCGCTGGTGCGCGGCGGACAGCACTGAACGCCTTGCGAGAACCTCTCGTTCATGAGCCCTGCGAGATTTTTGCGGAGGATCTGGACCGACTTCAATTTGTATCTTAAGGCGGCACATCCCGTTTGAATTTCACTGCGCCGATTGCCGCGCCCAAGGCTATGCCTAACGCAACACCCAAGGCGATGTTATCAGTCGCTTCACCTACGGCGGCTCCCAGCGCCAGACCGATGCCCACAAAGCCGCCCGTTTCATCATATTCTCCTATACCTTGCGAGTAGCGAACGCAGACGGGGCGTAGGCACGCCCTCTTTTCGATCTGGGAAATGCCGAGATGGGCGGCGGCCGTCATCAAAAGCGGTAATGCAGCCGAACGCAGCCTCTATCCATCGCCTGAGCATCGATCAAAGTCGGGCTTGCCTCAAATCCCATCGCGGGAAATAGCGGTCGGCCACCACCGATAATCTCGGGCATGACGTATATCTCGATCTCGTCGAGGCCGCCGCGCTCAAGGAAGGCCATTTGGAGTTTTCCGCCGCCAAGAACCCAGACATCGCCATCGCCAAGCCCTCGCAGCTCCGCGATGAGTTCATCGATGTCGCTGCGCGTTTCCAACGCTCCTCTCGGCGCTGTGATTGGCCTTGAGGTGACGACCAGAACACGCTGCTCGGCGTAGGCCCAGGGAGAGCTGTCCCTTTCGAGAAAGTCATAGGTGCCTCGTCCCATGACGACGGTCCTTATGCGCTTGATGAAGTGGCGATAATCGTGCTCGCCAAGCTCAATGCCGTCATATTTAAACAGCCAGTCAAGACTGTCATTCTGAGTGGCGATGAATCCGTCTAGGCTGCTTGCGATGTAGCCGAGAATTATAGCCATACGCGACTCCTTCTTGATTATAAACGAACATCCGTTTATAAATCCAAATATGGGTAGAAACAAGACTATTTCCGATGAAGCCGTCCTGGACCGGTTGTTAGCCCTTCTGCGAACCACCACGCCGGATGGACTAACGTTTGCCCGCGCATCACAGGCTGTCACACTCTCCGGCGCGACGCTCGTACAGCGTTTCGGCACGCGCGAGGGAATGATCGAGGCCATCCTTCTCCATGCCTGGGATCGCTTAGATGCGATTACCGCCGAGGCTGACGCGAGTGCTCCGATGAGCCCCACCGGCGCGATCTGGATGCTGCTGCAGATCATGCCAGGCGATAAACTTGAATATAGCGTGACGGATGGACTTCTATTGTTGCGCGAGGATCTCCGAAATCCGACACTTCGGGCACGAGGAAGCGCTTGGGGGGCATATCTCGCTGGTGCGTTGGGTCGGCGTCTGACTGCTGAAGCCGCACGTGGAGAGCGGATGGGCTGGCAAATGGCCAGCATGTGGCAGGGAGCCCTAATCTGGTGGGCATTCAAGCGCGACCATGATGCGACGGCGGAGGTCAAAACGGTGCTTGAAGACTGGTGCAGGAGTGTCGGTGCCACGAGAGGCCTATCAGCGTAACCCGGAGTGCAGGAGTGATGAACGTCTCGCTGGCCATAATCGGAATGATGACGGCGGTCTGCGTCTTCCTGCCGATCATATTTGCAGGGAAACTATGGCGGCCCGACGAGCCGAGCCTCTCCGGATGGCTGTTGGCCGCGTCCAGCACCACAGTGTTCTCCCTGCTGATTCTGCTCGTCGGCCGATGGGATATTGCGGGGATTTGGACGCGCCTTATTCTCGTAGGCCTGATCGCGATTGCCGCGCTGGGTCCCCTTACCCGGCATATTCGTCGACCGTGGCGTGTCCCACGAGGCTCGCAGTTCTTGAGCTGCCACTTGTCGACAGCCTTGTCGCTCATCCTGTTCGGCGCGGCACTGGCCTACGTTCTGACTGGTTTTGCGACGCCGAAGAATGCTCGCGACTTAGCGTTTCCGCTGAGGGGAGGACATTTCGTGATCGCGCATGGCGGCAGCATTGGCATGCTCAATCACCATGCCAGTCATCCTGCACAACGCTACGCCCTAGATATCACAGCGACAAACTCCGGCGGCTTCCGGTCTATGGGCATCCTGCCATCGGAGCCTGCTAGATATGTGATCTTCGGAGCTTCCGTGGTCAGCCCCTGCGACGGGTCGGTCATCTCAGTGGAAGATGGCCTGCCGGATTCGTCTCCCCCAGAACCGATCGGACCAATGCCTCCGGCAACAACATTGTTCTGTCGTGCGCAGGGTTGCAGGTTGAGCTGGCCCATTTTCAACAAGGAAGTATCGCAGTTGGGTCGCGCGCGCGTGTGACCGTCGGCCAACATCTGGGCAAAGTCGGGAACTCGGGCTATTCGACCGAACCGCACCTCCATATCCATGCCGTCGATCCCGCGACGGAAACCGGAATTCCGATACTTTTCAACGGCGAATACCCCACACGAAACTCCACGTTTCCCGTCCTTCGTTAGTGCGAACGTCATCATGGCGCGTTTTGCGTTAGATAGCAGCCAAACCGAGGTCGTACCCCATAGGCAGCCGAAAAGTCAGCATTCGGGGGTGATCGAATGTCCATCCGATTCTAACCGAAGCATAGGCCGCGATCCACGCTACACGTTTGCTTGTTTATCCTATTCGCCGCCGATAGCCGCCGACCGCCGCACGCCTCTCGATACTTGTTGAACAGGCCCGATTTCGGGCTCTTTTAATCATCCCCGATCGGGGAACTTTCTGTTGCGTCCCCTTCCAAACTTGGGGACGGTATGACTTCTACTCACCAGAAGCCGGAGGCGATCCAGCGCGGCGCGCGAATGCTCCGCACCGCGCTCGGCCCGGCCATCGCACGCTTCCTGGAAGACCCCGCCGTCGCCGAGCTGATGCCGAACCCTGACGGGCGCATCTGGATCGCCCGGCCCTCCGAAGGACTGTCCGACACCGGTGAGATGCTATCGCCCGCCGATGGCGAGCGCATCGTGCGCCTGGTCGCCCATCATGTCGGCGCGGAAGTTCATGCCCGCTCGCCGCGCGTCTCGGCCGAGCTGCCCGAAACCGGCGAGCGGTTCGAGGGCCTGCTTCCGCCCGTGGTGGCCGCGCCCGCCTTTGCCATCCGCAAGCCCGCCGTCGCCGTCTTCACGCTCGACGACTATGTGGCCGTCGGGATCATGACCGAGGACCAGGCTGTCACGCTGCGCGAAGCCGTTGCATCGCGCGCCAACATCCTCGTCGCGGGCGGCACCTCCACCGGCAAGACCACGCTGACCAATGCGCTTCTCGCCGAAGTGGCGAAGACCGCCGATCGCGTCGTCATCATCGAGGACACGCGCGAGCTGCAATGCACCGCGCCCAACCTCGTTTCCATGCGGACCAAGGATGGCGTCGCCACGCTCTCCGATCTCGTGCGCTCCTCGCTGCGCCTGCGCCCCGACCGCATCCCGGTCGGCGAGGTGCGCGGCGCCGAAGCGCTCGATCTCCTCAAAGCCTGGGGCACCGGCCATCCCGGCGGCGTCGGCACCATCCATGCCGGAACCGGCATCGGGGCGCTGCGCCGGCTCGAACAGCTCATCCAGGAAGCCGTCGTCACGGTCCCGCGCGCCCTGATCGCCGAGACCATCGACCTTGTTGCCGTTCTCTCCGGCCGCGGGTCCGCGCGCCGGCTCGCCGAACTCGCCCGTGTCGAAGGGCTCGGGCCGGACGGTGACTACCGCATCACGCACCCCAGCCCTTTGGCCACCCCCACCAGCACAGGAGAACCCTCATGATCCGTATCCCCATGCGCGTGCGCCGCACCGTCGCGACGGTCGCCGCCGTCGCCTATGTCAATCTCGTCCTCACGCCCGCGGCGCACGCTTCCGGCTCCTCCATGCCGTGGGAAGCGCCGCTCCAGAAAATCCTTCAGTCGATCGAAGGCCCGGTCGCGAAGATCATCGCGGTCATCATCATCATCGCGACGGGTCTGGCGCTCGCCTTCGGCGACACCTCGGGCGGCTTCCGCAAGCTGATCCAGATCGTGTTCGGCCTGTCGATCGCGTTTGCGGCATCGAGCTTCTTCCTGTCGTTCTTCTCGTTCGGCGGCGGGGCGCTCGTCTGATGGCGGTCGCATTCGAGCAACTGGACGTGCCGGGATTCACCGTCCCGGTTCACCGCGCGCTGACCGAGCACATCCTGCTCGGCGGCGCGCCGCGCTCCATCGCGATACTCAACGGGACGCTGGCCGGGGCCGTGGGCCTTGGCCTGCGCCTGTGGCTGGTCGGCCTCGCCATCTGGGCCATCGGCCACTTCGCCGCCGTCTGGGCCGCGAAACGCGATCCGCTCTTCGTGGAAGTCGGTCGCCGGCACCTGCGCATCCCCGCAAACCTGTCGGTCTGAGGGCACACACGCCATGATGAACCTCGCCGAGTATCGCCGCAGCGCCAGCCGCCTTGCCGATTTCCTTCCCTGGGCTGCCCTCGTCGGTCCCGGCATCGTCTTGAACAAAGACGGCTCGTTCCAGCGCACCGCGTCGTTCCGCGGTCCCGATCTCGATAGCGCCGTCGCGGCCGAGCTGGTCGCCGTCGCCGGCCGCATCAACAACGCCTTTCGCCGTCTCGGCTCTGGCTGGTCGATCTTTGTCGAGGCGCAACGTTCGGAAGCCTCGACCTATCCCGACAGCACGTTCCCCGATCCGGCGTCCGGCCTGGTCGACGCCGAGCGCAAGGCCGATTTTGAGGAAGCCGGCGCGCATTTCGTGTCGGGCTACTTCCTGACCTTCCTCTATCTGCCCCCAGCCGAGGAAGTCGCCCGTGCCGAAACCTGGCTCTACGAGGGCCGCGAGCGCACCGGCGTCAATCCCCAAGAAATCCTGCGCACCTTCACCGACCGCACAGGCCGCGTGCTGGCGCTGCTCGACGGCTTCATGCCCGAATGCGCCTGGCTCGATGACAGCGAGACGGTGACCTATCTGCATTCGACCGTCTCAACCAACCGGCAACGCGTCCGCGTTCCCGAGACCCCGATCTATCTCGATGCGCTGCTCGCCGATCAGCCGCTGACCGGCGGGCTCGAACCGCGCCTTGGCAGCGAACATCTGCGCATCCTCACCATCATCGGCTTTCCGACCGCGACGACGCCGGGCCTGCTCGACGATCTGAACCGGCTCGCATTTCCCTATCGCTGGTCGACCCGCGCGATCCTGCTCGACAAGACCGATGCGACCAAGCTCCTCACCAAAATCCGCCGCCAGTGGTTCGCCAAGCGCAAGTCGATCGCCGCGATCCTCAAGGAAGTCCTGACCAACGAGGCGTCCGCACTCATCGATACCGATGCGTCCAACAAGGCGGCCGACGCCGACATGGCCTTGCAGGAACTCGGCGCGGATGTCGCCGGGATGGCCTATGTCACGGCCACGATCACGGTCTGGGACGCCGACCCGCGCATCGCCGACGAGAAATTGCGGCTGGTCGAGAAGGTCATCCAGGGCCGCGATTTCACGGCCATGGTCGAGACCGTCAACGCGGTCGATGCCTGGCTCGGCAGCTTGCCCGGCCACGCCTACGCCAATGTCCGCCAGCCTCCCATCAGCACTTTGAATCTCGCCCACATGATCCCGCTTTCGGCGGTGTGGGCGGGGCCGGAACGGGACGAGCATTTCGGTGCGCCCCCCTTGCTCTATGGCAAGACCGAAGGCTCGACCCCGTTCCGGTTACCCCTTCATGTCGGCGACGTCGGCCATACGCTGGTCGTCGGCCCGACAGGTGCCGGCAAGTCCGTGCTGCTCGCGCTCATGGCCTTGCAGTTCCGGCGCTACGACCGCTCCCAGGTCTTCGCCTTCGACTTCGGCGGTTCGATCCGCGCCGCCGCGCTCGCCATGGGCGGCGACTGGCACGATCTCGGCGGCGGTCTCACCGAAGGCTCCGACGCTTCCGTCTCGCTTCAACCGCTCGCCCGCATCCACGATTCCTACGAACGCGCCTGGGCGGCCGACTGGATCGTCGCGATCCTGATGCGGGAAGCGATCCAGATCACGCCCGAGGTGAAGGAGCATATCTGGACGGCGCTGACCTCGCTCGCGTCCGCGCCGGTCGAAGAACGCACCATCACGGGCTTCGCCGTCCTGCTCCAGTCCAACGACATCAAGCAGGCGCTCCGGCCCTATTGTGTCGGCGGGGCCTATGGCCGGCTGCTCGACGCCGAGGCCGAACATCTCGGCAGCGCCGCCGTGCAGGCGTTCGAGATCGAGGGGCTGGTCGGCACGGGGGCCGCGCCCGCCGTGCTCGCTTATCTCTTCCACCGCATCGGTGACCGGCTCGACGGCCGCCCGACGCTGCTCATCATCGACGAAGGCTGGCTGGCGCTCGACGATGACGGCTTCGCCGGCCAGCTCCGCGAATGGCTGAAGACGCTGCGCAAAAAGAACGCATCGGTCATCTTCGCCACGCAGTCGCTTTCCGACATCGACAATTCGAGCATCGCGCCGGCCATCATCGAAAGCTGCCCGACGCGGTTGCTTCTGCCGAACGAGCGCGCGATCGAGCCGCAGATCACGGCGATCTATCGCCGCTTCGGGCTCAACGATCGCCAGATCGAGATCCTGGCGCGGGCGACCCCCAAGCGGGACTATTACTGCCAGTCGCGGCGCGGCAACCGCCTGTTCGAGCTGGACCTGTCCGAAGTTGGCCTCGCGCTCTGCGCCGCATCCTCCAAATCCGATCAGACGCTGATCGCAAACCTCGTCGCCGAACATGGCCGCGAAGGTTTCCTCGCCGCGTGGCTGCGCGCCCGCGACGCCGGATGGGCGGCCGACCTCATCCCGACTTTTCCGTCCCCCCAAGCAGCAAAGGAGTCCTGACTATGACCATTCGCCGTTTCCGCTCGCGCGCCATGGCGCTCGCCGCAACCATGCTGGCGGCCGCGCCGCTCGCGCTTTCGCAGATGGTGGCGACGCCCGCTCACGCCATCATCGTCTTCGATCCCTCGAACTACGCGCAAAACGTCCTCACCGCCGCGCGCACGCTGGAGCAGATCACCCACCAGATCACCTCGCTTCAGAACGAAGCGCAGATGCTCATCAATCAGGCGAAGAACCTCGCCAGCCTGCCGTTCTCGGCGCTCCAGCAGCTTCAGCAGAACGTCCAGAAGACGCAGCAGCTTTTGCAACAGGCGCAGGGCATCGCGTTCAACGTCCAGCAGATCGACCAGATGTTCCAGCAGAAATACGGGAACGTCTCGATGTCCACGAGCGATCAGCAGCTCGTGGCCAATGCCCGTTCGCGCTGGCAGAACACGGTCGGCGGCTTGCAGGACGCGATGCGGGTGCAAGCCGGTGTCGTCGGCAACATCGACTCGAACCGCACGCAGATGTCGGCGCTGGTCAGCCAGAGCCAGGGCGCGACCGGCGCGCTTCAGGCGACGCAGGCAGGCAACCAGCTTCTCGCCCTCCAGTCGCAGCAGCTTTCCGATCTCGTCGCGGTCGTCTCGGCCAATGGCCGGGCGAGCGCGCTGACCGATGCGGAACGCGCCGCCGCCGCCGAGCAGGGCCGTGAACAGCGCCGCCGGTTCCTGACGCCCGGCGCGGGCTACACGCCCGGCAACGCTCAGATGTTCAACAGCGGCAAGTAATCGCCAGAAGGAGCAGCCTCATGGACGGCAAGATGCTGGCCCGCCTCGGCGCTATCGTGTTTGTCGCTGTCGCCGTCACGGCAACGGCGATCGAGATAACCCGCAAGGAGGACGCGCCGGCATCTTCGCCGGCTGCCCTTCACCAACCCGACCGCGATCCGCTGCGCGAAGGCCAGCGCCGATGCCAGAGGCTCGGCCAGAAAGCGGCCGACGATGCCGATTGCCTGCGCGTCTGGTCCGAGACCCGCGACCGCTTCCTTGGCCGTGCGTCCGCGCCGGCCGCACCGGAAGGACGATGAGCCATGGGCGGCGCAGGCGTCATCGACAATTTCCTCGGAACCTTCACCCGCTACATCGACTCAGGCTTCGGCCTTCTGTCCGGCGAAGTAGCCTTCATCGCCACGACGCTGATCGTCATCGACGTGACCCTGGCCGCGCTCTTCTGGTCCTGGGCTGCCGATGACGACATCATGGCGCGGCTCGTCAAGAAGACACTGTTCGTCGGCATCTTCGCCTACCTGATCGGCAACTGGAACAACCTGGCGAAGATCGTCTTCGAGAGCTTCGCCGGCCTCGGCCTCAAGGCCAGCGGCACCGGCTTTTCGACCGCCGACCTGCTCCGTCCCGGCAAGGTCGCACAGACCGGCCTCGACGCCGCCCGGCCGCTGCTCGAATCCATCTCCGACCTGATGGGCTGGGTCGCCTTCTTCGAGAACTTCATCCAGATCGCGTGCCTGCTCTTCGCGTGGGCGCTGGTGATCCTCGCCTTCTTCATCCTCGCCATCCAGCTCTTCGTCACCCTGATCGAGTTCAAACTGGCGACGCTGGCGGGGCTCGTCCTCGTCCCGTTCGGCCTGTTCCGCAAGCACCCGTTTCTGGACGTAATGGTGCTCGGCAACGTCATCTCCAGCGGCATCAAGGTTGTGGTGCTCGCCGTCATCATCGGCATCGGCTCCACGCTGTTCGGCGAGTTCACCAAGGGCTTCGGTGGCTCCACGCCGAGCATCGACGACGCCATGGCCGTCGTGCTCGCCGCGCTCTCGCTGGTCGGTCTCGGCATCTTCGGCCCCGGTATCGCCAATGGCCTCGTCTCCGGTGGCCCGCAGCTCGGCGCAGGCGCAGCGGCCGGCACCGGCCTTGCGGTCGGCGGGGCCGTCATGGCCGCCGGCGGCGGTGCGATGCTGGCCGCCAAAGGCGGCACCGCCTTGCTCTCCGGTGGCGCGGCGGCTGCACGGGGCGGCGCGACCGCGGCGGGCGCTGCATCCGCCGCCTACAGCCTCGGCTCCCTCGGCAAGTCTGGCGCATCCGGCGTCGCAGGGGGCCTCGGCGGCGTCGGACGCGCAGCCGGCAGTGCCGCAGGCAACGCGGCCATGTCGCCGCTCCGCAGTGCCGCCGCCAACCTCAAATCCAGCTTCAGCGACGGCGCGAAGGCCGGCTTCGGCGCGACCGGCGGCTCTTCGACCATGGGAACGGTCGGCGGCGAAGCTACCGACGCCACGCCCACGCCAGCGGCCAACTCGGACGGAACCCCGCCCGATTGGGCCAAGCGCATGAAGCGCGGCCAGACGGTCAGCCATGGCGTCAGCGCCGCCGCTCATGCCGTCCGCTCCGGCGACAGCCACGGCTCCGGTTCTTCCATCAACCTCTCTGAAAGCGACCGCTCATGAACCTCTTCAAAAGACCCACCGCGCATTACGGCAAGACCGTCCAACCCGAGACGCCCTATCAGAAGGCCGGCCAGGTCTGGGACGAACGCATCGGCTCCGCGCGCGTGCAGGCCAAAAACTGGCGCTACATGGCCTTCGGCTCGCTGATCCTCTCGGCGGGCTTCGCCGGGGCGCTGGTCATCCAGTCCGCGCGCGGGACCGTCGTGCCGTGGGTCGTGCAGGTCGACAAGCTCGGCGAGGCACAAGCCGTCGCGCCTGCAGAGGCCGACTATCGTCCGACCGATCCGCAGATCGCGTTTCATCTCGCGCGCTTCATCGAGCAGGTGCGCAGCATCCCTGCCGATCCGATCATCGTCCGCCAGAATTGGCTTCGCGCCTACGACTTCACCACCGACAAAGGCGCGCTGTTCCTCAACGACTATGCACGGGCGAACGACCCCTTCGCTCAGATCGGCAAGGTCCAGGTCGCGGTGGACGTGTCGAGCGTGATCCGTGCTTCGCCCGACAGCTTCCGGGTGGCCTGGACCGAACGGCGCTATCAGGACGGCAGCCTTGCCGCCACCGAGCGCTGGTCGGCCATCCTCACCGTTGTTTTCGTGGCCCCGCGCACGCCCGACGCCCTGCGCAAGAACCCGCTCGGGGTCTTCGTCAACGCCCTCAACTGGTCAAAGGAGCTGTCGCAATGAGACGCCCAATGCTTCGTCGCGCCGCCTCGGCGGTCCTGCTCGCCACAACCTCCGTGCTCGCCGCTTGCGCCACCACGTCAGCCAAGCCGCCGGCCATAGCCTATGACAATCCGCCGCCGGCCGAGATCGCGGCCACTCCGGCGCCCGAGCCGCCCAAGCCGGTCGAGGTGGTGGCGATCCCCGAGCCGCTGCCGCTTCCCGGCCAGTTGAAGCCAGTCGGCGAAAGCCCGCGTCCGCCGGAATCCGCCGATCCGCGCAACCGTGTCGGCGCGGCTAACGCGGCTGCCCGCATGCAGCCGGTGCGCGACGGCTTCCTCAATGCGATCCAGCAATATCCGTGGACGGACGGTGCGCTCTATCAGGTCTATGCCGCGCCCGGCCAGGTGACGGACATCGCGCTTCAGGAAGGCGAGCAGCTCGTCGGGGCCGGGCCGGTTGCGGCGGGCGATACCGTGCGCTGGATCATCGGCGATACGACCAGCGGCGCGGGCGCGACAGCTCGGGTGCATATCCTCGTTAAACCAACCCGGCCCGACCTTTCGACCAACCTCGTCATCAACACCGACCGGCGCACCTATCATTTGGAACTGCGCGCGGGTGCAGCAACCTACATGGCGTCGGTGAGCTGGACCTATCCGCGAGATGCGCTGATCGCCTTGCAGGGCCGCAACGCTGCTGCCGCAGCCACCGTGCCGGTCGCGGCTGGCGTGGACCTGACAGCGCTCAATTTCCACTATCGGATCGATGGCGATCGTGCGCCGTGGCGGCCGGCCCGTGCGTTCGATGATGGTCGGCAGGTGTTTATCGAATTTCCGGCGGGGATCTCGCAGGGCGAGATGCCGCCGCTGTTCGTGACCGGTGCGGCCGGCGACGCCGAACTGGTCAATTACCGCGTGCAGGGCCGTTACATGGTTGTCGATCGCCTGTTCGCCGCCGCCGAGCTGCGCCTGGGCGACAAGCGCAGCGAGCAGCGCGTGCGGATCGTGCGCGACGATGGCCGGGAGCGGCGCTGATGAGCGATCCTTCCGACATTCCCGCCGCCGAAGCGGTCGCGGCTCCGGCCGACCGCCAGGCCTTCCAGCTCCGGGGCGATCCGCCGCGCGTCATGCGGCTTTCGCGAAAGGCGCTGGCTATGGTGGGCATCGCCGCCGGTCTCGGCATCGGCGGCTCGCTGATCTATGCCTTGCGGTCAGTCGGTCCGCACGAAGCGAAGGAACTCTACAACACCGACAGTCGCGCGGGCGAGGCGATCACATCCGGTCCCAAGGATTACGGCCAGGCTCCAAAGCTCGGGCCGCCGCTCCCGGGTGATCTCGGTCGTCCGATTGTGTCCGCGCAGCAGCGCGGGGAGGCTGTTCCCGTGCCGCCGATCGGCGCGCAAGCCGGTCAGCCCGATGCCGCCGCCCGAGCCGAGGAAGCAGCGCGCCAGCGCATCAGCCAAGAGCGTGACGCAGCGCGGACCAGTTCGGTCTTCCTGGGCGGCCGCACGGCCACCGTAGCCGGAGCGGCAGCGCAGCCCATCGCCGCCGTGCCATCGGACGCGCCGGCCCCCGCACAGCAGGCCGCCAGCCAGGGCGACCAGGCCGCAAAGCGGGCCTTCATGGCGCAGGCGTCCAACCAGCGCACGGTCAGCGTCGAGCGGCTGACCGCTCCGGCATCACCCAACATCGTCCAGGCTGGCAGTATCATCCCGGCCGCGCTCATCACCGGCATCCGGTCGGACCTTCCCGGCCAGATCACCGCTCAGGTGACGCAGAACGTCTATGACAGCATCACCGGCCGAATCCTGCTCATCCCGCAAGGCGCACGGCTGATCGGCGAATATGATAGTCAGATCACCGCCGGGCAGACCCGCGTGCTGCTCGCCTGGGATCGGCTGATCCTGCCGGATGGCCGCTCGATCGTTCTCGAACGCCAGCCAAGCGCTGATGCCGCCGGATATGCAGGCTTGCAGGATCGCGTCGACCAGCATTGGGGCAACATGCTCAAGGCCGCCGCGATCTCCACCCTGCTCGGCATCGGGGCCGAGATGACGACGAACAACAACAACTCGCTGGTGCAGGCGCTTCGCTACGGGACGCAGGATACCGTCAATCAGACAGGGCAGCAGATCGTGCGCCGCCAACTCGGCGTGCCGCCGACGCTCACCATCCGGCCGGGCTATCCCCTTCGCATTGTCATCACCCGCGATCTTGTCCTCGAACCCATCGGAGGAACGCGATGACCAAGTTGAAGCTGGGGCCGCTGGCCGACGACAGGCCGATCAAGCTCACGATAGAGTTGCCGGCTGCCGTGCATCGTGACTTGCAAGCCTATGCCGCGGCGCTGGCGGCCGAGACAGGCGGCTCGCCTGCCGCACCCGAAAAGCTGATCGGGCCGATGGTCACGCCGTTCATGGACACAGATCGCGGATTTCGGCGGCGGCGCGCAAAAAGCGATTGAAGCTTGCGGGCCTCAGTGGCCCATGAATTTCTTGAAGCGATCCCGACCCTCGGCTTCCGTCACCGCCTGCTGGGCGTTGGCGCATTCGTCGCCGCGCACCGAGCCGTCTCGGCATCCGGCGACCACGCGCCGCGCTTCATCGAGGTTGGCGGTGAAATACTGCATCCCACGCGCCGCCCCTGGTTCGGCGATCACGGGGGCAGGACTGACGGCCATCGCCGACGTGGCAGGCGGCATGATGATCGGACGCAGCACGAATCCCGCGCCAAATCCGATGGCGAGCATGGCGAGAGCGACGATGAATATCTTTCCTTGCATCATGATGTTTAGCTCCCAAGCGAATATTATTCCGCCGGATTCTCCGAGATGTTGAAGGATAGCGCGTAGCGGGTCTTTATGAAATGGAGGAAGCGCCGAAGTGCGGGATTACTATTGTCGTCGTGCCAGTATCCCGAATATCCGATCAGCATCGGCCCTTGCTCGGCATGAACGGGCCGATAAACCACGTCGGGATAGCGCGCCCCGGTGCTACCTTCGCAGACAATGGTGAGGCCAAGTCCATCGCCTAGCAGGTTCAAGATTGTCTCGCGGCTGCATTGGTGCATTCTGACGTTTGCTTGCATTCCTAAGACGGACAAGCGGCCGAGTAGCATGTGGCGGATTTCCGGGCCGGGGTCCGTTGCGGGGAGAAGAAAACGCTCACCGCGCAGATCGGTCCAATGCACTGTCTCGCGTTCGGCCAAGGGATGGCTGGCAGGTAATGCGACCAGTACGCGCTCGCTCCAGAACGGCTCACGTCGATAGCCGTCGTGGTCCGCTTCCCCCGCCAGAATGGCGATATCTATCTCCCCAATATCAAGGCCAGCAAGCAGGACGGCTCGTTCTGCTTCTACTCCATCCAAGTCGACGTCTGGATGAGCACCGCGCCAGCCAATCACAGTGGCCCGCAGATTACCGGCCGACAATGAACAATAATGTCCGATCATCAACCCGCCAGCGCGACCCTGACCAGCGGCGCGCGTCACGGCGATCAGTTTATCTGCACCAGCGACCATCGGCCTGGCGCCCCGAATAAAGTCTTTTCCTGCGATGGTTGCGCTAACTCCCGAGCGAGACCGCTCAAAAATCTGGACTCCGATTACTCGCTCTAACCTGGCGACGTTTCGACTCAGCGTGGATTGTTCCACGCCCAATGCCCGCGCTGCTTTGTAGAAGCTACCATGATCGGCGGCGGCGATGGCATGGCGGAGCAGGCGGATATCGAAGGGCATTCATTTGCTGCCAGATTCGATAATATTGGGGCGAGGACATATCTCCAGATATCTCCCCGCCCCGCTCGCCAGCGGTTTGTTCTTATTGCTAGCGAGCCCTGACCGTCCAGCTTTCCTCTGGGGGCGAGGAGATGGCAATAGGCGGTCGGTCAATGTTTCGATGTGGTTTAGACGCTCAGCGCGCATTTCAGTGCTTTCGTAGCTCATCAATGCTTTTATGAGTGTCCGGCGTGGGGGCAGCCATTTTGCGTTTCCCGCGCAGCACATCGATTTCATCCTGCCGGCGTCGCAGATAATATTCGCGCGCTGTGACATAGGGTTGTGCCTGTGCTCGTTGCTCGCGAAGATCTGCGTCAAACCGGATGCGCCGGTCGAGCGCCCGCGGCACACCGGTCCCTGCGCTGTAGGCCAATCGGTTAAACGGAACGCCGATGGCGGTGGGCAGCACCATGCGATCCATCAGGCCGCCAATCAGGTCCCGGACTGTCGTCGGCCCAACCACTGGCAAAAACAGAAATGCTCCGGGCTTCACGCCATAGAATCCGAAGCTATCGGCGAACCCATTGGGACGATGCGGGAGGCGGAACGGTTTTCGCTTGGCAATATCGAATAGGCCCGCCGCGCCAAGCGTCGTGTTGACCGCGAAGCGGCCGACGGTCTCGGCGGCCTTGCCGACCTTGTGCTGGATCAGGAAATTCAAAAAAACGACAGGTTCGTCGAGATTGGCGAACGCGTTGTGCAGGCCATCACGTATTGGTCCAGGGACGATATGCCGATAGCCCATGGCCACTGGCGCCACCACGGCATGATCGACAGACTGCGTGATTTCAAACGACTTGAGGTTGGCTGGTTCCAGCGGGTCGACGTGGGCTGAGCGCGACGAGGCTGTGACGACAATTGTGTCTTTTGCGTCCGCTGTACCATTCTGGCTTGATGCGTCCTGGCTTGCTGGGCCTTCTTGCTCAACGGGAGACTGTGGGGCCGATGGCGCCAGTTCGAACGCCGGTGGCGTGATGGCGGGCCGTGTCGCGTCTGATGCGGGGCGCGCTACGGCCGAATTTGGCTGCGCCGGCACCGACGCGACTTGATCTGGTCCGAGAAATGGCGGCGGTGAAGAAACTTCGCTCGCGACCGAGGCAAGGAGCAAGCACAGCATCTTATCTTTTCTCCTCGTCCGGCGCCCAGATGCTGTGTGAATCGATCTGAAGCTTCAGGAGCGCCCGGTCGGCTTCCGACCGGGCATCAATTTCCAGGCGGTGCGCCTCCTGCGCCTGCCGCCGGACATAAAGAAGATCGGTCAGATCGATCTGGCCGAGTTGATATCCTCGCGCCATCTTGGCGGCCGCGTCGGCGGCGCTGTGCATCGATAGATCGGCGTTGCGCCAGGCATCGTAGCGGGTGCGGGCGTTGGAAAGGTCCGCATTGGCGATGGCCTGGATATTGCGTTGTATCGCCGCCAATTCCATGCGCGCGGCGTTGGCCTCGGCTGAGGCTTGATCGGCCGCCGCCCGGCGATAGCCACCGCCGAGGGGGATCGAGGCGACGATACCCGCGCCCTTTTCCATTCCGCCGCGCTCGCTGAACAAACGGACTCCGAACGATGGATCAGCGATACGATCCGCCCGAACCCGCTGAGCCGTGACGCCGAGGCGCTGCGCTTCCTTGTCCGCTGCACGAATCTCGTGGCTGCGCTCGATCACGAGATCGCGCATCGTCTCCAGCCCCACATCGGGAAGCGTCGGGGACGCAAGTTCCGGGGGCTCGGATGGCAAGGGAATGTCGGGGAAGGCCGCGGCGAGGGTGACACGCGCCTGCTCGCGGATAGAGAGGGACGATGCCGCCTGTGCGCGGGCCTGAGCGAGCGCTGCTTGCGCCTGGTCAAGATCGAGCTGGGCGGCGTCACGCAGCGCGACTCGCCGTTTCACCGCCGCGATCGATTCTTCCAGCCCCCTGACCGTGTCCATATCGTTTCGATAATGAGTCCCGGCAGTCAGCCAGTCGTGCCAGAGGCTCGACAGGATCAGCGCCGTCTGGTGACGGACATCCTCCATCTGGTTCTCGGCCACCTCGATCCCCAGGGCGCCAGCCTTGCGGTCCAGCGCGGCCTTGCCCGGCAGGCGGAAAGGGCGGCTGATCGTCGTGTCGAACTCGTCGAAACCGCCCTCGCGATCCACCGTGCGGCGGATGTAGCTACCGCTCACCGTCACTTCATGCGGGCCTTTGCGAAGCATGTCGCCGCGCGCTCGCGCAGCCTCGATACGGGCAAGCGCGGCGGCAACGCTGGGATGACTGTCCAGCGCCTCGTTGACCTTCTCTGCCGGCGGCAGGTCGGCGCGCTGGGCGAGCGCAGGCGTTGCGCCAAATGCAAGGCAACAGGCAAAGGCGACGACCCGCATCAGGAGATCCTTCCCTGATCGACGAGCGGAACGGTTCGCCAACGCACTGGCAGATCGTGCCGTGCTTCTTTCACTGCGCGAAGCAAATCCGGCACCATGTCCTCACCGACGATCAGTTCGATAGTCGTGCGCTTGAGTTCGCCGGAGACCCGCTCTGCTGTCCCGGCATCGTCGAAGTCACGACCACGCACATTCTCCGCCCGGATATGAATCGGCGCCCGGGAGATCGCGCGGATGGAGTCGATTAGCCCTTCGGCGTCCGGGACAGCGCAATGCAGGGTGAACAGGAGATCAGGCATTTTCGGGTTCTCCCGCGCTTTCGCCGAAGCGCTCGAACAGGATCGGCAGCAGGATCAGCGTCAGCAGGGTGGAAGTGATGAGGCCGCCGATGACGACGATGGCGAGCGGACGCTGGATCTCCGATCCAGGCCCGCTGGCGAACAAGAGCGGCACCAGGCCGAAGGCGGTGATGCTGGCGGGCCTCAGCACGGGCCGCCGTCGCCGCCCCGCCCCGCGCCCTGCCGCCCCGGCCCCCGCCAGCCCCTCCCTGCCGCGCTCCCGGCGAGAGGCGCCCAGCACCCGCCCCGTGAGCCCCGCGCCGCCGCGTAGGGCGGTG
>Ga0066256_1001422_pt4 | contig 17508 bp, 14 predicted proteins | sample ThiBio_1000_biof_FD_87107 | JGI IMG/M metagenome (GOLD analysis project Ga0066256, IMG submission 87107) | Wastewater bioreactor microbial communities from Cape Town, South Africa - Thiocy_expt_1000_biof (version 2) | ecosystem: Engineered > Bioreactor > Thiocyanate-remediating >...
GAATATCACCGGTCATGAAGAAGAGAGACTTTATTTATGAAGGAATGGCATTGGTTTGCACTGAGTTTGCTGCTGGTCTTTGTGGATCAGCTCACTAAATATTGGGCAGGTCTTTATTTAATACCTTACAAACCAATGCCGATAGTACCCTGTCTTAATTTTACCCTAGCTTTTAATACTGGGGCTGCATTTAGTTTTTTAAGTGGTGCCGGAGGGTGGCATCGATGGTTTTTTGCAAGCTTCAGTGTGCTCATGAGCATCGTGCTTATGATTTGGCTCTATCGAACACCAGCACAGAGTAAATTGCTCTGTGCTGCAATCAGTTTCGTGTTAGGTGGCGCTGTAGGTAATCTTATTGATCGGGCTTTTTATGGTTATGTTGTTGATTTTATTGATGTTTATTATCAGCATCATCACTTCGCCACATTCAATATTGCTGATGCTGCAATCTCTATAGGCGCGGCACTGTTTATCCTGGAACTTTTCATGTCGCAGAAGGATACGAAGTAACGTTGGTTATTAAACTTCAATTTTTGGCATAGTGGTGCGTGTGAGCAGCTGCGGCGTCGGATTGTGAATGCTCACGGCTCTTACTGAAGCTAAATTTAAAAAAAACTCTTTTTCTTCCCAGGCAATATCTGCGGGTATGAGATTTAATTGGGGTATGCAATGGCTTAGTAGCGAGCAGAAGGATAAGTCAGCAGGAAAAGGGCGGGCATAATTAAATCCAAAATTTAATACCGCCATTGCCTCAGATAAAGTGGCGATTCCTGGAAGATAATTCATAGAATAAATGTTTGCTGTTTGTGCAAGTGCAGGTAAAAAGCCCGGGCTACTGACAAAATGTACTCCAGCCTGATAACAACTTTCTAATTGTTCTACATCAATGATACCGCCCGCACCGATGTAAGCTTGTGGGTATTGCTGAATGATTTCTTGCAGAAATAAAGTATCTGTCGTGCAAATCTCAATTGTTTTAAATCCTGAATGGATAAGGTGCTCAATACGCTCATGAAGAAATTGATCGGCATCTAAAGAAATGATAAGTGATTGTGGCATTAATAGACTAAAGGGCATCAGCACAATTCCTTTGATATTTTACCTCTAATATAAAGCGCGCAGAGCGCTATGTAAAGAATATACATTAAGCCATGAATATCAAGTGTGCTTCAGGACATAAAGAAGCCTCCTGCCTGAAACAGAGTATTCTATTTAATAAAGCATCGCTAAGATGCTTTATTAATAGGGTGTTGGAGTCGTTTTAGTGGGCGTTGGATTAAAGGCTGGAGTTTGTGAATCTAGAGGCGCTTTTAGGGGGGATGTAGTTTCCATAGGACTTGGTAGTGGGGTAACTTGAGGCTTATAGGAATTAGCACCGAAGCGTGGCATATTCTCAAGTAAAGATTTCATCGTTGTTTCAGGAAGAGGGGAAAGGGATGGAATAGTTCCTAAGCCTAATAGACGCAGTGCTTTTTTAAAATAATCTTTAATCTCTCGTGGGTCGATCTTGTTCCCTTTGTTGTTTTCATCTTGTGCAAACTCATCCACTTTCTTTGCGAAATTCGTATAGAAAAAGTTTTTTGGCATCAATGGTATTGAGTCAAGGAATTTGAGCGCAGATATTGGCGCCGTTGGGAAATTTGCAGGATTATTCTTTGGTAATACCTCTTGAAGTTTGAGTTCTCCAGTCGCTACTTTTTCAAGGGTCAGCCTCATCTCCTCGCGAGCGGATTGCATTGTACGAATACTATTTTGTAGCTCACGTTGCTGAGTGCTATTTATTTCTTTTGCGTTCGTTATGTCTTCCCGCTTTTTATCAAAATTATGAAATTCTTTCTCCGCTTTAAGGGAGAGAGTTACCGTGTTTTTCACAACTAAGATGGAGGGCTCAGATTTTTTAAACGCTTGTTCAGCTAACAGTTTCTCTTCCATAGATAACTGATTAATATCCTGATTTTCTTTTAATAAGTAGAATTTATCATCCTGTTTTATTACTTTTTGATTGGGCTCCAGAACGAATTTTGCTTGTTTTGCCGATGGTACCGGGTTCCCTTCTTCATCAAAAAGGAATTTTTGATTTGCTCTTGTCGCACGTAAATCAAGTAAATTGGCTAATTTGAAATTTAGTGCGGTTTGCGCATGAAGCAATTTTTTTGCGCCCATTTCATCATCGAGTTCAAGTGCAGTCATCACTTCTGAAGTTTGAGCATGAATTTGATTTTCAAGTTCTTCAATTTTTAAATTAAGTTCTTCTTCGCTAAGTGTATCCAGAGCATCTAATTCTTGTTCCATATCGACCAAATTACGACTATATACCTCTTCTTTGTCGACAAACAGTTCTTCCTGCTCCTTAATGGCTTCTAATTGACTATCCAGTTCAGCCTCAGTTTCTTTAAGCGCTTCAAAGGTAGTTTCGTATTCACGGATGGCTGCATCCAGATTACTGATTCTATTTTGTAAGTGCTCAACTCGAGTATTGGGGGTATGAGCGCGGCTTGGTGTGTTTTGCTGTAAAAGCTGCTGATTTTGCATTTCTATAAATTCACGTACGCGCTGTTGGGCATGACTTCGTTTATCCATTAGCCACATGAGCATCATTGCGCGTAAGATATTTTGTCGGCGCAAGTGTTCAAGAATGGCCTGCTTATTGGCTTCAGCAATGTCGTTTTCTACGATAAGTTGCGTGCTGATTTCACCCTTTACCGTGTCGCCCGCTGGGGATTTGAGAAAGTTGACGAGATCTTGGGGGGTTTTAAAGCCAAATCGACTGACATTAATCGGGGAATTCGGTTCGAAATCTTTATCGCTAGGGGAGGCAAAGACAATTTGTCCTTTTTTATTTTCAAGTTGTTGACTTAACCAAGCCTCTTGATTTCTTGTCATTGTATTGAGTTGCACAGCCATAAAAGCATCCCCTCTTGATCGAGCCTGAATATATTATACATGAATTTGTATAATTAATCACCAATTTTTTTTATTTAAACGAATTCGCATAGGATAATCCACCACCCGCTTAAATCATATTTAATTCCGGAGGTTACTGGATATTTTCTCCTCTGGCTGATAAAATGTTTCAAAACTATACAGGATTTATCAGATGAGCAGTTATTGTGGCTATATAGCCTTGGTTGGAAGACCCAACGTTGGGAAATCTACCTTATTGAATCGTATTTTAGCGCAAAAAGTAAGTATTACGTCAAGAAAGCCACAAACAACTCGTCACAGTATTTTAGGAATTCAAACCCAGGGCAACTATCAGTTTATCTATGTCGATACTCCCGGGATTCATCAAGAAAGCCAAAAGGCTTTGAATCGAGTGATGAACAAAACTGCATTAACGGTATTACGCGATGTTGATGTCGTGGTCTTTGTAGTAGAAGGCACGCATTGGCAAGAAGAAGACGAGTATGTTTTGAGCCAGATAAAGAAAACTCAGGCTCCCTGTGTTTTAGTGATGAATAAAGTCGACAAAATTCCACAAAAAGAAATTTTGCTCCCCTGGATTGCACAAATGCAAGAGCGTCATCCATTTGCAGCAATTATTCCACTCTCAGCAAAAACAGGCGTTCAGGTAGAGCAATTAGAGAATGAATTAAAAGCGTATATGCCTGAAGGCGAGCATCTATTTCCTGAAGATCAATTTACCGATAGGCCCGTTAAATTTTTGTGTGCTGAGCTCTTAAGAGAGAAAATTTTTCGTTTCTGTGGGCAAGAGCTACCCTATTCAGTGAATGTGGACATTGAATCGTTTCAAGAGGAAGAAAATCTTATCCGTATTCATGCTTTGATCCTTGTAGATAAAGAAAACCATAAGCGGATGATTATTGGTGAACGTGGTAAAAAGCTGAAAGAAATGAGCACCGAAGCTCGGATTGACATGGAGCGCTTACTTGGGAAAAAGGTTTTTCTCCAGTGTTGGTGCAAAATAAAATCCGGCTGGTCTGATAATGAGCACATGTTGCGTCAGCTAGGCTATGATTAAAACTCTTGAAGCATGGCTCATTCATAAGCAATGGTCTGGAGACTCAAGTGTTCGACTCACTCTATTTACCCGGGAGCAGGGATTGATTCAAGGGCTTTTTAAGGGGGGACGATCGCCCAAAAAGCAGGCCTTTTTAAATTTATTTACGCCGCTGTGGGTCACTCTGGAAACGCGTTATCAACGTATTTTTATCAAAAACATTGAAGGTGTATCACCCATCTTACCGCTACAAGGGCATGCATTATTTTCCGCTTTCTATATTAACGAAATCGTATTTTACTCGTTACCTCAAAATCAACCCGAAATGAACTTATATGGGCGGTATGTCGATACCTTACATCTACTTGGGAATACGCGGGAGATTAAGGAGATTGAGCCTTTATTGCGATTATTTGAATGGCATTTATTAGGAGTATGCGGTTATCATTTTTCCTGGACTCAAGAGGCCATAACGCAGGAAGCGATTATAGCGGAGCAATTTTATCGTTTTGTCCCTGAAACAGGATTTATTGCAGCACATTCTGGTTTTTCCGGTCATTCTATTTTAGCTTTTGCCCAAAATGATTGGGGGAATCTGGCTGCTCTCAAGACAGCCAAGAACGTGTTTCGCCTGGCCATAGATCATCTGCTAGAGGGGAGAACCATAAAAGCACGTAGCCTCTATCAGTAGCCACAAGGAGAGATTCCTCTTTTCTAAAGTGGTTGATTTTAACTCAATAAGTTTTAATTTTAAAATACACCGAATTATGATAGTATGAGCCAATATTATCAAGTCTGAATGATTTTAAGATACTTTACCCTCCATAATTTCCTCTTGAAAAACCATTCGGATATTCAGCTAAAGAATAGAGCATCACTAATTGAGGACTAAAAAATGCCACTAAATACGGTTAATATAGATGAATTATATAAAGAAAAATTATCAGCTTTTATCAAGGATGCCAATTTTACAACGCTAAAAAACGCATTAATCGCGCGCGCGCCGCTATCGGAAGTATTTGAATCGCTAGAAATGTTTTTGGAAGAAGAGTACCAAGACGATAGAGAAGATTTAGCTAAAAACTTGACGCAAAAAGCGATTGCCTCCCAGGTGGAAAAAGATGAACACGCTTCGCAAAACCATGAGGCACTCATTACTCAATTTAAAAACAAGCTAGCGCAATTGGAAGTAGAGGTCCTTGCTGTAGAAGCTGGCAAGCCAAAAGTTCAAGAGCAAATAACAATCCTTAGTGAACAGATTAAAAAAGCAGAGATAAATCTCATCAATGAGCTGAATAAATTGGATAGTTTGCAGCGCATAACGCAACTTCGCTATCCTATGATTCTAGACTCAGAACAACAAGATACTTTAATTATTACAAACCCAGCTAAATTAGCTCAGATAAATCAAGTTAATGAGCAGGGACAAGAGTGCACGACTCTACAAAAGAACCTTGAGGAGATGAAAAAACAACTTATCGCATTACAAGAAAGCCTAGCTAATGTAAGTGAATTAAAGTCACGGCTGGGAAAATTGGAGCAGGAAGCCCAGGACCGCAAGATGAGAGGCCAGGAGCATAGTAATGGAAATAAAAATATTGGGGTGCTTTTATCCCAGGAAAACATTGAGCTGTTAAACCGCGCAATTGACCAGGACACCGCAGAATTAAAACAAATAAAAGATAAATTAAATGAAAAACTAGCCCACTATAGAGATACGAGCTACGAATTATTTATAGAGGAACTTGAACAGTTATTGGCGCAAAAATTAGACAATAAAAATTCAGAGATATCGTTAAAAGTTAATGAAAATCAGGCTCAATGGCTCTGCAAGCGAATTCATGAAATTAAGTTATATCCAGTAAAAGTAAAGGCATTGCAAGAGCAAGCAGGACTATTATACTCAGAGATGAAGACACTCAGTGAGGAAATCGTCAAACTTAGCGATCAGAGAAAGGGACTAACCATTGAAAATAGTAACATGGATCCTCAGCACCTTCGAAATAGAAGAAATAAGACTCTTGGAGGGAGCGTGTTCTGGGCCTCTGGAGCTGTAACCAGCTTTTTAATTGTATTTACCTTTATGGCAAGTCCAATTAACTTTATAATTCCAGGAATCTTCGCGTTTGCCACCGCGCTCTATTGGACGATGGCATTGATTGATCATATCAGTCAAATTACCCAAACCAAGAAAATAGCACAAAACAATACGAAAATTGATACTATTGATATTGAATGCGAAAATAGACTTAAGCAAATGAAAACGCTCCAATTGGAAAATATTAAGCTTGATGATGAAATTAAGAAAATGACCTCAAGCCTATCCCATGATGATTCAGAAATAGAGCAAATTAAGACACAAAGTCTTCCCGAAACCAAGAGTACGGTTGGAATTCGTTATCGATTTAATTATCAGAATTCTCATCCATCTGCTTTGCCGGAACAACCAGTGAAAACTGAAGTTGTGGATCAGGGGCATGTTGATCAAGAGAATACAAGCAACTTTAAGCTAAATTAATTCAAGTATAGGTTACCGCATACTCTTGTGGTGACCTGTACATAAACACAATCCACGCTAATCTTGTTCGTGGGTAATGATGGCTCTAATGACAACCCCAAAACAATCTTCAGTCAAATTATACAGCGCTAAAAATGTATTCGACTCTATATTGAGAATTTGTAATAAATTAGGAATTAAGTTTTCATTAAAAATCCGTATTCTTAGTGCAAACTACTCAATTCAATTAATGTATTTTATCTTTGTATCGTGCAGAGGGGACAATCAACGCTTCCTCCCATATATATGCTTAAGCTGACTCTTCTCCTTTTGAAAATAGGCTTGTCCTCATCGTAACAAAAAGGTAAGATATCAGACATTTATTCATACTCTGATGCAAACTGATTTTAAACAGCTCATGTAACAGAGCATTATTGTAAGGACTCTATATGCGCTTGATTGACGCGAATATTGAAAATTTAGTTAAGAAAAAATTAAAAGAAATTCTAACAAGCTATTCGCAAATAAATGAGGCGCTTGTGAAAAAAAGCGCCTTAACGAAATATGTTTTTTCTCATGTTGACAAAATATTAGATTCTCTATATGAGCAGGATAAGCAGAATATTAATCAAAGCCGTTTAGAGGAAGAGAAGAATTCAGCCCTAAAAAAATTAAAAGATAACAAATCATACTTCGATGCACTCCTTAAGGATTATCCTATTTACTATACGTTCCTCGACATGCTTGAAGAGGCATTAAATAATTCTGACCTAAACCTCAATCCCGAGGAAACAAACGCTCTTCGCTCTAGATTAAAAAAAATTAGAGAATATAGGGCAGCGCAACCAGGAGTATTGGCGGAATTAGCAGAAAATAAAAGAAAGATAAGTGATATCCAGGCACGAATAACCGGGAAGAATGATGAATTAACGAATTTAAAATCTTTATCGGAAATTTATCCTCAAAATCTAGCTCTAAAGATTGCGATAATTATGGGCCTGGTTTGGGGAGGAGCAGCGCTAATCAGTGTAGGTACTGTCTTTGCTCTGAGTTTGAATTTTGCGGTATTCATAGTCCCTGCGATGTTTTTGGCATTATCTGTTTATGCTTCAGTTATGGCTATTCAAAAACATAATGCGCGAGTTAAATTAGATGCCAATATTGAGACATCGACAAATGATTTAAATATATTAAATATCGCTCTTGATAATGAGAGAACTGAAAATACGCGACTGGGAATGCTAGTAATAAAGATGGAAACAGATTTGTTTGATGACAGTACTGAGTTAAACATTGATAAAACTGAACCGGAACCTGTTAAGGATACACCGTGCTCAAATGATGATACTAATTTGAGCAAAAATAATAATAGTTTTTTTAACTCTTCTGGTGAAAAAGATTCTTCTGCCGAAACAAATTCGGCTAGTGAAACAAATGCTACTAGTGAAACAAATTCTTCGACTGATGAAGAAGAAAAGCCTGCAGAGGAATCATTGCAAATAATTTAAGTCCTGCAATTAAAGCTAAATCCTGCGACATGTTCGCGGGATCCAAGAGCCAGGTTTACATTAAAATATGCTTCGTCCAGATTAGTAAACCCCAAGTTTGTCTTATTGATTTAATGCATAGATGAATAACCGGTTAGAATCTGCGCATGCGTAACGAACCTTTTGCCTACAGTATTTTTCTCCCTGGATAGCTCATTAACCGCAATTGATGTACCATAATCACTAAGCTAAGATACTCTCTAAAAGAATACCAACATGCTTAGGTGTTCTAAACGTTAAAAATTAACCTGCCGCTAAGGATCGTTTATGCTTCGCACCGCGATAATTGTGGGCTGCTTATTACTCAGCCTTGCCGCACAAGCAGTCTTGCCTAATGATGCAATCCAGCGTTGTCTTGATGTCAGAAGGTTGGCTGATTTTACGACCAGACAAAAAATGGCTGCTAAAGAGCCAGGGGTGCTTCGCTTTAAATTTCATAAAATCCCTGCCTCTGCATTACCTTTGAATAATACGGTGATGAATATGACGGAAGTAATCACCGCATTAGAGCACCAAATGGACCATTGTACAAAAAAGTCAGGAAGCGTAAACAAAATAGTCATTGCGGGCAAGACGTTCAAGCGTCATCAGTGGTGTCTACAGATGAATCAGAAAATGTTGGCCTATGCTAAAGCCGCGAAAGGTGACTTTAAAAAGTATCTCGCCCGTATTCAAAATGAATTTGATTGGTATCAAAGTGATGGCTGGCCTGAAAATCAAATAGGATTGAACAAAGGCACGTTTCAGTTTACGGCCTATTATGCTCCAGCTGCAATTGAAGCGAGTAGTCAGCGCAACCAGAAGTTTGTATACCCGATTTACAGTAATCCCGGTGTAGTTAATGTAGCATTTGAAGCCCAAAAATTGAGATTAAAAACTCCCCTTTGTGGCGTAGACCCATTAACCAAAATGATGCGTGGTTATTGTATGAAAAATGCCAATGGCTCCTACTCCATCGCACCCGACCGAGAAGAAATTGAGCGTGGTGTGTTGGACCCTAAATACATAATCGGTTACGTTCGTGATCCCAATGATCCCCATTTTCTAATGCTTGAGGGTTCAGGTTCATTAATACTGGATGGTAGATTATTCCATTTAAATTACGATGGCTATAACGGCAGACCAAGAACTATGCTGGGTCGCATAGTCCAGTGTTCACAAGATCCCACCTGCGGAGGGAATCTGGACACGATGGAACGCTGTGCTCAGGACCCAAAATGCCACGATCTAGAAAAATTACGGTGCAAGGTCTCCAAAGAAATACGACAAAGCGCCGCTGCAGAAAAGTTTATTCGTCACTATCTGGATAATCACAAGAACGCGTCTGATTTGCGTAATCGCGATCAAAGTTATGTATTTTTCGCACGAGAGAACGGTGGGCCTTATGGCTCTGAAAATATACCTCTGACTCCTCATACTTCCTGTGCTACCGATCATAAAGTGATACCGTTAGGTATAAGCATGCTCTACAATTTTAAAAACACAACATCATGGTGCATTGCTCAAGATACGGGAGGCGCCATAGTCGGTGCTCATATCGATATTTATAAAGGTGAGGGCGATGAGGCAGGTATTGAGGCAAATGCGGTCAATGACAGCGGAGCATTATTTATTGCTCTACCAAAAAGAGAGCACAAGCGGGTATAAAGTGCGGATGAGCCTGTTATCCTATTTACAGTCTTGTTTATCGATAAGCCATTAATCGATTGAGCTTCGCGATAGGCTTATTCCTGAGCCAGAGGCTCATTTAAAATAAAATGTCTCCGTTTACTATTAGGATTAAGGAGACAAAATCTGGTTGCGCGATGCTCACCCAGGTTCGTATTATTTGTTTAGGAGGTTCTTGATACTGATTTTACTACGTTTATCATCATCGCTACTATTGTCTCGTCGTTCTGTTGGCGCGGAAAACAAACCTTGTTGCGACGCTTTGGTGGATTCGTTATTTGATGATCCCTCTTGTGGAGGTTGAGTATACATCACGGGAGCTGAATAATTTGTCCAACTTTGTAATGGTGGGGCAGTCTGAACTGGCTCATTTTGATGTGGAGCCATGATGAAGTTGTAGTGAATATGAACTGGGTTATAAAAGTTAAATGTATTAAACTCAGGATAGCTCACGGGTTGATGATAATAATCATGTGCAGCCGGAAAATAATTTTGTGTGGGCAAGGAATTCGTCGTGATAGGAGCATGTTCTTGCTCTCCCCTAAAAGGTTCCACCTGTGGTGAGTACGTTTTATTTGAAATTTTTTCGTAGTTAATTTTCGATTCCGGATTTTTCAGTCGTTCTTGCTGTAATTCCTCTATACGTTCTTGAGTATGATCTTTAAGGAGTAGTCGTTTTAGGTCAAAGGGTGCGATTTTTAATTCACGATCGAGAAAACTCAGGATGCTGGGGGTTGCGATATAATGAATGGTCTGACTATCCATGAGCTCCATCGTGCGGTAAAAGTCTGAGTCCTTGTAATATTTCGTAAACACATCATAGATTCGTTCTAATAGCATAAAGGTATCTAGTGAGTGTTTGGTGAATAATGTGGTTATCTCTGAATGTTTCTGATGTTTGTATAAAGAGTGCAAACAGATGATGAACGGAAATTTCTCGGGTTCATTATTTACGCGTTTTTCATTATAAAGGTATAGATTATGTGCTTGATTCAAGAGCAGGCTGTAGATGCGATATTTCACATTAGGTTCCAGGTCAGCATCCGCAACTAAATCCACGCATTCTCTTACGCGGGTCTCAATTTCCGCTAAGCTTAATGACTCAAAAATCATTTTTTTTATATCTTTTGGGTATTTAATCACATGATTTAATTGTTCAATAAATCCCGCATCAAGAGGAATTTTATTTTTTTTAGTAGCCTTTAATTTTTTCTGCGTGGAGTTGGATAAGTCCGATTCTGTAACTAAAGAATTTTTATTGGAGCTGACTGGCTCCGGTGTAAAAAAATTATGGGCAACTTGTGTGTAATTCGGCCTAATGGCGCCGGTAAATGTTGAGCTTGGCGGCTTTTCACTGACATTTGATTGGGGTACAAAAAAATCAGGCAATGTCGTTGTATACTCATTCTCAGGCCTAAATTTCTTACGAGGCCTGTGATTGTTGTCATTTGTCTTCGCCCTGGGTCTTTTCGTATTATTCATTTTGAAACCGAGGTTTTGCAGCTTTAATTTAATCATTGTTTCATTGGCGATGTCGATGTTATTAGTGAGTAGGTAATTGTCAAACTCGGTACGTAATAAATCATGAAGTTTATAAATTTCCTGATGATTTTTTTCTTTGTGGAGATTTTTTATCAAATTGAGCACGACTTCTATTTCGGTCTGGTTTCTATTTTTGACTGCGCTACACAATTGCTCGTATATTTTACTCATAATAATTTTTTTCTAGGTAATGAATACGTTTAATATAGATCATAAGTCAAACAAAATGATTAAACGTAATGGGATGGCGAATCATTGTTTGCGAAGTCCTTGGGGCTTTTCCATTTTTCCTTGATGTGAGATATGGCCGGAATTTGCTAATTCAGAAGCATGAAAAAATGTTTGATTCATTGAAGATGGTCTTATTCCAGGTAGAGACTGAGAAGATATCTGTATCACTGGCTCATACTTATGGATGATGGCAAAAGGATCTTGCTGTGCTTTCTCAAAAGAATCATCACCATGCTTGTAGAGTATCGTATAGGCGCGACTAATTAAGCTATCCATACCATGGTTTCGTAAATGATAGACGAGGATATTTCTTTCATCCTGGCTAAAAGGTGATTTATACAGGTGAGGCCAGTCTTGCCATTTCACTTTCACGATTAAGCGCTGGAATTCTTCCTTGGAAATCATGCTCTTAAGCTCGACATACAAATTGAAAATAGCAGTTAAATGTTGTACCGGCTGTATGGATAAAATTTCAGCTAAGTCGTCGATGCTAAATAGATTTAATCGAAAGTTATTCAGTATCAGATCGAACATATTAAGCGGTGTATTTTGAGTCGTGGGTGAGATAGGATTTATCTGAAACAAATTATAGGCTAAAGTAATCAAATTCTTATAATAATCAATACGATTATTGATTGGTAGATTCAAAGCCTGGGTAAAGCCCTCAGTTAGCGCTTTTAATAAAATAACCGGAGTTGTTAAAAATTGCTGATTAAGCGCAATTAAATCGTGAGTGATCACCGTAAATTTTTGTACATGGTTGAGTCTGCGTACTGTTAAAATAATTTGGAATCTTTGCTGATAAGTTTCAACAGTTAGTGCAGTTGCTTGAGTTGTTAAGGCAGTGGTATGTGCAATTAAGAAGGTATTCTTTAAAAGAATAAAATAGTTAATATCGTCTTGAGGCAAGGAGGAGGATAGGCTATTTTCAATATTCGCCCATGCGCTTTTAAGTTCACGATAAAAGTCAGCAACCTCAGGTTCCAAAGGGCATAAAATACATGATTTCATGATATTTATCATGGTATTTTTATCTGCATTATCGATAGCTTTTTGTAGTTGTGACAACAAGTCCTCAGTAAATTTAAAGCGGATTAATTATCTTTGACCAAAGCATAAATTGATCGACGGCTCTTAATGCATCTTAGGACTTGTCTTGGTGAATAAACCTGTCGCCAAACGTCCCCTAATGTTTAATAATTAATTTTTTGAGGTCATTATATGTCAATAAGATTTAAAAATAAACATTTTGCTAATATTTATGAACAATAGGTGCTTTATTTATTGTCAATTAAAGGTCGATAGTATGTAAATAATTTGCGCATTGAAGCTATTTAACCTATTTTATCTTTACAAAAAATTACTCGTCCTTGCTAGGTGCTCATCGCATCCGGGTATTTTCTGCAATTAAATCTAAATTTTTTCGCAATCCTTGAGCTTTCGTTTAAGAAGTGTTACTTTAAATGCATAAATAGGTTAAAATAAAAACAATAAAGTTTTTTATTAATCAGAAGTTACTCATTAAGGATCTTTATGTCATTTTACAAACTCGATATTTCTACAGTGTTGTCTGAGCAATGTATAAAAGTAATTAAAGATTCTGACTATGACAGTTTACGTACCTTGGTTAAAACATACACTGCGACAGGAAAAGTTGTGCCACTCGCAATCCAATATGTTCAGAGTGAGTTTAAAAAAACTCAAGATGAGATTGCTAACCTGCGTAATGAGCCTGAGCGTGATTCCTCCGATAACAGAGCACTCAGTAATCTGGAATCTCAGGGCGACAAAATTTTTAATCTAAGCCGAACTCAATTCTTTCAGCTAATCCCTGAGGCCATTAAGCTTCTAAACCGGCAAATAGATGCTATAAAGAATAGGCAGCTAGAAGATGGCTCTGATGAAACATTGATCAAAGAAGCAGGAGATAAGATCCATAAACTAGAGAGTCAGCGAGATAAACTTAAGGACATCGCTGACCATAATCCCTCCTCTATTAATCAAGATATTGTTGATAATGAAATGCTTAATCACATTGGTGTCGATTATCTTGTAGATGAAATTCTAACCATTGAATTAGAAAATTTAAAAAGACTTGCTAAGTCCTATGAAGCTGAGGTGAGTAAAGGATGTCATTCCCATTTTCTTGAGTTTTTAGAAAGTGAGCTGATGAAAAGTAATATTGATGGTCTAAATGACGATCAAATTGACACGTTATTGAAAGAGATTGAGCTGGTAAAAACTAATGGTAGCTTAGAACAAGTTAAGCAGGATTTATTTGAGATTGACGATAAAATAATCCAGGATCGTATGAAAAAAAGGTCTGCTCTTAAAGATTCATCCGATGCACATGGGCAAACAATTGAAAGTCTTGATAGGTTAATGAACTTTTCTATCTATGCCATGGGTGCTAGTTCCGTAGGAGTAGTAGCTAGTGTGGTTTTAATTGCAGCTCTTGCAACGAACCCTATGTTTTTAGCCATCACCGGTGCCTTGTTAGCTGGTGCTGCGATCGCGCTTATTGCTGCAATCACCTGTAAAGTACTTAAAACTAAATATATCAATGAAAAATCAGTTATTGACCATACCCCAATCTCACCCCCTGCAGAGCTCAGTGAAAAACAGAGTAATTTAAATTCTCAAATAGAAAAGCTCCAAGAGAAAATTACGACCCTTGAGCGAGATTTAAATCCTCCCAAAACTCAGGAAGCGAGCAAAACAGCAATAGAATTTGAAAAAAAATCACCCTATGAACAAGATAATTTGACTATTTTTGGGCAAAAGCAAACTGAGGAGGATCCTAATAAAGTCAACGAACTAAACCAAGATTCTTATTTGCCTACGCCTAAAAGTTGATAAGAGCTTAAAAGTAACTAAGTGGTTTGGATTATTCTATACACGCAGCAATTCGCCCCGTATGTAGTTTCTAATTTGAGGGATGAGCATGGAGCTTATCCCTCAAATTTTTTAGTATACACCCCAAAATATTTTCATGATTTTCTTTCAGGAAACGAATTGCCGTTAACTTAAATGAGCGACAAAGCGCCAGATTCCATTGACCCCTTGCGGACGATTGTATGCATTTTGCTCAAAATAAAGATTAAAAAACATAAAGATATTCGCTGAAAGTCCAGAAACCATACCCGGTCCCACTGCCCATACGTGCTCATCCCGATTCGGAACAGGATGCCCATTAACACGAGTATCTGAAATTTGATCAAAAAAGTAGCCATTAAGACCTACAGTGAATGTAGGTTTAAAAGCATAACCTAAAGCAAAATTTCCAAAAATTGCTTGCCCGGCTTGAGTGGAACGAATATTTGGACCAAAGGATAAATTAGGCGTAGTGTTTTCAGCATTCCAAAGATAATGTAAACGCACAGCAGTAGACCACTGGGGTGTGAACCAGAAAGTAGCAGCCCAGTAAGGGTTGATAGACCAAAAATGGCTGCTGGGGTTGATGCTGTATTCAGGGTTTGAGCGCCCCACCGGAGCAACTACATCAAATTCAATTCGTTGCACAAATAAAGGGGAATGACCATCACGACGCATTACCGGGGTAAATTGCAGAGCAGGGCCAATAAATAAATCACCAAAACCCTCTTGCGCCTTCAACTGGTGTTGCGGCAGACCATCACGCACACGCGCGCTAACTACCGTGGGTATGAGTGCGGAAATACCCAAATTAGCCTGGCCAATTTTGAACGATGATAAGTAGATTAATTGCAGGATTTCGGCGGTAACCTGTAAGTCATTCCGGGGAAAGGGGAGTGAGTTTCCGCGATTATCGTTTAATCGGCTCGCAGTATAATACTGAAAATAGTTTTGAAAATACGCGCCAATCCCTGCAGGGGGGCTGCCGTCATAAAAGCTGGTATATCCTAAATTCACCGCCGGTTCATCATAGGCATAAATCGGCGTCGTGATGACAATAAGGCTAGTCAGCAATAATTTAAAAAGTAGAGACAGCCTCATCTTTGCTTCCTTGTGATGGTTATTCAGTAATGAAGGCATTTTAATTTTTTTTAAAACAAAAAACCATCATCAAATCGATTATTAAAAAGATAAAAAGATATTAAAATCAACGAGCTTGGGTATAAGTTGTTCGAAATGTGGGTTTTTGAGCTTCTTACTTGCAGCTATTGTTTTTTAAAACCCAGAAGTTTAAAATAAGGGCAAATAGATTTTTTTTTAATTAATAAGGATTGAAATGTCATTTGAAAAAATTGATATGACCCTGGAAGAGATTCAAACTGAAAACATTAGGCAATTGATGGATCTAAAATTAGAATTAAGCAGATTGAAACAGTTGCTCACGCTTGTCAAATATGATCTGAACTATTTATGGATGCCTAGAGACAACGTGATCTATCTGGATAGCCACACAAGGGATAGTGATACTGAAGATAATAAAAAAATAAGAGAAGTACGTCTTAAACAACAAAAGGATGAATTGGAGCAATCCATTGTTTACCTCACACATGTAATGAGACATATCGAATTAAATCCTCTAGGTGAATTAACACAATCTGATAGGAGTCAGCGAGATAATCGTTTTACATTTTTTAATGAGCAAGCAAGTCAGCTAATTTCTATATCCGAAGCGAAAGAATTTAACGATAAGAATGATGGTTCTCAATTAAATCAACATGATGTAATGTCTGTAGCCAATAATCAAAATACACTTTAACCTATCTTCATGAGATCGGCCTAAGCTTTGAGAATCCGTTATACCGATTACTTGAATTTTATCTCATGGGCTTTATGTGCATAAAGCCCTGGAAATATTATAATTGATATAATATGAAGAGATAGTTATTAAAACCAATGAGTCCGGGGTTCACACAGGTTTATGGATATTGTTTTGGGAACATTTAATCCAGCCTTTTCTGTAAACCAGAGCTGATTTTCACCCCGCAAAAGGACTGTAGAGTTACGCGTGCCATAATTATATTGCGGGGAGTGAATAAAAATAGCACTTAATTGTTTTTCCAGCGCACGAGGAATACCGGTTTGAGGTAGCTGTTCATCGGGAGCTGGTGACACATCCAAGAGAAGTGGCATAAGTAGGGTGCTGATTTCTAATGGATCATTAAGTTCAGCGAGGTGCTCTGCCAGGCGCAAAAATGCCTTTTTGAGCTTTTGTACTTTGAACCATGGGGTATTTAGTAAATGATTGCTCAACCCGTATATTCCTGTTAATAACGAAGCCATTTCATGGGTCTGATTGGAATAATATAAGCTTTTATCGCCAGAACCAACGATTAAATTAAACGGATTATAATGATTTTTTTGCGCCTGTACTTGCAGTAAATATTGTTCTGGGCTTTTATTAGAAATGAGAAAATTTTTTACCAACATACCTCGAGAGAGGGTATCACTCCTTAAACCCCGGGGATCACGATAATTAGTAACCAGGCCAAAATGACCCTGTGTATTCACACCCAACCAAGTACCCCCAGCCACCGAGTCCTGACCCGCAAAAACACTAGGGTGAAATTCCCAAAAATGAGCTGCTCGCGTGGGACGAGAATAGAATTCATCCCGGTTTGACAAAACAATAAGCGGGTAAGTTGGATGTTGATTAATCGCGATTAAAGCAATGCACATAATGGTTCGCTAATATCTCCCTTTTATATAAGTGTAATGTACAAATCGAACTAAACATTGAGCTCCAAAAAATAATCTGACAGAACACATAAATTTCTTCACTATCCAGGGCAAAAAATTCGATTATTCAATTTCCTTAATCGTTAGATTAACTCTTGTTACTCCTTTGAATGAACCTGCCTCAACGTCATTTGACCTTTGGGGAGGGATTCTGGTTCTGGAATGAAACCCGCCCTAACGTCATCCCGAACTGATTTATCCCCACGAAAATGTATAAAAGAGTTGCAGTTTGAAGGTCTTAATGATCAAATAGTCATTTTTTACTGATCTAGATAGAACATGTTTACTGAAAAACTATTATTTAATGCCTTAGTTGAAGGATGTCCATTTATTCATGAGAATCGAATTAATGCCGTATTAGAGGTTTCGATGGCGCTCAGAGACAGTCAAAA